>Ga0315338_1000136_pt1 | contig 325572 bp, 287 predicted proteins | sample ASW8metaG_FD_204518 | JGI IMG/M metagenome (GOLD analysis project Ga0315338, IMG submission 204518) | Ammonia-oxidizing marine archaeal communities from Monterey Bay, California, United States - ASW #8 | ecosystem: Environmental > Aquatic > Marine > Coastal | place: USA: California | collected... | reverse complement strand
GATGTCGAGCTGATCCAGCCGATCGCCATGGACCAGGGCCTGCGCTTCGCGATCCGCGAAGGTGGCCGTACGGTCGGCGCCGGCGTGGTCTCGGCCATCAAGAAGTAAGCCCTGTTCCCATCAGGCAATAACGAGAAGGCCGTCCCATAAGGGGCGGCCTTTTTTATCGGGCGTCAGTCGAGTTTGATGTCAGCGCCTTTTGGACCGCCCTCTTCGACTTCCACGCCGAATGTCTCAAGAAAGCGGCAGACCATCATGTAGTAGCCGATCAGCAGAACCAGCTCTTCCAGCAGGGACGGTCCGAAATGTTTCAGAACCGGTTTGAGCGCGCCGTCTGACGGATGGGGATGCGTTACCAGATGGTCTGTAAAGGTCAGTGCCAGTTTCTGCTCGTGGCTCAAGCCGTCGGCATTTGGACCAGATTTCACCGCTTCGATCAGTTCGCCATCCATGCCGATCGCCAATCCGATAGCCTCGTGCTGGCTCGTTTCGTATTTGGCATTGGACAAGTACCCGACACGCAGGATCACGCATTCGCGGGTGATCGGATCCAGTTTTCCGTTTTGAAGGAAGGCCGTGCCCATGCCGACAAAGGGTTTCAGCAGATGAGGAGCATGGCCAAGCATTTGAAAGATATTGAGCGGGGCGAGCTTATCCAGAAAGGCTTTTTGGTCTTCAGGAAGGGCGTCAACTTCGGGATAGGGGATGCGGGACACAATTTTTCTCCATGGGCTGAAGCTCTAGTCTTGCGGCATGACGGCATTTGAGGCAAACCGCTCATTCGCCTGTAGGGGTATAGCTCAGTTGGTAGAGCATCGGTCTCCAAAACCGAGGGTCGAGGGTTCAAGTCCTTCTGCCCCTGCCAGGCGGATTTCCGAATTTTCAGTCAATACAGTCCGTTTCCGGGCCGCTTGTCCTGGCGGCGCTTAGATGATTGAAAAATCGCGGGGCGGTGCGATGCTGGTCAGAATTGACGGGAGTTTCAGACCATGCCGAACGCAATGTCATTGGAAAGCGCGCAGCCTTGGTGGAAGGGTGCGGTCATCTATCAGATTTATCCGCGGTCGTATCAGGATACGAATGGGGATGGCGTTGGCGATCTGAACGGCATAACGCAGAGGCTGGACCATGTGGCCTCCCTCGGCGTGGACGGTGTCTGGATATCGCCCTTCTTTACATCCCCCATGAGGGACTTCGGATATGATGTGGCCGATTATTGCGATGTCGATCCGGCATTTGGCACGCTCGAAGACTTCGACGCACTCTTGAGTCGAGCGCACGCACTCGGCCTGAAAATCATCATCGATCAGGTCTATGCACACTCATCCGACGCGCACGCCTGGTTCGCCGAGAGCAGAGAGGACCGAACCAATGCTCGTGCGGATTGGTACGTTTGGAGCGATCCAAAACCGGATGGAACACCGCCTAATAACTGGCAGGCTGTGTTTGGCGGACCGTCCTGGACATGGGATGCGCGTCGGCAGCAATATTACATGCACAATTTCCTGCCGAGCCAGCCGCAATTGAATTTGCACAATCCGGATGTCCAGGATGCGCTCGTCGATGTGATGCGGTTCTGGCTGGATCGCGGCGTGGACGGCTTCCGGCTCGATGCGCTCAATTTTTCCCTGTTCGATCCGGACTTGCGGGACAATCCGCCGAAAATTCCTGCACCCCGAAATGTTTCGCGTCCCTTTGACCTTCAGGAACATGTTCACAATCAATCACATCCCGATTTGCCCAAATTTCTGAAACGCTTGCGAATGCTCATGGACGAATATGGAGAGATATTCTCGGTCGCGGAAGTTCCAGGTCCAAGCCCGCTTGAAGAGATGCGTGCCTATACGGAGGGGGAACAGAATCTCAATTCCGCCTACAACTTCGATTTCCTCTATGCGAAGCGATTGGGAGCCGAAGCGATAGCCACATCCCAAAGCAACTGGCTTGGCGCGCCAGGAGAGGGCTGGCCATCATGGGCCTTTTCAAATCATGATGCGCCGCGGTGTGTCAGCCGCTGGTTGGAGGGTGCCGATCCTGTTGTTCGGGCCAAATTGACCACAGCTTTGCTGTTTTGCCTGCGCGGAAATCCCATCCTTTATCAAGGCGAGGAGCTTGGCCTACCGCAGGCGGAGATTGCGTTTGAGGATTTGCAGGACCCTGAAGCAATCGCGAACTGGCCCCGCACGCTCGGCCGCGATGGCGCTCGCACGCCAATGCCCTGGGCCAGCGCCGATACATATTGTGGTTTCAGCGATGCCAAGCCGTGGCTGCCTCTGGGCCAGGGCCATGCGGATTTGGCGGTAGATCTTCAGGAAGCCGATCCCCAGTCTATGCTTCAATTCACACGCACGCTCGCGCGTGTGCGCGCCAGTTCGCCCGCGTTACAATATGGCGAAATCGAATTTATCGACTTGTCCGGGGACTTGCTCGTGTTTCGTCGGCTATGGGAAGGCGAAACGATTGAGTGCGTCTTCAATATTGGCGGTACCGAAGTGGTGGCTGCGATGACAGACGTTTCATCTGATCAGGTTCTAATGTGCGTCGGAATCGATAGTCCAAACAAGACACGCGTCCCGCCATACTCGTGTCGGATTTCCCGCCACTAGGACAAGCCGCAGGATTCGCGGACGATAAGTTCGGTTGGCAGACGCTCAGATCGCATGCTGCCTGTGTCCACCGACGCAATCAGCTTGGCGACAAGGATCCGCCCAGCCCGCGCAGGATCCTGTGAGATCGTACTCAGTGCAGGATAGCCATAGGCGGAGAGTTGAAGATCGTCATAACCAATCACCGAGACGTCATCGGGCACACGCACTCCCTCTCTGAGCAAGCTGCGAATGGTGGCCAGGGCAATCAGGTCATTTGCTCCGAAAACAGCATCAAACGTGACGCCGCGCTCCATCAGGCTGGAAATTGCAGCTTCGGCGGATTCTACGTCAAAACTTGACTGGAGCGTGAGGTCCGCATCGAGCGGAATGTCAGCCCGACGATGCGCAGAGATATAGCCTTCATAGCGCTGCAAAATCTCTGGATTGGACGTATCACCCACAAAAGCGATTCGCCGGCGGCCGAGATTGAGCAGGTGAGACGTCGCCCGTTTGCCGCCGCGCAAGTTATCCGAGCCGATAGAGCAGTATTTTTGGCCGGGGATTTCCGCGCCCCAAACTATGAAACGGCTTTCAGTTTCGGCCAGTTGGTTGAATCTTTCGTGCAAGAAGCTCTGGCCAAGAAATATGACGCCCTCAGCGCGGTTCGCGGTCATGATGGAGGCGAGGTCGTTCTGGTTTTTCGGGGCCAGATAAGAGATCAGCACATCGCAGCCAGCCAATCGCCCAGCCTCACTGAGGCCGCTGATCAGTTCCTGAAAGAACGGGTCAGAGACTTCCGTCTGGCGCCCAGCCAGTGTGGGCACGACGACTGCAATCGTCGCAGCAGCGCCAGACAAGAGCGCCGGCATGGATGGGCGGAAATTATAGTTGTGCTCGCGGGCGATCTTCCAGACCCGACGCTTGGTTTCATCATTCACTGCGGAGCTGTTGTTAAGGGCGCGCGAAACAGTTGCGATCGAGACACCCGCGATTGAGGCAAGATCCTCCAAACGCGTTCTAGTGCTGGACATCTCGTGCTTCCTCCGCTTAAGAACACCAAAAACAACGTTGTCACATGTTTGGTCTGTTCGTCCAGACCGTTGATCAAAGAGTCTGCAAAATTTGCAGAGAAGCACTACCAGCCGGGGAGGCGAAGCTAAAGTGAAGAATGATGATACCAAAATTTGCGTTTCACGGCCTTTGCGAGTCTGACGAATAAGCTGACAAGCTAGAAAATACTCGGGATCGATCCGAATTCGGCCTGATTCCGCCAATGTTCACCTCGAGCGCTCTGGAGACTGCCTGATGGCAAAATTCATTCCTGTCGATCCGTTCGACATCGTTATCTTCGGCGGGACAGGTGACCTCTCCCGGCGCAAGCTCTTGCCTGCCTTGTTTCACAGATGGCTGGATGGCCAGATTCCGGAATCCAGCCGTATTGTTGGCACTGCGCGCAGTGAGATGGACACCAAAGAATATCGCAAGATGGCAAGAGAAGCCTGTGAGTCAGCGTCTGGCGACAACTGGGATACGAAGGAATGGTCCAAGTTCGAGAAGTTGATTGAGTATGTGTCCATTGATGCAACACAGGAAGATGCAGATTGGGCCACCCTCAAATCTTTCCTGACACTGGATGACAACCGTCCGTGCGTATTTTACCTCGCTACGTCGCCGCGCCTGTATGTTCAAATATGTGAAGCACTGGGCAAGGCGGGCCTGTCAGAGGGCAACACTCGGGTTGTGCTGGAAAAGCCGATCGGGACCGATCTGGAATCTGCCAAGGCGATCAATGACGGTGTTGCTCAAGTCTACGCCGAACGCCAAGTTTTTCGGATTGACCATTATCTTGGCAAAGAGACGGTACAAAACCTCATGGTCCTGCGATTTGCCAATATGCTGTTCGAGCCAATTTGGTCTCGCAATTATGTGGACCATGTTCAGATCACGGTTGCTGAAGACCTGGGTCTTGAGGGACGTGCAGATTATTATGATAAATCCGGTGCCCTGAGAGACATGGTGCAAAACCATATGCTCCAGCTGCTGTGCCTGACGGCTATGGAGCCGCCGAACCAACTCGACGATGATGATGTTCGTACCGAGAAAATCAAGGTACTCAACGCGCTGACACCGATCACGGGCGAAGCCGCCAAGAAGCAAACCGTTCGGGGGCAATACAAGGCCGGTGTGAAAGACAACACGCCCGTGAAAGGCTATCTGGAAGAGTTGAGTTCTGAAACCGTCAGCTCGACTGAGACCTTTGTGGCGATCAAGGCCAATATCGACAACTGGCGATGGGCGGGCGTCCCCTTCTATCTGCGGACTGGCAAGCGGATGTCGCAGCGTCACTCGGATATCATCATTCAGTTCAAACCAACACCCCATTCCTTGTTTGGGGAGGGGTATGAGAGTGCGAACAAGCTGGTTATTCGTCTGCAACCGGATGAAGGTGTGCGCCTGTTCGTTCAAATCAAGGAGCCGGGCCCGGGCGGCCTCCGCGTTAAGTCTCTCCCCTTGAATCTTTCCTACGCCGAAAGCTTCACGGTTCGGTATCCGGACGCGTATGAGCGTCTGTTGATGGATGTAGTACGCGGAAATCTATCCCTCTTCATGCGCAAGGATGAAGTTGAAGCGGCATGGACTTGGGTTGATGGGCTTATCGAAGCCTGGGAAAAATCTGGTGATCGCCCCGAAGCCTACACAGCCGGTTCGGATGGCCCACTCGCTGCTGCCATGATGATGGACCGCGACAATCGGGCATGGTGGGAGGGATCATGAGCGGATTGGCGCATGAATTCATGATGTTTGACAGCCGCGACGAGGCAACGCGCTTTGTAACGCAATTTATAGCAGGCGGGCTGACGAAGGCGTTGGAGCTGAAAGGCACCGCGTCGCTGATGGTGTCAGGTGGCTCAACGCCGGGGCCGATATTTGATGCCCTTGCCACGACCGAGCTGGATTGGGCGCGGGTCATGGTTGGTCTCGTCGATGAACGTTGGGTCAACCCTGAAGACGACGCATCCAACGAGCGCCTCGTACGCAGCCGACTGCTAAAGGCAAACGCCGGAGCTGCAGGCTTTCTGCCGATGAAAACAATGGACGCCATGCCGCAGGAAGCTGTGGCAGACAGAGACAAGGCGTATGCCCCGCACTGTGAGCCCGCAGACATGGTTTTTCTTGGTATGGGTGAGGATGGTCATACCGCCAGCTGGTTTCCGGGTTCGACGGATCTGTCAGCCGCTCTGGAAAGTGAAAATGTGGTTGCAGCCGTTGATGCGACCGGGTGTCCGGTCGCCGGTGAAAATCCGCAGCGTATTACCCTTACCGGCAAGGGCGTAACGAGTGCGTCGTCGGTAATTCTGCTAATCTTCGGAGAAGCGAAAAAGGCAGTGTTCGACACGGCGATAAAGTCGTCCGTGCAGGAAAAGCCTATTAAATATGCAATCGATAAATTAGGGCCGCGTTTGACGGTCGTATGGGCAGCATAATGGTTGAGATGAATTCGACAATCGCAGAAGTGACCGCGCGTATTCGAGAGCGGTCACGTGACTCGCGCCAAGCATATCTCGAAATGATCCGTAGTCGCCGCCCCAAGGATTTCGCCCGACGGAGAATGTCTGAAAGCAGTTTGGCGCACGCCTCGGCGGGATGCGCGGTGATTGAGAAGACACAATTACTCGGCGCGGGTTGGCCGAACATTGGTGTCATCACAGCCTACAACGACATGCTTTCAGCACATGCGCCGTATCAGGACTACCCCGCTATTATTCGGGATGCCGCACGGGAGGTGAATGCCATTGCACAAGTCGCCGGAGGCGTCCCTGCAATGTGTGACGGCGTCACACAGGGCTTTACCGGTATGGAGCTGTCACTGTTTTCTCGCGACGTGATTGCGATGGCATCGGCCATCGGCCTGAGTCACGACGTGTTTGATGGCGCAATGCATCTGGGTGTTTGTGACAAAATTGTCCCCGGCCTGGTGATCGCTGCGCTGCGGTTTGGCTGGATCCCGTCTGTTTTCGTGCCAGCTGGGCCCATGCCGTCCGGTCTGCCCAATCCTGAAAAGCAACGCGTTCGCCAGTTATTTGCGGAAGGCAAGGTTGGTCGTGACGCGCTATTGAAAGCGGAGTCGGAAAGCTATCACACGCAGGGTACTTGCACATTCTATGGCACAGCGAACTCGAACCAGATGCTGATGGAAGTCATGGGGTTCCACTTGCCAGGCGCTGCCTTCGCCAATCCAGGCACACCTATTCGCGAAGCGCTGACACGTGCAGCCACACATCGCGTCGCGGAGATCCATGCGCAGGGCGATCACTATATGCCAGCGGGCGAAATGATCGATGAGCGGTCTATTGTGAATGGCGTGGTAGGTCTGATGGCGACGGGGGGGTCTACCAATCATGCGCTTCACTTGCCAGCCATGGCAGCTGCTGCGGGCATCATTCTAACTCTGGAAGACTTCGCGGATATCAGCGCGGTGACGCCGCTGCTGGCGCGTGTTTATCCAAACGGACCGGCTGATGTGAATCATTTTCACGCAGCAGGCGGTATGGGTTTCCTCGTACGTGAGTTGCTCGATGCCGGTTTAATGGATGGCGACGCCATGGGCGTGGCTGGTCCGATATCAGGCTACGCGGCGGAGCCTTATCTGGAAGATGGCAAAGCCGCCTGGCGTCCTGCCCCGGACACCAGTGCCGATGCGGACATATTGCGCCCTGTATCTGATCCATTCTCCAAGGATGGCGGACTGCGGATGATGGACGGTCCGATTGGCTTGGGCGTCAGCAAGGTGTCCGCTGTAAAACCTGAGCATCGCATTGTGGAAGCACCTGCGATCGTATTCGATTCCCAGGAAGCGCTGAAAGCTGCATTTGATGCAGGAGAATTGGATAAGGACTTTGTCGCGATTGTTCGGTTCCAGGGACCAGCGGCGAATGGCATGCCTGAATTGCATACACTCACGCCGCCGCTCGCAGTTTTGCAAGATAGGGGCTTCAAGGTGGCGTTGGTAACGGATGGCCGTATGTCAGGCGCGAGCGGTAAAGTGCCGTCAGCGATCCATGTGAGTCCGGAAGGTTCACGCGGCGGCCCGATCGCAAAAGTGCAAAATGGCGACATGATTGTGTTTGATGCCGAGCGCGGTGTGCTCGATATCAAGGTTGATCCGGAAGAGTTTGCAAAGCGCATCCCGGACGAATACAGGCCAAACGAGAACGGGATGGGACTCGGCCGCGAAATGTTCACCTATTTCCGGGAATTGGCAGGCCCTGCCGCCAATGGGGCGAGCCAGTTCAATTTCTCGAACCGGGGGGACTGATCGGATGGGTGAGCCCGTTTTGGTTGGGGATGTAGGGGGAACCAATGTCAGGTTCGCTTTGGCTGAGAGGCGCGGCGGCAAAGTTGAGATCAGTGATTTTTCAAAACTGTCCGGGGATAGTTTCGAAACATTTGCTGCTGCGTTGCGCCGATACCTGCAAGACACCGGATTAGAGCCGAAGCATGCCTGTTTTGCCATGGCCGGCCCTGTGCGGGACGGAGAAGTTATGCTGACCAATCGGGATTGGCACGTCTCAGCCCGGCACCTCTGCGAGGTGTTTGGCTTTGATGACATTAAAATCATCAATGATTTCACCGCCATGGCCCGATCGGTGCCTGAGCATTCCGGAGACTATTTTGAGGAAATCTTGCCTGGAAAAGAAATACCGGAACTGCCTGTAATAGTAGCCGGGCCTGGCACCGGATTCGGTGTGGCATCCTTGTTTCCCCTGGGCGACGATGCCTGGCAGGTTCTCACGGGTGAGGGCGGACACATCGCCTATGCGCCAAGGGATGCATTGGAATTCGACATAGCGAGTGTTCTCATGCGGACTCAGGGCTATGTATCGAACGAATTGGTTGCGTCGGGCATGGGACTCGAATTCGTCCATCGCGCATTTTGCGAAGTCTTCGGGCGCAATTTGGAAGACATCTCTCCCGAAGAAATGCGTCACCGGGCTGACGAAGGTGACGAGATGTTTGATCAACTGATCGCCATGCGCGCGAAAGCCGTCATGGGGGCAGTCGGCGACCTGGCGCTCGCAAATGGGGCGCTTGGCGGTGTCGTTCTGGCTGGTGGGGTAACTGAGCGAATCGTTGATTATCTGCGACGACCTGAGTCGGTTGCCCGGTTCCGTGAACGTGGACCGATGTCTGGCTACCTTGCGAATTGTCCGGTACGCCTTATGCACGATCCCGAGGCGCCTCTGATTGGCGCTGCTGCCTACTATGCCCAGGAGACGCTTAAATGAATTCCTCGCTTGATGCCTTGAAAGCGGCCGCCCAACGGGCACCGATCGTCCCTGTGCTTGTGGTGCCTGATGTGGACGCAGCGGCTCCATTGGCGCGCGCGCTTGTTGAGGGCGGTCTCACGATCGCTGAAGTGACGCTGCGCACACCAAGTGGCTTGAAGGTCATTGAGGAAATGAAGAAGGCACAGCCGGATTTGATCGTGGGGGCGGGGACGGTCTTGACGAAGGAGGACGTTGTGAACGCAATGAATGCCGGTTCCGACTTCCTTGTGTCTCCCGGCATGTCCCCCGGCCTGCTGGACGCACTCGGTGATTATATGGGCATCACAATTCCGGGCGTGGCGACCGCCAGCGAAGCGATGACGCGCTATGAGGAAGGGTTCAAGATGCTGAAGCTGTTTCCGGCCGCGATTGCTGGCGGCGTAGGCGCGCTCAAGGCGCTGTCCGGACCGCTGCCGCATCTCCAATTCATGCCGACGGGCGGTGTCAGCGCCGATAATGCGGGTGAGTATCTGTCCCTGCCAAATGTGGTGGCAGTAGGCGGCTCGTGGATCGCGACGGAGAAGGATGTAACCACTGGCGCGTGGTCGTCCGTTGCCGAGAAGGCAAGGACGGCGCTTAGCAGGATCTAGTCGCCGTCCTCAAATGACCTTGTATCAGGAGCGTCCGAAAACGCGCTCGAAGGTCGTGTCCACGTGTTTGAAATGGTAACCAAGGTCGAACAAGGCCTCGAGTTCGGAATCTGTCAGTCGGGATGATACTTCCTCATCCTGTTTGAGCAGGTCGAGAAGGTCACCTTCCTTCTTCCAGGTCCGCATCGCATTGCGTTGGACCAGACGATAGCTGTCTTCACGGCTGACGCCTTTTTCGACGAGGGCCAACAAGATGCGTTGCGAGTTGTGGAGGCCACCCATGCTGTCGATCGTGCTCATCATGTTTTCGGGATAGACCAAGAGGTTCTCGATCACGCCGCCAAGACGGTGCAGCGCAAAATCAAGATGCACAGTCGCGTCCGGTCCGATGCCACGTTCGACCGAGGAGTGCGAGATATCGCGCTCGTGCCAGAGCGCAACATTTTCCATGGCAGGCGTCACAGCGGATCGGACAAGCCGGGCAAGACCCGTAAGATTCTCCGTCAGAATGGGATTGCGCTTGTGTGGCATGGCGGATGAGCCCTTCTGGCCCGCCGAGAAAAACTCTTCGGCTTCGAGCACTTCAGTGCGCTGGAGGTGACGTACTTCTGTTGAAAGCCGTTCAATAGAAGACGCGATCACACCCAAGACTGCGAAGAACATGGCATGGCGGTCGCGCGGGATGACCTGGGTAGAAACGGGCTCGACGCTGAGACCAAGCTTTTCGGCAACATGAGTCTCAATCGACGGGTCGATATTTGCAAATGTACCAACTGCGCCGGAGATTGCACATGTCGCCACTTCTTCGCGAGCCAGCACCAGGCGGGTCCGTGCGCGCTGGAATTCGGCATGATAGCCGGCAAGTTTCACACCGAATGTAGTGGGTTCTGCATGAATCCCGTGACTGCGGCCAATTGTGGGTGTCAGCTTGTGTTCAAAGGCCCGTTTTTCCAGTGCAGCCAAGACGCGGTCTACACCAACCAGCAGGAGATCGGTTGCACGTACAAGCTGAACATTGAAACATGTGTCCAAGACATCTGAAGAGGTCATGCCCTTGTGCAAAAAGCGCGCTTCGTCACCAACATGTTCTGCAACATTTGTCAGAAAGGCGATGACGTCATGCTTCACTTCCCGCTCGATTTCATCGATTCGATCGACGTCAAACGCCGCACGTTCGCGCACCGCTGCGGAGACTCCCTCCGGGATCAGACCCTTCTGCTCCATGGCTTCGGCTGCGAGGGTCTCTATCTCCAGCCAGATGCCGAATTTGGATTCGGGAGACCAAATGGCTGCCATTTCGGGACGGGTGTATCTGGGGATCATGGAGTACCTCGGGGCTGGGATTCGGCTTTCTATTACTGGCTGGAGCACAGAACACCAGTGTCTCGGTAAATTGAGCGCAGATGAAACTGCGTGGCGGGTGTGTATCCCTTGGTGCGGGGAGGGTTGCGGAATATGAGTGCATGGTTGAAATGCGTGGCAATTGGTAGACTGGAACGCTTGTATGTTTCGGTGGCGGCTGGAGCAGGTTCATGCAACTCAAACCGATGATCGCGACAGCTGCTGGCCTTCTGATGATGGGACCAGCGCTGGCCGAAAACACAACTGGAACCTGCCATGCGCCTGTTTTGATTCCGGAAACGTTCGAGACCGTGACCGAGCAGGTGCTGCACGAGCCCGAACGCACCGAAATTCGTATTTATCCCGCCGAATACAAAACAGTGTCGCGGTTGGTCGAGGTCAAACAGGCCGCGACCGAGTATAGAATCGTGCCTGCAGTCTATGAGGCGGTTACAGAGCAAGTGCTGGTCCGGCCGGAACGAACAGAGACGGTTGTGATCCCAGCAGAATACGAAACCTACACCGAACAAGTGCTGGTCCGGCAGGCTTATTCGACGTTGGATTTGAAGGACGAGGTGGCTGGTCGCGAGATTGCCGGCGAGGACGAGGCCAGCATAGCTTTTCAGAATGACGTGCTTGTGTCGGTCGAGGTCCCGGCCGAGTACAAGACAATTACACGCACGCGTATTGTGAAGCCTGAACAGTCCGAGACACGCATAGTTCCAGCAGAGTATCATACGCTCGTGAAGCAGGTCCTGGTCGAACCGGCACGTGTCGAGCCGGTTACGATACCAGCGGAGTATGAAACTCTCATGATCGAACAATTGGTCAAGCCCGCCCGTGAAGAAATCGTCTCGATCCCGGCGAGGTACCGCACGGTCGAGAAACGGATCGTGACAGGCGAGGGGAGGGCAGAATGGAAGACTGTGTTGTGCGACGAAGATATATCTCCCGAGACGATTACTGCCCTTCAGAAAGCGCTTTCACAAGTCGGTCATGCGGTCGAAATTGATGGCAAATTCGGGACCGCAACGATGAGCGCGCTGAAAGAGTACCAGCGGGAGCAGGGCTTGGGTGTGGGTCAGCTGTCGTTTGAAACGCTAGAGGCACTCGGCGTACCTGCTCACTGATCCTTTGGGTGCGAATGGATCGCAAAAAGCCGATTGAATTCATGGCTATGGCGCCGAGCCTGCTGCGCCCGTTCTGCTTTGCGCCGTGACGCACCGCCGCAGTATAGTGCACGTGAGTTGGACAATAATTCAGGCTAGACTGAGTTGCTGCGATATATTGCGTCTGTCTGTTGCGCCATAGGCGAAACCGTCCTAATCCGGCGCCAGATCAAGCCACCCCTGCGGCAGGAGACAAGGTACCATGTCAGAGATCGAACGCTTGGCACTCGACTATTTGCCCGTGATCATTTTTCTGGTCATCGGTGCCGTGATTTCCGGCCTATTCATACTAGGTTCGGTGCTTCTGGCGCCCAGCAATCCCGATCCGGAAAAGAACTCAGCATATGAGTGCGGCTTCCCCGCTTTTGACGACGCGCGGATGAAGTTCGATGTGCGATTCTATCTCGTCGCGATTCTGTTCATCATCTTTGACCTGGAAGTGGCATTTCTGTTCCCGTGGGCGGTCAGCCTTGGAACGATTGGCTTGGTCGGATTCTGGTCCATGGTTGGTTTCCTCGGTGTTTTGACCATCGGATTTGTTTATGAGTGGCGCCGCGGTGCGCTGGAGTGGGAATAATGGCTGACGATTACAAGACATATGCTCTTGGCGGCGCGCGGACGGGAGTCGAAGGCGGCTTTCAGCCCGGCAATGACGACCCGTTCTACACCGGCCTGTCAGACCAATTGGCTGATAAAGGCTATTTCACCGCCGCAGCCGACGATCTGATCACTTGGGCGCGTACCGGTTCCCTGATGTGGATGACGTTCGGCCTTGCCTGCTGCGCCGTGGAAATGATGCATGCTGGCAACCCGCGCTACGATCTTGAGCGCTTCGGTATGGCGCCGCGCGGTTCACCCCGCCAGTCGGACGTGATGATCGTTGCCGGCACCCTGACCAACAAGATGGCGCCAGCCCTGCGCAAGGTTTACGATCAGATGCCGGAGCCACGCTATGTGATTTCCATGGGTAGCTGTGCCAATGGCGGCGGCTATTACCATTACAGCTACAGCGTTGTCCGTGGCTGCGATCGAATCGTGCCGGTCGATATCTATATTCCGGGGTGCCCGCCGACTGCTGAAGCGCTGGTTTACGGCTTCTTGCAGCTACAAAAAAAGATTCGCCGCGAAGGCTCGCTGGAACGGTAGGAGCTGACATGATGACCACAGAAGCTATCGAAGCCCTGGGTGAGCTGGGCGCTCACATCGCCGCGCGCCAGCCGGATGCCGTCAAGTCTGCGGACGTGACGCTTGGCGAGCTGACTGTGTTTGCCGAGCGCGATCACATTGTGAGCCTGATGCGCTTCCTGCGCGACGACCAGCAGTGCAATTTCGAGACGTTTGTCGATGTTTGTGGGGTCGACTATCCGGAGCGGACCGAGCGGTTCGAAGTCGTTTATCATCTTCTTTCGATGCGGATGAATCATCGTGTGCGGGTACGTATCAGGACCGATGAAGACACGCCCGTTCCGAGTATTGTCGGGCTTTGGCCTGCCGCAAACTGGTTCGAACGGGAAGCCTTCGACATGTATGGCATCCAGTTCTCCGATCATCCTGACCTTCGCCGCATCCTCACCGATTACGGCTTTGAGGGGTACCCGCTGCGCAAGGACTTCCCCCTGACAGGCCATTATGAAGTGCGCTACGACGACCTTGAAAAGCGCGTCGTCTATGAGCCGGTCGAGCTGCCGCAGGAATATCGCAATTTCGATTTCCTCTCACCGTGGGAGGGTATGACCAGTCATATTCCCGGGGACGAGAAAGCCGAGGAGCCTTCTGAATAATGGCTGACACCGCGCACATCTCCGAAATGGAAGACCGAAAGTTCACACTGAATTTCGGTCCTCAACATCCGGCCGCCCACGGCGTCCTTCGTATGATTCTCGATCTCGACGGCGAGATCGTGACCCGTGTGGACAGCCATATCGGCTTGCTGCATCGCGGCACCGAGAAGCTGCTGGAGTACAAGACATTCCTGCAGGGAATGCCATATTTCGACCGGCTGGACTATTGCTCCCCCATGAACCAGGAGCACGCTTGGTGCCTGGCAGTCGAGAAGCTGCTGGGCGTCGAAGTCCCCCGGCGGGCAAGCCTGATTCGCGTGCTCTATTCAGAGCTCGGCCGGATCATGTCGCACTTGCTGAATGTAACAACGCAGATCCTCGACGTAGGCGCGTTGACGCCGATTACCTGGGGTTTTGAAGAACGTGAAAAACTGTGCGTGTTCTATGAGCGCGCCTCCGGCAGCCGCATGCATGCCGCGTATTTCCGCCCTGGCGGCGTCCATCAGGACCTGCCGCAGAACCTCATCGACGATATTGCGGAATGGTGTGAGCAGTTCCCCGGAAAGCTCGATCACATCGAGAGCCTGGTCACCGAAAACCGTATCTTCAAACAGCGCAATGTCGATATCGGCCTGGTTGATGAGAAGACCATCATGGAGTGGGGATTCTCGGGCGTAATGGTGCGTGGGTCCGGGTTTGCCTGGGACCTTCGCCGCGCGCAGCCCTATGAATGCTATTCCGAGCTCGACTTCAAAATTCCGGTTGGTCGGAATGGCGACAATTATGACCGCTATGTCTGCCGCATGGAAGAGATGCGCGAGTCGGTGAAGATCATGCAGCAATGCATTGACCTGATGTCAAAGGAGGGGCCCGGGCCCGTCCTCGTGCCAGGCTCAAAGCTTGCGCCGCCGCGTCGCGCCGAAATGAAGAATTCGATGGAAGCGCTGATCCATCACTTCAAGCTGTACACTGAAGGTTTCCATGTTCCGGAAGGCGAGACCTATGTCGCTATCGAGGCGCCGAAGGGCGAGTTTGGCGTTTATCTCGTCTCAGACGGGACGAACCGCCCGTATCGCGCCAAGATTCGCGCGCCGGGCTATCCGCACCTGCAGGCGATGGACCATCTCAGTAAAGGACACATGCTGGCGGACGTGTCCGCCATCTTGGGCTCACTCGATATCGTGTTCGGGGAAATCGACCGATGAGTACTGCGCAGACACGCTTTTTTGACGAACATCCTCGCAAGGATGAAGCCCGTCGCTGTTTTTCGAAAAGGGGCGAGTAGTGGCACTACGCCGTTTTGACATGGAGGCTGGAGGCGACACATTCGCGTTCAAGCCCGAGACCGAAGAGAAGATTGCGTTCTGGCGCGGCAAGTACCCGGCTGACAAGCAGCGGTCTGCGGTGATCCCGATGCTGTGGCTGGCGCAAAAGGACAATAGTGGCTGGCTATCCGAGCCTGCAATGCGTGAAGTCGCCGACCGTCTGGAGATGCCGTATATCCGCGTCTATGAAGTCGCGACCTTCTACACGATGTTCCGTCTGCAGCCGGTCGGAAAGTACCACATCCAACTCTGCGGCACGACGCCTTGCCAGTTGCGCGGCGCCGAAAAGCTGAAGGAGGTCTGCCAGACCGAGATCGGCAAGCAAATGTTCGTGACCGATGACGGCCGTCTATCCTGGGAAGAAGTTGAGTGTCTTGGCGCGTGCGTGAATGCACCGATGGTTCAGGTGAATGACGATTATTTCGAAGATTTGACGCCAGATTCGCTGGGGATGATTCTCAACAAGCTGAAGAATGGCGTCGAGGCGCATCCCGGTCCACAAGTTGACCGCATCAATAGCGCGCCGGAAGGTGGCACGGCCATTCTGACCGATCCGCAATTGTTCGACGGAACACGTAACCAGTCGGTTGCGTTGCCCAATTTACCGACCGCGGAGCCAGAACCAGAGCCGACGGCTGCAGGCAAGCCAGCGGAATCCGCGCCGACGAACACACAACGTGAAGTCCCCCAAAAGGATAACACCGGCAAGACGACGCTGATCTCGAAGACAGAAACCGCCGAGAGATCTGCGCCTGCTGCTGTTTCCGGAGAAAAGCCGGAATCGGTCACGATCGCTGCTGAAGGCCATGATGATCTGAAGCGCATCAAAGGTATCGGCCCTAAGAACGAAGATGCGCTCAATGAGCTCGGCATCTTCACCTTCCAGCAGATCGCGGACTGGACGCCAGCCAATGTTGATTGGGTTGAAGACTATATGAGCTTCCCGGGTCGCATTGAGCGGGAAGACTGGATCGCGCAAGCAAAAGAGTTGGCCACGGGTGGCGAGACCGAGTTCTCGAAGCGGGTCGATGCGGGGCAAGTTGCCTCCAGCAAGGATGATGAGGACTAGGCCATGCTGCAGGACAAGGATCGCATCTTCACAAACCTCTATGGTTTGCACTCACCCGACCTCGAAGCGGCGAAGAAACGCGGCGCCTGGCACCTCACCAAGGAGATGCTGGATCAGGGGCCAGACTGGATATGCGACCAGATCAAGGCCTCCGGCCTGCGTGGTCGCGGCGGCGCTGGCTTCCCGACCGGTCTGAAATGGACGTTCATGCCGAAGGAAGTGCGTGATCGACCGCACTATCTCGTCGTCAATGCTGACGAGTCCGAGCCCGGTACCTGCAAAGACCGCGAGATCATGCGGCATGATCCCCATCTGCTCATTGAGGGCTGCATGGTGGCAAGCCGCGCGATGCGCGCCCATAAATGTTATGTCTACCTACGTGGTGAATATATCAATGAACGGCATGCGCTCGAGAAAGCCGTCAAGGAGGCTTATGAGGCTAAGCTGATCGGCAAGGACAATGTGAATGGCTGGGATTTCGATCTCTATGTCCATCACGGGGCCGGCGCCTATATTTGCGGCGAGGAGACAGCCTTGCTGGAAAGCCTTGAAGGCAAGAAGGGACAGCCCCGGCTGAAACCACCGTTTCCGGCCAATGCTGGCCTGTATGGCTGCCCAACAACAGTAAACAATGTCGAGTCGATTGCAGTGGCTCCGACCATTCTTCGCCGCGGTGCTGAGTGGTTTGCCGGATTTGGCCGTCCAAACAATGCGGGCACGAAACTGTTCTGTATTTCCGGGCACGTGAACAAGCCATGTAATGTCGAAGAAGAAATGTCGGTCACTTTCCGTGAGCTGATTGATAATCACTGCGGCGGTATCCGGGGTGGTTGGGACAATCTCAAGGCGGTGATCCCCGGTGGATCGTCCGTGCCGATGGTGCCGGCTGAGCAGATTATGGACGCTTACATGGATTTCGACACACTGCGGGACCTTAAATCAGGCCTGGGCACGGCGGCGGTGATCGTGATGGACAAGGACACCGACCTGATCAAGGCAATTGCCCGTCTCGCATACTTCTACAAACATGAAAGCTGCGGCCAGTGCACGCCGTGCCGTGAAGGCACAGGCTGGATGTGGCGCGTCATGGAGCGAATGGTCAAAGGCGAAGCCGAGCATGATGAGATCGAGACGCTCCTGGATGTAACCAAGCAGGTTGAAGGCCACACGATTTGCGCACTCGGTGACGCAGCGGCCTGGCCGATTCAGGGCCTGATCCGCCACTTCCGCCATGAGATTGAGGATCGCATCAACCAGTACAGACTGCCGCGCGCCATGGTGCAGGGTGCAGTCGTGGCAGCGGAGTAGAGATATGTCCGACGACCTTTTCAAGTTGAATGTCGATGGCCAGGACATCGAAGTGCCGCGCCAGTACACGCTGATGCAGGCGTGCGAGGAAGCGGGCGCTGAGATTCCGCGCTTCTGTTATCATGAGCGCCTGTCGGTGGCCGGAAACTGCCGCATGTGCCTGGTCGAATGGGAAGGCGCGCCGAAACCGATTGCCTCGTGCGCGCAAACCGTGGGTGACATGCGTCCGAACCGGGATGGATCGGCACCGAACATCCGCACCAAGGGCGCCTATGTGGAAAAAGCCCGCAATGGCGTCATGGAATTCCTGCTGATCAACCATCCGCTGGATTGCCCGATCTGCGACCAGGGCGGCGAGTGCGACCTGCAGGATCAGGCCATGGCCTATGGCCGCGCCGGCAGTCGCTATGACGAGAACAAGCGCGCCGTCGAAGACAAGAATATGGGCCCGCTGGTCAAGACGATCATGACCCGCTGCATCCAGTGCACGCGCTGCGTACGCTTTGCTGCCGAAGTGGCGGGGGTCGAGGAACTCGGCATGATTTCGCGTGGCGAGAATGCTGAGATCACAACCTATCTGGAAAAGAGTCTGACATCCGAACTGTCTGGCAACGTCATCGATCTGTGCCCGGTTGGTGCGCTGACGTCCAAGCCATACGCGTTCAATGCGCGCCCATGGGAGCTGCGTAAAACATCCTCTATTGATGTGATGGACGCCATGGGCGCAGCGATCCGCGTGGACGCCAAGGGCGATGGTGTGATGCGTATCCTTCCTGAAGTGAGCGAAGGCATCAACGAGGAGTGGCTGTCGGACAAATCCCGTTTCATTTGGGATGGCCTAGCCCGCCAACGCCTCGACAAGCCTTACATTCGCGAGAACGGCAAACTGCGCCCGGCTAATTGGGGCGAGGCTTTTGCGGCCGTGAAAGAGGCGCTGTCGGCATCCCCTGAAAAAATCGGCGTTGTCGCCGGAGACTTGATCGAGGTTGAGCAGGCCAAGGCAGCGCTTGATTTTTTCCGAGGGCTCGGTGTGGAGAATACAGATTGTCGTCCCGCCGGGGCGCAATATGGCACAGATGGGGTGCGCGAACGTTATATCCTGAATGGCACACTGGCTGGCGTAGAGGATGCTGACGCCTTGCTGTTGATTGGTACGAATCCGCGCGTTGAAGCCGCTGTCTGGAATGCGCGCATCCGCAAGGCATGGCTTTGGGCTGACCTGAAAGTGGGTCGTATCGGCGAAGCAGCGGATCTGACATATGAGCATGCTTGGCTCGGTGATGGTGCATCAGCCCTCACAGATATTCGCAATTCGGACTTCGGCAAAGTGCTCTCCGATGCCGAGCGACCGATGATCGTCGTCGGTGAGGGCGCACTCTGCGGCGAAGATGGCGCGGCAGTTCTCGCAAAAGCGCTGGAACTGACAAACGAAATTGGTGCGATAAAGGACGGTTGGGCCGGATTTGGCGTTCTTCACAACGCGGCAGGCCGTGTTGGTGCGCTAGACATCGGGTTTGTGCCGGGCGAGGGCGGAGCTGCGACAGCAGAAATACTGTCCGGTGGTATGGATACCGTTGTGCTACTCGGAGCTGACGAGCTCGATCTGTCGGGTCTTGGCGATGCGAAGGTCATATACATCGGCTCGCATGGAGATGCGGGGGCCGCACGCGCGGACATCATTCTGCCGAGTGCCGCTTATACCGAAATGTCGGCAACCTTTGTGAACACAGAAGGCCGCGTCCAGATGACCAGCCGCGCTGTGCAGCCAAAAGGCGAAGCGCGCGAAGGCTGGGCTATTTTCCGAGCCTTGTCGGAGGTCGTTGGCAAGAAACTACCTTATGACACCGCCGATGCGCTGCGCGCTGAGTTGCGCGGTCCTGAGGGTGAAAGTACCACTTTCTCCGGGCTGGGATTCGCGCCCGGCGCGATGGGTGCGGAGGCCCTCAAAACGCCAATCACGACCGCTCCGACAATCCTTACGACCGCGACATTCCGTCCGGTGTTTGACGATTTCTATATGACGAACCCGATCGCACGGGCGTCCAAGACGATGGCCGAATGTTCTGCGCTGGCCTCAGCGCTGGACACTCCGGTGGCAGCGGAGTAGGGCGGGCGCCATGAGCAACTACGTCGAGTCTCTCGGGCAACTTTGGGGGCCATTGCTGGTCCTCGGACAGATCGCACTGTTCACGCTCGTCCTGTTGTTATCGATCGCATTTCTCCTGCTTTTGGACCGTAAGGTCTGGGCTGGTGTGATGATGCGCAAAGGTCCGAACGTCGTCGGGCCTTTCGGCTTGATGCAGTCATTCGCCGATTTCGGAAAATTCCTGCTCAAGGAAATCGTGATTCCGGCTGGTGCGAACAAGACCGTCTTTCTCATCGCGCCAATCCTGACCTGTACGCTGGCCTTCGCAGCCTGGGCGGCGATTCCGGTTGCGCCCGGTACGGCAAGCGGCACCAGTTGGGTTATCTCGAACCTTAATGTTGGTGTGCTTTACCTGTTCGCAATCAGTTCGCTGGGCGTCTATGGCATCATCATGGGCGGCTGGGCGTCGAACTCCAAGTATCCATTCCTCGGCGCGCTGCGCTCGGCGGCGCAGATGGTTTCCTATGAAGTTTCGATCGGCTTCGTAATCGTGACCGTCATCCTGCTGGTCGGTTCGATGAACCTGACGGATATTGTGAACGCTCAGGAAGGCGGTATCTGGACCTGGCATGCCTTCAGTTTCCAGCACTTCCCGCTGATTGTCGTCATGTTCCCGATGTTCATTATCTTCTTCGTCTCAGCGCTCGCTGAGACGAACCGGCCACCCTTCGATTTGCCGGAAGCCGAATCCGAGCTCGTCGCTGGTTACCAAGTGGAGTACGGCTCAACGCCCTACCTGCTGTTCATGCTGGGCGAGTATCTTAACATCGTCCTGATGTGCGCTCTGATGACGATTCTGTTCTTGGGCGGCTGGCATGGTCCATTCGCACTGGGCGAGGAGTTCGTCCGCGACCATCCCTTCGTGAATGCGTTCGCCGGCTTGTTCTGGTTCATGTTCAAGATCCTGTTCCTGTTCATCATGTTCGCGATGGTGAAGGCGATTGTCCCTCGTTACCGCTATGACCAGCTGATGCGCCTGGGGTGGAAGATCTTCCTGCCAACCTCGCTCGTGGCGGTTCTGATTGTGTCCGGCTATGTCGTTTATCTGGGAGTTCAGTCATGAGTCTGGCTCAAACCATCCGCGGCGCGCTCCTGACCGATTTCCTCGGCGCGCTCGTCGTGGCGACAAGGGAAGTGTTCACGCGCAAGGCAACGGTGAACTATCCGTTTGAGAAAAATCCTCTTTCTCCGCGCTTCCGTGGGGAACATGCTTTGCGGCGTTATCCCAGCGGTGAAGAGCGCTGCATCGCCTGTAAATTGTGTGAGGCAATCTGCCCGGCGCAGGCCATCACGATTGAGGCTGAGCCGCGCGCAGACGGTGCCCGTCGTACCACACGCTATGATATCGACATGGTGAAATGCATCTATTGCGGCTTCTGTCAGGAGGCCTGTCCGGTCGATGCCATCGTGGAGGGGCCGAACTTCGAATTCGCCACTGAAACGCGCGAAGAGCTGTTCTATGACAAGGACCGCCTGCTCGCGAACGGAGATCGTTGGGAACGACTGATCGCCAAGAATCTGGAACTCGACGCGCCTTATCGCTAGGCCGCCGAAACTATTAACTCATGGGGCATTCTGCCCTGCAAAGAAGGGGGCCTAGTAGGGCTGTGGCAGTCATCGCTTTCTATCTGATCGCGGCCGTCGTGCTCGTATCGGCGCTGTCGGTGATCATGGCGCGCAACCCCGTTCATTCGGTGTTGTGGCTCATTCTCGCATTCTTCTCATCGGCCGGTTTGCTTGTGCTGATTGGCGCTGAGTTCCTGGCCATGCTTTTGGTCGTTGTCTATGTCGGCGCGGTTGCTGTGTTGTTCCTGTTCGTCGTTATGATGCTGGACGTCGACTTCGTCGAGCTCAAGCGCGGCACACTGAGATACTGGCCGTTCGCTGTGCTTGTCGGGATCATATTTGCCGCCGAAATCGTGCTGGCATCGGTGATCGGCACGGCAGACATGGAGACCAATTTCGATGCATCTCCGGGCGCTGAGACTAATGCCGAGGCCATAGGACAGGTAATGTATACGCAATACCTGCTGCTGTTCCAGATGGCGGGCATCATCCTGCTCGTTGCCATGATTGGTGCCATCGTGCTGACGCTGCGTCACCGTCCAGAGACCAAGCGTCAGAACATTGCCAAACAGACCTCGCGCCGTCGCAGCGATGCCTATGAATTGAAAGACCCCACTCCGGGGCAGGGGATCTAAGACATGGACCTTGGGCTTTCCCATTTTCTCGCCGTTTCGGCGGCCCTGTTTACAATCGGGGTCGTAGGCATCTTTGTGAACCGCAAGAACATCATCGTCATCCTGATGGCGATTGAGCTGATCCTGTTGTCGGTGAACCTCAACCTCATCGCCTTTGCGGTATTCAGTGGCACGATTGCCGGGCAGGTCTTCGCAATGCTGGTGTTGACAGTTGCAGCAGCCGAGGCAGCTGTTGGTCTTGCCATTCTCGTCGTCTACTTCCGCAACCGCGGTGATATCTCGGTCGAAAATGTCGACCTGATGAAGGGGTAAGGCGATGCTTCCAGATATCCTGATCCTGTACATCGTCCTTGCGCCGGGGCTCGTGGCGCTGACCGGCCTGGTGCACAAGCAGATTGGCGACAAGGTCGTCATGGGGCTGACCACTGCTGTCGTACTATCAGCAGGCGCGCTGTCGCTGATCCAACTGTTTGCCTATGTGGCAGGTCTTGGCGGTCACACGGGCACCGAGGAGCATCATGCAAGTCTTGTCGCCGCAACGACGGGCATGGAAATCAAACAGCATGTGATTACCCTCATGCCTTGGATAAGCGTCGGCGAATTCCAGGCGAATTGGGCAATCCGCGTCGATACGTTGTCCATTGTGATGATGGCGGTGATCACCGGCGTATCCGGCCTCGTGCATCTCTATTCCTGGGGATACATGAGCGAGGATCCGCACAAGGCGCGTTTCTTCAGCTATTTGTCGCTCTTCACCTTCATGATGCTCATGCTGGTCACCGCTGACAATTTCATCCAGCTGTTCTTCGGCTGGGAAGGCGTGGGTCTCGCCTCCTACCTGTTGATCGGCTTCTGGTACCAGAACAAGGCGCCGAACGACGCCTCCATCAAGGCTTTCGTTACCAATCGTGTAGGCGATTTCGGCCTTGCGCTGGGTATCATGGCCGTCTTCTTTGTATTCCGTTCAGTCGAGTTCGGTCCTGTACTGGACGCCGTGCGCAACAATGCGGCCGTTGTGCCCGTTGGCTTCACGGATGCGGCCCCGGTCCGGGACCTGGTGATTCCGTTCCTGTATTGGAATCTGAATGCGCTGGAAGTTATCGGCGTGCTGCTCTTCATTGGCGCTATGGGCAAGTCGGCCCAGTTCTTCCTGCATGTCTGGTTGCCGGATGCGATGGAAGGTCCGACCCCTGTATCGGCCCTGATCCACGCCGCAACCATGGTGACCGCAGGCGTCTATCTCGTCTGCCTCTTGTCGCCGATCTATGAGTACACATTCTACGCCGCAGGCATGATCACCATCGTGGGTGCGGTGACCGCGCTCTATGCGGCCACGGTTGGTATGGCGCAAAACGATATCAAGCGCGTGATCGCCTATTCGACCTGTTCCCAGCTTGGCTACATGTTCTTCGTGGCAGGTGTCGGCGCCTATGAAGCGGCCATGTTCCACCTCTTCACGCACGCCTTCTTCAAGGCGCTTCTGTTCCTTGGCGCTGGCTCGGTTATCCATGGCATGCACCATGAGCAGGATATGCGTCGCATGGGCGGGCTCGCCAAATTCATGCCGCTCACCTATGCGGCCATGATGATCGGGACGATTGCCATTATCGGCCTCGGTATTCCGCACACCCAGATCGGTTTCGCTGGCTTCTTCTCCAAGGACGCCATCCTGGAAAGCACTTTCGCCGCTGGCCAGTCCAAGGTCATGTTCGGTCAGGTAGCTTTCTGGTTCGGCCTGATTGCAGCCTTCCTGACGAGCTTCTATTCTTGGCGCCTGATCTACATGACGTTCCACGGTCCGAAGACGTGGGAAGCGCATGATCATCATGATGACCACGCTCATGAAGATGCGCATGCGGCTGATGGCGCACATGATCACACGCCGCATGAGAGCCCGCTCGTCATGCTGGTGCCGCTGGGGCTGCTCAGCCTGGGGGCGATTTTCGCGGGCGTTTATTTCTACGACGCGTTCGTGGACGGCAATAATGAGACGTTCTGGGCTGGCGCGATCTATCGCGCCGCAGAGAACCATGTCCTTCATGATCGTCATAATGTGCCTGAATGGGTGTTGTACGCACCGCTGGTCGTCACGATTGCCGGCTTCCTGATTGCGACGTTCACCTATTACTTCAACCGGGGTGTTGGTAAGCGTGTCGCCGACAGTGGCGGTCCGTTGCACTCGCTGTTCTACAACAAATGGTATTTTGACGAGATCTATCAGGCCACGCTCATCAAGGGCTCGGCCATGCTCGGCAATCTCTTCTGGAAGGCTGACAAAAAGATCATCGACGGCATCGGGCCTGATGGTGTTGTGGCTGTGACCAAGGCTTCGGCTGGGCGCTTGTCGAAGATGCATACCGGATATCTCTACCACTACGCATTTGTGATTATCGGTGCTGCACTTGTATTCGGCGGAATACTGTGGCTGCGCGCTGGAGGAGCCAACTAATGGGCGGTTTTCCCGTTCTTTCAGCGATGACGTTCCTGCCGCTGGCAGGTGCACTCATCATCATGCTCGTGCGCGCAGCGACAGCTGGCAGCCGAGATGCATCGTCCAGTGATGCCGAGGGGCGCACAGCGCTTCTGGCTGGCCTGATCATATCTGGCGCCACGTTCATTGCATCGCTCGCAGCATTTGGTGCGTTTGATGCGTCCCAGTCGGGCTACCAGCTGGTGGAGCAATACAGCTGGTATCGTAACATCAGCTACAAGATGGGCATTGATGGCCTGTCCATTTCGCTCATTTTGCTGACCACTTTCCTGATCCCTATCTGCCTCCTCGCCAGCTGGAACTCGATCCACAAGCGTGTGACAGAGTATGTGGTCGCCTTTCTCGTTCTTGAAACCTTTATCATCGGTGTCTTCACCGCGATGGATCTCGTCCTGTTCTATATCTTCTTCGAGGCTGGACTGATCCCAATGTTCCTGATCATCGGAATCTGGGGCGGCAAGGACAAGATCTATGCGGCGTTCAAATTCTTCCTTTATACGCTGATCGGTTCACTGCTGATGCTCGTGGCCGTCGTGTACATGTACCAGGTTGCTGGTGGTTCTGACTTCGAAATTCTGGAGAAGTATTCCTTCGATCCGAACGTTCAGACCTGGCTCTGGCTGGCCTTCATGGCGTCGTTCGCCGTGAAGTTGCCGATGTGGCCGGTCCATACATGGTTGCCGGATGCGCACGTGCAGGCACCGACTGCGGGATCCGTTTTGCTGGCAGGCATCCTTCTGAAGATGGGCGGCTATGGCTTCCTGCGCTTTTCACTGCCCATGTTCCCGGACGCGAGCCAATTGTTTCAGCCGATGATGTTCGCACTAGCGGTGATCGCGATCGTATACACATCGCTGGTCGCGTGGCGTCAGACGGACATGAAGAAACTGATCGCATATTCGTCGGTTGCGCATATGGGCTTTGTTACGCTCGGCGTGTTCGCCTTCAACGAAGCCGGCGTACAGGGCGCCATCTTTCAGATGCTGAGCCACGGCCTGATCTCCGCCGCGCTCTTTCTGATCGTTGGCGTCGTTTATGACCGGATGCACACTCGTGAAATTTCCGCCTATGGCGGATTGGTTCACCGGATGCCGGTTTATGCCACGTTCTTCATGCTGTTCACCATGGCCAATGTCGGTCTTCCGGGCACGTCTGGTTTCATCGGCGAGATCCTGACCATGGTCGGTGGCTTCCACGCTTCAACCTGGGCAGCGTTTGGCGCCGCGCTTGGTGTGATCTTTTCGGCCGTTTATATGCTCACCCTGTATCGCCGGACAGTGTTTGGAAAAATCACCAATCCTGATCTGAACACGATCAAGGACATGAACAGGATTGAATGGATCTGCATTGCTCCACTCGCAATCCTCACAATCCTGTTTGGTGTTGCACCCAATTTGATTTTCAACATTACCGAAGGTTCTGCCTTGCGCATTCTGAACCTGATGGCGGGAGGCTGATCTCGTGATTGATTTCACTGCCATGATACTGACTGTTGGGCCTGAACTCTGGCTCGTTGCGACTGCCTTGATTGGCGTGCTTGTGGGCGCCACGCTGAAGGATCGTTTCAACAGCGTATCTATCAAGTTCGGCGCTCTTGCCCTATTTGCGGCCGCCGCGTTTTCTCTGATGAACTATGAAGGAGGCGAAGCCTTCAATGGCCTCGTTCGTACGAACACGTTCGTGAACTTCGCGAAATTTGTCAGCTATGTCCTGGCAGGATTTGCGCTGCTCACATCTGAGGGTTTCCTGAAGCGGCATGGTACCATCCGGTATGAATATTCCCTGCTGATACTGCTCGCCTCCTTCGGCATGGGCATGATCCTGTCGGCGGCTGACTTGATGACGCTCTATATGGGCGTCGAAACGCTTAGTCTGTCTTCCTATGTGCTGGCTGCGTTTCATCGGGATTCTGCCAAGGCGTCCGAAGCTGGCTTGAAGTACTTCGTTTTGGGGGCGCTTGCATCTGGCATGCTGCTGTATGGCGCATCACTCGTCTACGGGTTCAGCGGTTCGACAGAATATGCCGTGATCGCTGCAGCGGACCCATCGATCGGCATGATGTTCGGCATGGTCCTGATGATTGTCGGTCTCGCCTTCAAAGTCTCTGCTGCGCCAATGCATATCTGGACGCCGGACGTCTATGAAGGCGCGCCGACACCTGTCGTTGCGTTCTTCGCCTCCGCGCCCAAAATGGCGAGCATGGTGGTCTTCGCGAATGTCATGTTCACCATGTTTGGCGACGTGATCGACCAGTGGCAGCTGATCCTCTGCATCATTGCCGGCCTGTCGATGATTATCGGCTCGCTGGGCGCGCTGACACAGACCAACATCAAGCGTCTGCTCGGCTACTCATCGATTGCGAATATGGGCTACGCGCTCGTCGCTGTAGCCGCGGGTCCGGAATTGGGTGCGGGGCCTTTGCTGGTCTTCATGACGCTGTACGTAATTGCGTCGCTTGGCCTGTTCATGGGCGTGCTTGCCATGCGTCGTAAAGGCGGAATGGTGGAAGGAATTAACGAGCTTGGTGGTTTGATGCGCAAGCGCCCCGTGCTGGCGATAGCTCTTTCCATTCTGATCTTCTCAATGGCGGGTCTTCCACCGTTCGGTGGATTCTTTGGAAAATGGGAAGTGTTGTCCGCCGGGGTTGAGGCCGGTTTGATGCCAGTCGTCATAATTCTCGTGCTCGCGTCTGTCGTATCGCTTGGCTATTATCTCCGTCTGATCAAGATCATGTGGTTTGATGAGCCAACAGAGCGTTTCGAGGCGGTCGATGGCCCCGTGACTATCACAGTTCTGCTCGCAGCGCTGATTGCCGGTATTCTGTTCCTGTTCTTCATAAGCGCACTATCAGGGTGGGCGGGCACAGCGGCTCTGGGACTTGCAGGTTGAGCTTAACCTGGCCCGTCTACCACCTTGGCGTCATAGACAGCACAAATTCCGAAGCGAGGCGACGGGCGAAGGCTGGCGATTTCGACGATTGCTGGCTTGTCGCAGAAGCTCAGACAGCTGGGCGCGGTCGTTTGCAGCGTCCATGGATCTCGCCGTCTGGAAACTTGTTTTCCACTGCGCTGTTTCATGAGCCCGGCGGCATTCCAGTAGCCTCTCGTATTCCCTTCGCCGGGGCATTGGCTGTATCTGATGTGGCTGCGCAGCTCGCTCCAGACGCCCCCGTCCGTTTGAAATGGCCCAACGATGCGCGCGTGAATGGCGCCAAGATTTCCGGCATTTTGATCGAAACCGGCGGGCAAGGCGCTGAGTTCTGGGTCGCCGCAGGCATTGGGATCAATGTGGCTTCCGCACCTGACGGCGCTGGCCAAATGGCAACATCATTGCATTCTTTAAGATGCGACGCAGTCCTGACCCCGGAAGATGTTCTGACGGCGCTTCGTGATGCGTTTGGGCGTCGTCTTGAACAAGCGCGGCAAGGATTTGAGACGTTGCGGCAAGATTGGCTGAAGGTCGCTGAGGGGCTCGGTCAGACGATCTCGGTTTCGCGAAACGGCGATCCCCTGATAGGCGTGTTGGAAGATATGGCGGAAGACGGGTCGCTGGTGCTCAGATTGCCCGATGGACGTCAGGAGATAGTCCGGGCTGGTGATGTCAGCCTGATAGGGAGTAGCTAAGCGATGCTGCTGGCAATTGATGTAGGCAACACGAACACGGTGTTCGGCATTCATGACGGCGAGACCTGGGTCAACCAGTGGCGCAGCGCGACCGATGCCACCAAGACCGCCGACGACCACGCAGCATGGTTGTGGCGGCTGGCGGACATGTATGGGATGGACTTGAAGCACATCAAAGGATGCGTGATTTCAACCGTCGTACCTCAAGCCCAGTTCAATTTTCGTAATCTTGCGCGTCGATATCTCAATCTCGAGCCCTTGTTCATTGGGGATCCCAATCTGAAAACGGGTGTTGAAGTGCGCATTCACCGGCCCGAACAGGTGGGGGCCGACCGGATTGTGAGCGCGCTCGGGGCGCACATGACCTATTCCGGCAATCTCATTGTGATTGATAGTGGAACGGCGACAACGTTTGACGTTGTGGCGGAAGATGGCGGCTTTGAGGGCGGCATCATCTCTCCCGGTATCAACCTGTCCATGCGGGCACTACATGATGCGGCGGCGCAGCTGCCACGCATCGCGATCCAGAAACCAGCCCAAGTGATCGGCCAAGACACGATCAGCGCCATGCAGTCAGGTGTCTTCTGGGGATACATCGATCTCATTGATGGGCTCGTAACCCGCATCAAGGCTGAATATGGAAAGCCCATGAAAGTGGTTGCCACCGGCGGTGTGGCCTCCCTCTTTGAAGGTGCCAGCGAAACAATAGATTATTACGATCAGGATATTACCATTCGTGGCCTGCTCGAAATCTACAAACGGAACAGTTGAGACCTATGGCAGACACGAACGGTATAGAGGACGAGCTGGTTTTCCTCCCCCTGGGGGGCTGCGATGAGATCGGCATGAACCTCAATGCCTATGGCTACGGCCCGGCGCACGACCGCCGTTGGATCATTGCCGACCTTGGTGTGACGTTCGGATCACTTGAGACGCCGGGGATCGACCTGATCTGCGCGGATCCCGAATATCTGATCGGGGAGAAGATCGACGCGGTATTCCTGACACATGCGCATGAGGACCATATCGGCGCAGTCGGCCTGTTATATCCGCGCCTGCAAACAAAGGCCCCGATCTATGCGACGCCATTCACGGCAGAGCTCGTGCGCTCGAAAATGGTTGAGCGGGGCGTGGACCCGTCCTGGCTCAAGCCGGTTGCGCTGGGCGGAACAGTTCAGGCCGGGCCGTTCGAGGTTACCTATGTCACGCTGACTCACTCAATTCCCGAGCCGAACGCCTTGGCGATCAAGACGCCGCTGGGCACGATCCTGCACACCGGCGACTGGAAGATCGATCCGGATCCCCAGATCGGATCTGCGACGGATGTCAAAGGCCTGACTGCCCTGGGGGATGAAGGCGTTCTCGCCATGGTCTGTGATTCAACTAATGTCTTCGAAGAAGGGGAGTCCGGGTCCGAAGAGTCGGTGAAGCAAGGGCTGATAGATCTGATCGCCGAGCAGAAACAAGCCGTGGCCGTGACCACATTTGCATCAAATGTGGCACGAGTGAAATCGATCGTTGAAGCTGCCGAGTCGGCGGGCCGGGCTGTATGTCTGGTCGGGCGCAGCATGCATCGCATTACGGACGCGGCAAAATCCGTCGGCATATTGCCGCCGCATATGGAATTCATTGACGAATCCGAAGCGAGCCAGATTCCCGCCGAACACATCCTGTATCTCTGTACGGGAAGTCAGGGTGAAGCGCGGGCCGCATTGACGAGAATCTCACGGCGGGATCATCGTAATGTGTCGCTCCATGAAGGCGACACAGTGATCTTCTCGTCCCGACAGATCCCAGGCAATGAAAAGGGGATTTTTGCGCTTCAGAATGCTCTGGCAGAGCAGGGCGTCAGGGTGATCACGCCGCGCATGGTGCCATATCCGATACATGTCTCCGGTCACCCTTGCCGGGACGAGCTGCGCCGCATGTACGGATGGGTGCGCCCGCAAGTATCTATTCCCGTGCACGGCGAGCGTCGGCACATCATGGAACATGCCAATTTCGCGAAATCACTGCAGGTTCCCCATGCTGTAACGCCGCAAAATGGCAGCCTGATCCGGATCGCACCGGGAAAGGCCCAGATTGTTGACGTCGTTCCAGCCGGTCGGTTGTTTCTGGATGGGGATCGGCTGGTGCCGGAAGGTGCGCAGGGAATTGAGGAACGCCGGAAGCTTTCCTGGGCTGGAATTATCTTCGCGTCCATGACGCTGGACGATGATGGAGACATACTCGACGGCCCCATCGTGTTGGCGAAAGGCTTGTCGGAAACCGATGGTCGCCTTGCTGATGAGAGCATCGAGCCGCTTGAGATCGCGGCCGAGGATGCAATTGGTCGCATGAAGAAACGCGACCGAATGGACGATGATGCAGTCGAGCGTACCGTCGGCCGCGCCCTGCGGAAGGCTTGTCTTGAAACATTTGGTCACCGTCCCGTAATAGAAGTGATCGTCCTGAGGAGTTGAAACCCGTGTCAGAGTTTAAAATTGGTCCCTTGAACCATGTCGGTGTCGCAGTGCCGGATCTTGAAGCCGCCTGCGAAACCTATCGGACACTCTATGGCGCCAAAGATATCACCACGCCGTTCGACATGCCGGAGCAGGGCGTAAAGGTCTGTTTCGTCAATCTACCGAATAGCCAAGTTGAGCTGATCGAGCCGTTGAACGCCGAATCCCCTATCGCCAACTTCATCACGAAGAACCCGAAAGGCGGCCAGCATCATGTCTGCTTTGAAGTGGATGACATCAACGAAGCAGTCGAAGAGATGGGCAAGCGTGGTGCCACAGTCCTCGGAAAACCCCGGATTGGCGCCCATGGCACTCCCATCATTTTCGTCCACCCGAAGAATTCGAACGGTGTCCTGATCGAACTGATGGAAACCCCGAAGGAAGCCCACTGATGACCATTTTCGGCGCTGGTGTTGTCTTCACCATTGCCTGGTGGCTGTCCTTTTTTGTCGTTCTTCCGATCGGCGTGAAGGGGCAGTGGGAAGACGATTCCACGATTGACGGTACGGAAGAAGCGGCGCCGAAAAACCCCATGCTTGCCAAAAAAGCGCTTTGGGCCACGGCGGGCGCAGTTGTTCTGACAGGTCTTACAGCCATCATCGTGCCACGTTTGCTTGCGCAATAGGGGGCGCTGCGGCTAGGTGGCCTTCGTTTACCGCGCGATCACGGAGATTCCATGCGTCTGTCGAAGTATTTCCTGCCCGTATCCAAAGAAGCCCCGTCAGATGCGGCCATCGCCTCGCATCAGCTGATGCTGCGCACCGGCATGGTTCGCCAGAACGGAGCAGGCATCTACACTTGGCTGCCGCTTGGCCTACGCGTCCTCAAGAAGATTGAACAGATCGTGCGCGAAGAGATGAACCGCGCTGGCGCTGTGGAAATGCTGATGCCAACACTGCAGCAAGCTGACCTCTGGCGCGAGTCCGGTCGGTATGAAGCCTATGGCAAGGAGATGCTGCGCATCACCGACCGCCATGACCGCGATATGCTGTACGGCCCCACGAATGAAGAGCTCGTTACCGATGTGTTCCGCTCATATGTGAAGAGCTACAAGCAGCTTCCGCTGAACCTCTATCACCAACAATGGAAATTCCGGGACGAGATCCGCCCGCGCTTCGGCGTGATGCGCGGGCGTGAGTTCATGATGAAGGATGCCTATTCCTTCGACCTGACGGCAGACGATGCGCGACACTCCTATAACCGTATGTTCTGTGCCTATCTCAACACGTTCTCGCGCCTCGGCCTGACCGGTGTGCCCATGCGCGCAGATACTGGCCCGATTGGGGGCGAACTGAGCCACGAATTCATCATCCTCGCTGAGACGGGCGAAAGCGCCGTCTTCTGCGACAAGACCCTGCTGGATATGCCTGCTCCGGGTCTGGACCTGGACTTCACGTCTGACCTGACAGCAGAAGTCGAAAAGCGGACGCAATACTATGCCGCGACCGAAGAGATGCATGACGAAGCCGCCTTCGCTGAACTGCCGGAAGACCGGAAGGTCTCTGCGCGCGGTATTGAAGTCGGCCATATCTTCTATTTCGGCACCAAGTATTCCGAACCCATGAACGCAGTTGTCCAGGGACCGGACGGCCAAATGGTGCCGGTCGAGATGGGCAGCTATGGCATTGGCGTTTCGCGTCTGGTCGGCGGCATTATCGAAGCCTGTCATGACGAGAATGGGATTGTCTGGCCGGAAAGCGTTGCGCCGTTTCAGGTCGGAATCATCAATATGCGGGTCGGCGATGAGGAATGTGACACGGTTTGCGAGCAAGCCTACCAGGCACTCGAACTTGCCGGAATAGACACGCTATATGACGAGACTGATGACAGGGCTGGCGGCAAGTTCGCGCGGATGGATCTGATTGGTCTACCATGGCAGATTGTCATCGGACCACGTGGTATCAAGAACGGTGTCGTTGAAGTCAAGAATCGCAAAACGGGTGAGAAATCAGAAATGCCGCTCGCGGATGCCCTCAGCAAGGTGCGGCCCGAATGAGTGATATTCCGTCAGCCGCCGCGCCGTTTGGGAAGCTGGAGCGCACACTCGCCTGGCGGTACTTGCGCGCCAAGCGGGAGCATGGCGGTGCAAGCCTGATATCGATCATTTCCTTTGTCGGCATCTTCTTTGCGGTTGCTGCGCTGATCATCACCATGTCCATCATGAGCGGTTTCAGGGCGACCTTGCTGGATGCTTTGCTGGGCGGTCAGCCACATGTCTACGGCGTTGTTGCGTCGTATACAGAGGAAGAAGCCGAACAGATTGCGGAGACGATCTCTCTGATTGATGGTGTGTCCAGTGTCGCACCGTATATTGAAGAATATGTGCTCGTGACGGCGAATGGTCGCAAGACGGGGGCGGCCGTGCGGGCCATCCGCAAGGAAGACCTCGCCACTATGCCTTTCCTGAAGGATGGCGGGGCGGCGGCCATTGAATCCGGGTTTGGCGAAGGCAAGAATGGCGGCAATGTCGTCATGATGGGGGCATTTCTGGCTGCTGGCCGGGAAGGCCTCGGTGTCCGGCCGGGCGACAAGGTAGAGATCATTACATCGCAGACTAATGCCGGACCTCTCGGATCAACGCCGCGCAGCAAGGCCTACACTGTCGGGGACGTTTTCAAGACGGGAAGCGTTGAGCTCGACCGGCTTTATATCTTTATGCCGATGGAGCAGGCGCAGATCCTGTTTCAGTCCAAGGATCGCTACCAAATGCTGGATATCCGACTGGATGATCCGAACAAAACAGCCGCGGCCATGGAGGCCATAGCGGCAGCTACCGGCAATGCGCTTTACGTATTTGACTGGAAAAGCCAGCGCGCGGGCTATCTCAACGCATTGCAGGTTGAGCGGACCATGGTGCGTATGCTCGTCATGGTGATCATGGGTATTGCCACACTGAACATCATCGTCGGCGTTGTTATGCTGGTGAAGAACAAGACACGCGATATCGCCATCCTGCGAACGATTGGTCTTGGACGCGGCGGTGTGCTCCGTGTCTTCCTGCTCGTTGGAACCATACTTGGCACCTTGGGTGCGTTGCTTGGTATGGCGATCGGCATTCTTGTTGTCACCAACATCGATGCTGTGGAGGCTTTCATCAATCTGTTTGTGCCGGGTGAAGTTTTCGACGCGGAAGTTTACGGTCTCGAGGGCCTGCCTGCGATCCTCGATTGGGGTGAAGTCCTGCAGACCGGTCTATATGCGCTCGGCATGTCTATGCTCGTTTCGATCATTCCGGCTTGGTGGGCTTCCCGTCAGGACCCGGTCAGCGCGTTGAGGTTTGAATAATGGCCCAACCCGTTCTCGAACTTCGCGATATTGACCGGTACTACAAGACGGCCGCTGGAGAATTGCACGTTCTCAGTGGAACCAATCTACAGCTGAATGCAGGTGAGTTGGTCGGACTAGTCGGTCCATCTGGTTCCGGAAAATCCACTCTGTTGCACACTGCTGGCCTGCTGGAGCGGCCAGAATCTGGCAAGGTCATGCTGGATGGCATTGATTGCCTCGCCCTGGACGACAAGGGCCGCACGGCGATACGTCGGGCCAAGATCGGCTTCGTCTACCAGTTCCATCACTTGCTGCCGGAATTCAATGCAGCGGATAATGTGGCGATGCCTCTGATGATCGCAGGCACGAAACAATCTGCTGCGCGCGAAAAGGCCGAACACTTGTTGGGTGAAATGGGGCTTGATGAGCGCGGCCATCACCAACCCGCGCAAATGTCGGGTGGGGAGCAGCAACGCGTCGCAATTGCCCGCGCCCTGGCAAACGATCCGCGTCTTGTCATCGCCGACGAGCCTACCGGAAACCTAGACCCCGGTACGACGGAGCGCGTGTTCGCGACCCTGATAAAAATGGTTCGCGATGAGGGCGCTGCTGTGCTGGTGGCAACGCACAATCTGTCACTGATCCGCCACATGGATCGCGTCCTGACCTTGGCTGATGGCAAGCTGGTCGATTACCAGCCGGACTAAGTTGTGGAAGGCCGCGCCCGGCCTCTGGTCTGGTGGTGATGCGCGCGGCACAGTATCCTGTGAAAAGGAGATTTCCCGTGACTGAGTCGCCCTTCATTCATCTTGCCGTCCGGTCGAGCTATTCCTTGCTCGAAAGCATGATCACGCCCAAGGGCCTGAAGGCTTGGTGTGTCGAGCAGGGAATGCCTGCTGTGGCGATTACTGATCGTAACAATCTGTATGGCGCACTGGAAATCTCGCTGACGCTGACGGATGCAGGTATCCAGCCCATCATGGCATGCTGTTTCGATGTGACAGACGGTATGCCAAAGAGCGAACCGACACGGGTGTCGCTCTATGCGCAGAACGAGATAGGCTACAAGCGCTTGATGCTGTTGTCGTCGCGGGCCTATTTGGACGCAGCCGACGGTGTGCCAAAGCTTTCACGGGAGTTGTTGCTGGACAAAACAGACGGGTTGATCCTGCTGACCGGCGGCGCGGAAGGTGAAGTCGCGCGCCATCTTTTGAAGGCTCGTATCGCGGACGCTCGGACCGAACTCTCCACGCTTGCTTCGGCTTATCCGGGGCGCTGCTATGTAGAGATCACGCGTCATGGTACCGAAGATGAGTATGCTTGCGAAGAGGGGTTGATTGACCTCGCCTATGAACTGGGCTTGCCGCTGGTAGCGACGCATGATGCCCGGTTCATGAAGCCGTCGGACGCCAAGGCACACGACGCAATGATGTGTATTTCGAATGGCCAGTATTTGGGCCAGGAAGATCGCAAGCGTGTCGATGCATCCCAATATCTCAAAACAGCTGAAGAAATGCGGGAATTGTTCGCTGACATTCCCGAAGCCATTGCGAACACGTTTGAAATCGCCCAGCGCTGCGCGGTAAAGGCAGAGACGCACCAGCCCATCCTGCCGAACTTTTCGAATGAAGGACGTTCGGAATCAGAAGAACTCCGCAAGCAAGCCCTGGAGGGGTTGGAATACCGTCTTGGCGCGGCGGACAAGCTGTATGCCGAGCGGGATACCTATTTTGAGCGGCTTGACTACGAACTGACGATCATCGAGCGCATGGGGTTTCCCGGCTACTTCCTGATTGTTTCCGACTTTATCAAGTGGGCCAAGGACAATGGCATCCCGGTGGGGCCGGGGCGGGGTTCCGGTGCGGGCTCGCTCGTCGCTTGGGTGCTCCTGATCACAGACCTTGATCCGCTCCGCTTTGATCTACTCTTCGAACGCTTCCTGAATCCCGAACGTGTGTCGATGCCGGATTTCGATATCGATTTCTGTCAGGAACGTCGAGGAGAAGTCATCCGCTATGTGCGCGACAAGTACGGTGCCGACTCCGTCGCCATGATCATCACATTCGGTACATTGCAGGCCAAGGCTGTCGTCCGCGACGTCGGCCGCGTTATGCAGATGCCATATGGTCAGGTCGATCGGCTTGCCAAGCTGATCCCATTCAATCCCGCCAATCCGCCCAAGCTGCAGGATGCAATCGACGACGAGCCAAAATTTCAGGATGAAATTGACGCTGACGAGCGTGTTGGGGAATTGCTCGAAGTCGCATTGTCGCTGGAAGGCAAGTACCGAAATGCGGGCACGCACGCAGCGGGTGTTGTGATCGGCGACCGGCCGCTGGTCGAGCTCGTGCCGCTCTACAATGATCCGAGGGCGGATCTTCCGGCAACCCAGTTCAACATGAAGTACGCTGAAATGGCGGGGCTGGTGAAGTTTGACTTCCTCGGACTGAAAACCCTGACCGTGATCGACCGGGCGCTCAAGCTGATCCGACGGGACGGCCGGGATGTCGGGCCGGAATGGCAAAGCCTGGATGATCAGGCCACATACGACCTCATGGCAAGCGGCGAGACGCTGGGCGTGTTTCAGCTCGAAGGCGCCGGGATGCGGGATACGCTCAAGAAGGTGCGTCCGCACAATCTTGAGGACGTCATCGCCATCATCTCACTCTACCGCCCCGGTCCGATGGAAAACATTCCGGTTTATGTCCAGGGCAAGGAAGACCCGTCCTCCGTTGTCTATCAGCATCCGGACCTGAAACCTGTCCTTGAGGCCACCTATGGCGTGCCTGTTTATCAGGAGCAGGTCATGCGGATGGCGCAAGAGATCGCTGGCTACTCCCTCGGCGAAGCCGACCTTCTGCGTCGCGCCATGGGTAAGAAGAAAGTCGAGGAGATGATCGCCCAGCGGAAGCGTTTTGTCGAAGGTGCGGCTGAGCAAAAGGGCATGGAAGAGAAGCTCGCCAACGACATCTTCGATACGATGGAGAAGTTCGCCGGCTACGGTTTCAACAAATCTCACGCGGCGGCCTATGCGTTGATCGGTTACCATACGGGCTACCTGAAGCGGCATTTCCCTGTCGAATTTCTCGCCGCTTCGATGAGTCTTGATATCGGCAACACTGACAAGCTCGCGGCCTTCTTCCAGGAAGCCAAGCGACTGAAAATTCCGGTTCTGGCTCCTGATGTAAACACTTCTTCGGCAGACTTCGATGTGCGTGATGGCGCGGTCGTATATGCGCTCGGCGCACTGAAGGGCGTCGGGCTTGAGGCCATGAAACATGTCGTCGAGATACGGGACAAGGATGGTCGCTTTGCGGATCTCTACGACTTCGCTGAACGCGTCGATCCGAAACATGTGAACAAGAAAGCGTTTGAATCGCTTTCCAAGGCCGGCGCATTCGATGGCATGGAGCCGAACCGCGCCAGAATGCTGGAGTCAGCGCCGCTGCTGGCAAATTTGGCGGTTAGTGCAGCCCAGGACCGACAAGGCGGGCAGGGCGGTCTGTTTGCCGAGGCCGAACCTGCACTAAGGCCGGTGCTGCCGAAAACCAGGGCCTGGAATGGTCAACAGAAACTGGATCAGGAGTTCAAGTCGATCGGGTTCTACTTCTCTGGCCATCCCCTGGATGACGTGCTTGAGGGATTGGACCGCGAACGCGTGACCCTGGCCATGGAGGTGCAGGATCGTGCCTCGGACGGCAAGCCGCTCGAGATGATCGGCGTCGTCCGCGCGCGTAGCGATAAACCTGCGCGCAATGGCGGCAAGTTTGCGTTCCTGACGCTTTCCGACCCATCTGGCGAAGTCGAGATGATGGTTTTCCCGGAAACCTTGTCCCAAAATTACGATCTGCTTCAGGTCGGCAATGCGGTGGCGATCACCGTTGGGGTGAAACGAAACGCCGAAGAAATCAAACTGAACGCTGAACGGGTACTGAAGCTTGAAGCAGCCAGATTGTCGAAGGCGATGGGGGCGCTCAAGATTCGACTCGCTGTTGGCGCATATGTTGGCGATCTGGCGGGAGTGGTTGGCCATCTTGCAAAGCTTCAGGACCTTGAACAGGGCGAACTCCTGATCGAAATGCCACTGGAAGACGGCCGGGTTGTCACCATGAAGCTGCCGGCAACTTACACGATTGGCCTGAGTGCACAGCGGGCCCTGAAAGAAGCGCCCGGCGTGGAGCGCGTCGAGCCCCTCAAGGCTGCCTGACAAAAGCCGCGCCAGAACTCTTGCAGGCATCGGCATTTTCTGTATAAGCCGCCACATCAGAAACCAGTTCACGGGTGCATCCGGTGCGACGGGCCATAGGGGTCCAACGTTCCACTCGTGACGGCCAACCGGATGGAGAAAATCTATGGCCCTACCTGACTTCAACATGCGTCAGCTGCTCGAAGCTGGCGTTCACTTCGGTCACCAAACCCACCGCTGGAATCCTCGCATGAAGCCGTATATCTACGGTGATCGTTCGGGAATCCACATCATGGACCTGTCTCAGACCGTCCCTTCGCTGCACCAGGCCCTGGTCTTTGTGCGCGACACGGTCGCAAAAGGTGGTCGGGTCCTGTTCGTGGGCACCAAGCGTCAGGCCCAGGAGCCGATTGCCGAAGCTGCTGGCCGTTGCGCTCAGTATTACATGAACCATCGCTGGCTCGGCGGCACGCTGACCAACTGGTCCACTGTTTCCAATTCCATCAAGCAGCTCAAAGAGCTGAACGCGATGTTTGAAAGCGGTGACAGCGGCCAAGGGCTCACCAAGAAGGAATTGCTCGACCTTGAGCGTCGCCGTGACAAGCTTCAGCTCTCTCTTGGCGGTATCGCAGACATGGGCGGCCTGCCGGCTGCTATGATCGTGATCGATACGAACAAGGAAGCGATTGCTGTCCAGGAAGCTCGCAAGCTGGGAATTCCGGTCGTCGCCGTGCTTGATACAAATTGTGACCCGGCTGACGCCGATTATGGCTTTCCTGGTAATGACGATGCTGCGCGCGCCATTTCCCTTTACTGCAACCTGTTCGCGGATGCCGTACTGGACGGCCTGGCAGAGTCGACGGCTGGCCTTGGTGTTGACCTTGGTGAGCTGGAAGATATCGACGCCATGGCTGAAGCTGACGTGGCTGTGGCCGCAGAGGGCGAAACCGCCGAAGATACAACAGGCGCCTAGGAACAGGCGTCTGACCTGAAGACCAAACTGAAGGAATACAGCAATGGCTGAGATTACCGCTGCGCTTGTTAAAGCACTGCGCGAGAAGACTGGCGCAGGCATGATGGATGCCAAAAAGGCGCTCGTCGAAAACAATGGCGATGAAGCCGCGGCCACCGATTGGCTGCGCGCGAAAGGCCTCTCGAAAGCAGCCAAGAAATCTGGACGCACCGCCGCTGATGGTCTCGTTTCAGTCCAAGTCTCGGGCGACGGCAAGACCGGCGCAATTGTGGAATTGAACGCTGAAACCGACTTTGTCGCCCGGAACGAGAAATTCCAGGCGGCGCTGGCTGGAATCACCAAAGCTGCACTCGAAACGGACGGGTCCGTCGAGGGGCTATCTTCTGCTCCAGCGCCGGATGGCGAAGGTTCTGTGGATGACCTGATCAAACGCCTGATTGCGACCGTTGGCGAGAACATGACCCTGCGTCGCAGTGCGAAGCTGACGGCTGACGGCAAGGTGGCTTCCTATATCCACAACGCTGAAACGGCCGGTATGGGCAAAGTCGGTGTGCTTGTCGCCCTCGACGGTTCTGGCGATCTGGAAGAAATCGGCCGCAAGGTTGCGATGCATATCGCGGCTACGTCGCCTGCTTCCGCCACCACTGATGAGCTGGATCCGGCGATTGTTGAGGCTGAAAAGCGCGTACTTACGGAGCAGGCTCGCGAAAGCGGCAAGCCTGACAATGTCATCGAGAAGATGATCGTTGGCCGGATGCAGAAGTTCTACAAGGAAGTTGTTCTTGTAGAGCAGCCATTCGTGATGAACCCTGACCAGACGGTTGGTAAATTCCTCGAGGAGCAGGGCGCAACGCTGAAGGGCTTCGTGCACTTCAAGCTGGGTGAGGGCATCGAGAAAGAAGAAGACAACTTCGCCGACGAAGTTGCATCCATGACAAAAGGCAGCTGATCCCGCTTGCCTTTCGGCCCGCAAAGGGCTTTGAACATCCCGGTCGCCCATGACAGGCGGCCGGGAATCTTTTAGGAGCCTATAAGGCCGATAATACCGGAGACACCGCCCATGCAGACCGAAGAGTCCGACTCCAGCCCCTTGAAATACAAACGGGTGTTGTTGAAGCTCTCCGGAGAGGCGCTGATGGGCCCCGGACAATTCGGAATTGATATTCCGACGTGCGAGAAATTCGCACATGCAATCAAGCAAGCTCAGGACACTGGCGCGGAAGTCTGCCTCGTCATTGGCGGCGGAAACATTTTTCGCGGCGTCGCGGGCGCTGCCAAGGGCATGGAGCGTGCACAGGCCGATTCCATGGGCATGCTGGCCACGATCATGAATGCTCTTGCCATGCAAAGCGTGCTTGAGAGCATTGGCGTCCCGACGCGCGTGCAATCGGCAATCCGCATGGAGTCGATTTGCGAGCCCTATATTCGCCGCCGGGCCCAACGACACATGGAAAAAGGCCGCGTTGTGATATTTGCGGCCGGCATTGGAAACCCATTCTTCACGACAGATACCGGGGCTGCGCTGCGGGCGATCGAAATGAACTGCGATGCCCTGCTCAAGGGGACGCAAGTCGACGGCGTATACACAGCGGATCCCAAAATCGACGCAAATGCGACGCGCTACGACGAGGTTGGCTATCAGGAATTGCTGGCCAAGGATTTGCGCGTGATGGACCCCTCTGCGGTGAGTCTTATGCGCGACAACAACATCCCGATCGTGGTCTTCTCGCTTAAGGAAGAGGGGTCTCTCCTCAAAGTCCTTCATGGGAAGGGCACATCGACAACAATCAACAATCATGGAGCGTAAGTGTCATGAGCTATGACAAGAAGGATCTTGAGCGCCGGATGGAAGGCGCCCTGGCGTCTCTCTCCACTGAATTCAGCGGTCTGCGGACGGGCCGGGCCTCAGTGAACCTGCTAGATGCGGTTATGGTCCCAGCCTATGGTTCAACGGTGCCGTTGAACCAGGTCGCGTCGGTCACCGTGTCTGACAACCGCATGTTGTCGGTCAATGTTTGGGACAAGACTGTCGTTGGTGCGACTGAGCGGGCGATCCGGGATTCCGGCTTGGGCCTGAACCCTGTTACGGACGGCCAGAATTTGCGCATTCCGATACCGCCGCTGAATGAAGAACGCCGTGTTGAACTCCAGAAAGTTGCTGGCAAATATGCTGAAGCTGCACGGGTATCCGTCCGCAATATTCGCCGGGATGGCATGGACACGCTCAAGAAGATGGAAAAGGATGGTGATATCAGCGAAGATCGCCACCGTACGCTGTCTGAAGAAGTCCAGAAGTTGACGGACCTCTATGTCAGCAAGGTTGACGACGCACTGAAAGCCAAAGAAGCGGAGATAATGCAGGTCTGATGTCGACCGACGACGCCTCTGCGCCGTCCGACTCGCATGCGGGCGCTTCTCGCGTACCCGCTCACATTGCCATCATCATGGATGGGAATGGTCGGTGGGCGAACGCTCGTGGATTGCCACGAGCTGCAGGGCATGAGCGAGGAGTCGAAGCACTTCGACGCACTGTTGAGGCGGCTGGCCAGATTGGTGTTCGATACCTGACAGTTTATTCCTTTTCGACTGAGAATTGGCGTCGGCCCGCATCCGAGGTCAACGCCCTGTTTGGGCTCCTGAAAACTTTCATTAAGAAAGATCTCGGAAGGCTCAAAAAGGAAGGCGTGAAGATAAGAGTTATCGGCAGGCGCCAGGGTCTGCCGGATGACATAGCTGGATTGGTCGAGAGGGCGGAACGTGAAACTGCGGACAATGCTGATTTCTATTTGAACATCGCGTTCAACTATGGGGGGCGCGAGGAGATTGCGCGCGCTTCGCGCAGACTGGCGGCGGATGTCGAGAGCGGCAAGTTGGCGTCTGAGAATGTGACTGAAGACATCTTCGCTTCCTATCTCGATACGGTCGATATGCCGGATCCAGATCTTCTCATCCGAACGAGTGGGGAATACCGCTTGAGCAACTTCCTGTTGTGGCAAGCCGCTTATAGCGAACTCGTGTTCTTCGACGTGTTATGGCCAGACTTCGATCGTTCCTTTCTGGAGAAGGCGGTTGCGATCTATAGCGAAAGGGAGCGCCGCTTTGGCGCTGTTTCGAAGGGGAGCGCATAATGGGCGACTGGACCCCGCCCGAGAGCCGCTTTTCCCAGCTTGGACTCCGCTTGCTGACGGCAGCACTCCTTATTCCTGCCGGCTTGTTCGTCGTATGGTCAGGCGGATGGTGGTTGGCGGCTGCTTGTGCGCTTTTCGGCGGTATCATGGCTTGGGAATGGGCTGGAATGAGCGGGCATCCTCGCGGCTGGCTTCTGAGCTTTGCCGCCGCACTATTCTGCCTCAGCCTTCCTATGGATTTGACCTGGCTTCACGTCTTCCTGGGTTGTTTCGGGTTGGCGCTTTCGTTTGCATCCAATGCGGGCGGTTTGCGGATACGATCCGCTGCTATGCTTGGTTGGTTCTATGTTACTGCCATGGCGGCTGGTCTCTGGTTCTTGCGCGAAGGACCCTGGGATGGCCGCACTGTTGCATTGTATTTCATGTCCTTCGTCTGGGCATCCGACGCTGCGGCGTATTTTGTCGGGCGGGGTTTGGGTGGGCCGCGCCTGTTGCCTCAGGAAAGTCCGAACAAAACTTGGAGCGGAGCAACGGGCGCGCTCCTATTCACGGCTGTGTGCGGTATTGCTGCGGCGGATTTGCAGAACTCCAGTCTGATCTTGTGGGTGCTTTTGGGCGCCAGCCTGTCATTTACCGCACAGCTCGGAGATCTTCTTGAAAGTGGCCTCAAGCGCCGGTTCAAGGTGAAGGACTCGAGCAACCTGCTCCCCGGGCATGGGGGTGTTCTTGACAGGGTCGATGGCCTCGGCGCCGTCGGAATCGTTGGTTCACTTCTGTTGTGGAGCTTTCCGTCACTCTCGACCGCACTGGGTCTGTACTGATGGCCACCCGCCGTATCAGCATCATGGGATCAACGGGATCAATCGGAAAGTCTGCGTTGGATGTCGTCCGTCACGCCAACGCCAATGCAGAGCAGACATTTCAGATCGTAGCGCTTGCGGCCGGCTCGGATGCAGAAGGTCTCGCTGCGCAAGCTATCGCGTTCAATGCTGAAATCGCGGTGATTTCTGATGAGTCCCAGCTGCCGACCCTGAAAACTCTGCTGGCTGGAACTGATATCGAAGCGGCGGCAGGCGAAACAGCGATCGCAGAAGCAGCAGCGCGCCCGGTGGAGCGCATGTTGGCGGCGATTGTTGGGGCAGCTGGCCTCAAATCCACGATATCTGCCATACGTGCGGGAAATGACGTCGCGATCGCAAACAAGGAAAGCATTGTGTGCGGTGGCAAGCTCATTCTGAGCGAGGCGCGACGCAGGGGCGTCTCGATACTGCCAGTCGATTCTGAGCATTCAGCCATTTTTCAATGTCTTGGCGATGGTCGCTCTCTGGAAAAGTTGACAATCACGGCATCCGGCGGGCCGTTCCTCACGTCGTCTCTGGATCAGATGCGCATGGCGAGCCCCAAGCAAGCGGCCGCCCACCCGAACTGGAGCATGGGCGTCAAGAACTCCATCGACAGTGCGACCCTCATGAATAAAGCGCTTGAGTTCATCGAGGCGGGATTTCTTTTCGATGTCGAAGGGGAGCGCTTGGATGTGATCGTCCATCCTCAATCGATCATTCACGGCATGGCGCACTTTACCGATGGCTCAGTCATCGCGCAGCTTGGTGCGCCAGACATGAAAACGCCGATCTCCTACGCGCTGGGCTGGCCGGACAGGGTTCCAACCGTCGTGGACCGCCTGGACCTCGCCACCTTGGGCCGGCTGGACTTTGAAAATGTTGATGAAACGCGCTTCCCGGCCATTCGGCTGGCGCGTCAGGCATATGCACACGGTGTTCAGGCAACGACCGTATTAAATTGCGCTAATGAATCGGCTGTTTCTGCATTTATTGCGGGCCATTGCGGGTTTCTGGACATAAGCTGGATCGTGGAAGAGACGTTGAATCGCTATTTTTCGGGAAATATGCACGGAATCGCCTGCGATACTCTGGAGGAGATTGCCTTGCTGGACCGTTTCAGTCGAGAAATGGCGCGCGATGTACTAGAGAAGACCCAGCGTCGTACGGGAGGATAACGTTTTGGGTGATTTTCTCAGCCAGGGACCCTTGTTTCTATTTTGCCTGATTTTCATGATGGGCATCGTGGTTATCGTTCACGAGTACGGCCACTACATCGTGGGGCGCTGGTTTGGCGCCGCCGTGGAGTCTTTCTCGGTGGGATTTGGAAAGCCGATCTTTGAACGCACTGACAAGCACGGCACGCGCTGGCGCGTGAACTGGATTCCGCTCGGTGGCTTTGTGAAATTTGTGGGTGAGAGCCAGATGGCGGGCGATGTCGGCAAGATTGAGCAGGGGCCGATTGGCAGGGCATATCCAGAGCTTGGGGTCGGTCAACGCTCGCTCGTCAGCCTCGCAGGACCATTTGCCAACTTCATCCTTTCAACCCTTATATTCGCTCTGATATTGGGCGTTCACGGTCGACCGGTCATGAAGGTCGGCATTGCCGCAGTAGTACCAGATGGAGCGGCTGCTGAAGCTGGAATGGAATCCGGCGACGTGATCATGTCAGTAAATGGCAATTCGGTTAGCGATACGTCCGAAGTCTTGATGGCGATCATCCTGAACCCGAATGAACCAATTGATTTCGTTGTTCAGCGCGGCGATTCCGAGAAAGCCCTCGTCGTGACCCCTGATGAAATTGTCCGTGAAAACGATTTCGGGCAGCAAGTCCCCCAGGCCACGATTGGCGTGAGTATCGCCCCGATCTCGTATGGGGAACACATCTACTACAATCCGGTAGAGGCCTTGGGGCAGGGCGTTCTCGAAACCGGCGCGACGATCGATCGGACGGTGACGATGCTTACGCGAATCGTTACCGGAAAGATGTCGATGCACGCCATGACGGGACCTGTGGGAATCGGAGATATTTCCCGCCGCGTGGTTAACAAGGTTTGGGAACAGGAGCAGGCGACGACCGGTCAGAAGCTCGAACGTCTGTTCTGGATGCTAGCAAGCATTTGCGCCGCGATCTCAGTAGGAGTCGGCTTTTTCAACCTTCTTCCGCTGCCGGTATTGGATGGTGGACACCTTGTATTTAATGCATATGAAGCCATTGCGGGCAGGGAAATGCCGCAAAAAGTGCAGGAGGTGGCCCTGACATTCGGGTTGATCCTGTTATTGGGAATGGTCGTGGTGATCACTTGGGGTGATATCATCGAGACCGGCTTGTTCGGAGCAAGAGGCGGCTGATCCGCCTGCCGAAATTAACCAGAGAGTGTGTCGACGATGCGTAAGTTTCTTGCAGCAACCATGATGGCGAGCAGCGTTCTGGCTGTGAACACAGCGCTTGTTCCCATGGGCACTGCCGATGCACAGGAAGATAGTCGCTATGGCGGCACCATCCGCTCCGTCATTGTCGAGGGCAATCAGCGTATCGAGGCGCGTACGGTTCAATCCTACCTGCTTGTAGAGCCTGGGGATTCCTTTGATCCTGACCGCATTGACCTATCCTTGAAGACACTGTTTGCCACCAACCTGTTTGCGGACGTGTCGATTGACCGTGTGGATGACAATCTGGTCGTTCGTGTGGTTGAGAACCCGATCATCAACCGCGTGGTTTTTGAAGGAAACAGCGCGCTAGATGACGACAAGCTCAAAGAAGACATCCAGGCGGCACCTCGCGGCATCTTCACTGCTGCTCGTGTGCAATCCGATGTTCAACGTATCCTCGAACTATACCGCCAGTCCGGGCGATTTGCCGCCAAAGTCGAACCGCAATACAAACCGCTGGAACAAAATCGTGTTGATCTGATTTTCGAGATCACCGAAGGGCCTGTCACCGGTGTCCGGTCGATCAACTTCCTTGGCAATCAGGCTTACTCGGACTCGCGCCTTCGCAGCGAGATTGTCACGCGTCAATCACGTCTGTGGCGCTTCTTCAGCTCGAATGACAATTACGATCCGGGCCGTCTGGAATATGACCGCGACCTCTTGCGACAGTTCTATCAAAACAATGGCTATTACGATTTCCGCGTGACATCCGCTGTGGCGGAACTGACGCCGGACCAGAAGGACTTCTACATCACCATGACGGTGGATGAGGGACGCCAGTATTATTTCGGCGAGGTCAAAGTCGAGACGGCGCTCGAGAAGCTTAATGCTGAGGCACTGAAACGTGCTGTGCCTATTCAATCCGACACGCTCTTCCGGGGCGACTCAATTGAAGACACAATCGACTCGCTGACTTACGCAGCGGGTATTGCTGGTTACGCCTTTGTTGATGTTCGTCCACAGTTGGACGTGAATCCCGAGACGGGTCTGATTGATGTCACCTTCGCTGTGGATGAAGGTCCTCGGGTTTACATCGATCGGATCAATATTGTCGGTAACACGCAGACACTTGATCGGGTCATTCGTCGGGAACTCCGAATTTCAGAAGGCGATGCGTTCAACCGCATCCTTCTTGATCGTTCCAAGAACCGCGTCCGAGCTCTGGGTTACTTCAAGAATGTCGAAGTGGTTGAGACCCCGTCGGAAGATCCGGACCGGACCATCGTGGATATCAAGGTCGAGGAACAACCAACCGGCGAACTGTCCTTCGCGGCCGGCTTTTCATCCGTGGATGCCTATCTGCTCGACGTCAGCGCGTCACAGCGCAATCTGAGGGGGCGCGGTCAGTCGGTTGTTGCTCGCGTGTCCGCTTCGAGCCGTCAGCAAATTCTGGATTTCCGGTTCACTGAGCCAAGACTGTTTGATCGCAATCTTTCCGGCGGTATTGACGCCTACGCTACTCGCCAGGACTATGAAGATTATTCCGGCTTCACCAGCGATACGATTGGTGCGGGGGTACGCCTCGGTTTCCCACTTACGGAACGCATGCAGCTTGGCCTTAGCTACAGATTGCAAACCGATGAAGTGAACGTTCTCGATCGTAATTACATCATCGACGAAGACGGATTCTTCGTTACCGACCGCGTCCAGATCACAGGGGCCGACACCCCAGAAGATCTCACAGACGACACCTATCGGCTCGTCGAACCAGGCGATGCTGGTGCGGGCCAACGCGTTGTTGACCAATGTTCGCGCGATTACGTCTTGAGAGATCCGATCTGTCGGGCAGAACGCAGCGATCTGTCCTCGATCCTCGGATATAATTTCTACTGGGACCGCACTAACGATCCGATAAGGCCGTCGCGCGGCTTTGATTTCCGATTCAGCCAGGACCTTGCCGGTATTGGCGGTGATGTGAAGTATTTGCGGACTGAGTCTACCGCGACCATGTATCGTGGCATCTGGCGCGATATAATTGCGAGCCTTCGTGTTTCCGGAGGGTATGTTTTCCCACTGGAAGACGGTCAGGGCGTGAGGATCAACAACCGTTTCTTCCGGGGTGGCAGCACGTTCCGCGGGTTTGACGTCGCAGGCATCGGCCCGCGAGAGATTGTCCGCGTAGTCGATCCTGAAACTGGGGAAGTTGTTCAGACTCGCCGCCTCAATTCGCAAGGCGGTAATGTCTATTATCAAAGCACATTCGAACTCAGCCTGCCGAGTTTCCTGCCTGAAGAATACGGTATCAAGAGCGCGCTGTTCGCAGAGGCGGGTGCCTTGGGCTCTCTTCGTGGGCCTGACGTCGGTCCCACAATCTACTTCACCGATCAATCGACCGGCCTGCCAGCAGTCCGGCTCACCAAGACGGCTGCATCCATGCGGGCGTCCGCCGGTCTAAGTGTTTTCTGGGACTCTCCGTTTGGTCCCATTCGGTTCGATTTCTCTCAAATTCTCAAACGGGAAGACTATGACCGGACGGAAACGTTCCGGTTCTCGACCTCAACAAGATTCTAATTTCAAGCTGAAAGACAGGAGACTAGAATGTCCCGACTCAAGAACTTCATTTTCGCCATGGTGGCGTCACTCGCCGCAATTGCCTTGGTTGCGCCGGCATCTTTCGCTCAGGGCACCACGGTCATTACGATCGATGAGGCAAAAATCCTGCGCGACAGCAAAGCTGGCAAAGACATTCAGGCCAAGCTGCAAAGCATCGAATCTCAGATCAATACCGAGTTGACGCCAACCAAGACGTCGCTTGAGGCTGAAGGCAAGGCGCTGAATACTGAACTGCAAGGTAAGACACGCGAGCAGATTGCCGGCGACGCAGCAATGGTTGCCCGCCTGAATGCATACGACAAGAAGGCCGGTGATTTCGGCAAGGCCCGCCAAAAAGCTGCCAGTGAGTTTCAGCTGACCGAGCGTCAGGCTCTTATCGATTTCAACAAGGCGCTTGAGCCCGTTCTCCTGCAGGTCGTGAGTGAAAAAAATGCCCAGATCGTGCTGTCCAAGAGCGCTCTGATCTATGGCGTGGATTCTGTTGATGTCTCCGCACTGGTCATCAGCAAGTTGGACGCTACGACGCCTACACTTTCGGTCGTCCGAAAGCGCATCCCTGACCAGCCAGCGCAGTAAATTGAGACATCCGTGCCAGTAGACGTTCGATTTTTCGCGCCATTGGGATCTCTTTCTCTTGGCGAACTGGCCAAACAGACCGGGTCTGGTCTCTTCGGAGATGAAGATCTGGAACTGACAGGTATCTCCTCGGCTGCGAACGGCCGCCGGGGAGACCTTGGATTTCTCGATGGAGACGGAAAGTCTGCTATCGAGATCAATCCCGACATCTCAGCCCTTGTCGTTAATGATGCCAATGTGGCCCGCATTCCCGACGGCATTCCCTATATCATTTCAAAGTTTCCCCGCTATGTTCACGGAACAGCTGCGGTAAAACTGTTTCGTCCACGTCATTTGGATTGGCATGGTGAGTCTGCCATTTCGCCCGATGCCACGGTAGACGAGAGCGTTAAGATCGCACCGGGTGCTGCCATCGCACCTGGCGCCGTGATCGGTGCCGGCACATTCATCGGGGCGAATGCTGTTATTGGTCCAGGCGTCCAGATTGGCCGCAATTGCGTTATCGGCCCTGCCGCGACCGTATTCTGTGCACTTATAGGGGATCATGTGAGACTGCTGTCCGGTGCTCGGATAGGCGAGGCGGGGTTCGGAGTCATGCCTGGTCCCAGCGGGGCGGAGGATGCTCCACATTATGGCCGCGTCGTCCTGCAGGATCACGTTACCATAGGTGCCAATTCCTGTGTCGATCGGGGGGCCTTTGACGACACAATTCTCGGGGAACGAACACGGATCGATAATCTGTGCCAGATCGCTCACAATGTGGTGCTTGGTCGCTCGGTTCTCATGGCGGCATTCGGTGGTATTTCAGGATCGGTTCAGATCGGTGATGGCACGATGCTTGGTGGACGCGTTGGAATCGCGGATCATGTGAAAGTCGGCGAGGGTGTATCTCTGGCGGCCTCTTCGGGTTTGTTCAGAAATATCGAAGACGGCGAAACATGGGGCGGAACACCTGCCAAACCTCTCCGCCAATGGATGCGCGAGATCGCGTGGTTGCAGAAGAACGCAAACCCGAAGAAAAAGGGTTAGTCAGCGCGTCCCAGCAGCTTTTGGAAACTCATGTCCACACAAATTCATCCCACTGCCTACATTGAGGACGGAGCCGCTCTCGGTGATGGTGTCGTTGTCGGGCCATTCTGTCATATTGGTCCACACGCACGCATTGGGGCTAATTCCGTCCTGATGACGCATTCTGTCGTGACCGGTCACACAGAACTGGGGGAGGGGTGTGTCCTGCACCCGCATGCGGTATTGGGTGGTGTGCCTCAAGTTATAGGGTTTGAATCGACACCGGACTCTCGACTGGTTGTCGGTGAGAACTGCGTCTTTCGTGAGTATGCAACCGCCCATTCGGGCATGCCCAAATTTGGCGGCCTTACAGTGATCGGGAACAATTGCTTTGTCATGATCGGGGCGCACATCGCCCATGACAACCACATTGGTAATAACGTCGTCATGGCAAATAATGTTTCTCTGGCTGGCCACATCACAGTCGGGGACAATGTGTGGTTCGGCGGTCTAGCCGCCGTTCACCAATTCTCTCGCATCGGAAGGAATGCTTTCATCGGCGGGGGAGCGATTGTTGTGGAGGACGTAATTCCGTTTGGATCGGTCGTGGGCAATCACGCCAAACTGTCAGGCCTGAACATGGTCGGTCTCAAGCGCCGAGGCTTCTCGAAAGCAGATATCCGGGACATTCGCGCCGCTTACAAAGCCATCTTTCTTGGAGATGGCCTGTTCAAGGATCGGCTGGAACAGGCGTCGCAGGATTATGCAGAGAATCCGCTGGCCATGGAGATCATCACATTTATCCGTGAGGGCGACCGCCCCATCTGCAAGCCAGGTTGATGATGTAATGGCTCCACTCGGTATCATCGCAGGACTGGGCGACCTACCAGTTGCCATCGCAGAGAATGCCATTGAGGAAGGGCAGGGTGCGTATGTGCTCCGCCTGAAGGGCTTTGATGATCCGGCACTGGCCAGGTTTCCGGGGGAAGCCATAGGTCTGGGTGAAGTCGGTGGAATACTGAAAAAGCTGAAATCTGCAGGGTGTGAGGAAGTTGTATTCGCTGGCATCGTCAAACGCCCGGATTTCAGCAATCTAAAACTCGATGTGAAGGGCGTGACCCTTCTCCCTAAAGTGTTGTCTGCCGCCAAGAAGGGCGACGATGCGTTGCTGCGTGTCTTGGTGAATGAGTTCGAGAAGCAGGGCTTCAAGGTTCTCGGCAGCCACGAAGCGCACAAGCAGTTGCTGGCGCCGGAGGGGATTATCGCGGGTCATCAGCCGACTGACGAAGAATTTCTTGACATAGAACATGCTGCGCGTGTCGCGTCTGCGACGGGTGCGCTCGATATCGGACAGGGATCGGTCGTCTGCAACGGGCTGGTTCTGGCTGTTGAAGCCCAGGAAGGGACTGATGCGATGCTGGATCGCTGCGCGGCTCTGCCAGAGGAAATCCGAGGGTCAGCCTTGCGCCGGAAAGGCGTTCTCGTCAAACGGCCAAAGCCTGCGCAGGAGCTCCGGATCGATCTACCTACCACGGGCGTTTCGACGGTAGAGAAGGTTGCCGCCGCGGGGCTCGCTGGCCTCGCAATAGAAGCGGGGGGCGCTCTGCTGCTAAACCGCCGCAAAATGATCGAGCGCGCTGAGGAACTAGGCGTATTTATCTATGGTTTTACTCCAGAGACAGGGCGGTGAGCGCGCCGCGCATCTACATGGTCGCCGCCGAAACATCTGGCGACCTGTTGGCCAGGGAAGTTGTTGAAGACATTCGCAGGCGAAATCCGGACGCGCATATTTCCGGCATTGGTGGCGGAGAACTTGCGTCGGTCGGAATAGAATCTGCAATTGATATCAGTCCACTGTCGATCCTTGGGTTTGTCGAAGGTCTTAGAGCGTATGGCGATGTTGTTCGTCTCGCCGATGCAGCCGCCGACGCCATCATCGCGGATGACCCTGATGTTATCGTTCTGGTCGACTCTTGGGGGTTCATGCTGAGGGTTGCTCAGCGTGTCCGATTGCGCGCACCGAATATTCGGCTGGTAAAGCTGGTGGGACCGCAAGTCTGGGCGACCCGGCCCGGTCGCGCGAAGACTTTGGCTTCTGTCGTCGATCATCTATTATGCATTCATGACCTCGAGGTTCCGTTCTACGAACCCTTTGGACTCAAGACGACAGTGATTGGCAACCCTGCCATTTCCCGCCATGTTCAAGGAAATGGGTCCAGCTTTCGCGCGGGCCAGAGTATACCCGAGGACGCAAAGCTTGTTCTCGTATTGCCAGGTAGTCGACCCAGCGAAATCAAGCGCGTTGCTCCCGAATTGGTGAGCGCAGCCAAAGCGCTGAAATCGAACGATCCAAATCTCAAAATCGTCTTCATGCCGGCTTCCAACGTTGCAACTCAATTCCGGGAGGATTTTCCAGGCGTTGCGTCATGGTCGATTGTCTCAAGCGATCCCGGCGCACGATATGACGCAATGGCGGCGGCAAATCTGGCGCTCGCTTGCTCTGGTACGGTGACCACGGAACTTGCTATGCAGGACACGCCTATGATCGTTGCGTACAAGACAGGATGGATCACATGGGCCTTGGCGCGAGGCCTGCTTTACAGCAAAACGCATATTACATTGCTCAATATTGTGAGCGATGATCAGGAAGTCGTGCCGGAATTTGTTCAGACCCGGCTTAAGTCTGACCTCATCGCTGCCGCGGCGCAGGATTGGTTGACTGATCCAGATAAACTGTCAGCACAGTTAGATCGGCAACGAATTGCGCTTGATCGGATGAAAGAAGGCGATAGGGATGCCAGCGAAATTGCGGCAGGCGTCATTCTGGATGAGGCGGCAGCACGGTCTGCGGGATCCATCTCGCTTCAGTCCTGAACAAATGATCGGTCGATCAGAGTCTTGAGCCCCCACAGACCTGGAAGTTGAATTGTGTGACCCCATTTTTCAGCTATTGCAGAACGCGCCCCAAGGCTGACAAGTTTGAGGTAATCCTTCTGCGGATCATAATCCTGTAAAGGTGCGCCGTTCAGCTTCGCGATCAGATTCTGCATGAGGACGGGCCCTTGCCGCACGGCATACACACCCGCTTTGGGTATGCGACCCTTTTGGAGAGAAGCCACATCGCCTGAAATGAAACTGTCTGGATGTGAGATCGACTGCTGGCATGAATTTATGACTGGAAATCCGCCACTCGTCTCAAGTCCTGATTCTTCCAGCCAGCCAGGCGCACGGGCACCGGTAGTCCATAGAACCAGTTGTGCAGTCAGGGACTGTCCAGAATCCAACATCAGGCAGCTATTCTCATGCGCGCGCACTTGTGCGTTTTCAATAATTGTTACGCTTGCCGCGTTCAGGCGCTCGCATAGCGCATGCCTCAATGATGGCGAACTTGATGAAAGTATTTCCGACCGATCCACGATTGCCAAAGGGGTAGATGTAGGGAGGCGGCAGGCGTTCATCTTGTGCCGAACAGCTAGCGCAAGCTCAACACCGCCGAGGCCACCCCCAATGATTGCAACCCCTTCGGAGAGATTACCTGAATCCTGTTGCCACGCTTCAACGAAATGCGACATCGGCTTTACGGCCAGGTTGCCTTTCTTTTCTGAGAGGCTTACGGGCGCAGACACGATCCCGACATCGATAGACGCCTGGGTGAAGGAGTAGGATGCACCCGTTTCCCCGGTCGCAGTTTTCCCGACCGGATCAAAATCAACGATTGAATCATAGACAATATCAACCCCGGCTTCGACACATAAGCGGTTCAGATCGACCTCCACTTCGTTTCGGTCAAAATGTCCCGCAACAAAGCCAGGCACCATGCCACTATAGACGGCGTAGGCCCGTGGGTTCACCAGCTTGAATTTCATGTGCGGGCAGGGGTGTTTCTTGAGCCAGCGAAGCGCTGTGATGTGTGCGTGTCCGCCGCCTATCAGAAGCACATCGCATCGCATGACCGGTCAGGCTCCCAACGGCTTGTCAGACCACCATGACTGGAGCGCCGTTGCGATAGCGGCACATTCAGCATCCGCCGTCGTCGGTCCATTGAAAACAACCATGGCGGAGCCTTCGAGGGCCGTTTCCTGCAATGCATCGACCGGCCAGCGCGCCCCGTAAACCTTGCAGTCGCCGAGCGTCGTCAGATACTCGCCAAACTCGCTCTCACGACCATCACGAAACAATGGTAGCCATAGCATCAGCACCGCCTTTGGCCATCGCTTCAGGGCTTTGGGAGTCCACAGCGCCAACGCATCAATATCGCGACTTGTTTCGTAACTCGGATCGACCAGACAGACCATGGTTTCACCGCTTCTGGGAGACAGTTTCAGCGCGCTGGCGTATCCATCCGCTTTTTTGATCTGAATACGGTCGTCATCGCCGATGGCATGATTCAAGGCTTCGTATTCAGCTGGATGCTTTTCGAATAACACGTAGCGAGTATCCGTAGGCAGTAGGGTCTGCGCATGAGCGGGAGAGCCGGGGTAGCTATTGATGCCAGCCGTCTCAACGAACTCGACCCATGATCGAAGCGGTTTAGGAGTCTGCCCCTCCAATATGGAGAGAATGCCGTCCCCGGCCTCATCTCCTTTTCGCGCCTGCGGGCCTTCAAGATCGTATCGTCCTCGACCTGAATGTGTTTCCACATAGAGAATGCGATCATTACGCTGTGTCAGGTGACGGCACACCGAATGCAAGACCGCGTGCTTGACTACGTCCGCGCGGTTTCCCGCGTGAAATCCGTGTTGATACGAAAGCATGCGTCAGGTCATTCCATTCAGGAAAAAGTCCCCGCCGAACAGGGCGGGGACGATCGTTTAGTCTTGTTCCAGGCTCTTCTTGCGAACAGATTCGAACTCGTTGCCCGCATACCATGTGGGCCATTCATCAGATTGGGCAATCTGTAGCCCAACCTGGTAAAGCGCCTGGATGTCTTCGGTGAAGCCGGACAGATCCCAATCATCGGAATACTCATCCATTGGCTTGTGATAGCGCTCAGCCGTGTAGACCGCCGCGGCTGCCTTGCCTGCAGCCACACCACCATCGACCTTGTCCTGACCGCCATCGGCGTACAACATGGGCACGCCCTTCTTGGCCAGGGAGATATGGTCCGAGCGATAGAAATAGCCGGCTTCGGGTTTGGCATCCGGCTTGATCACGCGGCCTTGCTCGTCGAGCACATCTTTCAACATGTCCTCGAGCTCGGACGCGCCGTATCCGACAACTACCATGTCCTTGGTCCGGCCGATCGGCAGCGCACCATCCATGTTGATACCCGCAACGACTTGGCGATGGGGCACCAACGGATTTTCGGCATAATAGGCAGAACCAAGCAAACCGGATTCTTCGAGCGTCACAGACAGGAAAAGGGCCGACCGCTCGAGTTCTTCGCTTGCCATGGCTTCTGCAATCTCGAGAAGCGCGGCAGAACCGGTCGCATTGTCGACGGCGCCGTTGAATATCTGGTCCTGATAGAAATCCTCGCCCGGCGCGCCGGTCTTTTCTTCAGACTTCTTTCCGAGGTGGTCCCAGTGTGCTGTGTACAGCATGTATTCATCCGGCGCGGTTGCCCCTGGGAGTTTTCCGACAACGTTCCGGCTTTCAAGCTGTTCGATCACTTGCGAAATCTTCCCGCTCGCCTTTATTCCGTCCAGCGCGACAGGTTCGAAGTCTTTTGATTTTGCCTGTTGTTTCAGCGTTTCCAGATCGAGGCCTGCACTGGCAAACAGGGACTCGGCTGTGTCTCGTGTAATCCAGCCTTCGAGCATTGTACGCTCAGCGCCGCCATCGGCACGCACGAGATCTGACTGCGCACCGCTCCACGAGTTGGAAACAACATCCCAGCCGTATGAGGCTGGTTCGGTCTCGTGAATGACAATAGCGGCAGTTGCGCCCTGTCGTGCCGCTTCTTCAAACTTGTATGTCCAGCGCCCGTAATAGGTCATGGACTTGCCCTTGAAGAGGTCTGGGTCACCGGTTGCAAATCCGGGATCGTTGACAAGCATAACGACAGTTTTACCGGTGAAATCCTGATCCGCGTAGTCGTTCCAGTCATATTCCGGAGCGACAGATCCGTAGCCTACGAAAACAACGTCGGTGGGATCAAAGCTCAGCTCATTGGCATTTTGGCGCTTCGTCCAGAAAACAACGTCTTCCTTTGGCGTCATCGGCAGCTCGGTACCATCGGGTGTGGTAAGCTTGAAGTATGAGGCGCCCGTGTCGACCGTTTGGTTCACCATTTTGACCGTCTGGAAAAAACTTCCATCGTCTCCCGCAGGCGTCAGACCGATGCGCTGCATCTCAGCCGCAATCCAGTCGGCCGACGCTTCGCCAGCCTCGGTCCCCGGACCGCGGCCTTCGAATGTGTCGTCGGCAAGGGTTTTGATGCGAACCGCGAGGTCATCCGCTGTAATATCCGCACTGGTCTGATCTGGCAGCGGCATCAACAATTCAGATGATGCTTCAGGCTCCGTTGTGATCGGTGTGTCCGTCGCGGTTTCTTGTGCGCCGCAGGCCGCGAGCGTTAGCACGGACGCCGAAATGAGTAGTCGCTTCATTTTTGTATTTCCCCGTCAAAGACTCTTGTTGGTCATGATCTGGCACGAGCGATATCAATCGGCAAGGAAGGGGTTCACCAGAAATCTGGCCCCAGAATCACGAGGGAAGGGGAATCCACTCATCCTCATCTCCCGGAACCGCAGGAAATCTTGCCGTGCCCCCAGCTTGTATTGCAGCTGTCCAGTCCGCTCTGGCCGCGGCTATCTTTTCGGCGTCGCTCGAGACGAAATTCCAGTTGATCTTTCGCGGAGATTCCATTGGTGCGCCGCCGCAGATAACTGCTTTTGTGCCAGGAGCCATAACAACCGGCACATCCACATTCGGTTCAAGCACAGCCATACGGCCAACGCCTATCATCGTATCACCGACTTTGGCTTCGCCCGTCACCACATAGAGGGCGCGCTCCAGAGCGAGATCGCCAGGCAGGACTATTTCGGATTCGAACGTCGCTTCGAGAGCGACGTAAATGATCGGCCATGGAAACGAAACGGGTGATGTTTTGTCCCACGCAGTCCCGGCAAGTACTTTGACAGTCACATTGTCCACCAGGAACTCCGGTAGAGTATCGGCACTATGGTGGACAAAGGTGGGCGCGCCGTCCTCCTCATCCCTGGGCAGGGCAACCCAGGTCTGAAGGCCGTGCAAGTTTTGCCCGTTTACGCGCTGAGTATCTGGAGTGCGCTCCGAATGAACAATGCCTCGCCCCGCCGTCATCCAGTTGACGGCTCCGGGCTCGATCACCAGATCGGTTCCGAGTGAATCCCGATGCCGGATTGCACCATCAAACAGGAAAGTGACGGTCGCCAGACCGATATGAGGGTGGGGGCGAACGTCAAATGTCGAGCCCGGCGGATATTCAGTCGGACCGAAGTGATCGAAGAACACGAAAGGCCCCACAGATTTGTGGGCGTGAAATGGAAGAATTCTTCGGACCAGAAAACCGGCCCCGAGATCATGCATACGGGGGTCAATAATGTGGGATATGGGCATCGGCTCGGGCCTTCTGCAATCAGGACACAGTTAGAAACTGTATGAAACGCCATGTCTCGCCATTTGAAAACACAACTCGAAAAAATTCGGGCATGCCGACTGTGCGAAGGCCAGATGGATCGCCCCCCAAACCCAATCCTTCAAGCGCATTCCGGTGCGCGTATTCTGATTGCGAGCCAGGCACCGGGCAACAAGGCTGATCGCTCTGGCGTGCCCTTCAATGATCCGTCGGGATCGCGGCTTCGTGACTGGATGCAGATATCTGAGCAAGATTTTTATGATCCCAGAAGGGTCGCCATCCTGCCAATGGGCTTCTGCTTTCCCGGATATGACCGAAATGGCGGCGACCGCGCGCCCATGCGGATCTGCGCCCAGACCTGGCGAACGCAAACACTGGACCTGTTGACGAATACTAAAGTGACTTTGCTCATCGGTGCCCAAGCGAAGGCTTGGCACTTGGGTGTTCGACGCAAGTCGAGCTTGACTGAAACCGTTCGATGTTGGAAGGAGTACACAAGTGAGCGAATATTCACACTACCGCATCCGAGTTGGAGAAACACGTCTTGGCTAAAACGCAATCCCTGGTTCGAACAAGAGGTCTTACCCTCCTTGCGCGCCGAAGTGCGTGGGGCTTTGGCGCCCTGATCCTTTTTTACGCGACCTTCCTGCTCTCGGGGTGCGTTCATCCCGTCACGGCTGGCTCACTCGCCAATGTTACCAACTCCGTTCCACAATTTCTGCCTGAGCGTGATGTTTTCATTTCTCATGACGGCGCAGAACTTGGTCTGACGGTCTGGGCCGCGCAGACTGACCACGAGCCAGAGCATGTGGTTGTCGGCGTGCATGGCATGAACGATTTCGCCAATGCCTTCCATATGGCGGCACCTTACTGGGCTGAGCATGGCGTAGTGACATATGCTTATGACCAAAGGGGTTTTGGACGCTCGCCGGGCAGGGGGCTATGGCCGGATGAAGAATTGATGCGGGAAGATCTCCGCACGGCTGTTGCGGTCGCACGTCGTGCACATCCCGATGCAACCATCACGGTTGTCGGCATATCTATGGGCGCCGCCGTCGCCATTTCGGCTTTCGGCTCAGACACACCCCCTGACGCAGACCGATTGATCGCATCGGGTCCAGGCTTGCGCGGTTGGGGCGCGATGAACCCACTCTACCGAGCCAGCCTGTGGATGTCGGCTCACACCAATCCCGGCTGGATCGTTCGACCACCAGCCCGCTTTGTACGTATCGAGCCCAGCGATAATATCGATATGCTCCGGGAGACTTGGGCCAACCCCCTGATGTTGCGGGAAAACCGAATTGATCAGGTTTATGGAGTCGTCTCACTGATGGAGACAGCTCATGACAGAATCGCTGACCTTCCGGTCGATTTGCCCGTGTTGATTTCCTATGGTGCGAACGATTATGTCATCCCCCCACATGGCGTTGAGCGATCAGCGAATTTCCTGCCCGCGCATGTTCGGACGGTCTATTATGAAAAGGGGTATCATATGCTGTTGCGTGATCTGCAGGCTGAAACCGTGCACGCCGATTATCTCGCTTTCATGCAACATCCGGACGCCGATCTACCAAGTCGTTCATCAGAGTGGCCGTTCCGCTAACTGTTTCCACAGCGGAATACCTCTTGCAGTGATGCACGCGTAGACAAATATACGTCTCTCTGCCACTTCTGTGCAGTAAAGATTCCTTTGAGAAACCATCAAGGCCCAATTCATGACGACTTCTTTCCAGACAGCGCTCAACCTTGTTCCCATGGTTGTGGAGCAGACGAGCCGCGGCGAGCGGGCTTTCGACATCTTCTCGCGCCTGCTGAAAGAGCGGATCATCTTCGTTACGGGCGGCATCGATGACAGCATGGCTGCCCTCATCACCTCGCAATTGCTCTTCCTTGAGTCGGAAAATCCGAAAAAAGATATCGCAATGTATATCAACAGCCCCGGCGGATATGTTTCCTCTGGTCTCGCGATCTACGACACGATGCAGTATATTCGATGCCCCATTTCCACGGTGTGTATTGGTCAGGCCGCCTCCATGGGGTCGCTTCTGCTTGCTGCTGGCGAAAAGGGTATGCGTATCGCGCTGCCGAATGCGCGCGTGATGCTTCACCAGCCTTCGGGTGGATACCAGGGTGTCGCAACCGATATTGAGCGCCATGCAGAGGAAATCATCGAATTGAAACGCCGTCTCAACAATATCTATGTCCGCCACACGGGCCAGGAATATGATGTGATTGAGCGGAAGCTGGATCGGGATACGTTTCTGACCGCAGAAGAGGCCAAGGAATTTGGCATTGTGGACAAGGTCTTCGAGCGCCGGACGGCCGAGGATGATAAATAGGGGACCTCTCTCACGTCATTGCGGCCTGCCTCTTGCAGGGCAGGCTGATAACCCTATTGTTTCAATAGTACACAACGCGCGACGTCTTAAAGACGAAATTAAGCCTTACCCGGCATTGAGGATGGCATGACTAAACAAAATGGCTCAGGCGATTCCAAGAACACACTCTATTGTTCGTTTTGTGGAAAAAGCCAGCATGAAGTGAAGAAGCTGATTGCCGGCCCGACCGTGTTCATCTGTGATGAATGCGTTGAACTCTGCATGGACATCATTCGCGAAGAGAACAAGACCTCAATGGTCCGGTCTCGCGAAGGCGTCCCGACACCGCAGGAAATCTGCGATGTGCTGGATGACTATGTCATCGGCCAGGTGCATGCGAAGCGGATTCTTTCGGTTGCCGTGCACAATCACTACAAACGCCTCTCACATGCTGGAAAAACAGACGGCGTCGAGCTGTCCAAATCCAATATCCTGCTGGTCGGGCCAACCGGCTGCGGCAAGACACTGTTGGCTCAGACATTGGCGCGCATCCTGGATGTGCCGTTTACGATGGCTGACGCAACAACGCTGACGGAAGCTGGTTATGTTGGTGAGGACGTTGAGAACATTGTCCTGAAGCTGCTGCAGTCGGCTGATTACAATGTCGAACGTGCCCAGCGCGGCATTGTCTATATTGATGAAATCGACAAGATTTCCCGCAAGTCTGACAATCCATCGATCACGCGCGACGTGTCCGGTGAGGGAGTTCAGCAGGCACTCCTCAAGATCATGGAAGGTACGGTTGCGGCTGTACCACCTCAGGGCGGTCGCAAGCATCCACAGCAGGAATTCCTGCAAGTGGACACGACCAATATCCTGTTCATCTGCGGCGGTGCCTTTGCCGGACTCGACAAGATCATTGCGTCACGCGGAGATGGGGCCTCCATCGGTTTCGGCGCCTCATTGAAGGAATCGGAAGAGCGAGGTGTTGGCGAAATCCTTCGTAACACTGAGCCCGAAGATCTGCAGCGCTTCGGCTTGATCCCGGAATTCATCGGGCGTTTGCCAGTCATCGCGACACTGGAAGACCTGGACGAGTCTGCGCTGATCAAGATCCTCACAGAGCCCAAGAATGCCTTGCTGAAACAATATCAGAAGCTGTTCGACATGGAGAGCGTTGAGCTCAACTTCACGCCAGAGGCTCTGACAGCCGTTGCTCGTCGCGCTATCGCCCGGAAGACGGGTGCACGCGGACTGCGTTCGATCATGGAAGGTATCCTGCTCGACACGATGTTCGAGCTGCCAAACCTGCGCGGTGTGGAAGAGGTCGTGATCAATGGCGAAGTGGTCGAGGGCAATGCCGAGCCACTCTACGTCCACGCCAAGAAGAGTCAGCCGGAAGCTGGCTGATTCAAATACAGATCCAATATTCAAGCGCCCCGTCCAAATGGTCGGGGCGTTTTTGGTTTCAGGCCGGAATATTGGCACAACAGAAAAAGCAGTTAGAGGCCCAGTCCTCGACGCTCGGGAGCCGCTCGAGGCTTTTCTGCCGAGTGTAGTTCGGTTTTCTGTGAGGTTTTAAAGCTGGATAAAGAAGAGGCCGGTACCTTGCGATACCGGCCTCTACAAGGGTTAGAGGAGAGAGAGAACAGGCCCCTAGACCTTGTAGTACATGTCGAATTCCACCGGATGTGGGTGGAGTTCATAGCGCATGTTCTCTTCCATCTTCAGCTCAATATAAGCATCGATCTGGTCGTCATCGAACACGCCGCCCTTGGTAAGGAATGTACGGTCTGCGTCGAGCGCTGCAAGCGCTTCTCGCAGTGAGCCGCACACTTGCGGGATCGATTTCGCCTCTTCAGGCGGCAGATCGTAAAGGTCTTTATCCATGGCGTCGCCCGGATGGATCTTGTTTTCGATACCATCAAGACCAGCCATGAGCAGGGCGGCGAAGGCCAGGTACGGGTTTGCCGTAGGGTCCGGGAAGCGTGTTTCGATACGCTTTGCTTTCGGATTGGAACCGAACGGAATACGGATTGAGGCAGACCGGTTGCGCGCAGAATAGGCGAGCATCACGGGTGCTTCGTAACCGGGGACGAGGCGCTTGTAGCTGTTCGTCGAAGGGTTGGTGAGGGCATTCAGAGCGCGCGCATGCTTGATGATGCCGCCGATGTAATACAGGCACTGCTCAGACAGGCCAGCATACTGGTCACCGGCAAAGAGCGGCTTGCCACCGGACCAGATAGACTGGTGAACGTGCATACCGGACCCGTTGTCGGCAAACATCGGCTTCGGCATGAAGGTTGCCGTCTTGCCGTAAGACGCTGCCACATTGTGGATTACGTATTTATAAAGCTGAAGACGATCTGCCATCGTGGTGAGCGTCGAGAATTTCAGCCCCAGTTCGTGCTGTGCTGGCGCCACTTCGTGGTGATGCTTCTCAGGATCAAGGCCGATGTCGGCCATCACGGAAAGCATTTCAGAGCGCATGTCCTGTTCGGAGTCGACCGGCGGAACAGGGAAATAGCCGCCTTTAGGTCCTGGGCGATGGCCCATATTGCCCATCGGGTACTCTTTGTCGGTGTTCACCGGCAGTTCGGTCGAGTCGAAGCTGTATCCGGTCTTGTGGGGCTCAGTGGACCAGCGAACATCATCGAACACAAAGAACTCAGCTTCGGGGCCAAAGAATACCGTGTCGCCCACGCCGCTCGACTTCACATATGCTTCGGCCTTCTTGGCCGTTGTGCGTGGGTCGCGATTGTAGGCCTGCCCCGTGATCGGGTCGAGGATATCACACATTACAGCCAGCGTGGTCTGCTGGAAGAATGGGTCAATCATGGCCGTGCTGGTGTCAGGCATCAGCACCATATCGGACTCGTTGATGGCTTTCCAGCCAGCGACGGATGAGCCGTCGAACATCTGACCTTCGGTGAAGAAATCATCTTCGACCATGTTCTTGTGAAAAGAAACGTGCTGCATCTTCCCGCGAGGGTCGGTGAAGCGAAGGTCGACGTATTGGACGTCCTCATCCTTCATAAGTTTCAACAGGTTATCGGCCATTGGAATTTGCCCTCCAGTAAACAGCTTCTGTAGTTTTTGGTATTAGACGACCTAGCCCTTAAAGGGCTGCGTCGCCTGTTTCGCCCGTGCGGATTCTTACCGCATCAGTGATGTCAGAAATGAAGATTTTGCCGTCACCGATCTTGTCAGTATGAGCAGCTTTCTTGATCGCGTCGACTGCGCCTTCTACCGCACTGTCGGCAAGCACAATTTCAATCTTAAGCTTGGGCAGGAAGTCGACCACGTACTCCGCACCGCGGTAGAGTTCCGTGTGTCCGCGCTGGCGCCCGAAGCCTTTGGCTTCAACAACGGTCATTCCTTGCAGACCAATCTCTTGCAGCGCCTCCTTAACATCATCCAGTTTGAAAGGTTTGATGATCGCCTCAATTTTCTTCATGGCCCGTATCTCCCAGCCGTTTGGTTCGTGTAGTCAACGGGTATGCGCCTTCTGCGATGGAAGCGAGACCCAGTATGAGAGTTAGCATCAGGTTGATAGGGCGTGATCGAATTTTGGACTTTGCTGCCCTTATTTTGTGCGAAACACCTTCTGACCTCTAATGCATGTTGCAGGTCCGGCAAAGGAATTGCCTGTTCGTACATCGCTGCAGTTCAAGGCGCGACCTTAGAGTATCGTCGCGTGAATGATTGAATCTGTTGGATATTTGCGCGAAGCAGGTTTGAAACCATCTCGCACCGGTTCCCTTCCTCAAGGGTGATCGACCTTACAATTATTGAAAGTCGGAACAGCCGCTGGCTTTGGAGGATTCATGCTCTATCTCGTCCGTCATGGGGAAGCTGCCGCGAGTTGGGGCAACCATCCCAACCCGGGTTTGAGCGATCTTGGGCACCGTCAGGCCGAATCTGCTGCAACAGAACTTCACGCTCTGGGCGTGAGCCACATTGTCAGCAGCCCGATGCAGAGATGCCGCGAGACGGCGCGCCCGTTGGAGGCACGTCTTGGTCTAACCGCAAGCATCATTGAGGAAGTGTCGGAAATTTCGACCCCGGAAGACATACACGATCGCGTTGAATGGCTGCGCGTTTTCATGGGCGGCACATGGGAAAATGAAGCCAGCACACATCGTGCCTGGCGAGATGCCCTGATCGCTCGCCTGGAAGGCCTTCCCGACAATACAGTCGTCTTCACACATTTCGTGGCAATCAATGCAGTCGTCAGCAAGCTTCAGCAACGTGCCGAGACGCTTGTTTTCCGCCCAACCTATTGCTCAGTTACCACTCTGGAACGCAGCGCCGAAGGTCTGAAAATTCAGCAGCTGGGCAGCGAATCCGATACGCGCGTGCTATGAGCCTGCACTATGGGCAGACCTATTCTTACTCCGCAGGAAATGCGGGCCGCAGAAGAAGCACTTTTTTCCAGCGGCACTGACAGCTTCGACCTCATGCAACGCGCTGGAAACGCCGTAGCCGAGTTCGTCCATGCACAATGGCCGGAAGGCCGCATCCAGGTTCTGTGTGGCCCAGGTGGCAATGGCGGAGATGGGTTCATCGCCGCGGCGAAACTGGCAAAGCTTTGGCGAGACGTCGAAGTATTCTGCCTTGTGGACAAGCAATCTCTCAATGGAGATGCTGCTAAGGCAGCGGCCGAGTGGGAGGGCGAGATCAATCCACTCAATGCCGCGTTGGAGGCCCCACACGATATAGTTCTGGATGCTCTGTTTGGTGGCGGCCTTTCCCGACCGCTTGAGGGCGTTCCAGCAAAGCTGGCGGAGCGCGGCGGTCCCGTTGTCTCGATTGATGTACCTTCCGGCATTCATGGCGAGTCTGCCAAACCACTTGGCCCGTGTTTCCGGGCAGAAGGAACCATCACATTCGCTGCGTTGCGGCCGGCACACGTCCTGTTTCCGGGTGCCGCATATTGCGGAGGCATATTCGTCGCAGATATTGGTGTGCCGGTTCAGAGCAAACTGCTCGAAAACAGCCCCATATTGTGGGGACGCAATCTACCTCAGCCGGGGCAGGGCAGCCACAAGCATGCCCGAGGTCATTTGGCCGTAGTCAGTGGAAATGTCGCATCGACGGGCGCGGCGCGTCTGGCCAGCCGCGCGGGGCTGAGGGCCGGTGCCGGGCTCGTGACTCTGTTGTCTCCGCCGGATGCTGTTGCGGTAAATGCCAGTCATCTGACTGCTGTCATGCTCAAGGAAGTGTCGGATGCTGAGCAGCTGCGCGAGAGTATTGAATCCGCCAGCACGGTGATCCTCGGGCCTGCCGCGGGCATCACGACCGGCACAAAAAAGAATGTTGAGTGTTTGCTTTCATCGAAATCGAAGGCTGTTCTCGACGCAGATGCCTTGACCGTCTTCGCCGATGATAAAGATGGCTTCTACAGACAGCTGCGGTCAGATGACCTGATTACACCTCATATCGGTGAGTTCAATCGACTCTTTGGTGACCTGCTGGACTCAGAAGTAAACAAGGTCGAAGCGACGCGCAAAGCGTCCCGAATGACTGGCTGCGTCGTCCTGCTGAAAGGCCCAGACACCGTTATTGCCAAACCAGACGGTATGGCCATTGTGAACACACACGCAACGCACTGGCTTGCAACGGCTGGATCTGGCGATGTTTTGGCGGGCATTGCAGGCGGTCTCATGGCGCAGGGTGTTGATACGTTCACCGCGGCGGCCATGGCCAGTTGGCTGCATGGCGAAGCCGGACGCCGCGTTGGGGCAGGGCTGATCGCCGAAGACCTGGAATCTGAACTTCCCGATATCCTGAGCGCCTTGCACGGCGAACAGCAATAAATTCGCAGCCCCTGCGTGGGTTTGGTGTTGAAGCGTGGTCATGGCTCGCGTAGGAAAACCCGTCATGCGGATGTGGCGGAATTGGTAGACGCACTGGATTTAGGTCCGTACTTCGACCATTCTCGACCATGAGTCCAACTCATGTGGCACGCCGTGTAATCCTCAGCAGTGACAGTGGATTACAGCCCCCTGATACATGCTCTACTTCGTACAGATTCCTATCTGGAATCATAAAATGGCATGATCTGTGGCGCGGACGGCAGTATTCTGTCACCCAGAGTCAGAAAAGCCCCTTGGTGCTTCCTTGTAACTATGGCAATCACCGGGTTCGCAATCGCGTCGCGGGTATGACGGAATTGGTAGACGTGCGAGATTTAGGTTCTCGTGTCGCAAGGCGTGGGGGTTCGAGTCCCTCTACCCGCACCACTCACGCGGGAAAGCGCGTGCTTCGCCTTCAACTCGAATTGACGTAAACTCTTTGAACCGGGAGGGGTTCAAATGAACTACAATTCGAGGTGGCAGGTCTGGTTTCGTCGAGTTGTCGTCGTATGCTTGATTTTGGGTGTGATCATTTTCTATTCAATAGATAGCGATCATGAATTGAGACGGCTGCTACCAATCGGAGCTGCAGTCGTTAGCGGTCTCTATGTAGCTTTGATATTCGTGGATGGAATTGCCGCCCTATCCGACTATCGCCGTACTGGGTTTTTCTCAATTCGATATGGGTTGCTGCTCGGCGTGTGTTTGTTCGCTGCTGGCACATTATTACTCAATACTGCGGACTATTTTGCGGATTTCCGTCTTCGCGAAGAAAGCTGGAGCGATGTCAGAATTATGCTGGATTGGGCAACGAAGGGCGCACTTTTTGATCTAGTAGAGTCATTTGACCTAGAGGCCTCCAATTACGAGGCAGCCCACAACAAGTTGCTCTTCGATTGTATCGAGTTTTTGTTTCGCTTAGTTTGGGGAGCTTGGACCGCTTACATGCTATCCTCAGTATTCCTTCATATACGTAGCCGCATTTGGCGTAGACTGCTCAACCGACAGAGAAGTAGTCGAGATCAAGTTTAACCCTCGCGGCAAGTGGCTTATTGTTCACGTCATATTCTGTGGCACGCACCACATCTGCGCCCGAGCGCAATACAACATAGCCCACACGGTGGAGAGGGAAGCCACTAGATGCTGATGGTTGTAGTTATCGCACTGGATTTAGGTTCCAGCGCTGCAAGGCGTGGAGGTTCGAGTCCTCTCATCCGCACCACTCACTCAAAAATCAAACTCTGACCGCGCGGCAAGCGGCCGTTTGCCGGATGGACAATCCTGTGCTCGCCTGCCAGCAAGGCATTCAGAAAACACGGAGGATTTCCAGACATGTCGATCGTGACAACAGAGAAGCGCGGATCCATCATGATCTTGACGCTGAACCGCCCCGATAGCCTCAATGCGCTGGGGGCGGAGGGTGATGGTTTGGCCATCGCAGCTGCATGTAGTGAGATTGTTGCGGACGCTGAAATCCGCTGCGTGATTTTGACGGGCGCTGGCCGGGCATTCTCCGCCGGCGGCGACGTGAAAGCGATGAAAGAGGGCACCGGCGCGTTCGGCGGCGCGCCGCATGACATCCGTGAAGGTTATCGCCGAAACATCCACTTGATTGTGAAATCGCTCTACAATCTTGAAGTACCGATGATCGCGGCCGTAAACGGGGCCGCGATTGGTCTTGGTTGCGACGTCGCCTGCATGGCCGATATTCGCATAGCCTCCGACAAGGCCAAGATGGGCGTCACCTTCCTGAAGCTTGGCCTGATCCCCGGTGATGGCGGCGCATGGCTGCTGCCCCGACTGATCGGATCATCCCGCGCAGCTGAGCTTCTGTTCACGGGCAAAGTCATTGATGCCGCCACAGCAGAAGACTGGGGTCTCGTCTCGAAAGTCGTCCCGGGCGATACTCTGATGGACGAAGCCATGGCGCTGGCCGAGCAGATTGCTGCGCAGCCACCTCAAGCCTTGCGCCTAGCAAAAACTCTCATGCGTCATGGCACCAATGCTTCCTACGAAACGATCATGGAAATGTCCGCCGCCTCTCAGGCCCTCATGCACAAGACTGAGGACCATATGGAGGGAGTGGACGCGATCCTTGAAAAAAGGACGCCCGAGTTCAAGGGCCGCTAAGACACAATTCCGTCTGTATAGAGACTCGCGATGGCGTCGTCCGTCAGACCCAGTTGATCGAGTACATCCCGAGTGTGCTGACCCAATGCGGGCGAGGGGCCTTTAGGCCCGTCGTCTGCGCCGGGAAAACGAACTGGCGAGGCTGGCGAAGCATAAGTTGAGCCATCGCCCTTCGCGCTCGGTGTCTGAACAATCGCGCCTGCAGCGATGGCTTGCGGATCTTTGGCCACTTCGGCCAAAGTCTGGACAGGCGCCCAGGCGAGGGATTCCGCATCCAGCCGTTTGGCCATCTCGGCCTTGTCGTATTTTGCGAACCCCTCATCTAGAATGTTTACGACTTCGGCCCTGTTCTTCCGGCGCGCCTTGGCGGAAGTGAACCGCTCATCTTCAATCAATTCCTCCCGGTCGATCGCTCGACAGATCGGGGCCCAATCGACTTCACCTTGCCGGGATACGAGACACATCCAGCTGCCATCTCTGGTTTCGAAAAAATTGGTGATGGGGACATTTTGCTCATGGCGGGATTTTGTTGACGCAACCCGGTCAAAAAAGAGCTGGATCGCAAAATCGGAACCGAGTGCGTACAGACCGGCGCGAAAGAGGGAGGCTTCAACCAAACGCCCCTTGCCTGTCCGCCCAGCCTCAACCAGCGCCGCGCAAATTCCGGCTGCAGCCGACATCGAGGTCGTATGGTCTCCGAATGCCGTGCGATTGGCGAACAGATCTTCGCCTTTCGGAACGGTCAGTCTGGCAACACCCGTGCGGCTCCAGAAGCTCGCAATATCAAAGCCGGGGCGATTCGCATCAGGCCCTTGCAGGCCGTATCCGGTAAGGGAACAGTAGACCAGTTTCGGGTTTAACTCCTTCAGGCTGTCATAATCCAGGCCGGACCGTTCGAGGCCACCGGGGCGGACATTGGTCAGAAACACGTCGGCATCGGCCACGAGCTTGCGTACGAGCTCCTGCCCCTCTGGCTTGGACGTGTCGACCACGATGGATTTCTTGCCGCGATTATCGAAATCGAACACAGGATTGTCGGTTATGTCCGTCCCGATCGTCTTGAAGAAAAGTCGGATCGGGTCACCACCCGGCGGCTCTATCTTGACCACATCGGCGCCCCAATCGCTCAAGATCGATCCTGCGCCTGGCGCTGCCATATAAGTCGCATATTCTACGACCTTGATACCTTCGAGCATGTATCCTCCTGATGTTCTGGTTTTGCCAAAGTTTTGCAGGAAGCGCTTGCCAATGGCCAGCCTGACCAAAGGTCAGCTCTCGAAACCCACGCATACTGTAAGGCCACATGGCGGAGGAAGAGGGATTCGAACCCCCGGAGCCCGCGAAGGCTCAACGGTTTTCAAGACCGCCGCATTCAACCACTCTGCCATTCCTCCGGCGCCCGGTATGTCCAACAGAGGAAGTGGTTTTGCAAGCCCTCATCTGCGAATGCTGACCGCTCGCAAATCGTGAATCGATCACTAAGAGACATTTGCGGTTTCGTGAGAGAAGGTTCATCCTGCATCCACCTTGGCGTGGTAAACAAGCCAGGTACGGCAGAAAAGCCGGACGTTCAGGCGCAAAGCGCCGAATAGAAACTCAGAATGAGGTTACATCGCGAATGCGCGCGCCATCGACCAAAATCACCGATCGCCTTCCCGCCTTTATTGTTGCCACTTTTGCCGCTGCTTTCGTATCAGCGCCCGCATGGGCCGATCCCGCACCAATCGTCTTCAAGTCGCAAGAGCCAAGCGCCCGAATTTCAACAGAACGTCAAAACGTCTTCATTGCACCAAGCCAGGCCCAGCCCAGCCCAGAGAAAGCCAAAGCACGGGTCCAGTTCAGTTATCCGGGAGCGTCGCAGAAGCCTGCGCCTGTACAGTCTGCCTCAAACTCCTCAAATTCGGTGCCGAGATTTACGAACCCGGCAAGCGGGACAAGAGAATATGCCAGCATAAGCGCACCAATAAGTGGCACACCTGCGCCTGTCGCAACACAGCCAACATCCGCCAAACCATTTGATCCGCAAGCCGCCGCTCAACGTATCGCTGCAGAACGAGCACAGTCCGAAGTCCTGACAGAATCTCTGCCAAAACTCGCTGGCGCTCCCGAACCTGTCGCAGAGCAGGGGGCCGGTGCCCCAACGGCAACAGATGCGCGTCGTGTTGCCACCAGCCTGACACCCGCTGCAACGCATTCGGTTCAGCCTGAAACCGTACCCGTCTTCGATGAAATCGGTGCGGCCATCATCTATGGTGACGAATTCCAGGGCCTGCCGACCGCAAATGGCGAAACCTTCGACCAATCTGCGCTTATGGCCGCGCATCCGAACCTGCCTTTGCCGAGCCTGGTTCAGGTCGTGAATCTTGAAACGAACACAGAAATTGTTGTGCGCGTGAATGATCGCGGACCTTTTGAAGATGGCGCCATGTTGCAAGTCTCCGAGCGCGCCGCTGTGGAACTCGGCATGACCGGGGCAGGGCGCGCCAATGTGCGAATTCGTTATCTGGGCCCTGCTCCTGTCACGGCTCCAAAACCGCAACCGATTCTGGTTTCTGACAATAATGAAACGCGCGCGCCCTCAGTCACCACAGCTTCCGCGCCAAGTCCTGTTTACGCCGCGAGCCGGAGCAGCACGCAAAAATATGAGCCTGTTTCGGTCGGGAATTACTTTGTTCAAGTTGGCGCATTCTCGCAAATTTCGAACGCTGAGAGCCTCATTCAGTCCATGCCGACCAATATGAGCGCCCAAATTGATCCGGCACGCGTAAATGGCGCAGACTTTTTCCGGGTGCGCGTTGGCCCCTTCATGAACCGGGATGCTGCTGATCGGATAAACAATGATCTTCATCGCTACGGCATATCCAACGGTCGGGTGGTTTCCCAGAACTGACCTGACGACCGCATAGCCACCATTGACGCTGACCACAAACCGGCCCTTTTTCCTGTATAAACGGGAAAAAGGGCCGTATTGGTTTCGGCCAACCGTTCAGCACATTTCGGAGGCTTACAATGCTGCCAAAAACCCAGATCCTCACCGCCATTCTGATGGCAGTCGCAGCGACGGGTTCGGCCCAGGCACAGATCATGGATACGCCCGCCAGTCATGCTGTGATCATGGATCACGAGACGGGCACAATACTCTTCTCCAAGGATGGCGCGGAACCCATGATCCCCGCCTCCATGACAAAGATGATGACGGCCTACCTCGTGTTCGAACTGATTGATCGGGGGGAGATTTCCCTGACCGACAAATTCACCGTCAGCGAAGACGCGTGGCGCCGAGGTGGTTTCCCGTCTGGTACATCGACAATGGGACTTGCGCCCGGCGATACGCCAACCGTTGAAGAACTTCTGCACGGCGTAATCATCATGTCTGGCAATGACGCCTGTATCGTGTTGGCTCAGGGTATATCGGGATCAGAGGAAGCCTTTGCACGGCGTATGACCTCCCTCGCCCATGAACTCGGCATGAGTTCTGCGAACTTCCAGAACACGACCGGCCTTGAGGCCGTTGGCCACGTTATATCTGCAGAAGACCTCGCCAAGATGGCGAAGCTCACTATCGACAAGTATCCGCAATACTACGACTGGTACGACATGCCGTCATATACGTGGCGCGAATATACGCAGGCAAATCGCAATCCATTGCTCAGTATTGAAGGCACTGATGGCCTCAAGACGGGTCACCTCGAGGTTTCGGGATATGGACTCACCGCCTCCGCCGTTCGTGACGGCGTACGGCGTACAATCGTCATCAACGGTCTTGAGAGCATGGCGGCGCGAGCCCAGGAAGGCGAACGCATGATGCGGATGGCATTCCAGAGCTATGATCTGAAAGTGATCACGCCGGAGAGCGTCGAGCTACCGGAAGTCAAAGTCTGGCTCGGCCAGCAACAAATGGTGCCGGTTTCGCTCGCCAGCAAGATGACGATAGCCGGCCACAAGGCTGCGCTTGAGAAAGCGACATCGGAGATAGTTCTTGATGGTGCGCTCGAGGCGCCTATCCGCGCTGGCGACACGGTCGGAAAACTGGTCGTGACTGTAGAAGGTCAGGTTCCAACCGAAGCGCCTATCGTTGCTGAGGCAACGGTCAAGAAGCTCGGCTTCTTCGGCCGAGCAGTCGAAGGCCTCAGCCAGATGATCGGCGGCAATGATGGCTGAGGTCTCGCCCCTCAGATTCATTACGCTCGAAGGCGGTGAAGGTACAGGCAAGTCCACACTTCAACACGCTTTGGCAGAGCGCTTGCGGGCTGAGGGCTTTGACGTCGTCACAACGCGCGAGCCCGGCGGCACTCCACTGGCAGAAGCTGTTCGCGAACTTGCATTGCATCCGCCCGCTGGCGCGGACTGGTCGCCAATGAGCGAAGCCTTGCTGATGAATGCCGCCCGCAGTGACCATTTGGAAAAATTGATACGGCCTGCACTGGCTGAGGGAAAATGGGTGATCTGTGATCGCTTTGCGGATTCCACGCGCGTGTATCAAAGTGTCAAAGGCGGCGTCTCGTCCAATGTCCTCAAATCGATGGAAAGCACCGTCTTGGGAGACACGGTACCAACACTGACGCTCGTTCTTGATGCCCCCCTCGAAACCACCTCAGGCCGCAGATCTGCGCGCAATGGTCCGGACGATGCCTTCGAAAAGCGCGCTACTAACTTTCATCACGCAGTTCGTCAGGGATTTATTTCGCTGTCGCAAGAAGAACCTCTGCGTTGCAAACTGATAGATGCTTCTCGGGATGTCGCCACCGTGTACGCAGCAGCCTGGCGCATCGTGTCTCAAACTTATGCATTGAATGAGATGGCAGGATGAACATCGCCTGGCCTCTTTATGGGCACGATCCGGCTGAGGCTTCGTTTCTGGCATCGGCAACAACCGGCAAGCTACACCATGGCTGGCTGATCGAAGGGCCATCAGGAATCGGTAAGGCCACAATGGCAAACCGGCTCGCCGCTTACATGCTCGGCGCTCGCGGCCCGGAAGCAGCGCCGCTTGATGCAGATTCTTCTGACCCGGTTGCGCGAACCTGTCTTACCGGCGCTCACCCCGATTTGCGCGTGGTACATCGCGAGTTGAGCGACAAAGGCAAGCTACGCCAGGATATCTCGGTCGATCAGGTGCGTGAGCTGATCCAGTTCTTTTCCCTCAAGCCCGCACAAGGTGGGTGGCGCGTCGGCATTATCGACTCGCTGGACGAATTGAATCGCAATGGTGCGAATGCCTTGCTCAAGACACTTGAAGAGCCACCGGAGCATAGCATCCTGTTTCTGGTGAATCATGGAACGACACCTATCCTGCCAACCATTCGGTCGCGCTGCAGAGTCCTGCGAGTCTCGGCACTGGGTGATGAAGATGCAAAACGCGCATTGGAAACCGCCACCGCGCCGGCTGAAGCCGCGTCTTTGTCCAAGGGGCGACCAGGCTTGGGAATACAGTTATCTACGCCGGCAGGTCTCGCGGCATCTCACGCGGCCAAGGTCCTTTTGCGCAGCCTGCCGAGACCGAATGACGGGCTAGTGACGGACGCGCTCCAGACTGCAAGTGCTGACGATACCGCCATGCAGGCGTTTCAGGAGGAAATTCTGACATGGCTGGCGCAGCGCGCAGAACAGGAGCCCGCCGCAGCCAAGGCTTGGCTGGAAGTATCCCGGCTCGCTGGCGAAGCGCGCGCCCTGAAGATGGATCCTGCTCAAACGGCATCCAAGCTGATTGCAGGGCTTTATAGCGCTGCAAAGGCGCATTAAGTCGTCAGCTATGTTTGATACGCATGTGAATTTGCACGGCGAGACGTTTGCCGACGATCTGGGCGACGTGCTCACACGGGCTGACGAGGCCGGTGTGAAGCGTATGCTCGCAATCTGTGATCGTCTCGACAATTTCGAGGCAGTCAGGTCGATTGCGCAGGCACATCCGGGCATCTGGTGCTCGATCGGCGTCCACCCTCATCACAGCAAGGATTTCACCGATCTGTCGGTCAATGATCTGGTCAACGGGGCGGCGGATCCCAATGTGGTTGCCATAGGCGAAACCGGCCTCGATTTCCATTATGGCTACAGCGCAGAGGATGCACAGATAAACAGTCTGAGAACGCATGTCGAAGCGGCCAGACAGACGGGCCTGCCGCTCATCCTGCACACACGTGAAGCTGATGAAATGATGGGCGATATCCTTGAAGAGGAGTTCGAAAAGGGAAGTTTCGTCCCGCTGTTGCATTGCTATACGGGTGGCGCGCGGCTGGCCCAGCGCGGCCTCGACCTTGGAGGATTCGTGTCCGTATCAGGCATACTGTCCTTCAAGAGCGCGCGGGAAGTCAGGGAAGTGATTGCAGATGTCCCGATGGACCGCCTGATCATTGAAACTGACTGTCCTTATCTCGCGCCGGTGCCGATGCGCGGCCGACGCAATGAACCCTCCTATCTCATTCACGTTGCTGAAGCGCTCGCAAGCCTAAAGAGTATTCCACTCGACGACGTCCTGAAAACAACGACCGACAACGCCATGCGCCTTTTCTCGAGAATACCGAACTGATGGCGACAGGTATCTTCACACTGCTGGGCACGGGCTCATCCGGCGGCGTTCCACGCGTCGGTGGCGATTGGGGCGCGTGCGATCCAACGGAACCAAAAAATCGCCGCCTGCGATGCTCGGCGCTCGTTCAGTCGTTCGACGCTCATGGCGCATCCACAAATGTCCTGATCGATACGTCGCCAGATCTGCGAGAACAGTTGCTTGCCGAACAGATCGGCCACCTGGACGCGATCCTGTATACGCATGACCATGCCGACCAGAGCCACGGAATTGATGATGTGCGACCGATCTGCATTCGCCAACGCAAGCCAATACCCACTTATCTGAGCGCTGAAACTCGCGGCACTCTGACAGAACGGTTTTCATATTGTTTCGAGGGGAAGGGTGGTTACCCGTCGATCCTAGACCTGCAAGATGAACTTGTGCCGCTCGAGTTGGTTAAGATTTCCGGTGCCGGCGGCGGTATTGAATTCTTGCCACTCGATATGGAGCATGGCCGCATTCGCTGCCTCGGTTTTCGTATAGGTAATCTCGCCTACTGTAATGACGTTAACGGACTACCAGAAGAAACGCTGGAAGCACTGAAGGGGAGTGATACACTCATCATCGACGCATTGCGGTACGCGCCGCACCCATCGCATGCAAATCTTGATCAGGCATTGGAGTGGATCGCGGATATATCGCCGCGCCTGGCAGTACTGACGAACATGCATGTCGACATGGATTACCAAACGCTCTGCAAAGAACTTCCGACCGGCGTGATACCTGGGCATGATGGATTGCGCCTTGATTTCATTATATAATACATCAACACCATTTCCCATAATGATGATTATGCGATTCATGGATTAGCATTCCACGACAACTTGGCGGACCGGCATCAACGTTCATTGGCGCGATGCTCAGAGACGGCGCACATCATGTACTGATCGCCTTCCATGAACGGCTCCCGGAAATTGCACAACACCCTCTATCAAGGTTTTGTTTACACTTCGAACGTGCGGCCAGCTCGGCTACACTCGGAACCCACCGATCCAGGATGCAATCAATTTCTGCTTCTTTATCAGATCGTCGGCCGCTTGCTCCCGCGTCCTGTGCAGGAACAAGATAGAATCGCCGGGCCGGATCTGACCGAGTAGGTGTCGGTCAGACCGGTTAACCTGCAGAATGTGCGGATAACCTCCTGTGGTCTGACAGTCTGGTAATAGTAGGAACCCCCTTCCCTGCGGCGGCAACTGCAATGCGCCAGGGAAAATTCCGGCGCTCGGCAGGTTTTCGATGGAATCTATTTTGGGAAACGCGCCATCCAGCTCGATACCAATTCTGCTAGCTCGGCGTGTTGCCTTGTATTGCTCCGTCCAAAGATGAGTGCAGTCGTCTGTATAGTCAGGCCCTTCGCTCGCCCGCAGAGCAAAACTGTTGCCGAGTGGAAACAGCAGCGTTTCAGGTGTCGTTTCCCGGCGGGGTTTTGTGCGGGGGCTCGTTTCAACCACATCCCCAGACCGGAGCGCCCGGCCATCAAAACCACCCAAGCCTGCAGGAATATAGGTGGACTCGCTCTCCAGGAACTCATCACCCACAACTCCACCAGAGATCGCCAGATAGGTTCGCAGCCCATGGTCCGGACGGCCGACTTCCAGAAAATCGCCCTGCTTGACGAAGTGTGTCTCGTGAAATGAAACCACACGACCATTCAAGCTGGTCGGAGCCACCGCTCCGGTAAGCGCGATTGCTGCGGATGCCTGAAACTCTACCGAGAAGGGTCCATAGGTGATCTCGATTCCGGTCGTGCTCGCGTGATTCCCAACCAGATGGTTTGCGATCGCATGGGAAACGGGGTCAGCAGGCCCGGATGACGGAATACCAGAATAGCGATATCCCGCTCTCTGGTTGCCCTGCAGGGTCGCCTGTGGCCCGGCATTCATGATGCGAAGCGTCACGTCAGACCCACTCTATTTGAACTTCGGCACCCGGCGAGAGGACAAAAGGATCTCGCGCCGTTTTGTCGAAGAGCATCGCATCGGTCCGGCCAATAATTGGCCAGCCCCCTGGCCCGTCCAGAGCATAAATGCCGAGATAGCCTTTGATAAAGCCAATAGAACCGGCTTTGACCCGCTGACGGGGGTGATCCAGCCTACCCCCCAACAGATTTGGATCGACACCCGACAGATACGCAAAACCGGGCGCGAATCCGAGCATGTCGACACTTAAATTCGAGCGAACCAAGATATTTAGAAACTCATTGCTAGAGCAGTTGTTCGCCGCCGCACAGTCCGCAAGGTCGGGCGCATTGGCCTCATCAGACCGTACCAGCAACTTTAAATTCGGCGCGTCGACAACTGCCGCGTTAATGTCAGCCATTACCGCATGTTTCAACATGGCCAGCGCCTTGGCTGGGCCTAGGGCGGAAGGGTCAAATTGAACCGTTACACTTTCCCGACCGATCACAACCTCATCCCAAATGCGGCTGCCACGCAGGGCGCGTGCAATAGCCTGACGGTCTTCCGTCGCCCGCATGACAAGCCTCAGCGCATCGTCACCGCATGGCACGATAACCGGTGCCTTCACGGCGCGGCCTGTGCCTTGATTTCGATACCCCGTGAGTGAAGCGCTTCTCTGAGTGCGAGTGCGGATTGGACTGCTCCTGCCGTATCTCCGTGAAGACAGATTGTGTCCACTTGGAGAGAAATCACTTGGTTGTCCGCGGCTATGACCGTGCTGTCCTCGATTATGCTTATTACCTGCGCTGCTTGAGCATCCGCCTCGTGGATCACTGCACCTGACTCACCTCGCGCGAGTAGCGAGCCATCGCGGGCGTATGTGCGGTCCGCAAAGCCTTCGGCCAGAAAATCAGTGCCCGTAGCGTGGGCAATCTTGGCCAGCATGGAATCAGGCGGCCCAATTACGGCCCGTATGCGTGCGTCACGTGTGAGTCGCACGATGAATTCTGCAAGCGTGGGATCCCGCGAAGCGTCATAGTACAATGCGCCATGGGGTTTGAGATGGTCGATCGCTATGCCTTGACCTCTCGCAAAACTGCCAAGCGCTCTCACCTGCTGACGGAGCGATGATTCCAGTTCATCTTGCGGCATCTTCATGCTTTTGCGCCCGAAGTTTTGCCTGTCCGGATAAGATGGATGCGCACCGACGACCACGTGGCGCGCCTTGGCAGCTTTCAGCGTCGCTCGCATACTATCATCGTCACCAGCGTGGCCGCCGCAGGCGATACTGCACCGGCTGACCACATCAAGGATTGCACGATCCATTGCGCGACCAGTTTCGCCCGGCAATTCCCCGATATCAGAGTTCAGACAAATTGTGCGGCTCATGACCACACATTTAGGGCTCTCAGGATAAGGCGCAAGCCAAGGCCAAAGGTAATTACGACGACTGCCATACCCAGTAAGTTGGTCAGCCATGAATTGACGTGGTCACCCAACAATCCGCGTCGGTTCATTGCGATAAGCAGGAACACTGCGATAATTGGCAATATCAGCCCATTCGCAATTTGCGCGAAAAGTATGATGCTTATGGGGCGGACGCCTAGCAAAGCGACAGCGGTCCCAACGATTAGAACGGTGAGCGCAATGCCGCGAAACACGCGACCATTACGTGGGAAGCCGCCGAACTCGGACATGGCATAGGATGTCGCCAACGGCGCGGTAATTGATGACGAAAGTCCGGCGCCGAATAGGCCGACGCCAACCAGATATTTTGCGAACGGCCCGTAGGCTGGCTCGATTGAAGATGCCATATCAGCGGCAGAACTGACAGCTATGCCTGATCCGAACAGGCTAGCCGCTGCGGTCGACAAAACCAGAATGGAGACGATCCCGCCCAAACCGATTGATATAGCCGTGTCCGTTCGCGCCGCTCGCAACGCCGTCGCAGACCTGTCTGGCCACTTATCACGAACCGTCGAGGCGTGGAGAAACAGATTGTACGGAACGATGGTCGTGCCAATCAAAGCGATGGCTGTCAGCAATCCAGAATCGGGTACGGTCGGCCACAGACCTCCAAACCATGCGGACATATCAGGTCGCGTGATGAGGACACTGCCTGCAAAGGCGACGCTCATGAGCAGAACCAGGCTAATCAGCAGTTTTTCGATATGCCGGTAGTGTCCAAACAGAAGAAATCCGCCAGAAACTGTGCTTAGAACCAATACAATCAGTTTGTGTGAAATGCCGAAGGATCCCACCAGAGCCTCAAGCCCCAACGCTCCACCAGCAAGATTTCCTGCCTCGTAAGCTGAATTACCGACAGCGAGTGCCGAAACGCCAAGAACTATTATGGACCATCTGATGATCGGCCCATTTTCGGGGGCGGTCATGGCGGCTGCCAATCCCTTGCCGGAAACGATGCCAAGTCGGGCCGCCATCTCTTGCAGGATGATTGTGGCAAAGGTGGCGAAGACCAACGCCCAGATGAGGGCATAGCCGAAATTTGCGCCGGCGAGCGTGCAAGCAGTGACCGTGCCAGGTCCAATGAAGCCCGCGGCGACAAGAGCACCCGGACCGATTTTGAGTTTCATGGAACGCCCCCGCGACCGTCGCACGGTGCGACTGGTCCCTAGATATGTATCACACGGCCTTCGGCATCCAGAACGGATTCATGCATGCTCTCCGAAATGGTCGGATGCGGGAAGATTGTGTGAGCGAGATCCTGCTCGGTCAACTCACCCTGGCGCGCGATAACATAGCCCTGGATCAGTTCGGTGACTTCTGCGCCGATCATGTGCGCGCCGAGCAATTCCCCGGTCTTCTTGTCGAAGATGGTTTTTACGAGGCCTTCAGAGGCGCCCATTGCTATGGCCTTGCCATTGCCGATGAAGGGGAAGCGGCCAACCTTGATATCGTAGCCTTTTTCCTTTGCGGCTTTTTCAGTCAGACCGACGCTGGCGACCTGCGGGTGCGCGTAAGTGCAGCCTGGAACGTTCCAGGGATCAAAAGGTTCGGCATGATCGGCCCCGGCGATACCTTCCACACAAACCACACCTTCATGAGAGGCCTTGTGGGCCAACCATGGCGGGCCCGTCAGATCGCCGATTGCGTATAGACCTTTGACCCCGGTACGGCCAAAATTGTCCACGGTCACATGGGTCTTCTCGACCTTTACGCCCAGATCTTCGAGGCCAAGATCTTCAACATTGCCGACAATCCCAACTGCGAGAATCGCCCGGTCGAATTCCTTGTTTTCCTTCTTGCCGGACTTGTCTGTAATTTCTGCTGTAACGGTGGACTTGCCCGCTTTCAGATTTTCGACTTTCGCGCCTGTAACAATGTTCAGGCCTTGCTTCTTGAAGTCCTTTTCCGCGAGTTTCGAAATTTCCTCGTCTTCCACCGGCAGAATGCGATCCATCACTTCAGCGACTGTCACCTCAGCGCCCAGTTCATGATAGAAACTTGCGAATTCAATGCCAATCGCACCTGATCCTATGACCAACAGCCGCTTTGGCATGACATCCGGCGTCATGGCTTCACGATAAGTCCAGATCAGTTTCTTGTCTGCAACCAGACCGGCTTGCGGGATGTCCCGCGCCCGCGCGCCCGTCGCCAACATGACGTGCTTGGCTTGGAAGGACGTTTCCTTGCCATCTTTGCCTTTGACGATGACCTTTGGTGCCTGCGTACCTTTTTCGAGACGGGCGGTGCCTTCGATAACGTCGATCTTGTTTTTCTTCATCAGGAATTTGACTCCGGTCGATAGCTGGTTCGCCACGCCGCGTGAACGCTTCACGACAGCATCGAGGTCAAAATCGGCCTTGTCGATTTTCAGACCGAATTCCTTTGCGTTCTTGGCCAGGTGCAGGACTTCCGCCGACCGCAGCAGCGCTTTGGTCGGGATACAGCCCCAGTTCAGACAAATCCCACCGAGGCTTTCACGTTCGACGATGGCCGTCTTCATGCCCAGCTGCGACGCGCGAATGGCCGAAACATACCCGCCAGGCCCGGATCCGATCACGATGAGGTCGTACTGCGTACTCATTGGGTAATTCCTCTCATTTCATCCCATGCCAGAAGCGCCTGGGAGACGCGCAAATCCGCGCTCTCGAACATTTCAGGCGTGCAAATGTATTCCGGTTCTTCCGCAGAAATCTTGTTCATCAGAACAACGCTGTCAGCGGCAACATCTTCGCGAAGCTCCCGAGCTAGTCCTTCGTAGCGCAGGTCTTCCATGAACTCCGAAAGCTGGTCTGTAGCCTCCCTGTCGCACAAAAGGCTGATGCCTTTCTGGATCGCAAGCTCGCCAGCGATCATGCGAATATCCGCCTCATTCATGCCCGACGACTTGTCCGTGGAAACGCTTTCCTCGGAGCATCCGGCGAGGAGGGTCAGGCTGACAAGCATCATCCCGAGCCGCGTCATCAGAGCAGCATGGCTTCGGGGGTTTCAACATACCGTTTGAAAGCCTGAAGCCATTTGGCTCCCTCCGCCCCACCAACCACGCGGTGGTCACAGGTGAGCGTTACCGTCATGACGGTACGGGCGACAATATTTCCCTTGGCGTCGACGATAGCGCGCTTTTCACCCGCGCCGACTGACAGGATCATGCCTTCAGGTGGATTGATAATTGAGGCAAAGCTCTTGATTCCGAACATGCCGAGATTGGAAATACTGAATGTGCCGCCGCTATATTCCTGCGGCTTCAGCTTCCGCTCCCGCGCCCGGGTCGCAAGATCCTTCATCTCTTCCGATATCTCTGCCAGGCCTTTGGTCTCCGCGCTGAACACAACTGGCGTGATCAGGCCTCCTTCAATCGCGACAGCAACCGAAACATTGGCATGCTTGTGATAGGCGATACCTTTGTCGGTATAGGATGCATTGCAATCCGGCTCGTCCATCAGAGCCATGGCGGCAGCCTTGATGAGCATATCATTGACCGAAACCTTCACGCCTTCGCGTGCCGCAGCATTGATCGCAGCACGGCTCGCAAGCAGATGATCGAGCTCAAGATCGATATTCAGCGGGAAATGCGGAACCTGCATGAAGCTGGTCGTCAGACGCTTGGCGACAGTCTTGCGCATGCCGTCCAGTGGCACGAGTTCATAACTGTCAGGCGCATAGACCCGATCGTCCAGGACCTGCGGCAGGATTAGGCCATCCGGTTGGGTTGCAGCCCCCGCGCTCGCGCCAGACGGTGCGGCTTTGGCGTTCTCGACGTCGCGCTTGATGATCCGGCCGCGCGGACCAGTCCCCGTCAGCCCCGAAAGGTCTAGACCTTTCATCTCCGCAATCCGGCGTGCCAAGGGGCTGGCCTTGATGCGGCCATCTGATGAGGTTGCAGATGGCAGGGGTGACTTGGAAGGCGTAGCTGCGCTGTCTGCTTTCTTTGCCGGGGCAGTAGTTTCTGCCATGGCAGCCGGTTTCGGTTCTTCCGGTTTAAGCGCGGCTTCTGCCTTGTCTTTCGGTGCATTTGACTTGGCGGGTGCTTTGACTGAGGAGGCGTCTTCACCTTCCTCGGCAAGGATGGCGATCACTTCATTGACCTTTACGCCTTCCGCGCCGGCCTCAATGAGGATCTTGGCGACAACACCTTCATCCACTGCCTCGACTTCCATCGTGGCTTTGTCGGTCTCAATCTCGGCAATGATGTCACCGGAGGAAACGGTGTCACCTTCCTTTACCAACCATTTTGCAAGCGTGCCCTCTTCCATTGTCGGAGACAGGGCGGGCATGGTGATATTGATAGCCATATCAGTCCCCCATCTTCTGGACATCGCCCGGTGATTTCGGGCCGAACTGGATGCGATTCAGGAAGCCGGTCACGATCTCCTTGATGATCTCTTCCTTTTCAGGGCCGTCTGGATGATGATCCTTGAAAGCGTCTGTGACATGCTTGGCGATGTCGCCCAGGATGAAGCCCCACATGGTTGGCTCCGTCGCCGGATCAGCTGCTTCGCCGACACGCAGGCTTACATGGTCTGTATTGTCTGCGATCCAGAACCGGATCATTTCCTGAGCGATGTCAGCGCCCTCAACAGATGGCGGCGATTTGAGTTCTCGTTTCTCAGTCGACATAGCAAACTCTCCGCGCAGCTTCGACAATATCATCGGCATTCGGAAGGCTCATCGCCTCCAGATTGGCCGCATAAGGCAGGGGCACATCCTTTTGATGGACACGGGCAGGTGGTGCGTCGAGATAATCAAACGCTTCGGCCGTCACTGTGGCCGCAATCTCCGCCCCGACGCCGAAGAAACGCCAGCCTTCTTCACAACAGACAATGCGATTGGTTTTCTTCACGCTTTCGATCACTGTTTTTGTGTCGAGCGGACGGATTGTACGCAGGTCTATGACTTCTGCGTCAATGCCTTGCTCTGCGAGCGTCTCGGCGGCCTGTAGCGCGAATCCAACCATTCGGGAATGCGCGACGAGCGTTACGTCTGAGCCGGATCGTTTAATGGCAGCCTTGCCGATAGGCAGTACATGATCGTCGAGATCAGGAACCGGGAAACTGTTTCCGTACAGTAGCTCATGTTCAAGGAATACGACCGGGTTCGGATCGCGGATAGCCGCCTTGAGCAGGCCTTTCGCGTCGGCGGCGTCATATGGCGCAACCACTTTCAGCCCAGGGATCTGGCCATACCATGCCGAATAGTCCTGACTGTGCTGTGCGCCCACGCGCGATGCGGCGCCATTGGGGCCACGGAATACGATGGGACAGCCCATCTGGCCACCTGACATGTATAGGGTCTTGGCCGCCGAGTTAATGATCTGGTCGATGGCCTGCATGGCGAAATTGAAGGTCATGAATTCGACGATGGGTTTGAGTCCTGCAAAGGCGGCCCCTACCCCAAGCCCGGCAAACCCATGTTCCGTGATCGGTGTATCCACCACACGGCGTGCGCCGAATTCCTGAAGCAGTTCCCGTGTGACCTTATAGGCACCTTGATACTCGGCCACCTCTTCACCCATTACGAAAACGGATTCGTCACGGCGCATCTCTTCGGCCATGGCGTCGCGCAATGCGTCCCGCACCGTCGTGTCGGTAAAGGAAGTGCCTTCGGGGATGCTCGGGTCTGACAAAACGGCAGCCTTCGGGGCCTCGACTTCGTCGCCCGTCTCCTCTGTTTTCATACCCTCACCAGACTCGGCCGGCTCTTCGGTGGCCTGGCCGCCAGCATCGCCTTTGGCTTCCACCTTGGCGGCATCTTCGCCTTCCTCAGCGAGCACCGCAATGACGGCATTGACCTTTACGCCTTCGGTGCCTTCGGGAATGAGGATCTTGGCCAAAACGCCCTCGTCCACCGCTTCGACTTCCATTGTGGCTTTGTCAGTTTCGATTTCGGCAATGATGTCGCCGGAGGAGACAGTGTCCCCCTCCTGTTTCAACCATTTCGACAATGTGCCCTCTTCCATGGTCGGAGACAGGGCGGGCATGAGAATATCTACGGACATTAATGTGCTCCGGAAAACAGGATGGCGGACAGTCGAGGTGCTTTCTTTCCTGGCATCAGGCGACCTCGATGTCTTTCAGGACGTCAGTCCAGAGTTCGGATGGATCGGGCTCCGGGCTCTCAAGAGAATAGTCGGCGGCTTCCTTGACGATGCCCTTGATCTCTTTGTCGATATTCTTGAGTTCGTCTTCGCTTGCATGACCCAGTTCAAGAAGCTGACCTTTCAGGCCCTCGATTGGATCGTGGTGCGATCGGATGTCGTCGACTTCTTCCCGTTTCCGGTATTTGGCTGGGTCCGACATGGAGTGGCCGCGATACCGATAAGTCTTCATTTCCAGTATGTACGGACCTTTTCCGGAACGAGCATATTTGACGGCTTTTTCGCCTGCTTCGCGCACAGCCATGACATCCATGCCATCGACTTCCTCGCCTTCGATTTCGAATGAAATGCCGCGCTTGTAGAGTTCGGTTTCCGAGGCGTGCCGCGCCACACTTGTGCCCATCGCGTACATGTTATTCTCGATGACATAGACGACTGGCAGATCCCAGAGCGACGCCATGTTGAATGCTTCGTAGACCTGCCCCTGATTGGCGGCGCCGTCCCCGAAATATGCAAGGGCAACGTTGTCCGTTCCGCGATATTTGTTGGCGAATCCAAGGCCGGTGCCAATCGGAACCTGAGCTCCAACGATCCCATGGCCTCCATAGAAATTCTTTTCCTTGGAAAACATGTGCATCGATCCGCCCTTCCCTTTGGAAAGCCCGCCGATGCGACCTGTGAGTTCCGCCATCACGCCACGTGGGTCCATGTCGCATGCCAACATGTGACCATGATCGCGATACCCTGTGATGATCTGGTCGCCATCCTTCAAACAGGCTTGCATGCCCGTCACGACCGCTTCCTGGCCAATGTAAAGGTGACAGAAGCCAGCAATCTTGCCCATGCCGTAGAGCTGTCCGGCTTTTTCCTCAAACCGGCGTATCAGGAGCATGGCCCGATAATATTTCAGCATCTCCGCCTTGCTGGTCTTTGAAGGTGCCTTTTTGGTACTTCTTGCTTTAGTCGCCATAAGTTCGCTCCAACCCTTTTCCAGACTTATGTATGCGCGATTACGCAACGACAAGTCAGAACAACTATGTCAATTTGCAGAGCTTGGTTCCGAAGAGACGAGAACAATTTCATTCGGATAGACAAAAGCCAGCTTGTCCCGCGCCATGGCTTCCACGAAATCAGGATCCACCGATCCCGGAGTCAGGCGTCTGATATCGACCTGGAGACGATTCAAGTCGCTCTCAAGGCTGGCGAGTTCAGCCTTGCGATCCTCCAACTCCATCTGGGCATCAGACCAACGCCCAAGCCCCTTCTCCCCCGCAAACGCGTGGTAGGCGAAATAGAGCACAAGAAGAGACAGGCCGGCGGCCTCGAGTCGCGATTTCATAACCTCACCTAATCCGGTTATGGTTAAGAGAGCGTGATCGCCGCCGGCCCGATGGACGGGCCCAGACCGCTAGGCAGCGTTGATGCGCGAGCGGCCGGCAAAGATGCCAACAGGTCCCAGCTCTTCTTCTATGCGAATCAGCTGGTTGTATTTGGCAATACGGTCGGAACGAGAAAGAGACCCCGTCTTGATCTGTCCGCAATTGGTCGCAACGGCGAGGTCTGCAATCGTTGCGTCCTCTGTCTCGCCAGAACGGTGGGACATGACCGCCGTATAGCCATGAAGATGCGCCAATTCGACCGCGTCGAGCGTTTCGGACAATGTGCCGATCTGATTGACCTTCACCAGAATGGAGTTCGCCGCGCCTTTTTGAAGGCCGATAGACAAACGATCCGGATTGGTTACGAACAGATCGTCGCCCACCAGCTGAACCCTGTCACCGATTGATTCGGTCAAGGCGACCCAGCCATCCCAATCATCTTCGGCCATACCATCTTCAATGGAGATGATGGGATAGCGGGCGCAAAGATCGGCCAGGTAGGCTGCGAATTCGTCGGAGCCGAGGGATTTCCCTTCCCCGGCAAGCTCATATTTGCCGTTCTTGTAGAACTCTGTAGAGGCCGCATCGAGCGCCAATGCCATGTCCTCTCCAGGTTTGTATCCAGCCTTCTCAATAGCCTTCATCACAAAACCGATGGCTTCGTCAGTAGATGCCAGATTTGGCGCAAACCCGCCTTCGTCGCCGACATTCGTATTGTGGCCTGCATCACTCAGGGTTTTCTTCAGCGCATGGAAGACTTCGGCACCCATGCGCACGGATTCAGAGAGGCTCTCTGCGCTGACTGGCATGACCATGAATTCCTGGATGTCGATCGGATTGTCAGCATGCGCGCCGCCATTGATGATGTTCATCATCGGCGTCGGCAGAACGCGGGCATTGGGTCCACCCACATATCGGTAGAGGGGCATAGCCGAGCTCTCGGCAGCAGCTTTTGCAAGTGCCATGGAGACGCCCAGAATCGCATTCGCGCCGAGGCGGGACTTGTTTTCCGTTCCATCCAGATCGATCATCAACATGTCGATCATGCGCTGTTCGGTTGCGTCCAGACCAGCCAGTTCGTTGAAGATTTCACCATTCACGGCGTCAACGGCCTTCAGCACGCCCTTGCCGAGATAACGCGCCTTGTCCCCATCACGCTGTTCATGGGCCTCATACGCACCCGTAGAAGCGCCAGAAGGGACTGCCGCGCGGCCGAGAGAGCCATCTTCCAGCGTCACATCAACTTCGACGGTTGGGTTGCCTCGGCTATCCAGGATTTCCCGGGCATGGATGTCGATGATCTCGCTCATGAGTGGCTGTACCTTTGCGCCTAGAAATAAAAAAAAAGCGCCCCCTGCTCTGGCAGGAAGCGCTCGCACCCTTAAGGCTGCGCGCTCAAAAGCGCAACAGCGGGTCGTTTAGATATCGTCACGTGGCTCAAGAACCTGACGCCCGCGATACATGCCGGTTTTCAGGTCGATGTGGTGCGGACGGCGCAGTTCACCGGATTCCGCATCTTCAATATATGTGTTCATATCCAGCCGGTCGTGCGAGCGGCGCATGCCGCGGCGCGACTTCGAGATCTTGCTCTTTGGAACTGCCATAACAGGTATCCAGTGGTTTGGCGCGAAATGCGCGTGAATTGGAAAGAGGCCTCATACATAGAGGTCTGTCTCTTTGCAAGACTCCAACGTCACCGCTGGTCGAATTTCTTCAGTCCGGCCTGATGAGCCTATTGGGCCTTTGCTGCCTCGGCCTGGCGCATGATTCGAAGCAGGTTTCCGCCCCAGATATTCTCCAGGTCAGCTTCTGTATAGCCCTCTTCCAGCAGGCGTTCCGTCACCTTTGGCAAGAGAGAGACGTCCTCCATGCCGGCAACGCCGCCGCCGCCATCCCAATCTGCGCCCATACCGACATGTTCCGGTCCAACGATCTCAAGCGCATACAGCATTTGCTCCATGAACACTTCAAACGAGGAAAGCGGCATTGGATAGGCCGAATCGATTTCGCCACGGCGTGCCATGTACTGCTTGCGCTCTTCGTCGGTAAGGTCGAAAGGCGAACGTCCCTCATACGAGGCAGCCAGTTCTTCCAGCGCGGTCGTGCGTTCTGCAGGGGACTCGAGATTCTCGATATATGATCCAAGGGCATTCATCTGGATAACGCCGCCGTTTTCCGCGACACGCCGCAACAGATCATCCGGAATGTTCCGGGGATGGTCGTACAGGGCTTTCACGCCGGAATGTGACAGCACGATCGGAGTCGTGGAGATTTCCATGATGTCCTCAACGGCCGAGTCGGCAGCATGCGAGCCATCAACCATCATGCCGAGCCGATTGGCCTCCCGAACCAATTCTTCTCCAAGCGGAGTTAGCCCACCGAGGTCCGTCGCTGACAAATCTGTGGCGCTGTCCGCAAATTGGTTGTCCCGGAAATGCACCGGCCCAACGAGTCGCACACCGCGTTCATAAAAATCCTCAAGCACGGTCAGGTCAGTGCCAAGCGGGTAGCTGTTCTCGATCGACTGGAAGACGATCCGCTTGCCCTCCGCAACGATGCGCTCAGCATCATCAGCCGTGTAGGCCAGTTCGAATGCGTCCGGATGAGCCTCGACCATTGCGAGGATATCGTCTGATCGTGTGAACGCTGCCTGTTTCGCCGCCTCATACGACGCTTCATCCAAAGGCCCCTGCGGAGTGAAGATCACCCAGAACCCGCCATCAAGCCCCCCTCGCTCCATTTTGGGCAGGTCGACTTGAACTTGTCCAATTCGCGAAGGGTTGTCAGCGAGAATATCGAAATCCGGTTTTGAGAAATTCGCAGGCGTGTCCAGATGCGAATCCATCACAAGAACGCGTTCATGAATTTCGCGCGGTGTGGCCGGTTCTTCCGGTTGGATGTCCGCGCCACAGGCCCCCAGCAGCAGAGCGGGCAGAATATAGGGAAGATGTTTCATGACGCCTCGTTCTTCTTGATGCTTTTTTCGCAAGCGTAAGGACAATGCCACCTGGCGCAAGAAAAATGGTCGTCCCGCGGGACGACCAAGTTCAGCAAGAAGGACGTTGAGCAGACGTCCAGACAAATTGCCCAAGACCTGTGCCCAACAAGACATTCACTAGCAGGGTCAACCTGAACGGTTTGCAGTTCGTCCGGTTGTCTCCCATTCATCTGTGAGGCGAACTCGGTCTATTGAATTCCCCAATCTTTGAGGATCTCACCAGAATGTTCCCCCAATCCAGCTGGCCGCCCCTGGATGGCCCCGGGCGTCGCGGAGAATCGCGGTGCGGGCGCAGGCTGAACCACTCCCTCGATCTCCACAAACGTCTGACGGTCCACATTGTGCTTATGGGATGGCGCTTCTGACATGGAGAGGACTGGCGCAAAACAGATGTCAGTGCCTTCCATTATCTCACACCACTCATCGCGCGTTTTGGTCTTGAACACCGCCATGATCTTTTGCTTCAGATCAGGCCACTTCGAGCGGTCCATTTGAGCTTGAAAGCCGGGATCGGTCAGACCCGCTTTTTCCAGTAGCAGAGCGTAAAATTGTGGCTCGATCGATCCGATCGATACCCATTTGCCATCGCTGCACTCATACGTGTCATAGAAATGCGCTCCGCCATCGAGAAGGTTTGCCTCTCTGTCATCAGTCCAGAGACCCATCGCTTTCATTCCGTAGAACATGGTCGCCAGTGAAGCCGCACCATCAGACATCGCCACATCAATAACTTGGCCTTCGCCGCCATTTTTCACATTCACGAGGCCAGCCAGCAGGCCCATCGCCAAATAGAGCGCGCCGCCTCCATAGTCGCCAACCAGATTGAGCGGCGGACGCGGGCGACCGTCGCCATCGCCCATCGCATGAAGTGCACCTGTAATGGCGATATAGTTGAGGTCATGTCCCGCAGCATGCGACAGCGCGCCGGTCTGTCCCCATCCCGTCATGCGCCCGTAAACCAGCTTCGGATTGCGGGCGAGCGCGACATCAGGCCCGAGACCGTTGCGCTCCATGACGCCGGGTCGGAAACCCTCGATCAGCCCATCAGCTTTCTCGATCAGCTTCAACGCAGTTTCGACATCAGCAGTATCTTTCAGGTTGAGTCCGATGGACCGGCGCCCCCGGCTCATCACATCAGCTGCGCGGCCAGGGCGACCATCACCCTTCCGATCAATCCGAATCACATCTGCGCCAAGATCAGACAACAGCATGCCGCAAAAGGGTCCAGGTCCAATACCTGCGAACTCTACAATCCGAACGCCATTCAACGGTCCTTGAGCCATGACATATCCTACCTTTTATTTTTGTCTCACCGGGTCAATTTAGCGGATCATTAAGCCGGCGCGGCTCAAAAGGAAGGGGTACCGCAACGTCGCCCGACACAATCCTTACGAGCCATATGAACCACCTCGCATACCTTGACCCACCGATAGAAGTATTGGCTGCAGGTGCGCGTCTGGAGATGATCCTGTCACGCCTCCGGTCGGGTCGCATGCGCCCGTTCGGGGCAGACTTACCGATTTCACACTCATCATCTGAGGCACTGCTCGTAGATACCCAAAGCCTCGACAAGGACACGTTGGGCCAGTTTATCGACGACTTTGGCCAATCACTTCGACCGACCCTAATTTTGGGTGACCCCGTCTTTGCGGGTCATTTTGCCAATGCTGTCTTCATCCCGCGTGACCGCGATTTATCCGTCCTGAGAGGGAGGCTCGACGCCATCACACGGCGCAGCGCCCGCATGTCGGAATTGCGCTTGCGCCGGGAAACGGCTGCTACTTTCGGAGTGACATTGCCCGAGCCCTCCGCTGAGACGGTGCCGGACCTCCTCTATCTCGGAGATGGGTCTACACGCTTTCTTGCATTGCAGGCTGCGCTCGGCGAACGCGGAATTACCGTCACGGCTGTCTTCAGTGCCCATACTGCGGCAGACTATGTCAGGCAAAGAGCCTTTGCAGCCATCTTGCTCGATATCCCGTCGGAACCTCGAAGCCTGCATAAGCTCGCCAACTGGGTGACGGCTTCCATTGAGCATTTTGAACATACGCCTCTGCTCGGATTACTCAGTGAAGGCACAGAACCCTCGCATAGTTTGGAAACTATCATTCGATACATGTCTCACGTGTTCGAACCCTGCACGCCCGCCCATGATCTGGCGGCTCATGTCGACGCCTACGGTCGACGTGCCGCAGTGCAATCGCTTAAAGTCAAAGACAACATGTCCATGTCAGCAATTTGCCATTCAGAAACCGGTCTCTTTTCCCAGACCTTTTTTGAGGCGCATCTTCAGAACCAGATCGAGCTTTCAGCAGACCGAGGGGATCCGCTGTCTCTTCTGGTCATTTGCGATCCGCAACATGATCGCCTTGCACATCGCCAGAAAAAACTCGTCGCCAATGTAGTCCTGTCAAACATGCGAGAAACAGACCTACCTGTGACCATCGACCCGGACACGTTTGCCATCAGCTTGTCCGCGACAGGCTACAAAGGTGCTGTCCAAATCTGCGAACGCTTGTTTCGAGAGTTGGAAGCGGTGGCACCAGACCTTGCAGCACGTCTTGGCTGGCGCATTACCGAAAAGCGCGCTTATCATGACGCTCGCAGACTGTTGTCTGAAGCTCGGTCAGGTGTCTACCAAAAAGCCAGAACCGCCTAGGCCGGAACCAGGCCAGCCGCAGCCTCGAGCTCTTTCAGAAAGCCACGAATTCCCGACAAACGCTGTTCGGGTGTGCCGCCAAGTCCTGAGTGAACCAATTTGGAGTCCGGTCTGATCCGCAACTGGGACGGCCGACTGCGTACAACGTCCAGCAAACGCGCAGGATCGAGTACCGTATCTTCGCGGAAGGCAAAGACCGCGCCCTTCTGCCCGGCATCCAGTTTGGAGATACCCAAAACTTTGCACTGTACCTTGATTGCGGTGACTTCGAGCAACTGCCTCGTCTCATCCGGCAACGGACCAAACCGGTCAATCAGTTCAGCGGCGAAGGACTCGCGCTCCGCAGCTGTCGAAATCTCAGACAGGCGTCGATACAGGGAAAGCCGGATGTTCAGATCTTCTACATAGCTTTCCGGAATCAGCACGGCCGCTCCGGTATTGATCTGCGGCGACCAGTCATCCGCAAAGTCTTCGTCATCTCTCGCTCCGGCCTTAAGCGCATTGACGGCATCTTCCAGCATGGACTGGTAGAGTTCCACGCCAACTTCCTTCACATGACCAGATTGCTGGTCGCCAAGAAGGTTTCCAGATCCGCGCATGTCCAGGTCATGGCTGGCTAGCTGGAAGCCCGCGCCCAGAGAGTCCAGCGACTGCAGGATTTTCAAACGGCGGTCAGCCGTCTCGGTAATCACCTTGTCGCGCGGCGTCGTGAAATAGGCATAGGCGCGCAGCTTCGATCGGCCGACCCGACCGCGCAACTGATACAGTTGAGCAAGGCCGAACATGTCGGCCCGGTGTATGATCAATGTGTTGGCACGCGGTATGTCCAGTCCGCTTTCAACAATCGTCGTCGAAAGCAGCACGTCATACTTGCCCTCATAGAAGGCTGTCATGATGTCTTCGAGTTCGCCTGCTGCCATCTGGCCGTGGGCAACGATATAGGAAACCTCAGGCACATTGTCGTGAAGGAAGCGTTCCAGCTTGTCCAGGTCCTGAATGCGCGGCGCCACGAAGAAGGCCTGTCCGCCACGATACTTCTCGCGAAGCAAGGCCTCCCTCAGAGTAACCGTGTCTTCTTCAGTGATGTAAGTCCGCACTGACAGGCGGTCGACCGGCGGCGTAGCGATGATCGACAGATCGCGAATTCCTGTAAGTGCCATTTGCAACGTACGCGGAATAGGTGTGGCCGACAGCGTTAGGACGTGAACGTCGGCTTTCAACTCTTTGAGTCGTTCTTTGTGCTTTACACCGAAGCGCTGCTCTTCATCCACTACCAACAGACCGAGGCGCTTGAACTCAATAGTCTTTGTGAGCACTGCGTGTGTGCCCACCACCACATCTACACTGCCATCCGCAATCCCCTCGCGCGTTTCCGCAGCCTCTTTCGCACCGACAAGTCGTGACAATTGGCGAACCTTCAAAGGCCAACCTGCAAAGCGCTCAGCAAATGTCTTGTAGTGCTGACGCGCGAGCAGCGTAGTCGGCGCAATCACCGCGACCTGCTTGCCGCTCATCGCTGCAACAAACGCACCGCGCAATGCGACTTCCGTCTTGCCGAAACCGACATCGCCACAAACCAGTCGATCCATTGGCTTGCCTGACGCGAGATCGCCAATGACATCTTCAATCGCATTCAACTGATCATCAGTTTCTTCATAGGGGAAGCGTGCTGCGAATTCTTCATACAGGCCCTGCCCGGCATTGACGGCATCTGCACGTTTCAACTCACGGGCGGCGGCGATATGCATTAGCTCGGCCGCCATTTCGAGAATGCGCTTCTTGGCTTTGGCTTTCCGCGTTTGCCAGCCTGCCCCACCGAGACGGTCGAGTTGGTTTTCCGAATCCTCTGCTCCGTACCGGCTGATCAGGTCAATATTCTCTACCGGGAGGAATATTGTGTCACCGCCCGCATATTCCAGATGAAGGCAGTCATGCGGCGCGCCGGTAAGGTCCAGCGTCTTGAGGCCTACATAGCGCCCCACCCCATGATCAATATGCACGATCAGGTCGCCAGGATTGAGTGCGGCGGCATCTGATATGAAATTCGCTGTCTTCCGCTTACGCCTAGGCCCGGCCAGCCTGTCGCCCAGAATGTCGGCTTCCGAGATCAAAGCCACGTCCGGCGTCTCGAACCCTGACTCCAGAGGGATTTCCACAACCGTGAAGTCAGTCTTCTTTGCCGCGTCGAGAGAATGCACCAATGCCAAGTCTGTCAGGCCGTGATCCGCCATGACATTGATCAGGCGATCTGCTGAACCAACCGACCATGCCGCAAACACAACCGGGCGACCGTCAGATTGGAGACGCTTGGCATGAGCAATCGCCGCTTCGAATACATTGATGTCTGCGTGCAGGCGTTCCGGGGCGAAATCACGGCCAGCACGGCCTCCCAGGTCAAATGCTTCGGCGCTGGGTTCGGATGGATAGAAACGTGCGGTGGCTCGCGAAGCGAGCCCGGCCTCCAATTCCCTTGGAGTCAGGTAAAGCGAATCCGGCGGCAACACTTTCGCCTGTCGTACATCTCCTTCACCCGCCTCCAAACGGGCGGCATGATAGTCTTCAGCTTGCGACAGGCGTTCTGCGGACGCTTCACCGGCGAGATGGCCCATGCCTATAAGCGGGTCTGAGCCCACATAGTCGAATACTGTTTCCAGGTGGTCATGAAACAATGGCAGCCAGCCTTCCACGCCCTGCCGCCGGATGGATGCGCGCGCGGCTTCATAAGCCGGGTCGCCCGAAGGCGGTCCGAACGCGGCCAGGTACTTCTCGCGAAACCGCGCCAGCACATCATCGTCAAACAGGATTTCGCTGACCGGTGCAAAGGCGACGCTTTTCGCATCCCCTGTAGACCGCTGCGTTTCGGTGTCGAAGGTGCGGAGGGTTTCCAATGTGTCGCCGAAAAAGTCGAGACGATACGGTTCAGGAGAGGTCGGCGGGAAAATATCGATGATCCCGCCCCGAATCGCGAACTCCCCATGCTCGCGCACGGTGCTTGATCGCAAATAGCCATTTACGGCAAGATACTCGGTAAGTTCTTTCTGGTTCACGGACTGGCCGAGCGTGACCGCGAATGAAGACCGGCGTAGCACGCTAACAGGAGGCACCCGCTGAACCAGCGACGATGCGGTGGTGACCACCAGGATTGGACCCTGCTCCGGGTCATAGCGAGATAACCGCGCAAGTGCGGCGCATCGGCGAGCGGAAACTCCCGCTGTCGGGCTGACCCGATCATAGGGCAGCGTGTCCCAACTTGGCAGGTCGACCTGCTCCAGACGGGGCTCGGCAAACTGCGCCACCCGCCGCGCTGTGGCCGCTGTCTTGTCATCACGGGCGACATAAACTCCCGCCCCGCCGCGCTTCTGTAATGCGGCACAAAAGGCAATCAGGTCTGCACCAAACGGCGCACCAGAGAGGGCGGCCGGACCGCTGAGGGATTTCAATAGCTCTACAGGAGTCATGGGCACGATGTATTCGACAGAAATGGGAAGAAAGGCTGACTTAACCGCCTTGGGCGGCGTATCGGAATGCGATGAGTTGGTCCAGCACGGGACCGCGATGAGTCTCAGGCACAGGCTTTTGGCCAATCAGCCACGCATAGACCTCCCAATCCGGAACTCCGAGCAGACCCTCGAATTCATCAAGTTCTGATTCACCGAACGAACCAATATGCGCATCTGCGAACGAACCCATGAGAAGGTCCATTTCCCGGAATCCGCGTCGCCAGGCCCTGAATTTGAGTTTTCGGCGACGTGCTTCCATTCTTCGGCTCCTTTGATTTGCCAAACCATATAGAACGCGCAGCTGGAATAAACAGCGGCGATTGTGCAGCGCACCGCGCGCGCATAGTCTGGTTGGGATGCGGGACGAACGACTCTTTCCTTTGTTTGAGGGCCTGGACAGTTTGTCTGGTGTCGGCCCGAAGCTGAAGCCTGTGCTGGAGCGCCTGACAGGTGGCGACAGTATTTGGGAATTGTTGCTTCATTTGCCGGAGCGCTGGGTGGATCGTCGGGTAAAAGAATACATTGATGATGCGGTGATCGGCGAGGTCTCGACCCTTCGCGGCGAAGTACATGCTTATAACGCACCCTATTCTGATCGATCTCCGCACAAGATCGTTCTGTACGATGGCACCGGATTTCTCACACTTGCCTTTTTCCGGGCTGACGGCAGATGGCTGCAAGGCCAATTTCCGATCGGCAAGGAGCGTGTCGTATCTGGAATGGTCGAAGAGTTCAATGGCGAGCGCCAGATGACCCATCCCGATCACATTGTTGATCCCGCCAAAGGCCCAATGCCTCCTGCTGTCGAACCCATCTATGGTCTTACAGCGGGTTTGACGAACAAACGTGTTCACAGCTTCGCCGTTCAAGCGCTGGATCATATCGCCGATGATTTACCGGAATGGGCGGATCCCGACTTGGTCAAGGCGCGAGGTTGGTTGAGCTTCAAAGCGGCCCTGAGCTGCCTTCATGCACCGATAGAGTATGATCCCGAACTGTTTGAAAGGGCGCGCGAGCGATTGGCATATGACGAAGCGCTTGCGCGTGAATCAGCATTTGCGCTGGCTCGCGCAAGCCGCGCCAAAAGAGCGGCGCCCTCTGTCCCGGTGAGTGCTGAATCTCACCAAGCACTCTTGCGCGCGCTCCCCTACAAGCCGACCGGCGCCCAGACGCGTGCATTCGAACAGATCGCCGCCGACATGTCGTCCACCTCCCCCATGCGCAGGATGCTTCAGGGTGATGTTGGCGCGGGCAAAACGCTGGTCAGTGCGATGGCCGCGGTTCAAGCTGCGAGCGCTGGTTTCCAGACGGCATTCATGTCTCCCACGGAAGTCTTGGCCCGTCAGCAATATGAAACCATGGATCGACTTCTATCACCGCTAGGTTACACCGTCGCCGCGTTGACGGGGCGAGACAAGGCATCGACGCGCGAAAGCATATTGATGGGACTGGCCGACGGGAGCATCCACGTCGTTTCTGGCACCCACGCCCTCTTCCAGCAGTCCGTCGCATTCCGCAATCTGGGTCTGGTCATCGTCGACGAACAGCACCGCTTTGGCGTGGCTGACCGCATGCGCCTCGCTGGAAAGGCCCTCAGTCCGCACATGCTTGTCATGAGCGCGACACCGATCCCTCGAACCTTGGCACAGGCGGTTCACGGAGATCTTGACGTGTCGATACTGGATGAAAAGCCACCCGGCCGCGTCCCCGTCGAAACCCGTGCGATCCCAGACACACGTCTGGATGAGGTAGTAGATGCCGTGAGTCGGGCGTTGCGTCGGGGCGAGCGCGCTTTCTGGGTATGCCCCAAGGTTGATGTCGACGACGATGACTCCACTGCCGTTGGCCGTCATGCGGCTCTGACCGACCAATTGAATGTGGCTGTGGGGCTTGTCCATGGTCGCCTCAAGCCTGCAGAGAAAGACGCCGCACTGGAAGATTTCCGCGCAGGGCGTACCAGGTTATTGGTCGCAACAACGGTGATCGAAGTAGGCGTCGATGTGCCAGAAGCCACGATCATGGTGATCGAGCGCGCAGAGGGGTTTGGCCTCGCCCAACTCCATCAGTTGCGAGGTCGCGTCGGTCGGGGTGATCGTCCATCCTATTGCCTGTTGCTCTACAGGCCGCCTTTGGGCGAAACAGCGCATGAGCGGCTCGACACGCTCCGGCGCACAGAGGACGGGTTTGAAATTGCTGAAGCGGATTTCAAACTTCGTGGCCCCGGCGATATGCTGGGCTTGAAACAGGCTGGGGCCACAGATTATCGGGTACTCGATCTAGCGCGACACGCCCCGCTGCTCGAAATCGCAAAAAAGGACGCCGAAGCCATCGTAAGTCGCGATCCCCAGCTTTCTGGTGAACGGGGCCAGGCACTTCGGCTCGTTCGGGAACTCCTTACGCCCCGGATTCAGGCTCCGGCGACGGAGTAGATTGAGTCGATGGTGCATCGCCCTCTTTGATCGGCAGATGCTCGGGAACCACCAGACCGGCCGAAAGGATCATTTTAGCGCCCTCCTCAACCGTCATGTCGAGGCGTACGACTTCGCTCGATTCCACATACATCAAGAAGCCCGACGTGGGATTCGGAGTCGTCGGCACGAATACTCCAATGAATGCGGGCCCAAGAACCGTTTTCAGCTCGCCCTTCGCAGGGCTCGACACGAACCCAAGACACCAGGTGCCCTTCTTCGGGTACTCGATCAGAACACACTCGCTGAACTGTTCGGTATTGTTACTCGCAAAGACTTCAACCAGTTGCTTGAACGCCGAATAGACCGAACGGACGAAGGGAACACGGGTCAGAATGCGATCAGCCAGACTGATGACGGAACGACCGATGAGATTCGTCGCAATGCCGCCCAGCACGGTAAGAAACACGATGAGCACGATCAGTCCGAAACCGGGAACTGCGTAATTCAGATAAGTTTCAGGTTTCAGTGCCGCCGGCAGTAAGGGCACAACGCGCTTGTCGATTTCACTGATCAAGAATTGCAGAATCAGGAATGTCACGACGACTGGCAAGGCGATGAACATGCCTGCAAAGAAGCGCCCCCTGAGCCAGCCGAACAGGCTGACTCGTGGGGGCGGCTCCGTAGGAAGAAGTCCGTAATCTCTCTTTTTCGACTTCGGCATCAATAGTTTCCTTCGGCGTCCGGTCAGGGGTGACTTGGCGTTACGCCTTGGCGGGATGGGTGTTCCGCGCAATTGTGACAAGATGGGTAGCCAAGATCAGATTCTAAAGGGTTTACAGGCATGGGCCGGGCAATTTTACGGCGCTGACGCGACCGTTGAACGGCTGGTTCGCCTGTCAGGAGGTGCCAGTCAAGAGACCTGGAGCCTGGATGTTGAACAGGGCGGCAAAGTTGCCGACCTGATTTTGCGCCGCGTACCGGGCGGTGTCAGCGTTGCCCGCAACTCCGAAGCCATCGGCTTGGGCACTGAGGCGAAGTTGCTCTCCTGTGCTGAGGGAGAGGTTCCTGCTCCGAAAGTGGTTCAGGTATTCGAGCCTGACAGCGATATTGGCGAAGCGTTCCTGATGAACCGTATTCCGGGACAGACCATCGCCCGCAAGATTCTGCGAGATGACATCTACTCGGCCGCTCGCGGAAGACTGACAGAGCAGTGTGGCCAAGCGCTCGCCGCCATTCACCAAATTCCTCCGGAAGCTTTGCCGGATTTGCCCAAGAGTGGCGGCCTGGACCAACTTGCGAAATACGAAACCATCTATCGCGACTTCAACCTTCCTCGCCCGGCATTCGAGCTTGCCATTGCCTGGCTGAAATCGAATCGACCGGACGCGGTCCCCCCGGTTCTCGTACATGGCGATTTCCGACTTGGAAATCTGATCGTCGATGAGACGGGGCTTGCCGCCGTACTGGATTGGGAACTCGCTCATCTTGGTGATCCCCGCGAAGACATTGCCTGGCTCTGCGTCAATTCATGGCGCTTTGGTTATTCAAAGAACCGCGTTGGCGGTTTTGGAGACCTGGATGAGCTGTTGAAGACTTATCAGACTGCGGGCGGTCGTACTTTTTCCACCGAGGAGATCGACTGGTGGGAAATCCTCGGAAGTCTGAAATGGGGCATCATGTGCATGATCATGTACGAAGCCTTCCGGTCTGGCGCCGATCCAAGCGTGGAACGTGCGGCCATTGGGCGACGCGTGTCCGAAACCGAGATTGATTTGATCAATCTGCTCGAGAAAAGGGCCTGATTAATGCACGACGCGCCTTCCCAGAAAGAGATGATCACGGCGGTGAAAGCCTTTATTGACGAAACCGCCATGCCCTCATTGACGGGGCACGCAGCTTTTCATGCGCGGGTCGCCTCGAATGTTCTCGCGACTGTTCTCAGAGAATTGGATATCCGGCCAAGCGCTGAAGCAGCCGAGCGGCAACGACTTGCGGCTCTACTCAATGCAGACTCCACCGCATCCGCTCGCGACCTGAATGAACAGCTTTGCACCCTGCTGCAACGCGGCGACATGGATCTGACCACACCTGGTTTGTTGGAACACCTCAAAACCACCACAATTGACCAGTTGTCTGTCGATCAACCGGGCTATTCTGGCCTGCAGACCGACTGACCTGTTTCACACAGAACAAACTTCATATCAGGAATAGCAGATGAAACGTTTCACTGTATTGATCGCAATTGCGGCAGTGCTAGCCATTGGCGCTGGTCCTTGGGTTTGGAACACCTTCATCTCGCCGCGCCCTCAACTTGAACTGGATCCTCTGAAATATGCAGAAGATTCAAGCTGGTCTGCCCTCCCCGTGGAAGAAACTGCTCCTGTCTGGGTGGATGGTTGGGGCGTCGACGTGTTCCTCGTCAGTGAAGATTCGGCCCTCAAGGGCACCACGCAATCGGAGTTGCAGAAACGTGAACTCAGAGGGCGTCGTCAGGCCCAGTCACTGAAAGACCACCTCGGATTGGTTGGTGAGGTCTATGCCCCCCTCTATCGAGACAATGCGACCCATGACGACCTGACCCGCGCTTTCGAGTCCTATCTCCGACGCGACAATCGTGGTCGTGCCTTGGTCATTGCTCATGACCGCCCATTGCCGGAATCTATCCTTGCCCGCCTGGAACAAGACTCGTCCCTGCGGGAACGCTTCGGCGGCTTTCTGTCCATTTCAGACACCAAGGATGGCATTCCCCCGTTGGCTGTTTCAGGCGAACCTGCATCTGTCGATGAACCGCTTCCCTATTGCAGCGATCGCCTGAACGATGCGGCGAGCTGCCAAATTGTCGTGCCGGCGCACAAGAAAAAAGGTCTCTGGATTTTGACAAGCGAAGGCACACCCGGCGGTGACCTCATTGCATCATTTCCAACCTGGCTCGACGAGAATGTCGGCAAGATGGCAGAGCCTCTCGGTGACTTCGAGGAGGTCGAGATCGTCGACATTCGCCGTCCCGGTGAGACCGATGATGAACGCGATGGTGAAGAGAACTAGGCTTCAGGCTTTACAGGAACAGCCTTCTTGAAGGCTGGCAATGCCAGGCACTTCTCCGCCATTGCCATCAAGGCCGGATATGCTGACAAATTCATGTCGTATCGCTGGGCATTGTAAATCTGCGGAATGAGCGTGATTTCCGCGAGCCCGGGCGTTTCGCCAAAGAGAAAGGCTTTCGGCGTCCGCTTTGCGGCCTGCAATTCCAGGGCATCGAAGCCCCGCCGGATCCAGTCATGATACCATGCGCGTACACCCGCATCATCAGCGCCATAATTGACCCTCAACTCTTTTAACACCGACAAGTTGTTCAATGGGTGGATGTCGCAGGCAATCGTGTCGGCAAATGCGCGGACCTCGAGACGCTCGATCGGATCTGTCGGCAGAAGGGATGGTCCCGGCAATGCTTCTTCGATCCACTCCAGTATTGCCATGGACTGGCCGATGATTTGCCCATTGACCTCAATGGCCGGCACGCGCATTTGCGGATTCACTCCACGATAAGCGTCACCAAGCTGCTCATCTGCACCCGGAGCGATGTTGACCTGAATGGTATCGTATGAGGCGCCCTTCAGATTCAGCGCAATTCGCAGCCGATAGGACGCCGAAGACCGCCAATACTCATAAACTCGGATCACTAGCAGAGCCCTTCCAGATCAAGCACACCCAACAAGGCCTCCCGGGCTTCTCGACACTCATTTGCGAACAAGGGATCGGCCAGATCCGCAGGGGCCAAACGGTCCCGATAAGTTCGTCGGACAACCTCCTGCAACTCGTCGATGGTTTCCTCATCCATCAACACGCCCTGGTGACAGGCATCGATCTCATCATCGGTCATGACAACCCGAAGTCTGAGACAGGCTGGACCGCCGCCATTCCGCATGGATTGTCGGACGTCGGCGTAGATAACCTTCCCGATTGGTCCATTGCTTTCGACAAGGCGTTCGCAATAGGCGCGCGTCGATTCAGTATTTTCCGTTTCTGTAGGCGCGACCAGCACGAGGCGATCTTCTTCGGGCATCTTCAAGAGCTGAGAATTAAAAAGATAGGCGCGAATGGCGTCCTCAATGGGTACTTCTGCAAGTGGAACCATCACGGGCTTGAAGTCAAACAGGCCGGAAGACGCGCGTCGAATAGCATCCAGCGCGCCATTTCTGTCCTCGAATGCAAGTTCATGGAAGAACAGTGTATCCAACGCACCGACCGATACGACATCATTGTGGAACGCTCCGGCGTCGATTGCCGCACGGGACTGCCGAATGAAGACACAACGATTGGATTTGAGCCCGTGCCCACGGGCGACCGATTCACTCGCCAACTTTGACTGACGCGATGGGAACCCGATCGTACTTTCACCTGCTTCGCGGCCATAGACGAATAGTTCTACCCCCTCTTCCCCATGAGACGAACATAGGCGGACATGGTTGGCTGCGCCTTCATCCGAAAAATCTGGATGCATGGGAAGCGCACCATGGACCGCAAACTTCTCATCATTTGAAAAGATCGAGATCAGACTCGCGGTCGTGTCCGGATGTTCCTGCGCGCGGTGCAGCATGGTCGACAAGTTCGCCGTCGTCAGATGCAATCGGCCGTCTCTCGTATCTGCCGAAGGCGAGACAGTTGCGGCATTGGCGGACCACATGCTCGAGGCTGAATACGCTGCCTTCAGCAGTCCGGGCGCCGTTCTCGAAGCCGCTTCAATGATCTGAGCATCCGTTCCTCCGAAGCCCGCCGAGACGAGAAGATCAAAGTTCGGTCGTGGCAGAGGCGGAAGCACACCCTGAACAAGACCGTGTGCGATCAGCATCCGCATCTTTTCCAGACCCTGCAAGGCGGCCTCTCGCGGATTGGCTATATCACCCGCATTCGCCGCGCTCGCAAGATTTCCGTCAGACAGACCTCCGTAATTATGACTGGGTCCGATCAGTCCGTCGAAGTTTACTTCGTGCGCCACGCTCACAATCCTTCGTTCTGTTCTACTTTGGGAAACCTTGCGCGGTCATCCGCGTGGCAGTCTGAGATACCTGGCTGGCTTGTGGCCAGGCACTGTAATCTGCAGCATAGTAGGCACCCGGACGGAAATTTCCTGAGAGACCGGGCCCACCAAAAGGCATCGCGCCGCTGGCACCGGCAGTCGGGCGATTCCGATTGAGTATACCTGCCCGCATTTCCGAATGCGCCTGGATCCACAGCGCATCATCGTCGCTGATTAATCCGCCTGACAGGCCGTAGCGTGTTGCATTTGCACGTTCCAGAGCACTATTGAAGTCGGGTACACGAATAATCTGCATCAATGGACCAAACAATTCTTCATCCGGGATGTCCGTGGCATTCGTGACGTCAATCACACCTGCAGTCACAAAACCGCCGCCCCGATCCATCCGTTTCAGGCGGCGCAGGCTTTGCCCACCTTTCTTGGACAGCATCATCTGGAATTCGACTGCATTTGTGGCGGCTTGCTCGGAAACGAGTGGCCCCATGAAGATATCGTCTTCATCCCACGCTCCGATTTTTAACCCCTTGGCACGGGCTACAATGGCCTCAATCACAGCGTCTCCGAACGCCCCTTCCGGCAAGATCACCCGGCGCGCACAGGAACACCGCTGTCCGGTCGTAAGAAAAGCAGACTGAGCCGCGATGTCAGCGGCGGCGTCCACGTCTGCGGGGTCCCATATGATCAAGGGATTATTCCCACCCATCTCAAGCGCAAGAATGACTTCAGGGCGACCCGCAAAATGTTTGTGAAAGAAAACGCCCGTATTGGCAGAACCCGTAAATAACAATCCGTTGATATCAGCGTTCAACAACGCTCCGCCCGTCTCACGACCACCCTGAACTATGTTTAGCACGCCAGCGGGCAGTCCTGCCGCAGCAAATGCATCCGCCATGATCGCAGCGACGCTGGGCCCAAGTTCGGAAGGTTTGAATACGCACGTGTTGCCGGCCAAAAGCGCGGGCACAATATGTCCATTCGGTAAATGTCCGGGAAAATTGAATGGACCGTATACTGCCATTACCCCGTGCGCCCGGTGAGTCAGGTGCATGGAGCCAAATGCTGCTTCCTGGACTTTCCCGCCTGCGCGCTCCACCTGAGCTGCTATCGAAACAGCCACCTTGGCTTTCATAGTCGCAGCTTCACCGCGCGACTCCCAGAGGGCCTTACCCATATCCTTGCTGATGGCCTCGGCAATCGCATCGGTGCGCTTGCCAATCTCGTCCGCATAAGCCTCAAGGATTGCTGTGCGCTCGCTTTGCGGCATTCTAGACCATCCGTGAAATGCACGGCGTGCGCTTTCTACAGCATCATGTACGTCACCGGCCGTCGCGGAAGCACCTTCCCAAGCCACATCACCAGTTGCTGGACAGTAATTCTGGAATACGTCTCCGCTTCCACGCCTCCAGCTCCCGTCAATCCAGACGGCGTCGTTCATCACTAACTCCTCACCCAGATTCGGGTTCTTGCTCCAGGCTTGATCTGAAGCTTTTCAAAAGTGTCTGCAGTCGTGACCGCAGTCTGATCGTCGCGCATTGCAATGGCAGCCTGGCACACGCGAAAGTCGGGCAACTCGTCGGTCGAAACCAGTCCTTGCTTGAATTCCGGTGCCCCTGCATCAATTGACACCTCCAGACGCACCTCCTGGCTCTCACGTATCGTCCGCAAGTGTCGCTTCTGCGTGGCGACCAATGGTCCACCATCAAATATGTCTACGGTACGGTCGAATTCGAAGCCTTCCCACTGCAAGAGCTTGTACGCACCTACGCCTTCAGAATGGCACCGCCCAATTACCTCACGTGCCTCTGGCGGCAACAGGTCCACGTAAATTGGGTATTTCGGCATCAAGTCACAGATAAACTGATTGTCCGTGGTCGCAGACAAGCGGTCAGCCTCGTCAAAGTCCATACGAAAGAAATGACGACCAAGGCACTCCCAGAAAGGCGAAACACCATTCTGATCAATCACGCCGCGGAGTTCCGCGAGCACATTGGTCCCGAAACGCGTGGGGTCGGTTGCCATCAACAAATAGCGTGATTGCGCAGCAAGACGACCTGCCCCACCCCCGCGATGATTTGCTTTCAGAAATAGCGTACCAACTTCCGTATACCCAACATATTCATTTGTCAGCACCAGTGCATCCATGTCGAACCGCATATTGCCAGCAGCTTGGCTGGCTTGGGACAGTGTGATGATCCGATAGTTGAAGAAAGGCTGGTCAATTCCTGTCCCAGCTTTTACCGCTGAACATCCGACCACCTCGCCCGTGTCGGCATCCTCCATCATCAGGAGGTACTTTCCATACTCGATCCGGTCCAGACGCCCTGCAAACGCCTTCTCGGACTTTGAGAGTCTCTTTTCCAGAATACTCTCGTCGACTGGTAGGCTGGTAAACCCTGGGCCTGACAGTTCAGCAAGTTCCATCAGAGCTGGTAGATCCTCCAGCTTCGACGGGCGCATGACATAGGGTGTAGACATTTTACTGACCCATGAGTGATTTGATCCGGCGTGCATCCAGACGGCCATCTGCGAGTCGATTCAACAAAAGCGCTGACAGCGTCGCCCGCTCAGCAAAACTATCCGTTACCACATATTCTTCATTGGAATGAATGCGACCACCGCGAACTCCGAGAGTATCGACATTTGGGACGCCAGCAGCAAAGATATTGTTGCCCTCGCACACGCCCCCCGTATCGACAAATTCCAGTTCGAGGCCGATTGCCTGCCCAGTCGCATGTACCGCATCGAACAGAGCCTGCTGCGCGGCATTTCTGGGTTTTGGAGGACGGTAAAAGCCACCGTGAAGATGACCGCTGATGCCATCGCGCGCGATCGCACGTTCAAACAGCCTGCGAACTTCAGACGTCGCCCACTCAGCACTCTCTGCATCCGGCGCGCGCGCGCCAAACCGAACGACTGCGAGATCTGGCACGATATTGACGGCGGACCCACCGTCAATTGAGCCGACATTCAGGGTAACACCGTCGCGTGTGCCATTCATCGCCTCCAGCCCGAGCACCAATTCGGCTGCTGCCTCTATCGCGCTGCGCCCCTCTTCTTTCGCGCGGCCAGCATGCGCCGCTTTACCGTGCAGCACGATGTCAAAAACAGCCGACCCCTTGCGGCCGCCCGACATGGCGCCGGTCTCCATAGCGGGTTCATACGTCATACCGATCATCGCACCGGACTTGGCGGCCCGGGTCAGATATTCAGCACTCGCAAAATTTCCGATTTCTTCATCCGGCGTCAGAACGATCTTGTATCCTAGTCGGTCTCGCAAAGATCCGGCTTCAAACGCTTTCAGCGCTTCCAACATCACGCACAGGCCACCCTTCATGTCCGCCATGCCGGGACCATTGAGACGCCCATCCCCCAAGTCGGTCACCCCCTCGAAAGTGTCTTCCGGAAACACCGTGTCATAGTGCCCGGACATGATGACCTGTACGTCAGCTTCTGGCCGCGCGGTGACTTCAATGACAGGTCCTGTCATTTGAACTTCCGTCTTGCCGCTATCGGCCACGGCTTCGAAACCCTCAGTTTCGATGACATCAATATGGGCCTGCAGTTCTGAAAATGCTCCGGCCAGAACAGGCGCGAAGCTTTTAAGACCTGCTGTGTTCCAGCTACCCGTATTGATGTCAGACCAACTACAGGTGCGCTGCACCATGTCTTCGCTCGCGCTATTGAGACGCTCACGCGCGGCTTCATCTTCGCGGCTGAGTGATTGCAATGTATCCATGGTCTCTTGGTTTCACAGGAAACTAGGCCCGGCAAGTGGGATCAACACGGCCCCATACAAAAACGGCCCGGCAGATAACTGCCGGGCCGTTTGATGAAAGTGTCAGTGACTACTGAACAGTGATCACAACTTCCGAACGACGGTTCAGAGGCTCACGAACACCATCGCGGGTCGCTTTTGCAAGATCCGTTTCGCCCTTGGCTTCTTCGGTGATGATCGACGAATCGATACCACGGGAAGCGAGCGCACTTGCCACGATGTCAGCACGACGCTGGGACAGGCGCTGGTTGTATGCGCTTGCACCGGACGTATCCGTGTGGCCTGCGATCGAAACAGTGTTCGGTGCACAACCGGCTTCGCCATTAATGTTAGCGACCGCTTGGTCGATAACGGCAGCCGCCTGGCTCGTCAGATCCGCACGATCCCACTCGAAATACACCACGAATTCCTGGTTGAGGCTGGAGCACACAACTTCAGGGGCATCCGTCGTCGTCGTCGGTGGTGGCGGCGGTGGCGGAGGCGGTGGTGGAGGTGGAGGTGGAGGTGGTGGTGGCGGTGGTGGCGGCGGTGGCGGAGGCGGTGGTGGCGGTGCACCAAATGCGAAACGCATGCCTACAGTTGCCAGGTGAGCCTCGTAATCGGCATCATAGTTCGGGCCGCCATGAACGCCACCGAAGTCAAGACCTTCAGCAACTTTGTAGCGATAGCCCAGATCCAGCGTCAGCTGATCAGATACTTTGTAACCGAGGCCAAGCAGACCCTGGTAAGCAAAGCCCGTGTCGCTGTCGGAGAAACCGTTAGCAGCGGAAACGTCGGTACCGTTGGTGAAAACAAGGTTATTCGCTTTGGCATTCGCGCGCAGGACACCAAGACCCAAGCCGACATAGGGCTGGATCTCGCCTTCGCGGTTGAAGTCGTAAATGCCGTTCAGCATGAGTTCCATGGTCTGCAGGTTACCAGCTGTGGCTGGAACCGCACCGGATGGAGCGCCATTGTAGGAAGCAGCCGGAACGCTCAGGTCGTCATCGCCATAGCCGCCGACACCTTCAAGGCGGAAGCCGTTGTCAAAGCCGTAACCAAGACCGAGATCGAAACCGATGGTTTCATCAGCGTCGGACGTACCGCCCATCGTACCGACGACATCGCGGTCGGCAGGATCATGGTCGAATTGGCCCGAAAATCCGTAAGTTGCGTCGGCGCGGGCGTACCACCCGTCCTCAGCATGTGCGACAAAGCCGGCAGACGCAAATGCGGCCGCGGCTGTCGCGCACATAAGAGTTTTCTTCATACTCAATCCCCTTTTGTGTGCCGAATGACGGGATTGTCCTCGGCCGCAGGTTCATACGGGTCAAACCACGTATGGTTCCTGAATAAACTCATTTATCAGATACTTCGAGCCCTATTAGAGTCGCGTATCAGTTGAACAGCGGCATTTTTTATAACCGCGACCCAATTGCAACAGATTGTTGCCGACTCGTCAAACTTTTGGAACTTGCAAATTGCCAATGTTTTCAATGGTCGGGAACAATTGACAAGAAAAAAATGGTACCGCCTCCCCGGCTCGAACGGGGGACCCCTAGATCCACAATCTAGTGCTCTAACCAACTGAGCTAAGGCGGCACGATGAGCGGGAAATACCGCTCAATTCGTTTTGTTTCAAGCAAAACCCGGTAGCGAACTGCGCTCTACCTGATTCGTCTGGCAAATCAGACTTTAGCGACTTGCTCGAACTCGAGATCGACCGGTGTTCCGCGGCCGAAAATGGAAACCGTGACCTTGAGGCGACCGTTTTCCTCATCGATTTCTTCAACAGAACCTTCAAAGCCCTGAAACGGGCCATCGTTGACCTGAACCTGTTCGCCGATTTCGAAGGAAATCTGCGGACGCGGACGCTCGGCAGCTGAATCGGTAGAGGAGCCAAGAATGCGATCAACTTCACGCTGGCGAACTGGAAGGGGTTTCTTGCCACCTTCTGCGCCGAGGAAGCCTGACACTTTCGGCGTGTCTTTTACGAGGTGATAGACATCATCCGTCATGACGGCCTTCATAAGGACATAGCCCGGGAAGTACCGGCGCTCTACGGTCTTCTTCTTACCGCGCGCGACTTCGACGACTTCTTCGGTCGGCACCTGCATGTCTTCAATCAGGTCTGCCAGTCCTTTGCGTTCCGCTTGTTCGAGAATGGTCGAAGCGACCTTCTTCTCGAAGTTGGAATAAGCATGGACAATGTACCATTTGGCTTCAGCCATGAGGCCTACGCGCTCCCTAATGAAATGTTGACGGGCCGTTCTGGTCTCAGAGGCCCGTTATCGCCTTAACGGCCAAATTGATGACGAAATCGGCTAAGAACAGAAAAAGGGCGATCAGGATAGACATGATAACGACAAAAATCGTCGCCTGGATCGTTTCCTGACGGGACGTCCACGTCACCTTGTTCCCTTCGGCACGAACCTGCCGAAAGAAGGTAATAGGACCTACGCGTTTCTTTTTCACCTTATCGGCCATTCCGACTCTCTCTTGAAAAGCGGGGAGTTAGCGGTTTTGAGCCGCCACGTCCACGGTTAAGTACACTGCTGGCATTGTCTAGGCTAGGTGGTGTCTTGTGCAGGTCCTGCAAGGGAACGCTTGAGCTCAAAGCGGTTTGCCAAATTCGCGAGGCGGCAAACCCGGAACATCCACCCGAATCGCAAACAGGCTGCCTGATAAGGGTCGGGCATCCAGCTGCGGAAAGGACAAGCCGGATCGCGCGGTCGTTATGAACAGCGTCTTCAAGTCGTCATCTCCAAACGCCACGCTGGTTGGGCGTGTTGCTGCAAGAACGATAATCCGGTCAATCTCTCCATCCGGGGTCAGTCGAATGACTCGAGATGCATCCCACAGGCAGGTCCAAAGACAGCCTTCCGAATCAATGGCCGAACCATCTGGATAGCCCGCTAGCTCGAAAGTATCAGATAAAACCTTTCGCCCGGACAGCTTGCCGGTCTCTAGATCATGATCAAAAGACAGAATTTCCTGTTCTGCAGAATCGCATGTGTAGAACTTCCGTCCGTCTGGAGAAAATTGGAACGTATTGGTAATTAGGACCGATGGCAGGCGTAGCGCGTCAACTGACCCATCCAGGCTGAATTTGTAGTAGCCACCCTTCGGTTCCTTTTCGGATTCGTCCATTGTACCGAACCATAGGGACCCGTCCGGCGCGATGCCGCCGTCATTCGTGCGATTTGTTTTCGGCTCCTCAGCCAGCACGGCAAGTCGATCATAGGCTTCGGTCGACGGGTCGTAGACTCCGATTTCCCGGTCACCGGCCATAAGTATGCTACCATCATACAGAGCAAGCGTACTGGCTTTTATGGGCAAGTCATAGCGTCGTGTATTGCCGGTTCTTGGATTGAATCTGTGAAGTTTCGCCCGCTTGATATCCACCCACCACAGGAAGCCTTCCGATGGGCTCCAGAGCGGCCCCTCACCTAGCGTGCATCCTGTCGGCGCAACACATTCGGGCGTCATGAACATCAGGCATCCTCGTTTTGGCAGATTACGCAAGTCCGAGTCATCGTAGCGACTCGTTCGTCGACAAACCAGAAAGCTTTGCAATCGGCGGCGCACCTTGGTCTAAGGCATCCTTGGCAGACCGAACCGGAGCCCAAGCGCCAGGCGCATGCGATGCCACACTGATGTACCCGCCCATTCAGGTCACGCGACATCGACAAATTGTCAATCAATCAGTCGCTTCCGCAGGAGAGTCAGGCTAGTCGGTTTCAATGACCGACGACATCAATTCCTATTCGCCTGCTAGCGAAGCCATGGCTCGCTTGATCGACATCATGGCGAAACTTCGAGACAAGAACACGGGCTGTGCGTGGGATGTTGCGCAGAACTTCTCGACGATTGCACCTTATACAATTGAGGAAGCCTACGAGGTGGCCGATGCAATTCAGCGCGCCGATATGGATGAACTGAAGGAAGAACTGGGTGACCTGCTCTTTCAGGTCGTTTTCCACAGTCAGATGGCCAGAGAAGCTGGTGCCTTCGAGATTGCTGATGTGGTCGAGGCGATCAATGCAAAAATGATTCGCCGCCATCCGCACGTGTTTGGCGATGAAAGCTCAAGAACGGAGGATCAACAGGTCGCCGCGTGGGAAGTGATCAAGGCGCAGGAACGCGCTGCCAAAGGACAACCCGAAGACTCCGCCAGCGCGTTGGATGGCGTTGCGCTCGCACTGCCAGCTCTGCTACGCGCCGAGAAACTCCAGAAGCGGGCAGCGCGAGTAGGTTTTGACTGGACCGAGGCTGATGACATCTTCGATAAGCTGGCTGAGGAAACCGGCGAGGTACGTGAAGCCATCGAAACCGGCGACCCGGACAAGATAGAAGACGAACTGGGCGATCTACTGTTCGTTGCGGCCAATCTCAGCCGTCGCCTCAATGTGGATCCGGAACAGGCCTTGCGACGCGCCAATGCCAAATTTGAACGCCGCTTCCGCGCCATGGAAGGACTCGCTGAACAGGATGGTCAGGACTTTGCAGCGCTCGATATCGACGCGCAGGAATCTCTATGGCAGCGCGTGAAACAGCAGGAGCGCGTCAGGCAGGATTAAAGTCTGGAAATTCGGAATAGAATTGACCCAGCCTGTCATTGGGCAGGCGCGCTGTCATCACAACGTTCCCGCTGTCCAATGTCGTCTCCGAAAGGACTTCCCCGTTGCGGTGCAACCAGGCCCGAGCCCGCCCGTCCTTCGTCCCCAGCTCCAACTCGATCTCGGTCGCGCCCTTCAACAGAACGGCCTCAATGAGATCGAGCAATTCGTCGATCCCTGTTCCCGTCAACGCCGAAACAAGCACAGCCGGTGTATCGAGTGGCCCACGCGCAGAGAAGGCGAGCGCCTCGGCACGATCATCCGGAAGCAGGTCGGCCTTGTTCCAGACCTCAATCATGGGCGGCAATGGCAGGCCGGTCTCGGCCTCCAATTGCTCCAGCACGATCATCACATCTTCGGCCTGTTCCAGATCTGCCCGGCTCGACCGGTCGCGCACATGGACCAGGAGGTCTGCCTGCATGGCCTCTTCCAGCGTCGCCTGGAAACTGTCGATCAGATGGGTCGGCAAATCTGTGATGAACCCGACCGTGTCGATCAAGGCCGCTTCGCCGAGGGTCGGCAGGTCAAACCTGCGGATCGTGGGGTCGAGCGTCGCGAACGGCATGTCCCGCGCGAATACGTCAGCGCCGGACATCTGGTTGAACAGGGTCGACTTGCCGGCATTGGTGTAGCCCACCAGCGCAATCACAGGCTTTCCGCTCCGCTTGCGCCCTGCCCTTTGCACGGCGCGCGTGCGCTTCACATCGTCCAGATCACGGCGCAGCCGCAGGATCTTGTCGTCCAGCATCCGCCGGTCTGCTTCGAGCTGGCTTTCACCGGGGCCAGACAGGAAGCCGCCACCGCCCCTCTGGCGCTCAAGGTGGGTCCAGGTCCGCACCAGTCGCGACCGCTCGTAAAGGAGGCGGGCCAATTCGACCTGAAGACGGCCCTCCTTGGTCCGGGCGCGCAAGCCAAATATTTCGAGGATCAAGCCTGTTCGGTCGATGACCTTCACTTCAAGCTTTCGCTCGAGGTTGCGTTGCTGAACCGGTGTCAGGTCACCGTCTACGACGGCTACGGTGCAATCATTCTGGCGGAGGTCTTCGGCCAATCGATCAAGAATACCTCCCGACAGCAAGACCGACGAATTCACTTTGCGAACATGTTCAGCGCGCAGGAAGGCCAAATTACAGCCAAGCGCTTCCACGAGGCCTGCCGTTTCTTGCAGACGGTCTTCGGTGGGTCTGTTTGCAGGTGTAAACCAAGGGATAATCACGCCAGCCACCTCGGGCACTGGCGTGCGATCAATCATCCTGTCAGTCAAAATGGCCTAGTCCGCATCCATTTCCTCATCAAACAACTGCACCGGGGCGCTTGGAGCAATTGTAGAGATGGCGTGCTTGTAGACAAGCTGTGGTGGGCGTCCGTCACCGCGAAGCAGAACACAGAAATTGTCAAACCAAGTCACCACACCCTGAAGTTTAACGCCATTGACCAAGAAGACTGTCAGGGGGGTCCGGGACTTCCGGACGGCATTCAGGAAGGTGTCTTGCAAATTCTGTTTTTTGTCGGCGGACATGACGGGAATCCAATCTGGCCTGTTCTTGTTATGTGTCGCGCTAACGGGATTACAGCTTCAGTGCAAGTGCGAACAGCCGTTACCCCCTCCAAAAGCTGAGGGAAAGGGCTGGAATTAGGGCTAAAACCTCCAATCGCCCGAGAATCATTGAAAAAATGATCAATGCTTGCGCAGGCCCAGTTAAGTCCACCGGATAGCTCCCCAGTACGGCTGCTGAATTGGTCAGACCGCCAATAGAGAGACGTATAGCCAGGATGAAATCCAGCCCCAGAAAGGCAAATCCGGACATGAGCAGGAATATCGAGAGTACGTAACCGATCAGATAAACCCAGACCCCTATCACGCTTCGTTCGTTCAATTCCCGATCCCGGAAACGAAATCCCAAGACCGACTGCCGATATCCGAGTTGACGGAATTCCTGACCAGCCCTTCGGGCCAGCACAATGAAACGCGCAATTTTGACTCCGCCCGCTGCAGACAGCGCCGACCCGCCGATCAAGGCCGGCAAAACCAGCACAGGAAGAGGAATGCGGTTGTAATCTGCAGGGTCAGACAGAGAGAGGCCGGACGTCGACAAGGCTGACAAAGCCCAAGACAATCCCTCGGTCACATTGAGATCGGACGCCACCGCAAAACCGACAAATACGAATAGCAATCCTACGAAAAGTGTAACTTCAGGGTCCGTAACAGCTTTGAGCGGCTTCCGGTCCTTCAGCGGCAACCAGATCGCCAGGCCCATGGCTCCAACTAGTAGACCAATGCCCAAAACGATAGATGGTCCTGTGTCCAGTGGTGCGCGCATGATGCCTTGTGGGTGCACCAGGCCAGTTGTCAGCGCACTCACCGAGTCGCCCAAGGCGCGTTCGGCCGGAACCCCCATGAAGACCAAAGCGGAGAACAGGGCGAGTATTGAAATTACCATCAATATGCTGACCACGCGGGCGACGCGCGGGACAGCATTGAAGAAGCTTGTTTCCGGCACGGTAAACAAGACGGTTCGATGAATGCCCGGACCGCCGAGATTGAGCGCAGCCAACACGCTGGCAGCTACCGTTATGGTGGCGAGTCCTCCCAATAGGTGCAGCATGCCGCGCCAGACAACCAGGCTGATTGGCCACTCATTGTTCTGGACAGAAATGACCGATTGTCCGGTGGTTGTAAGACACGCCGTCGCCTCATGTATCGCGCTGAGAACGCTATCGTTTTCGACCCCCAGCACAAACGGCAAGCTAGTCGCCACCGGCGTGATAAACCACCACAGGATAACCGTTCCCAACGCATCGGAGGGTCGGGCCTTCCTATCCGGTTTGGGTGTGAGCAGCAGAACGCTGCTTGATACAACGACAATACACAGGACCATCGTGCCGAAGGCAAAGGTCTGGCTATCTTCACCCGCTGCAATCGCCATGAAGATTGACGGAATGCTGGCGGCAGCGACGATCAGCAGTAAGAAAGCAAGAACGCGGACGACAGAAGCGTAGTACATGATTTAGAAAAAGTCCGGACTGACCCGGAAGTACTTTTCAACCTTTCGAACCATCTCTTCCTGATAGAATATGATCAGATGATCTTCGGCTTGGACTGTAACATCAGGTCCGGCAATGAATACTTCCTTGCCGCGTATGACAGCAGCAGCGGTCATGCCTTCCGGCAAATCATCATAGCCAAGCGGCTTGCCGATCAGCGACGACGACTCGAGCGTTATTCCCTCTGCAACTTCCGCTTTGCCATCTTCAATGGACTGAAGCCCAAGAATACGTCCCCGACGCATGCGCAGCAGGATCTGTGAGACCGTGAGGGCCCGCGGATCGAGAACAGCATCCACTCGCAGATCACGTGCCAGCCCAGCCAGCTCAGTCGCATTCACGAGTGCCAGAGTACGTTTTGCGCCCGCACGTTTGGCCAAATTGGAAATCAGCAAATTGGCCTTGTCGTCATTGGTAATCGCAACCACGAAGTCGGCTTTCGGCGCACCAGCTTCCGCAAGGATATCAGGGTTCAGCCCATCGCCCTGAATGACGATCGTTCGCTTGACCTCGGACACGACTTCATTGGCCCGTTCCACATTGTGCTCAATGAGGCGGATACGGTTCTTGCCTTCGCGCTCCAACGTGGTGGCAACATAGAGACCAACATTGCCCCCGCCAACAATCACGACATGCCCGGACTGTTCCGATTCCCGGTTGAAGATAGACGTCAGTCGGTCGGCATGTTCATCCAGAACGGCAACATAGGCACGATCTCCCACTTTCAGCACATCAGTTGCGCGAGGCGCGCGAACCGAGTCGCCCCGCCCTATCCCGACAATTCTGGCTGACAGGTCGGGAAAAAGGCCCCGCAGCTGATCTACAGGTGTGTCCAATAGAGGGTTGCTGTCATCGATCTCCAGACCAAGCAGGCGTACCTTACCCTTGCCAAATGTCGCACTCATCACTGCGCCAGGCGTGCGGAAACGCTGAAGGATTGCTTCACCGACTTCAACTTCGGGCGAAATGACCATATCGATCGGGAGGCCTTCCCGCGAAAAGACATTCTTCCACGCCGGATCGATATAGGATTGCTCTCGCACGCGCGCGATCTTGTATGGAACGGAAAAAAGCGTGTGGGCGATTTGGCAAATCACCATGTTGATTTCGTCGAAATGCGTCACCGCGATAATCATTTCGCAGTCAGCAGCGCCCGCCTTTTTCAACACATCGGGATGCGCGGCATGGCCCGTGAAGCCACGCACGTCCAAATCCGTAGACACCTGGTCCACCAAGTCCGGATTTTCGTCGATGATCGTGATATCATGCTTTTCGCGAGCCAAGCGCCGAGCAATTCCGTGCCCAACGCGGCCCGCACCGCAAATCAGAACATGCATGGTCTACAGCCCCTCAACGGCCTCAGCCGTCCTGACGAGTAAGATTCGAGTTTACGCCTAAAGCCTTTAATTTTCTGTGCAAGGCCGAACGCTCCATACCGATGAACTCGGCAGTACGAGAAATATTGCCATTGAATCGGGTGATCTGAAGCGCAAGATACTCTCGCTCAAACTGTTCTCGCGCATCACGCAGAGACAATCCGACAAGCTCTGCCGATCCGCTTTTGCCAACATCCCCCGGAATACCGGACGATTCGCGCGGCAGCTCATCAACACTTACCGGACGGCTGGAGTCAGATGGCGACAGGATCAGGATTCTTTCCACCACATTACGCAACTGCCGGATATTGCCAGGCCAATCCATCGATTGAAGAACGGCCATGGCCTCCGCTGAAAACGTACGAGGCGTCAGGCCAGAAGAATCAGCGATCCGGTTGGTAAAGTATGTGACGAGGTCCCCAATATCGTCTCGCCGCTCTGCAAGCGACGGGACCCGCAACGGCACGACACTCAACCGATAGAACAGATCTTCACGAAAGCGGCCTTCCGAAATTTCATGACGAATATCCTTGGTGGTGGCCGACATGACCCGAACATCTACGGTCACGTCCGACTTCCCGCCTACCCGTTGAAAGCGCTGCTCTGTCAGGACCCGCAAAATCTTGTTCTGGGTCCCCAGTGGCATGTCAGCCACCTCATCAAGCAACAGTGTGCCGGTATGAGCTTTTTCAAAGAGGCCAATTCGGGTTGTCCGACCCTGGGAGTCCTCTTCGCCAAACAGGGCGCTCTCCATCTGGTCCGGCGCTATGGTGGCCGCGTTCACAACAATGAAGGGGCCATTTTCGCGCAGGGAATTACGATGGATGAGCCGCGCGGCAAGTTCCTTGCCGGACCCGGCTGGCCCGGAGATCATCACTCTGGAATTCGTTGGCGCTACCTTCTCAATCGAAGCTCGTAATGCCGAAGCCGCCTGACTGTCTCCGATCCATTCTTCATTGTCACCGGCTCTGTTCTTCAGCGCAGCATTCTCGTATTTCAGCGCCGCGGACTCGATTGCGCGCTCCACCATGTGCAATAGACGATCAGTCTTGAACGGCTTCTCGATGAAGTCATAGGCTCCACGCCGGATCGCCGCGACGGCTGTTTCGATGTTGCCGTGACCGCTTATCACGATGACTGGAAGAATTGGATCAATCGACTTCAGGTATTTGAGGAGCGACAGCCCATCCATTCCACTGCCCTGAAGCCAGACATCCAACACCACGAGCCGTGGCGTTCGTGCACGGACTTCCTCAAGAGCGCGTTCGGCGGTGTCGGCCGTACGGGCTGAATAGCCTTCATCTCCCAGCACACCCGCAATCAGTTCACGGATATCTGGTTCGTCATCAACCACAAGAATGTCCAAGGCCATAACGCAGGCTCCTCTACACTAGTCCGGCACGTGCCGGTGATTCATCTGTTTCTTCTTCGGGCGTCACTTCAAAAGCGTCGTGCACCCGCATCGCATTGTGCGGCAGCCAAACGCGCACTCGCGCCCCGCGCATCCCATCAAGCCTGTTCTGAAGCGAGATAGAGCCACCATGATCAACTATAATCCGATTGACGATGGCCAGACCAAGTCCGGTCCCCTTTTCGCGCGTCGTGACGTATGGCTCCAGCAAGCGGTCGCGTGCGTCCTCTGGAAATCCGGGACCATTGTCTTCGATGGTGATATCAACGCCCTTGTCGGTATCCGAGAGCACAACTCGAATTTGGCCACGCACCTCAGCCTCTTCCGGCATGCCCTCGATCGCCTCTGCAGCGTTCTTGAGCAGATTGCCCAGCGCCTGACCGATCAGGCGTTCGTCGCCAAGATAGGGGACCTTTTCAAGCTCTGATTCAAACTCCACGACAATATCCGGCGTAACCATGCCTTGAGAAAAGCTGGTCGCTTTCAACAGGGACGTCATATCGAACTGGCTGGCATTCGGCTTCGGCATGCGAGCGAATGAAGAAAACTCCTCAACCATTCGGCCTATGTCGCCCACCTGACGCAGAATTGTTTCGATGCACCGGTCAAATACGCCGTCAGTGTCATCAATCTTGTCGGCATAACGCCTCCGCAGGCGTTCCGTGGACAGCATAATAGGCGTCAGTGGATTACGAATCTCATGCGCGATGCGACGGGCGACATCTCGCCAGGCCAACTGTCGCTGCGCATTCACAAGCCGCGTTGTATCATCGAAGGTCAAAACGCAGCCGCCTGCCGGATCTGGCGCTGTCTTGAGCCTGAAGTGTCGTATGGCACCGTTGCGATTGATGTCGATAGACGCATCGACCGGAGAGTTCTGCTGTAATGTATCGTGAGCATATCGAACGAAGTCAGGTGCCACCGCGCCCAGGCTCTCACCGTCTTCAATCGCATCAATTCCGAGCAGGTCTCCGGCGGACCTGTTGGCAAGCGTGACAACCATATTGCCATCCATACGGATAACGCCCGCGCTGACTTCCGCCAGCAATGTTTCGACAAAGCGCCGACGGTCTTCTTCCACTTCGCGCGCCTGGATGAGCGCATTTCGCTGTTCTGACAATTGCTCTGTCATCGCATTGAACGACTGGCTCAGAGCATAGACCTCGTCCTTCGCACCCGTCACAGGAACACGAACTGTGAGATCTCCGTCGCGCACGGTATGAGCTGCAATTGCAAGGCGACCAATGGGGCCGGTCACCCGACCAGCTGCTTCGAGGCCCAGTCGACCAGCGAGCAGCAGAACCAGCGCGGCGATTTGCGCATAGCCAATGGCGAAAATCGTCTGCAACCGACCACCCTGCCGCTTGGCATTATTGTATTGAATGATTTCGGCTTCGGCTTCGCGGAGACGCACGGCAGCGTTCCGATCAAAATTCTTCACCGCATAGATGTATCCATCCAGCGGTTCCGTAATATGGATCAGGGCTGTTGCGATGCCTCGATTTTCATAAAGCGTGGTCGCAATCTCGCCCCGGTCCGCCTCTTCAAAGGCAGGCGCCGGGGGCGGAATCAGGATCGCATCCTGCACGCTCTCCTGAGCAATCAGTTCGACACCATCGGCCCCCAAAATGGCGATGGTAAGGAAATCGCGAAAGGCGAGTTCCGAACGCAAGCCTTCCGAGAATGCGAGGGACGCTTCAGATGACAGGTTTCTGGCGGCTTCTGCGTCTGTGAGATTGGCCTCAACTTCACGCGCGAAGTTTTCAACATCAAGCGCGGCGAGGCGCACATCCACGTCAAACGTAGTCTCGAAATTATCGACATAGGTACGAAAGATTTCGGCGTTCTTTTCCATGACGGAATCGACGCGCTCTCCAAGCCAGTTATCCAGGCCTTGGGTAAAAATGGCTCCCAGAAAAACCGCGACGATGGCCGATGGAACAAGCGCGGAGAAACCGAACAGCATGACGAAACGGCGGGCCAGCCTGCCGCGTCCTTCACTCTCGCTGTTTGACTGGATCGTCAGGTACTCACGAACAATGATGGTCGCGAGCACAATAATGACGACAAAGTTCAGTCCGAGCAGCCAAGGTGTGGCACCGGCGGTCGGATTGTCAGGATCGACTCCAGAGATGGCAATGAAGGTCGCAAACACGGCGACGAGAGCCGCAATGATAAAGAGACCTTCAAAGAGTGCCCAACTGGCCTTGGTGGCTTGCTGGCTCAGTACATTCGACAACGATACACCGCTCTACACATGGCCGCCCCGGCCCAGTTGCGCTTAAGTCACACTTTCGTGCCTCAAAAGCAACAGTGGTGCAGTAAAGCCACAGTCGTCGATGCAGTCAATCACTCTTCTGCAATACCCAATGCATTGATCTTGGCTCGCAATGTGTTGCGGTTCATGCCCAGCAATTGTGCCGCCTTGACCTTGTTGCCCGCAGTCACTGAGAGAGCCAACCGGATCAGAGGCCGCTCAACCTGATCTATGACGTTGGAATACACGCTTGAATCCTCATGGTCACCGCTCGCTATGAGGTCGCCCATCACATAGCGGTGCAACAGGGTTTCGATGTCTTTTTCAAAGCCGGCACTCGATCCCTTCTGCTCGCTTGCGCCGGCGCGCAGCTCCCGCTCCACATCGCGCAATGTGATCGTCTCGTCGGGACAAAGCACCGCCAGCCGCAAGACGAGGTTTTCAAGTTCACGCACATTGCCCGGCCAATCATAGGCGGTGAGCAGATCAAGCGCTGATTTGTCGAGCGTCTTCGCGGCCAGACCCTGTCGCTGCGCCCGGATGAGAAAAGCACGAGCGAGTTCAGGAATGTCCTCCTTGCGAAGCCGCAGGGGCGGCATGGTCAGCCGCACCACGTTCAATCGATAATAGAGGTCCTCGCGGAACTTGCCGTCATCAACCAGCCTACCGAGGTTTCTGCGGGTGGATGCAATGATCCGCGCGCCACTTGAATCTCGCATCAACTTCACAAGCTGCGTCTGCGCTTCAGCGGGAAGATCACCAATCTCGTCCAGATAAAGTGTGCCGCCTTTCTGGTGGACAGCGCCTTGTTCGCCATTGTGGCCAAATAGCTGACGATTGATTTCCGAAGCAGGTAGTGCCGCAAGATCCAAAGCGACGAAGTTTCCATTTTTCGCGTCACCAAGTTGATGGATTGCACGCGCCGCCAGCTCTTTGCCGGTCCCGCTCTCTCCCTCAATCAGCACAGTCAGATCGGTGTTCATCACTTTCGCGATGATCCGATAGACTTCCTGCATCGCGTCAGACCGTCCAATCAACGGTAGACCGGCGTCGCTGATGGCCTTTTGAGATTCAGGATTGATCGCGCGGGCCGATACTTTCGGTTGTGATTTCAAGGCGCGCTGGACTAGCCCGGACAGCGTGTCGATGTCGAATGGCTTGGGCAGATAGTCAAACGCACCATGTTGCGCAGCTGAGGCTGCCGTCAGGATTGTATTCTGGCCACTCATGACGATGAAGGGCAGATCAGGCCTGGCGAGCTTCAGCGAAGGGAGCAGGTCAAAAATGGAGGCGTCCCCAAGGAACACATCCGAGACGACCACGTCGCCCTCCCCGTTACGCACCCAGCGCTCCAAGGCCTCAGGGGAACTCGTCGCGCGGACCTCATAGCCCGCAGCCACGAGGGTCTGGTTCACAATCAATCGAATGCTTGCATCATCTTCTGCAAGCAGAACGGTTTTCTCAGCCATCGGTCTTTTCCCCAGTACCAAGCGGTAACAACACTGAAAAGCGCGTCGAGCCCGGCACGCTGTCTACACGAATCTGGCCGCCATGAGCGGTCACGACTTCCTTTACAATCGACAGTCCAAGCCCACGGGCCCCAGACTTGCTGCTTTGGAAAACTTCAAAAATGGTATTCTGGCGATTGCGGGCTATGCCCTTGCCGGTGTCTTCTACCGAAACCAGCATTGCGCGGCGAAGACCTGCACCCAGTCGCGCCTGGCGGAAGGAAAGACCGGCGGCATAGGAGGTTCTTACCGTCACCTTGCCCGGCGTGTCGCCGTCCATCGCGGCTTCCGCAGCATTGCGGATGAGATTTTGGAAAGCCTGCTGCAGATGATCAGAATCCCCGATCACTGGTGGAAGCGATGGATCAAAGTCCCGTTTGAATTCCACCTTGCTCCCCATCGCGGCACGTTCCGAGGCCAAAACGCGCTCCAGGAGAGCGTGAATATTGAAAGGCTCCATGTGCGGCGCTGAAAACAGCTCGAACGCCGAAAGGCGGTTCACCAGTCGCTCGATGCGCCGGGCCTCTTCCTTGATGATTGACAACAACTCGGACTGGCCATCGACCGATTGGCGTTCGAGCAATTGCGCGGCCCCGATAATGCCGCCGAGCGGGTTTTTCACTTCATGACCCAGAATGCGGCCGAAACCAGCAACACCGGCGGCAGACTCATTCACGTCCCGCGTCGCGGCTTCACACATCGCGATCATGAAACCATTGTCGTCAGTTGATCTGACCCAGATATCGCAGATCTGTCGCGACATAAGACCAGGGCCGGTGATCGGAGTCCCCGGCGCAGTAATATCGCCCACGGTTCGATGGGCCCGGTCAAGCAGTTCGAAGACCGGGGAGTCGTGATAGACTATCTCGCTGAGAGGTTTGCTGCGGAGGCCCCGACGAGACAGCTGCAACAGGCTTTCCGCTGCTGCGTTTACCTCAACAACTTTCCTGCGTGAATCAATCAGCAACAACGCAATAGGAGACAGATCTCCCAACCGCGGAGCTGACATGGCGACGTCGCTGGCCATCAGGCGGCCTCCATTTCTCTGGATCTTGAGTAGACGGCACGAAGCGCCGATTTCAGTTCTTCGAAATCGGCGATTTGACAGAGCCGTGAGCGAAGCCTCCGCCGCTCATCAGATTCGAGCGGAAGTTGGACAGCATCAATCGCCGCCGAAACGTGCTTGCGTACCGTGCGAAGACCGAGAAACTCTCCGTAGAGTTCAACACTATCCGAAACCTGCTCAAGCAGACTATCAATCTGCTCTGAAAGGCCAGGCATCTGAAAGGTTCGACCTTCGAGATGAGCGTTGATTTGACCCGGCAGCCAGGGACGCCCCATGGCGGCGCGACCAATCATGACGCCATGTGCCCCCGACTGAGCCAGTGCAACATCAGCATCTTCGGGCGTCTCTATGTCGCCATTCACGATCACTGGCAGGGATACAGCCGCGACCGTGTCAGCAACCCGCGCCCAGTCGGCATTGCCTTTGTAGAATTGGCATCGCGTCCTGCCATGCACGGTGAGCATACAAATTCCCATCCGCTCAGCGGCGACCGCGATCTCCGGCGCGTTCAAGCTCTGGTCGTCCCAGCCAAGGCGCATTTTCAATGTCACGGGCAGGCCGTCTGCACCATCGAGGGCAGCTTGAATGATTTCGAGCGCCAGAGGCACATCCCGCATCAGGGCAGAACCTGACTGCGCGCCCGTCACCTGACGAGACGGACACCCCATATTGATATCGATCACGTCGACGCCGGTCTCACGCAACAGTTGCGCCCCCCTCAGCATCGCCTCAGGACGGCTGGCCGCGAGTTGGACGATCCAGTGCCCCTCGCCATCATGACGACATGTGCGACGCACCACATCCGGACGAGCTGCAGCGAGCATGTCACCGGCAACCATTTCTGACACGACAGCAGGCGCGCCAAAGCGACTTGCTTGACGACGCATCGGCGCATCTGTCGCGCCGGACATCGGCGCGAGCCATACTCGAGGTGCCCGAAAATTGGTCATTCTACTATCTTTCCGTTTTTTTAGACTTTCGCAAGTGCACAATATGCAAGCAGTTTTCCGCGAATGTCGCTACAATCACCTGTAGCCAACCTTTGCGACCTCCCATAAAAAGCGTCGTATGAACAAGGTGATCGCCATCATAGTCGCCGCAGGCCAAGGTCGACGGGCAGAGAGTGCACGTGCGAAACAGTGGTGCGATCTCAATGGCCGACAAGTCATCGAGTGGTCAATTGAGGCTTTCAGGACACACCCTCGTATTGATGAGATTATTGTCGTTACAGGTTCGGATGTCCCGGAGGATTTCACTCCAACACACTGCCTATGCGTATCCGGTGGAGCCACCCGCACACTATCCGTCCGCAACGGGCTCAATGCGATCAATGCCCCGCAAGACGACGCAATCGTCCTGATACATGATGCGGCAAGACCGGGGCTGACCCATAAGGTGATCGATGTTCTATTGGACGCCCTGAACACACATGCCGCTGCAGCACCTGCCCTGCCCGTCCAGGATGCGTTGAAACGACAGACGGACAACACCCTGGAGACCGTCTCCCGCGAGGCCCTGTTCCGCGTCCAGACCCCTCAGGCCTTCCGGTTTGGCGCCATATCGCACGCACTCGAAGAGGCGAGTGATGATCTGGTTGACGACCTGGCAGCGGTTGAGGCGCAAGGCATCGAAGTAAAACTCGTGCGCGGCTCGGACCGGCTGCACAAAATCACCTATCCCGAGGATTTCGATATGGTTTCGAGGCTCATGGCACCGCCAGTCAGTCATATGCGTATCGGAATGGGGTTCGACGTCCATGCTTTTGAACCGGGAGATCATGTCACTCTATGCGGCGTAAAAATCCCGCACTCCGCATCGCTGAAGGGGCATTCTGATGCAGATGCTGCCTGGCATGCCCTCACCGACGCAATTCTGGGTGCGGCTGCACTTGGCGATATTGGCGATCACTTTCCGCCAAGCGATGACCGGTGGAAGGATGCCGATAGCGGCATGTTCCTCAAGCATGCCCAACGGCTCGTCGGCGAGCTGGGGCTAGCCATAGGAAATTGCGACATCACCGTGATCTGTGAAACACCGAAGGTGAAACCGCATCGGGAAGGTATGCGGGTTCGGACCGCGGAGTTGCTCGACCTGCCTCTGGAAGCAGTGAGCGTGAAAGCAACGACAACCGAAGGGCTTGGCTTCACCGGTCGCCGGGAGGGCATCGCCACCGAGGCCGTCGTCACGCTTTACCCAACGACGACCGACTGAGGCTCAAATCTGCTCTTCACGGCAGGCCGAACTCCACATATCGTGCGCCACATGTTTCCAGACCGACTCCGAAATCTCGCAATGTTGATCCTCGACGACGCGGCTCAAGCTCGCCTGCGCATCTGCACGGCCGAAAGCTGCACAGGTGGCCTTCTTGCAGGCTTGCTGACAGACATCCCCGGCAGCTCCGCCGTGTTCGAACGGGGCTTCGTCACCTATTCCAACCGCGCCAAAGAAGAAATGCTGGGCATCGCTGGCGATGTCATGGCTGACTATGGTGCCGTGTCCGAGCCCGTTGCGCGCATGATGGCAGAAGGCGCGCTGGACGCCAGCCGCGCTAATATCTCCGTTGCCATCACAGGCGTAGCTGGCCCCGGTGGTGGCACCCCCATGAAACCAGTGGGGACCGTCCATGTGGCGTGTGCGCGCGAAAATCGCGCCGTCATTCATGAAATGCTTCAGGTTGGCGATATCGGACGTGAGCAGATTCGTCTCGCGGCAATGGAATGCGCGCTGAAACAGATCCAGATGCAGATCGCCTAGGCTGAACCGCCATAACGCCGCTCGGCCTCGGCCAGGAAAGCCGAGAGGATCTTGTTGACCGCAAGCTCCTGATTGGCGGCGGCCAGCATGCCGATGAACGGATTCCGAAAATCATAATCGATTGAAAGCGAAATATCAGAGCCATCCTGGCTCGATGCAAGAATCGTCCACTCAGCTTTCAGCTTCCGAAATGGCCCTTTGACCAGGGACGCAACCACATTGCCGGCATTCGGGTCGGCCACGACTCGCGTGGTGAACCGCTCAACGAACCCCTTGAAGCCAACGGCGGCCTCTCCGATACAGGTAAAGCTGCCATCCTGGCGTGCCGTCATTTCGGACACGCGCATGGCGGTGATCCACTTGATGAAGTTCGGATACGCCGCAATGTCGGACACAAGCTCGAAAGCCTGCTCCCCACTATACGGAACACGAACAGATTTCGAGAAATGCGGCATGCCTAAACGGCGGCAGCGGCCATCTTGGCCTCACGCGCAGCCCGCAACCGGGCAAAATCTTCGCCCGCATGGTGCGACGACCGGGTAAGAGGTGAAGCTGACACCATCAGGAAACCTTTGGAGCGGGCGATTTCCTCATATGTCTTGAACTCTTCCGGCGACACATAGCGATCGATCGCGGCATGCTTGCGAGTCGGCTGCAGATATTGGCCGATGGTCAGGAAGTCGATTCCCGCTGACCGCATGTCGTCCATGACTTGCATGACCTCTTCCTTGGTTTCACCCAAACCCACCATCAAACCAGATTTTGTGAATTGGGTCGGATCACGGTCCTTCACTTTCTCCAGAAGTCTGAGGGAATGAAAGTAGCGCGCGCCCGGCCGAATGGACAGGTATAGGCGAGGCACCGTTTCGAGATTGTGATTGAATACGTCCGGCTTGGCGTCGATCACCAGATTTTCGGCACCGTCCTTGCGCAGGAAATCTGGCGTCAGGATTTCGATTGTGGTTCCGGGTGACATCGCCCGGATTGCCTGAATCGTGTTGACGAAGTGCATCGCCCCGCCATCGGACAGGTCATCCCGATCTACCGATGTGATAACAACATGCTGCAAGCCCATTTCGGCGACGGCCTCTGCCACACGGCGCGGTTCATCTTCTTCTACCCGGCCCGGAGTCAGTGGCTTGCCTGTGGAAACATTGCAGAAACTGCATGCCCGGGTGCATATCTCACCCAGAATCATCATCGTGGCGTGTTTCTTGTCCCAACACTCTCCGATATTCGGGCATCCGGCTTCTTCACAAACAGTGACCAGCCCTTTCGATTTTACGATCTGGCGCGTTTCAGCATAGCCCTGCGAGGTCGGCGCTTTAACACGAATCCAATCAGGTTTGCGCAGGAGCGGCGTATCCGGCCGCGACTGCTTTTCCGGGTGTCTGTGCTTACGCGTGCTCTGCGTCAGATCGATGAGATTTGCCATGGTGTGAAAATGGACGTGACCAGCTGTTTCATCAAGGGAAATACACTGCAGAGTGTTTATGCAATCTTGCATTAGGGGTTGCGACAGTGTCGATAAATGACAGATTGTTACAATAAACATGAGGCAACGCCTCGGAGGAAACGAAGGCCATCATGACCGGACAGACCATCCCGGCACCTTTGCCATACCAGCCATCTCGCACCAGAACCGACCTTTTCAGCGCGCTCTTTCGCGCGAAAAAGGAATTCGGCGCGGACAAGACGATTCTCGTTGATGGCGACGACCGGCAACTCACCTACAAGGATCTTGTTCAGGGGTCCCTCGCCCTCGGATCAGCGTTGCGCCAAGGAACCAAATCGGGTGAGGCAGTCGGCGTGATGTTGCCCAGCGGCGCCGGTGCCGTGATTGGGTTTTTCGCGCTCAGCGCCTTCAATCGCATTCCCGCCATGTTGAACTTTACCGCTGGCTCGCGAAACCTGAAGGCCGCGCTTAAGGCAGGTCAGATAAGCCGCATCATCACGGCTCACAAGTTCGTCGAGCTCGGCGGACTCGAAGCACTGATGGAAGAATTGTCGGGCTCCGCCGAGATCGTCTACCTTGAGGATGTGCGGGAAAACCTGACACTGGCCAACAAGCTGATAGCCGCTGTAGGGAGCATCCTGCCCGGTCTTGTCCGGAAACAGTCCCGCTACAAATCTCCCGGCGTCATGCTGTTCACGTCTGGCACAGAGGGCGAGCCCAAAGGGGTCGTGCTGAGTCATGAAAACGTCATGGCAAATGTTGAACAGGTACGGGCACATATAGGTCTCAGCCCCGATACGGACAGTCTGTTCAATCCCCTGCCGACATTTCATTGTTTCGGCCTGACGGTTGGTGCGGTCTTGCCGCTCGTGGCCGGCATCCCGGTCATATTCCATCCCTCACCGCTGCAGCCCCGTGAAATCGTGCGACGGATCCGTGCGAACCAGTCGACCATCCTGCTCGCAACGGACACGTTCATCTCTCAATATGCCCGGATCGGGAATGACGGTGACATGAGCTCTGTGCGGTTGGCTGTGTGCGGCGCGGAACGGGTAAAGGATGAAACCCGAGCCCTGGTCCGCCGCAAATTCGAAATCGAAATCCTCGAAGGCTATGGCGCAACCGAAGCCTCTCCCGTCATCGCGGCCAATAAGTGGGAAGACAATCGGCCGGGAACTGTCGGGCGTCTGATGTCAGGCATGGAGTCCAAGTTGCTGCCGGTCGAAGGCATCGAAGATGGCGGTCGGCTACATGTTCGCGGGCCGAACATCATGATGGGCTATCTACGGCCGTCAAACCCCGGCATGCTTGAACGCCCCGAAGGCGGCTGGCACGACACCGGCGACATCGTTGCGATCGATGAAAGTGGGATCATTCGTATCATGGGCCGCGTCAAACGCTTCGCGAAGATTGGCGGTGAAATGGTCTCTCTGGCGGTGGTTGAAAACTGCGCGAGTGCGATCTGGCCCGACAATCTGCACGCAGCCGTTACGCTTCCGGATCCCCGCAAGGGTGAGCAGGTCATTCTGCTCAGCGATACCAAGGCAAGCAATCGCGAAGACATTCTCGCTTGGGCCAAGAATCACGGCGTGCCGGAATTGTCTGTTCCGAAACGCGTCTATCATGTTGATGAAATCCCGGTCCTCGGAACCGGCAAGATCGACTATGGTGCTGTGCAGAAAAAAGTAGAAGCTCTGCTGAACGACTAAGCCGACGTCGTGCGTCGCACGGGCATGTGTTTTTTACCCCAATCCTTCAGGGTCAACAGGGCTGGAGCCAATTCCTGACCCTTCTCGGTCAGCACATAGTCAAACCGTTTTGGCGTCGTTGTATAGGCTTTGCGTTCCAGCACGCCTGCTTCGACAAGCCGTTTCAAGCGGTCGGCCAGGATGTGTCGTGTCATACCGCTTGAGGCAATAAACTGTTCGAAACGGGACAGGCCCAGGAAGCAGTCTCGAAGAATCAGCATCGTCCAACGATCCCCAACCAGTGAAAGCGTTCGCGCAACCGGGCACCAATTATCGGATAAATCAGACCATTTCATGCTGACACACCTATACTGATTTGCCATAGTTCCAAAATGAAACTCATTTGAGAGGGTCCCATGGCAGGCAAATTCGAATTCTATTTCGACTATATCAGTCCATTTTCTTACGTGGCCAATGCCGCAGTGCAACAAATATCCGCCCGTACCGGGGCAGATATCGTGATCAAGCCAATGTTTCTGGGCGCTGTAATGCAGGCTACAGACAACAGGCCGCCTGGCATGGTGCCGGCGAAGGGTGCATACATGATGAAAGATCTCCAACGCTGCACAACCCGCTATGGCTTGGACTTTCGGATGAACCCCTATTTCCCGATGGTCAGTACCCGCAATCTGTTGCGCGCAACCTGCGGACTGGACAATGACCCCACTGAGCAGAAGCGATTCATGGATGCCTGCTTCCAACATATGTGGGCGTCCCCAACCCCACTCAAACCCGATGATGACGATTCGGTTCGGGCAATGTGCGAGCAGGAAGGGTTCGACTTCCGACAGATTCAGGAACTCGCTCAGGCACGCGCCAGCAAGGACGCCATGAAAGCCAACACCGATTCAGCCATTGCCCGAGGAGCATTCGGCGCGCCGACATTCTTTGTCGGTGACGACATGTTCTTTGGGCATGACCGGCTCGACTATGTCGAAGAGGCTCTGAAGGCTCAGGCGTAAATGCCGGCCTGCTCGGCGAGTGTCTTGTAGGACTGTTCCGGGCGTGGTCCGAAATGCGCGATGACCTCGGCCGCAGCGATGTGACCAAGGTGCGCGCATGTCTCCAGCGGCAGTCCACGAGATATTCCGAACAGAAATCCCGCCGCATATTGGTCGCCGGCACCGGTTGTATCGAGAACCTGATCGACCGGCTCTGCCTTGACGCTGATGGGGTCACCGGCGCCGATCACGACCGATCCCTTCTCGCTGCGCGTAACCGCCGCGACGGCGGTGTCCTGTTGAAGCGCAGCCAAAGCCGCGTCGAAATCTTCCGTTTCGTACAGGGAGAGCAGCTCTTCCTCATTCGCAAACAGAATGTCGACATTGTTGCGAACCAATTGAAGAAAGCTCGCACGATGCCGGTCTACACAGAATTTATCCGACAAGGTGAGCGCCACTTTGCGGCCAGCGGCCTTGGCTATTTCTGAGGCAAAGACAAACGCTTCCTTGGCATCTTCGCGGTCAAACAGATATCCTTCCAGATAAAGAATGCCCCCTGCCCGCACGGTGTTTTCGTCCACGTCATCCTTGGAGAACAGGACCGACGCGCCGAGGAATGTGTTCATGCTCCGCGCACCGTCTTCCGTCACGAAGATGATGCTGCGTGCCGTGGCGGGTCCGCTCTCAAGAGGTTTCGTCGCGAAGGGCACACCCGACGCGGTCATCTCGCGTGTAAACTGGCTGCCGAGTTCATCCTTGGAGACTTTGCCAATATAGGCGGCACGTGCGCCGAAGCTCGCAAGACCGGCGATCGTGTTGGCGCCACTGCCGCCAGATGTATAGAATGGGTCCACCGCGGCCTTGGTCAGGGCTTCTGCACGATCTTCCTCGATCAAATTCATCGCATTCTTGTGAATGCCCCATTCTTCGAGGAACGCATCGTCCGTTTTCGACATCACATCCACAATGGCATTTCCCAAGCCGACGACATCGAAGCGGATTTCACTCATTTCACAGATTCCCTGATTGCTCGGCGCCAATTGCCAGAGCTGCCTGCTGGACGCAACAGCTGCGCATGATAAACGCCTGCGGATGAAAATTGCATATTTGTCCTCCCAAGTTACCCAGCCCGGCTCTCCCATCCGGCGGTCCGATGCGTTCGAGCACGATTACATGATGCGCGCATTGAGACCCGAATTCTCAGAGCGTGGCATAGACATTGTGGATATCTGTTGGGACGATAGTTCTGTTGATTGGTCACACCATGACGCCGCGCTGATTGGCACGACGTGGGATTATTGGGACCGACAGGACGAATTCCTGACCACGCTTGAGACCATTGAGGCTCAGACACGCTTGTTCAATCCTGCTGCGCTGGTCCGCTGGAACAGCGACAAGGTCTATCTCAAGGATCTCGCAGCTCGCGGCGCAGATCTGATCCCGACTCTCTGGATTGATGAGATGACCGACGATCAGTACCGAAGCACCTTTGACGCGCTCGGCGAAACGAAGCTGGTGTTCAAGCGTCAGGTCGGCGCAGGGGCGAGCGGTCAGCACTTGCTGAACTCAGATGACCCAGCCCCCAGGATGCCACACCCAATGATGGTGCAGCCCTTCCTGTCGACGATCCAGACCGAAGGCGAACTGAGCTTCATCTTCATTGATGGTGAGCTGTCGCACGCGCTGATCAAGCGCGCCAAGCCCGGCGACTATCGCATTCAGTCGACTTATGGCGGCCAGGAAGAAACGATCGAGCCGAGCCGGGCGGATCTGGACGTAGCGCGGGCGATACTCGGTCTACTCGACGACATCCCGCTATACGCCCGGGTCGACATGCTGCGCCATCCTGACGGCTCCCTGCTCCTGATGGAACTCGAATTGATCGAGCCATATCTTTATCCGGAACAGGGCGCACGTCTTGGAGGACTTATCGCCAAGGCCGTGGAGACCCGTCTAAAAGCGGGTTAGGCGACCTTAATCGCCGAGCGTGTAGACGAGCGAGAATTTCGTGGCGGTATCGGTTGCCTCATAGGTCGGCTGAGGCGCAGTGTCGTGGCGCACATCGAAGGACACGCGAGCCGCGAGGTGGCCATTCAACGCCGCGGTCAGTCCGATACTGTTGTTGATCTGAGTGGATTCCTGACCATAGACCACATTGGTCTTGTTGCTCAGAGACACAGCCTCATTGAAGGCATAAAAATACTCAGACTGCGCAACCGCACCCAGTGACTCTTCGGTACTCGCCGGCGTAATCGTTACAGTTCCGGTGCTATCCGTCGTGATCTGGCGCTTGACTTCATCAATCTTGAAACCAGGGCCGCCGCGCACCGTCCAATGATGGTCTTCATCATCCAGGACATGCCAACCGACACCCCCACCAACAAAAGTACGGCTGTCGAAGCCGGTAAACTGGTCGACCTCATAGGAGGCCCGTCCGAAAGTGAACATCGTGTCGTTGAAGTCATGCTCCAGGTCCACCGCGCCGAAGTAGCGGTTACGGCTCTCAACGCCATCTTCCTTGCCGTAGTCCCCGGAGAGCTGAATCCCGAAATTCCAATCGCCGGCACCGCGATCAAGGTCGATGCCGAGACCGGCTTCAGACGTTTCCGTGTTCCCGGTTGTCAGTCCTGCGCTGAGGGAAGACTCCCCCGACCAGCCATCCTCAGCCACAGCTGGCAGGCCGGACAGAAGACAGAAGGAGGCTGCGCCAAGGACGAATTTTCCTATGCGGTTCATGCGGTACGCTCCATTTTTACCTGTGCGATGCGGTGTCGGTTGGAGGTGGCCGTGATTTGGTTAAATTTGGGCGAACTGGAGGCAAGCCGCGTGTAGTGCAGTCGCGACACACCCCACCCGTCAGGCTTTGGGACCAAGAGACGATACAGCGGACGGGTCAGGTGTCTTGGGTTTGAACCGGCACAAATCGGATATGGCGCAATGCCAGCATTCGGGTTTGCGCGCCTTGCAGACATACCGCCCGTGCAGGATCAGCCAGTGGTGCGCGCCCTTCTTGAAGTCGGCGGGCGTCGCACGTTCCAGCCCGGCTTCGACCTCGTCCGGCGTCTTGCCGGGGGCTAGCCCTGTCCGATTCGAGACGCGGAAAATGTGCGTGTCGACCGCAATTGTGTGGTGCCCAAAGGCTTCGTTCAAAACCACATTGGCGGTCTTTCGGCCGACACCGGGCAAGCGCACAAGTTCTTCCCGCGTTTGCGGCACGTCGCCGCCGAATTCATCCAGCAACATCTGGCTCAGCGCGATGACGTTCTTGGCCTTATTGCGCCACAAGCCAATCGTCTTGATGTGCTCCGCGACGCCGGCCTCCCCCAGCGCCAGCATCTTTTCCGGCGTATCCGCAAGCGCGAACAATTTCGCAGTGGCTTTGTTCACCCCGACATCGGTGGCCTGTGCCGACAAGGCCACAGCCACGACCAGCGTGTACGGATTCACGAAATCAAGTTCTGTGCGAGGATCCGGGCGATCTGCGGCAAGTGCCGAAAAGAGCGCGGTCGCCTTCTCGGGTCCAAAAACGCGCGGAGCGCGCTTCTTCTTGGTTTTCGGGGTGGATTTGAGCTGTGTCATTCCGCCTGTCTAATGCCCCCTCGCCTTCGCACAAGGCCATGCTATTTTAGATATATGAGCGCGCCGAACGAAATCATCTATATGGACGCCGTTCTTCGGCCCAATCAGTCGCTCAGTCAGCGCGGTTTCGCCATCGTCATGGCAGTTGTCGGCGGCGTCAGCTTCCTGACGGGTATCGCCTTCATCTCGATGGGGGCCATCCCCGTGATCGGCTTCTTTGGTCTGGATGCCCTCGCCTTCTATTTTGCATTTCGCATGTCCTTCCGACAACAGCGGGAAGAAACCCGAATCGTCGTGACAGGTAAAGAGCTGCGGTTAACTCACAAAGGCGCCAATGGCAGCGAGAAGTCAGCGACTGTGCCGTCCGCCTTCGCGAGAATCGAACTCGATGAGCCGCTGAACGCGAATAGCTGGTTGCGGGTTGAATACGGCCAGACCGCCTATGTCATTGGGCGTTTCCTGACCTTGCCAGAACGAAAGTCACTGGCCCGCGCGACACGCGCAGCACTACAGAATGCAAAACGCGAACGGCATATCGCAAAAAAATGACGCCTGCGTCATAGTTTTTTCAGAATAGCCGTGTTAAGGTGACGCCGACGTCATAAATCGAGCCTGAGACAAAGGCTTACTGTCGGAGGAAAATTGATGGCTGCTGATACGGTTCACCTGCTTGATCACCCTGCCCTGGAGCGCCCGAAGATCACTCACCGTGATCCGCTCTTCGAAGGCTATCTCGAAATTGGCGAAAAGGCACCGCCTGCCAGTTCGCTGCCTCTTGCGGAGCTGCACCCCGAGGATCCGGAACTCTGGCGGCAACAGGCGATGTGGGATCGTTTCGAGCGACTGCGCAATGAAGCCCCCGTGCATTACACAGCTGACTCCTTTGTCGGCCCGTTCTGGTCGATCACCCGCTATGAAGACATCATGGCGGTCGATACCGACCACAAACGCTTCTCTTCCAGCTGGGAACATGGCGGCATCACGCTGGGCAGCCCACCGGAAGATTTTGAGCTGCCGATGTTCATCGCAATGGATGAACCGCGCCACTCTGAACAGCGCAAGACGGTCCAGCCAGCCGTTGCCCCAAACATGCTCAAGGAATTCGAGCCACTGATCCGCTCGCGCACCCAGGGCCTGCTCGACTCCCTTCCGGTTGGTGAGCCGTTCGACTGGGTCGACACCGTCTCCATCGAGCTGACCACGATGATGCTGGCCACGCTGTTCGACTATCCATTCGAAAAACGTCGCGACCTGACCCATTGGTCCGACATGGCGACCGGCATGAACAATCCGGACATCTGCCCCGGCGGGGAAGAACAGTGGAAGCGCGAAATGATGGAATGTCTCGCCACTTTCATGCAGATCTTCCAGGAGCGTGGCGCGCAGCCGCAGAAGAACGATCTGATCAGCCTGCTCGCGCATGGTGAGAAGACCCGCAACATGACGCCAATGGAACTGCTCGGCAACGTCATTCTGCTCATCGTGGGCGGCAATGACACGACCCGAAACTCGATGACCGCTTCAGTCTACGCGCTGAACAAGTTCCCAGCAGAATATGACAAGCTGAAAGCAGACCTGTCGCTGATCCCGAACATGGTCTCCGAAACGATCCGCTGGCAGACGCCGCTGGCTCACATGCGCCGCACGGCGCTCGAAGACGTCGAGATGCACGGCCAGACCATCAAGAAGGGCGACCAGGTTGCCATGTGGTATGTCTCAGGCAACCGGGATGAACGCTTCTGGGACCGCCCGAATGACTATATCATCGACCGTCCCGATGCCCGTCGGCATATCTCGTTCGGCTTCGGTATCCATCGCTGCGTCGGCAACCGTCTCGCTGAACTACAGCTGCAAATCCTCTGGCAAGAACTGATGGAACGCTTCAGCCATATCGAAGTGCTCGACGAACCATCCTTTTCTGCGGGCGGCTTCGTGAAGGGGTACACATGGATGCCAGTGGTCCTGCACGGCAAATAAGTTTTGGCTGACGCCACGCCAAGACGATAAACCTCCCATCAGACCAGATGGGAGGTTTTTTCATGGACGTATCACAGGCAGTCGCTCAACGTATCTCCACACGGGCCTTCAAGCCCGATGCACTTTCTGAAGCCGATATCCGCGAGTGGCTGAATCAGGCCCAGCGGGCGCCCTCCGGCGGCAACACACAGCCTTGGCGAACCATTGTCGTCACTGGCGACGCCAAGGATGCCGTCATTCGCATGGCCGCGCCTGTACTGGCTGCAAATCCAAAGGGTCAGCCAACAGATCGCCCCATTTACCCGAAAGACCTCTGGGAGCCCCACGAAGCGCGCCGCCGCAAAGTGGGCGAGATGATGTACGAAACGCTTGGCATTCCGCGAGAGGATCGCGCAGCGCGCATCGCCTGGTTCGCCAACAATTTCCGTTTCTTTGACGCCCCCGTGGCGACATTCATCGTCATCGATGAGCGGATGGGACATGGTCAGTGGGGTCACACTGGCATGTACCTTCAAACCCTGGCACTGCTCGCGGAAGAGCGTGGCTGGGGGACGTGCATGCAGGAATGCTGGGGCATGCTGCGCCCCGCCCTGAAAGACCATTTCAAACTGGCCGATACCGAAATGGTCTGGTGCGCGATGGCGGTCGGAAAGCCTGATCCATCCCATCCGGTAAACACATTGCGGGCAGAGCGCGCGCCATTGGAAGAGATCGCAGAACTGCACGGCTTCTAATTTCGGCCCTATTCCTGCCGGATCGGTATGGCGCAATGAGATCATGCTCACACGTCGTGCCGCCATCTTGGGAGGTTTCAGTGTTCCGCTTGCGCCGATCCGCCTCGGGCAGAGAACGCTTCCGTGGCAGACTCGCCTCGCATTTGCTGCGAGATCCCAGATCGGGATCACACGCATGTATGACCCGGCCTATGCCCACCTCTCCTATCCGATGGGAGATGTGGAAAGATCGCGGGGCGTGTGCACCGATGTGATTGTGAGGGCCTATCGCGATGCGTTCGCCATGGACTTACAGCAACTTGTTCATGAAGACATGACCAACGCTTTCAGCAAGTATCCGACAATCTGGGGCCTGACCCGCCCTGACCGCAATATCGACCATCGTCGCGTACCAAATCTGGAAAAATATATCGAACGCCACGGCCTCGCCCTGTCAACGCCGCCAGACGATACAGGCTGGAAGGCAGGCGATCTCTATACGATGCGATACAAGGAGAGCCTTCCTCATATCGGGATTGTTTCTGACAAGACCACACGGACGGGACGCCCTCTGGTCATTCATAATATGGGTTGGGGAACGTCCGAGGACGACATTATCGGTCAGTTTCAGCATGAGCGCCGCTTCAGGCTGGCGCCTCGACCGGCTGCTTGACCCTGCCCGAAATCAGCAAGACGGTCCCGATCGCAAGTAATGGCAGTATTCGATGATGATACCGGTCGGGTGGACCCGACAGAAGGGCAAACAGCGCGTCATTGGCGATGGCGATCAATCCAATACCTATGATGGTTCTACGAATATCTGCACCAGTCCGTCTCCAACCGAAGAATAGTGCGGCGGCAAATGCAAGATAGCACCCGTACCTCAAGATCGTCGCGACCGACTCCACCGGCACCGCGGCGAAAAATCCCTTCGCCTGATGTGAGGCGTAGAAGCGTTCCGGAAAAGGCTCTGACAAGACAGGTTGGAAATCGAATTGGGTTGCTGGCCCATAATAGCTCAGAAAATCCAAAAAGATGGTACGGGCCAAGGGTACAGGCTCAAACATGAATGCATCCTTGAGTATGGGAAGCGCATGGTGCTCCTCAAACTTGGCCAAGTCGAATTCGCCCTCTGAGGTCTTCCAGACATCCCAGAACAGATCACGCCGACCTTTGTTCTCTGGATAGGTTTTAATCCTCGCCACTTCGTCAGCGGCTTCAGACAGAACCAGGTTTCCGGACCGGTCTGCTTCCCTCCGCAGCAATTCCGGCTGGACCGAGAACACCCGGGCGGCGGGAAACGTTTTCGAAAGTCGCGGCGTCTCAGGCATGATCATGGCATCAAGCAGCACGTTCATGCCAAAAGCGATGACCGCGGCAACCATGCCAGCCACGACTTGCCGCCTCGAACGGAAAAGCACCGCCGCCAGCACAGCGAAAACAAGAGCAAAAATCTGTCCTGATCCGTGACCTGACAAAAGCAGGCCAGCTAAAATTCCCACATATACTTCTGGAAGCCTACGTGCAGACAGGAGCAGTATGATCGCTGGAAAGAACCACGCATCGACCAGGACTGCGCTCGTATAGATCGGCTGCAGGCTGAGCACAATCAGTATACACAACACTAAGCGGCTGGGGCGAATATCATAAACGCGAAACAATAAAATCCATGCGCCCGCAACCATTGCGCTATTGAGGATTGGCATCGCCCAATACCCAACCAGTTTGTAAGGCAGCGTCAGCAGCAGGGCCGGAAACTTGCCCCTGAACCAGTTTGCCCCCTTCCCTGAATAGGCTATGGAGTCAGACATCACCAGCGGGAATCCGTTCAGCACCGCAGGCAAGATCAGTACCGCGAACAGAGCGTAAAACCAGATCGCTTCCTTCGACGTGAAGCGTTGAAGGAGAGCGACAGGCATCATCCGCACCCAAGCACTAGCTATTCGTCATCATCCCATGCATTCATGGGCTGTTCCGGCACGCGCGGCTGCTTTGCCAGCTGGATCACGGCCGCTTTCACATCACCGCTGTCGAACTCATCAACATCAGACTGCGCACGTTCCGGTGCGCGCGTATAGGAGAACACACTGACGGAAGCATCATCTTCGCCATCGAGATCGGCCTGAGCATCAAGGCTATTGTTTGACGAAGCCATTTCCAAGCTGACACCCTCATCGATCTCTGAATCCTCGTCATCGCCTTCTTCCATGAAGTCTGTGACGAAAGATTCTGTCTCCGCGATCTCAGGGGACTCCGCCTCTGGCGCTTCTTCGCCGTTCAGGGCTTCCTCGTCCGGCATCTGGAAACCGTCCGGAATAACATCCGACAATAGCCCCTCGGCTTCGAGATCGGCTTTGCCCGGCAATGTGTCGAGGCTTTCCAGCCCGAAATGCTCCATGAAGGCATCGGTCGTGCCATAGGTGATTGGTTGACCCGGGGTTTTGCGGCGGCCCTTGATCTTCACCCAGCCGGTTTCCAGCAATGTATCCATTGTTGTCTTTGACACCGCAACGCCGCGCACTGCCTCAACTTCAGCTCGCGTGACCGGCTGGCCATAGGCAATAATCGCCAGCGTCTCGAGCGTCGCCTGGCCCAGTTTTTTCTGAACCTGACGCTCCTCCACAAACAAATATGAAAGATCGGAAGCCGTCTGGAAGCGCCATTTGCCCGCGACTTCGACCAGATTGACCCCACGGTTCACATATTGTGCCCGGAGCGCCATCAACACTTCGGCCGCTTCGACACCATGCGGCAAAGTCTCGGCAATCTGCTCGGCGCTCAGCGGCTCGCCAGCGGCAAACAGGATGGCTTCAGCACGGCGGATACCCTCGACCAGCGCTTCGCTGGCGCCTTCGGTCAGGGCCTCTTCGGAACGACGATAGGCAAACGCCAACTGCGCAACCGCGTCGCGTTCTGTTTCAGGAGTGTCGTCAGTCATCAAGTACTTCTCAAGCGGTTGCATCTCTGCCCCCTTCCGGTCTGATACCCGCATTGCGCAGGTAAAGTGGCGCAAAGTGCTCGTCCTGGCGCACATCGACTTCGCCATCGCGGGCGAGTTCCAATGCAGCCGAGAAGACACTTGCGGTGACAGACCGAGGCGGCAATTCCGGGTCCACGTCTGTCATGGTTGAGCGGATCTCGTCCAGCGAAGACCACTGCTCCAACTGTTGCCTGAGTGCGCGCAGTGTTGTTCGCGCCAGTTCCAGCGGCAAAACAAGCTGTTGCTCAATCGTGTGCGGGCGTTCCTTTTCGCGGCGATCGCGAATCGTCCCGAAGGCTTGTGTCAGCTCGTACAGCGACGCTTTGTATTCAGTGTGCTTGACGACTTTGGGCTGTACCGGCGCACCGCGCAGGAAGACCACATTGTCGAGAATAGGCCCCGCTTCGAGTTCTTCGACGGCCCCGCGCATGGCATCAAGCCGCTTCAGGCGAAAGGCCAGCCGCGCTGCCATTTCTTCGCCAGTTGGTTCGTCTTCCGCGGCCTTTTCCGGCTTCGGCAACAAAAGGCGCGATTTCATGAAGGCGAGCCAAGACGCCATCAGAAGATAGTCGGCCGCCAGATCGATGCGCTGAGACTTCGCCTCTTCGATGAAGTCGAGGTATTGCTCTGCCAGCGACAGGATCGACAGATGCAGCAGGTCGACCTTCTGCCGGCGGGCAAGCTCCAGCAACAGATGAAGCGGGCCTTCATAACCGCCAACATCGACTGTAAAGAGATCGCCGGCTTCGGCCTCCTGCGCGTCTGCAGACAGCGCATCAATCGAGATCATTTCGGAGTTCATGCCGCCCCCGCCAAATGAGGAAAATATGACTGGAATGTCTGCCAACCCTCAACGAGGTCAAACTCCTCCTGATGGGTCGAGAGTGCTTCAGCACGCAGTGCCCGCTCCAGTGGCCGTCCCGTCAGCTCTGGCGAAACAGCTGCGACTTCAGCCATTTCTGAATGGATCGCAAGTGGATCAGAAAGAAAGCCGGAACAGTGCAATAGCACGTCACAGCCCGCAGCAATCGCCGCTTCGCCCCGCTCGCCCAGGCTACCGCCCAGCGCCTGCATCCCGAGATCATCCGTCATCAGCAAGCCATCAAACCCGATTCGCGCGCGGATCACGTCTTGAATCATGATTTTTGACAGAGTGGCGGGGACATTGGCGTCAAATGCATCATAGGAAATGTGCGCTGTCATCGCCATTGGCGCATCGGCGAGACGGGCAAAGGCATCAAAATCTTTCGCCAGTTCCGCTTCGCTCGCCGCTACGCGAGGCAGCTCCAGATGGCTATCGCACATGGAGCGCCCATGACCCGGAATATGTTTGATCACGCCGGCAACACCGCCGGATGCGAGCCCTTTCAGAGCCGCGCCCGCGAGACTTGCGACCGTTTCGGGATCAGTGCCAAAAGCCCTGTCGCCAATTACGTCATGTGCGCCCGGAACCGGCAGATCGACGACAGGCGCACAATCTGCATGAATTGACAGGGCAGCGAGTTCTGCTGCGATGAGCCTGTGGCCAAGCCAGGCAGCGGAAAGACCCCGCTCACGATCATTGGCATAAATATCGGCATAGTCCTGACCACGCGGAAAAAGAGGCCATTCAGGCGCCTTCAACCTTGCCACACGTCCACCCTCCTGATCGATAAAGATCAGGCACGGCCGATTCATCGCGTTCCAGATGTCATCGACGAGGCTTCGGACTTGGGTCCGCGATACGCAGGAGCGGCCCATCAGGATGACCCCCCAAGGCTGCTCGGCGGCGAACAGTGTCGCTTCCTCCTTCGTGAGCACAGGCCCCGAAACGCTGAGGATGCAAGCCTTGATCACTATCCTGTCACCACAATGCAATTGTCACCGCCGGCCTTCACCGCATCACAGAATTTCGATGCTTCAGACCGTTCCGCAAAGCTGCCGACGCGCAACCGATAGAAGACACCCTTGGCTCCAAGATCGGCTCGTTGAATACGCTTCTGAGCACTCCGGTAGAGGCCGGGCTTTGTACTGTTCATTTTCGTCCAGGCGGTTTCAGCGGCGTCTTGTGAGCGGAAAGCTGCCAACTGGACGAGGTAAATACCATCATCGGTAAAGGCAAACTGTGAGGACGCTTCCCTGGCGGCCGGCGCCTTCCGCGGCGCGGGAGCAGGCGCCTGCACCACCGGATTCGTTGGCACGACACGCAGGGTCTCTTCCTCATCCTCTGGCATCGCCTCCAGGTCAGCCAGTGCGCGTACTTGCGCATCATCAGGCTCGATGCCTTCCCGGCCTGGCCTGAGCTCAATTGGGGGGCCGCCTTGCAGCGCATCACCACCTTCAGTGCCATTTGCAGCGAAGTCGGTGCCCGGCTCCACTATACGCTCGGAGTCATCCATCTGATCGTAGAAGCGCTTGTCAGTGTCTGGGACTGCCAGGCCTTCTCGATCTTCCGGCGCACGCTTGTAGGGCTCTTTATCGGCAATTACGCTGGGGATACCGGCACCGTTGTCCCGAACTCCCTGACGATATGTGTTCCAAACAACTGCGCCGAAGACGAGCAAGACCCCCACGGCAAGCGCCAGGATGAGAGGTCCGCGCGTGGAATCGTCCTCGCGAACATCAAATCCGCGGTAATCGTCTTCGAACGGGGAATAATCCCGCTCGTCGTCCCGATATCGCCCCATGGAATCATCCTCAGATTAGGTTCACAGAGTTAAGATTACGGCGTGTTTCGTTAACGACACTTGAATATTCAAGAGCTTTCACAGGCCTCGGCGCCTGCAACGCTTTAAAACCGGTAAATGTGATGACAGTGCGGCTAGCGCAGTACATCCGGATGATAAAGCCGCCGGTGTTCCTCGATTGCGTAGGAATCTGTCATCCCGGCGATATAGTCACAAACAATGCGCGCGCGGCGCGCTTCGTTGGCCTGTGACGCATCTTGCCGCCACGGGCTCGGCAGCGTGTCAGGCTCACTCAGGAAAATCTGAAACAGCTCGGCGAGCATGCGTTTGGCTTTGCTGCGCATGCGGTTGACTGTGTAGTGTTTGTACATCCGCTCATACAGAAAGGCGCGCAGCGCCCGCTGACGGCTTTCCAGCTCCTCCGAAAATGCAACGAGTGGCACATCCATGGCGCGCACTTCCGCGGCGCTCTGTGGCGCGTACTGCTTCGCGCGCCGGCCCGTCTCGGCGGTCAGGTCGTTTACCCACAGGCCGATCAGGCGACGAACCGCCTCATAGGAGACCATCCGGTCGCTTAAATGCGCATATTCCAATTTCACCGCGCGGAACTCGTCTCCGACAATCGGCAAATCCATCAGATCGTCAATCGTGAACAGGCCAGCGGCGATACCGTCATCAATATCATGATTATTGTAGGCGATGTCGTCTGACAGTGCAGCCACCTGCGCTTCCGGACCTGCAAACTGGTGCGGCTCCAAGTCCATGAAGTTCGCATATTCCCGAAAAGCGGCTGGTAGCGATTCCACCGGTGTATCGCGCGTCACCATCGGGCCATTGTGCTTTACGAGGCCCTCCAGCAGCTCCCAGGTCAGGTTCAGGCCCTCGAAATTGGGGTATCGGACCTCCAGCTTGGTAACGATGCGCAGCGTCTGGGCGTTATGATCAAACCCCTCATAGTCCGCCATGCACGCGTCCAACTGGTCCTCGCCCGCATGTCCGAAGGGCGGGTGGCCCATATCGTGGGCGAGCGCCAACGCTTCGGCGAGGTCTTCGTCCAGACCGAGCGTACGGGCAATACTGCGGGCAATCTGGGCCACTTCGAGTGAATGCGTCAGGCGGGTGCGGAAATGATCGCCCTCATGTGCGACAAACACCTGTGTCTTCTGCTTCAATCGCCGGAAGGCGGTCGAATGGATAATCCGGTCTCGATCACGCTGGAAAGGCGTTCGAGTCGCCGATGGCGCCTCCGGGAAATACCGGCCGCGGCTATCTTCGTGCCGGGTGGCATACACTGATCTCTTTTCCATTGGCTCGGGAATCCCTATGTTGAGGTCATGAGCACGACAACTGCCCCCGATGTGACCCTTACAGCCTCGGCTGCCAAGCGGATTAATGCGATTCTGGCCAAACAGGACGGCGTTGATTTTCTGCGCGTCTCCGTCGAAGGCGGCGGATGTTCAGGCTTTTCCTACAAGTTCGACTTCGACCAAGCGGCCAAGGAAGATGATATCGTCCTGGAACGCGATGGCGCAAAAGTGTTGATCGACGAAATGAGCCTCGAATTCCTGAAGGGCTCACAGATCGATTTCACGACCGAACTGATTGGTGCTGCCTTCAAGATCAGCAACCCGAATGCTACGGCGGCTTGCGGCTGCGGAACCAGTTTCTCGATTTAACTTGCTTCGCCCCACGGCATGTCCGCTAGCTGGATGACACCCTAGCGAGGAGACAAACATGCCGACCGCTCAGCCCTTCCGCATCGACATTCCCCAGGAAAAGCTCGACGCCATCATGGCGCGGGTGAAAGCCTATGACTGGTTTCCAGCCCCGGCCAATGAAGAAGGCTTTGCCTACGGCATGTCCACACCGGTGATGAAAGACATCCAGCGCTATTGGATTGCAGGCTATGATTGGCGCAAATCAGAAGAGATCCTGAACAAGTATCCCAGCTACAAAGTCGAGATTGATGGTCAGATGATTCACTTTGTCCATGTCGTGGGCGAAGCTGGCGGGCGGCGCCCCCTGCTCATCACACATGGGTGGCCGGGTTCAGTTTTTGAATTTTGGGAAGCGATCGCGCCCCTGGCCTTTCCATCCCGCTATGGCGGCAAGGCCGAAGATGCTTTTGACCTGATCATCCCTTCCCTGCCCGGTTACGGATTTTCAGGGCGGCCAAAATCCCCGATCGGTCCCCGAGGCACGGCCGCGCTTTGGGATACGCTGATGCGCGACATACTGAAATATGACACCTATCTCGCTCAGGGCGGCGACTGGGGCAGTATGGTGACCTCCTGGCTCGGCTTCAATCATGGCACAGTCGATGGCAAGGGCGGTTGCCGCGCGATCCATCTGAACATGGTCGGCTTCCGCCCGACACCCGCCACGCCGCAGACCGAGGCCGAAGGCGAATGGCTGGCCGCGTCGCAGGGCGCCATGCAGCGCGAAGGGGCCTATCTGATGCAGCAGATGACCAAGCCCCAGACGCTGGCGATGGCGCTAATGGATTCCCCGGTCGGCACTGCAGCGTGGATCATCGAGAAATTCAATGGCTGGTCAGACCTGTCCGACGGCGGACTTTTGGATACCTACTCAAAAGACCAGCTGCTCACCAATGTGATGATCTATCTGGTCAATGATGCCATGGCCACCAGCGTCTGGTTCTACAATGGCTTTGCGCAGGAAGGTGGCAATGCCCTGCCAGAAGGCGTCCGGTGTGAAACGCCGACGGCGTTCGCGAACTTCCCCGGCGAGCCCGTCTACAAACCCGCGCCGCGGAGCTGGTTCGAGAGAGCCTACAACCTCACCCGTTGGACGGATTTGCCGCGCGGCGGTCATTTCGCAGCGATGGAAGAGCCCGAACTATATGTCGAAGAGATCCGCGCCTGGGGTAACAGCGTAACTGAGCCTGAGGGCTGATGGCTGCCTGTCCGCAGGGTGATCCCAACCGAGCCGGGCGATGGCGCGTCACCAATCCGACCGCCGGGTGAAGCCGTTTATCTTGGCCGGGCTGCGGGGTTTTCGTCTTCTTCCGCAGCTAGGTCTGGTGAAATCCAGCAGTCTGGTCTGGCAACCAGTTGAATTTCACTGCGCGGATGGGACGGGCCCCAATGCATGGGGGCACCTACTATCCAGTAATTTGACTAATCGTCCTCGTGACAGCGGAGCCCTGCTCCCATCCGCAAGGACCGATCCCTGCACAAACCGGATGGCATCCGCCAGTCCGGCTATTTGCGCAGGTCCTTGGCCAGATTATCCAGCACGGCATTGGCAAATTTCGCTTCCTGCTCGTCGAAGAAATCATGCGCCAGAGACACGTACTCATCCAGGATGATGGCGTTCGACAAATGTTGGTGCGCGATGAATTCAGCGGAACCCGCGCGTAAAAGCGCGCGCATGGTTGCATCGAGCCGGGTCAGCTTCCATCCATTTGCAAGCCTCCCAAGGATCGCCTTGTCGATGGCTGCCTGATGATCAACGACCGCGTTCACGATAGATTTGAAAATATCGGGATCGGCTTCCTCGATCGGTTCTTCATTCGGACCAATGCCGAGCCGGTCTTCCATGAAGGCGCGAATGGTCGCGCGGGCCGACTTGCCGGTCTGCTCCATTTCATAAAGCGCCTGAACGGCTGCGAGGCGCGCTCCCGCCCGCCTCGCCCGTGTAACCTCGAAGGGAATATTATGGTCGTTCACCGAATGAGTTCCTTACGGAATTTGATCATGGCCAAACAGGCGTCTGCGGCATCCTTGCCCTTGTTTCCGCGCTTGCGGTCAGCGCGGGCGAGCGCCTGCTCTTCATTCTCGACAGTCAGGATGCCGTAGCCAATCGCCTGACGACGCTGCACGATCAGATCCATCAGACCGCGGGCGCTTTCACCACAGACATAGTCGTAATGGCTGGTTTCGCCCCGGATCACGCAGCCCAGTGCCACAGCGCCGTCAAACCGGCCACTGTCGGCCGCCATAGCAATCAGGCCCGGCAGCTCGAACGCGCCCGGCACTTCCATGACCGTCACAGTCGCGCCAGCAGCTTCAAGAGCTTCCAGTGCGCCAGCTTCCAGCTCATCGGAGATGTGCTTGTAGTATTTCGAAATGGCGACAAGAACGCGGTCTGCCATCAGTTGTTCTCCTCATGAAGATTGCGCCACCCCTCTATCGTCAGGCCGTAGCCGTCAAGGCCTGCCAAGCGGGTGGGCTGCGTTCCGGACAGGTAGATCATGCGACGTACGCCCAAATCCCGCAGAATTTGAGCGCCGACACCGTATTCACGAATGGGCGCGGTCGGATCGGGGGCCACTGAGGGCTTCAGGCCGAGCCGCTCGGCAATGATGTTCGGCCGCATCGTGTTCACGAACACGACAACGCCCGGTTCTTCAGCGTCAGCAATCACGCGCATCGCGCGCTCAACCAGGCCGTGTCTTGGGCCGTTTTCTCCCAGCACGTCCGACAGGATGTCCATCCGATGCACCCGTACCAACGTTGTGCTGTCCGTCGTGATGTCCCCGTGAACGATGGCGATATGTTCCGAATTGTCGAGGGCATTGCGGAAACAGACCGTCCGGAACCCTTCCCCGTAACCGGAATCGAGCGGCGCTTCGACGCGGCGCTCCATGAACCGGTCATTCTTTCGGCGCCAGGCGATGAGGTCGGCAATCGTGCCGATTTTGAGATTGTGCAACTGGGCGAAGGCGATCAGTTCGGGAAGGCGGGACATGGTGCCGTCTTCATTCATGATTTCGCAGATCACACCGGCCGGATAGAGGCCGGCCATGCGGGAAATATCTACCGCCGCCTCTGTATGCCCGGCGCGGACGAGTGTGCCGCCTTCGCGCGCAATCAGCGGGAAGACGTGTCCGGGTGATACGATGTCCTCATGATCCTTGGTCGGGTCGATGGCGACGGCGATTGTCCGGGCACGATCATGGGCCGAAATACCCGTCGTGACGCCGTCTTTCGCTTCGATCGAGACCGTGAAGGCCGTTCCCATGCTTTCCCGATTGTTCCGGGTCATCATGTCGAGGTTCAGCGTATGCGCGCGCTCCTGACCCATCGCCAGGCAGATCAGGCCCCGGCCGTGACGCGCCATAAAGTTCACATGTTCCGGCGTGGCAAAATTGGCCGGAATGATCAGGTCGCCCTCATTCTCCCGGTCCTCTGCGTCGACCAGGATATACATCCGGCCATTGCGGGCATCTTCGATGATTTCGTCAATCGAGGAGATTGCTTGATGAAATTCGCTGCTCATATCTGCCCTTATCCCTTCGGCGCATCCGCGCCGATCATCCGCGCCACGTAGCGTGCCAGCATGTCGATCTCAAGATTGACGCTGGAACCGGGCTGCAACTGGTTGAGTGTAGTCACCTCCCAAGTGTGGGGAATGATCGCCAACTCGAAATCACCATTCGGCAGGGCTTCAGCCACGGTCAGAGACACACCATTTACCGCCGCTGACCCCTTGGTCGCGAAGTAGCGCGCGATCTGTTCAGGTGGCCGTATGGTCAAACGGTAGCTTTCACCTTCCGGTTCGACGGAAACTACCTGACCGACACCATCAACATGGCCAAACACGAAATGGCCGCCCAACTCGTCGCCGAGTTTCAGGCTCTGTTCCAGATTGACGTGAGATCCAACCGTCCAGTCACCTAGAATCGTCTTGGAAAGTGTTTCCGGCACGGCTTCGGCGGCGAACCACGCGCCGCGCTCGCCCTGCCCCATATCCACGACCGTCAGGCATACGCCCGAATGCATGATGGACGCGCCCAGGGTGATATCTTCCAGCTTGTAGCGGCTTTCGACCTCAAACCGGCGAAGCCCATTGCGGTCCTCCACGGATCGGACGGTCCCGACATCGGTAACGAGGCCTGTAAACATTTTCCTGCCCTTAGTTTCTTATTTAGACCCTTACATAGGTGTCCAGGACATCAACCCCAATCCGTTCCGTAGCGATAGCGCGCCAACGTGACGCTTCGCCCAGATTGGAGAGTCCCAGCGCGGCGAGCGCTGGCAGGCCGTCTCCTCCGATCAGGATGGGGGCGCGAAACCAGGCAATTTCGTCCACAAGCCCTTCCCGAATGAAGCTGGCCGCCAGCGTGCCGCCCCCTTCTATCAGGAGAGATGCAATTCCTTCGATCTCAGCGCGATGAAGGAGGTCATTCACGTCCACGCGAATGCCTTTCCCGCAGCGCCAGATATCCACGCCGCTCGCTGCGAGGATATCCTGCGGCTGGCCATTGGTTGCGACAACAACGCGTCCGGATGAAACAGACTGGACCAGTCTGGAACTGCGCGGTGTGCGACCTTGAGAATCTGCGACGATCCGGATGGGTTGGGTTTTGGGGAGCGGAACTGTTCGGGCGGTCAGCAACGGATCATCGGCGAGTACCGTGCCCACTCCAACCAGAACCGCATCATGCGCGGCGCGCATCTCATGTGCCCGTGCGCGTGACTCACTGGTCGTGATCCACTGGCTCGTCCCATCGGACAAAGCTATGCGGGCATCCAGCGATGTAGCGATCTTAAGGGTGACTTTCACCCCGCTCATTCAGGATCGCTCTCTTCTTCCAGCGATGTCTGCTCAATGAATTGAGCGAAATCGTTCGGATCCCTGAAATCCTTGTAGACACTTGCGAACCGCACATAACCGACCGGATCGACTTGCCGCAGCGCCTCCATGGCAAATTCGCCCACTTCATTGGACGTCACCTCGGTTTCGCCACCGCTTTCCAGCTTGCGCGCAATACCGGACACCATTTGGTCGATCTGTTCCCGATCCACGGGGCGTTTCCGCAAGGCGATGGTGATCGAGCGCGTCAGACGGTCCCGGTCAAACGGCACGCGTTTGCCATCCCGCTTCACCACCATGATCTCGCGCAACTGAACACGTTCAAACGTCGTGAACCGCGCACCACACGCCTCACATACACGCCTGCGACGGACAGCCGTGTTGTCTTCAGCCGAGCGGCTGTCCTTCACCGATGTATTCTCGGAACCGCAGAACGGACATCGCAAGGTCTATCAGCCTCCCAATCCATTATAGATCGGGAACTGCGCCGTCAGGCCTTTCACCTCTTCGCGCACCTTGTCTTCTGCTGATGTGCTTTCGCCGGACGCAACCGCGTCGACAATCTCGCCAATCCAGTTACCGATCTGCGTGAACTCATCCTCGCCGAAACCGCGAGTCGTTCCGGCTGGCGAGCCCACACGAATACCGCTGGTGATCATCGGCTTTTGCGGGTCGAAGGGTACGCCGTTCTTGTTACAGGTGATGAAGGCACGCTCGAGCGCATGCTCAGCGTCGCGACCGGTCACATTCTTCGGTCGCAAATCGATCAATGCGACGTGCGTATCCGTACCGCCAGAGACAACGTCCAGCCCGCTGGATTTGCAAGCCGCAGCCATAGCGCGCGCATTTGCAACAACTTGAGCCGCATAATTCCTGAATTCTGGCTGAAGTGCCTCTCCGAAGGCTACCGCCTTGGCCGCGATGACATGCATCAGCGGTCCACCCTGAATGCCGGGGAAGATGGCTGAGTTGATCTTTTTCGCGAGCGCTTCGTCATTGGTGAGGATCATGCCGCCACGCGGGCCACGCAATGTCTTGTGCGTTGTTGTCGTCGCGATATGCGCATGGTCCAGTGGGTTCGGATGCGCGCCGCCGGCAACGAGACCAGCAAAATGCGCCATGTCCACGAGGAACAACGCCCCAACCTCATCAGCGATTTCGCGGAATCGTTTGAAGTCAATTTCACGAGGATAGGCAGAGCCACCCGCGATGATCAGCTGCGGGCGGTGCGCCTTGGCAAGGCGCTCCACTTCCACGAAGTCAATTCGATCATCTTCCCGACTCACACCATACTGAACGGCGTTAAACCATTTGCCGGACTGGTTTGGCTTGGCACCGTGGGTCAGGTGACCACCTGCGTCCAGGCTCATGCCTAGGATCGTATCGCCCGGCTTCAGCACCGCATTGAACACACCCTGATTAGCCTGGCTGCCGGAATTCGGCTGCACATTGGCGAATCCGCAATTGAACAGCTTCTTGGCCCGCTCAATCGCCAACTCTTCCGCAATGTCCACAAACTCGCAGCCACCGTAATATCGCTTGCCTGGATAGCCTTCAGCATACTTGTTCGTCAGCACCGTTCCCTGAGCCTCCAGCACGGCTTTGGAAACAATATTCTCTGACGCAATCAGCTCGATCTGCTGCTGCTGACGGGTACGTTCCTTCCGGATCGCATCGAACAGCTCGGGATCACGATCTTCCAGAGATTGGCTGAAAAATTCCGTGGTATCAAACCGGGCGGGCTGGGCTGTGTCTGCCATGGGCGAATCTCCTGCTGGGTCTTGCGCTATTTACGCTCAGGCGGGTCCCGCCGCAACCGCCGGTGCGTGCTGGGCCCACAATATCGCACCCTGCATGCACAATTTGAGAGATTGTGTCGGGATTGTCGTGCAAATACTTGAAGAACTATGGTATTTAGCAGTTTAGTTGGGGCGCGATTGTGCAGCTGAATATCCAAATACCTGACAGAGTCTTGGTGGGCCATGAGTGAATACGAGTCATCTGACCTGCTCGACATGACTGCCGAGATTGTCTCGTCATATGTGTCGAACAACCAGGTCGAAGCAGATGCGCTGCCACAGCTCATCACGAACATCTATGAGACGGTTTCCGGGCTATCGAAAGGCGCGGAGCCTGCAGCAGATACTCAGGAACCAGCAGTTTCAATTGCGAAATCCATCACACCGGACTTCCTGATCTGTCTCGAGGATGGCCGGAAGCTCAAGATGCTGAAGCGATATCTTCGATCCAAATTTGACATGACGCCCGAAGACTACCGCGCGAAATGGGGATTACCATCCGACTACCCGATGGTTGCGCCAAACTACGCAAAGCTGCGCTCAAAGCACGCCAAACAGATCGGGCTTGGCAAGAAGGCACCGCCCGCACCCAAGAAAAAAACCAAATAGTCGAAAAACCGGATCAGGCTGCCTTGTCGAGGCCGAGCTGCTTCCAAACAGCCAGGATCGCAGCCACCAACTCATCCATCATGACTTCGTCATGCACAGGGCTCGGCGTGAAGCGCAAACGCTCCGTACCCTTCGGGACAGTCGGGTAATTGATCGGCTGCACATAGATACCGAAATCGAACAGCAATGTATCGGACAGCGCCTTGCAGCGCTCCGGATCTCCCACCAGCAATGGTACGATATGCGTGTCAGTGTCGATCATAGGCAGGCCGGCATCGCGGAATTTCTGCTTCAGCTTGGCAGCGTTCGCCTGATGGATCCGGCGCAATTCCCGTCCCGCATCCGTCCGCAGTTTCTGAATGCTGGCCAGCGCACCCGCCGCCATTACGGGACAAGTGGATGTCGTGAAGATAAAGCCTGAAGCCATTGAGCGGATGGCGTCGACCACGGTCTCGTGGCTGGCAATGTAGCCGCCCATGACACCATAAGCCTTGCCAAGCGTGCCCTCGATGATGTCGATCCGATCCGCCAGACCCCACATCTCCGCAACGCCGGCGCCATTCTGGCCATACATGCCAACCGCATGCACTTCGTCCAGATAGGTCATCGCATCGAATTCATCGGCCAGATCGCAAATTTCTTCCATCCGGCCGAAATCACCGTCCATGGAATAAACGCTCTCAAACGCGATCAGCTTCGGGCGATCCGGATCATCATTCGCCATCAGCGCCCGCAGATGATCCACGTCGTTATGCTTGAAGATGCGACGGTCTGCACCTGAGCGACGAATGCCTTCAATCATCGAAGCGTGGTTCAACGAGTCGGAATAAATGATCAGGTCAGGCAAAATCTTGCCCAAGGTCGACAATGTCGCCTCATTGGAAACGTAGCCGGATGTGAACAGGAGCGCTGACTCCTTGCCGTGCAAATCTGCCAGTTCGCGTTCAAGATCGACATGGTAACGAGTCGTGCCGGAGATGTTACGCGTGCCGCCCGAACCTGCACCGAAACTATCGATGGCCTCATGCATGGAATTGATGACGTCTTCGTCCTGGCCCATGCCAAGATAGTCATTGGAGCACCAGATGGTGACTTCGCGCTCGCCGTCCTCGAACCGCGCCGTCGCCTTTGGAAACCTGCCCTTGTGACGGTGCAGGTCTACAAATACGCGATAGCGGCCTTCGCCGTGAATCGAATTAAGCGCGTCCTCGAAGGCCTTCAGATGCTTCATCTGTTTCGTTCCTGATCTTTTCCGAGCCTACATAGTGGCCAAAATGACGATTGATAATGGCTCCATACGTCGCGGACCGCTTTTGTCGCATACGGGATTACCCCTAGGCGTCATAGCCCGGCATTTCGCGATCCAGCTTGCGAAGCAGCGCCGGCCAAACCAGTTTTTCCGTCACCATGTTCATGCCGGAACTGTGTTCTGTCATGCCGCCCTGCCCGGCAACCTTCTGCTGAAGATCAGATTCGCACTCCAACACACCGTCGCGCCCAGCCGAAAGCGCCATGATCTGCATGTTGCAGGCACGCTCCAGAAAGAACATCCGCGTAAATGCAGACGCCGCCGTGTCGCCGACCGTCAGCGTACCGTGGTTGCGCAGAAGCATTGAATGTTTCTTGGGGCCCAGATCGGCGACGAGCCGCTCACGTTCGTCTAGGTCCAGCGCGATACCTTCATAATCATGGTAGGCGATGTCCTCACGTACAATCATGGCGGTTTGGCTGAGTGGCATCAGGCCTTCCTTCTGCGCCGAGACAGCAACGCCCTGATCGGTGTGGACATGGATCACGACCTGCGCATCGTCGCGCGCATCATGGATTGCCGAATGGATGGTGAAGCCGGCCGGATTGATAAAGCTATCCGTCTCCTGGACGACGTTGCCTTCCAGATCGACTTTCACGAGCGAAGACGCCGTAATCTCCTCGAAGAAATAACCATATGGGTTGATCAGGAAGTGATGGTCCGGCCCAGGAACGCGATGAGAAATATGCGTGAAAATCAGATCGTCCCAACCATGCATCGCGATCAGGCGATACAGCGCAGCGAGGTCCACGCGAGCCTGCCACTCTTCTGCGGATACAGAGGAACGAATATCTAATTTGTGCGCGCCGTCGGCCATGATTGAATCTCCCAGATATGTTTTGCTGGCAAACTAGCGGAAAATCCGATCACAGGCCAGAAAAAGCTGACACCCGCGTCAACTTGGTGGACTCGCACTATCCGGTGCACGCGGCGGTATGCCAGAATCCGCCTTGACGCTTCCACCCTTCGCAAAGCAGATGGGCCACCATGAGTGGTCTACGTCTGCACTTTTACGCTTCCAAGCGCCCAGAAGCCCAGGACGCGCTGTCTGTCCTGACCAAAAAGTACGGCCAGTGCAGCGAGGATGATGCCGATGTGATCGTTGCGCTCGGCGGCGATGGGGCAATGCTGGATTCGTTGCGGCGTCAGTTTGAAGGGGGTCAACCGGTATACGGCATGAACCGTGGCACGGTCGGCTTCCTGATGAACGAATTCAACGTCGACAAACTCCCCGACCGTATCAACTCAGCCGAACGCGCCGTCATCTCGCCCCTGCGAATGACCGTTCGCGACGTACATGATCACGAACACCGCGCCCTTGCGATCAATGAAGTATCGATGTTTCGCCAGACGGCGCAGACGTCGAGGTTCAAGATCACAATCGACGGCAAGATGCGGATGGACGAGCTGGCCTGTGACGGTTTGATGGTCGCAACGCCAGCGGGATCCACGGCCTACAACTTGTCCGCACATGGCCCGATCCTGCCGATCGGAGCTGGCCTGCTCGCCCTCACGCCTGTCAGCGCCTTCCGGCCGCGCAGGTGGAAAGGCGCCCTACTTCGGCGCGACGCGCATGTACGTATTGATGTGATCGCTCCGATCCTGCGTCCGGTTGCCGCTGCCGCGGACAATCAGGAAGTGCGCGACATTGTCAGCGTGGACGTTCAAGAGGACCGGCGTCGGCTTACCATGCTGTTCGATCCAGGGCATGCGCTTGATGAACGCATCTTGCGGGAACAGTTTGGTTTCTGAAGCGATTTCAAAGACCTTCGGTCAGGAAAACGTTAAGGCTTGGACGATACGATTACCCGAACGATAGGGAATCGCGATGCTCAAGGCTCTGATAAACAAACTGAAACCCAATGCTGGCGCGAAGAGCGACCAGCCAGCTACCTCAATAACTCCGGATATCAGCCGAGTGATAAAGATGGCCCCCGTTGCGCCAGTAGGTGATGCCGCTGTTGCTGCATCGGACGCCGGTCACGATCCGGACGAGCTCGGGGATAGAGCAGAAGCCGCGGTCGAAGACCTGTCATCTCGTTTTGACGCGTGGATGCAGGCGGACCTTGATCGTTTGAAGAGTGCCTGGGGAGCCGCCAAGACTTCCGGAGCCAGCCATGCGGACTACAAATTACTCGAAACCTGCGCGCACAATATTCGCGGTGTTGCCACATCATACGGATATCCCGCGGTGTCGCGCCTTTGTGGGTCGCTCTGCAGGTTGCTGTCTGAAACTGAGCCAGGCGAGAATTCTGCGCTGATCAATCTCCATGTCGAGGCCTGCATGGCCGCTTTTGGATCGATTGGCCGGGGTGACGCGGCCCAATCGGTCGCGAACGCAGTGTGTGATGCTCTTGAAGAGCGGGTCGCCGTGAAGACAGCAAAGACCTGATCAAGCCGCAGCTTTCGGCTCACTTTCTGACCTGATCAGAAATTCCCGTATCAGGTCGGCGGTCTCTTCAGCGCGCGTCACAAGAAACAGATGCCCCCCGCCCTCAATGACTTTCAGCTCGGCGTCAGGCAGGGCCACCCGTAATATATGGCCATTGGCGACAGGCACGATCGTGTCCCGGTCTCCCATCAAAACCAATGTCGGCATTGTCAGAAAGCGGATGAATGGCAGACTCGACCAGCCGACAAAGGCCAGCAACTGGTAGATATAACCTTTGGGGTCTGGCGGCAGGAGATTGTCGATATGGCTGCCAGCCTCTCCATCGACGGCTTCGCCATAGAGCGACTCGAAACTCTTCCGCATGAATTCCGGGTCCGAGTAGCGTCGTGTGTCCACCATTTTGGAGAGCGACTTCGGGTGGCCCGGAATCATCGTCATCCCGGCTGTGGTCGCGCAAAGCACCAGTTTTCCGACGCGACGGCGATACTGAAAGGCGAATTGTTGCGCCATGGCCCCGCCCCAGGACACGCCCATCACGTCCACTTCTTCAATATCGTGCAAATCCAGAAGCTTGCGGGCCCAACGTGCCAGCATCCAGGGGCGATAAGGCCAGCTGGTCACGGGACTCAAGCCAACGCCGGGCACATCAAAGGTGATGATGTCCCGGTCCGGAAACATGTCGCCAAGACCGAGCGTCAGTTCCAGATTGGCTCCAATGCCATTGAAGAACAGCAAAGTCGCCTGCCTCGAATTGGACGCCGATGTCCATCGCGCTGTGCGCAATTCGATACCGTCTACGTCTTGTGTCTCGATGATCGGCATGCGTTTCGGCGACGTCATGAAGGCTCCCGTGAGATTTTCGGCCTATTCGTCAAACACGTAATGGCCCGGCGCGTCATAGAGAGCCGGGAATGCCTCACCACCGCAAGCGCGGGGCGCAGCTTTCAATGTCCCCGAGCGCTCTTTTAGCCACTCGCCCCAGACAGGCCACCAGCTGCCAGATTCTTCTGTTGCCTTTGCCGCCCAGGTATCGGCATCCGCGTCCAGGTCCGGGTTGCGAAGCATCTTCGCCTTCGGATTGCCTGGTGGATTCAATAGGGACTGGATATGTCCGCTGGAAGACAACACGAATTTTATACTCTGTGATCCGAGGAGTTGAGTTGTGCGGTAACACGCCTTCCACGGGGTGATGTGATCGGTCAGGCCCCCAACCACAAAAGCGTCGGCTGTCACTTTCGTCAAATCAACTGCGTGTCCAGCCACTTCAAACTCGCCCGGGTGACTGAAAGGCTGGTTCAGCCCCATGTCGAGATAGTCCGAATGCAATTGCGCCGGCAAGTTCGTGGAGTCGTTGTTCCAGAACAGGATGTCGAAGGGCGGCGGATCCTCGCCCATCAGGTAGTTATTCACCACATAGTTCCAGACAAGATCATTCGGACGCATCCAGGCAAACATGCGTGCCAGATCATCGCCTTTAAGGATGCCTTTGCGTCTGGAATATTTCCGGGCGACCTCTAGGCTCTGATCAGACACAATCTGCCCCATCTCACTATCTTCCCGCTGGGGATCCAGGACACATACCATGAAGGTCAGCGAGTTGATGCGGTCGTCACCTGCTGCTGCGAACAGACTGGCCAAAATCGCCGCCGTGATACCGCCCGAACAGGCGCCGGCGATATTTATCTTCCTGGATCGCGTGACCTTGCGGATAACTTCGCTCGCCTGGATCAAGCTGTCGATATAGGCGCTCATGCCCCAATGCGCGTGCTCTTTCTGAGGATTGCGCCAGGACACAACAAAGGTCTGCATTTGCTGCGCCATCAGGAACTGGACCATTGAGATCGCGGGAGACAGATCCATCGCATAAAACTTGTTGATCTGTGGTGGGACGATCAGAACTGGCGTGCGGTGAACCTTGTCGGTAACTGGCTCGTACTGGATCAGTTCCAGCATCTCATTTTTCCAGATCACCTTGCCGCGCGACATTGCGAGATTCTTGCCGACCTCGAAGGGTCGCTTGTCTACCTGACTCGGCAAACCACCATTTTTTGTGATATCCGTATACGCATTCTTCAGCCCCTTCAGCAGGGACATGCCTCCTGACTCCACCACTTTCTTGCTGGCGGCCGGATTGCCGAGCAGGGTGTTGGTGGGCGCCAAGGCGTCAGTAATCATGCTGGTCAGGAACTTCGCCCGCGCATGTTCCAACTCCGTCATGCTGAGATTGGCCACCCAGTCATTCAGATGCTCCTGAGTCGACAGATAAGCCTGCATACCGCGCTTGTAGAAGGGGTTCTCAGACCAGGTCGAATCCTTGAAGCGGCGATCGCGAGGATCTGCCGCCCGATCGGACCTGCCCATCAAGATCTTCGCGCCGTCAGCTGCCATCCGGCTGGCAGCTTTCGCTGTAATGGCGGGATTTTTCATGGTCGAGCGCAACATCATGGCTACTGCGCCGACCATCTCCTGCGGGTCGGAACCGGACAAGAACGGGTTCACGTCCTTGAATGCCGTAGCCGCCTTGTTTGCGTAGTCTTTCTTCGGGCGCGTCATGCCCCTCTCCCCTTGGGTCTGCCCAGTCATTCCCACCAAACGTGGCGACTGGATCTTTTATTGGGCCTCTTTCGCATTCGGAAAAAGGTTACATCAAAATTTCAAATAAAATTCGTTCCATAGTGAGAATTGCGTGTCAAACACCATATCAGACCATGAAAACACGCGATCGCATACTTCACGTTAGTTTGCTTCTCTTCAATGAAGAAGGAGAAGCCCAGCAGACGGCTGTTGATATTTCGAATGCGCTCGATATCAGCCCTGGCAACCTCTATTACCATTTCAAGGGCAAGGACGCGATCATCCATGCCCTGTTTGACCGGTTCGAGGACGAGATGCGCATCATCCTGAGCGGGTCCCGTGGCCGGATTACCAGTCTGGAGGACAGCTGGGTCTACCTCTACATCATTCTCGAAGAAATTTACGACTTTCGGTTTTTTTATCGCGATCTTGGACTATTGCTCGATCGGTATCCTGACCTTGCCAAACGGTTCAGATCCATCCTGTCGCGGATGCGGACCGCGCTTGTTGATGTGCTGGATGAATTGACCGCGGGATCGGTGTTGCGGCTGGATCCGCGTCTGAGAGAAGTTCTGACAGACCAATTCATGACGACCCTGACCTTTTGGTTGGCGGAGGATCATTTGAATGCGGACAGCCATGATGGGCCAACCTTGATCCACAGGACTGTGCTTCAGGTCATGTGCCTGTTGCCACCCTATATGGGTGACCGGGGTGTGGAGACGCTGACAGATCTCTTCGAGCATTACGACACCGTCGTCGCATAAGAAAAGGGCGGTCCCTCACGGAACCGCCCTCACCAGTTTCATGATTGTGCCGGACTACTTCATCAGCACTTTGGCTTGTTTGACCCATTCATCGCGGGCGATACGGCCACGCGCCATTATCTTGGCGTCCAGGGCCTGAATGTCTGCCGCCTTGAGCGCGGCGATATCGGCAAAGCTCTTGATACCCGCCGCTTTCAGCTTGGCGGCTAGTGCAGGGCCGACCCCTGTCATGAGCGTGAAGTCATCCGCCTTGGTTGACGCGGCAGAGGCCGGTTTTGCCTTTGCGACAGGCTTGGCTTTTGCAGATGTCTTCGGTTTAGCCTCCGCTGGCTTTGCGACGGCGTCCTGAACAGCCTTTGATGTGCGTTGGGCCGCCTTCTTGCTTGTCTTAACAAGATCCGCACCGGACTCCGTTGCCACAGCTTCGATCTCTTCGGTCAGCCGTGAAATACGCTGCTTCAGATCATTGCTGCGGTCTTTGGTTTTGGACCGAGCCTTCGAAACCGTTTCAGCAACTTCGTCTTCCAGTTTGTCGAGCTTGGCGGCGAGCTTGCCACCTTTCTTGCCGAGGCCCTTCACGCCCAGCAAGTCGCGCATGCGTTCCATCCGAGCTTCGAACTCGTCACGTGCCTGAGTCTGGAATTCGCGGGCGACGCTGGCATATTTGGCCGCGTTCTTCGAAGCGTTCTGAACAACATCATTGTCCTGAACGCGTGCGCGGACGTCATGCTCAATCTCTTCGCCACGCTTGACGAGGTCTTCGAACAATTCGGTGGACTGCTTGTTGAACGTCTTCGTATTGGCGATTGCCTTGTCATAGGCTTTGCCATAGGCGCCTACGCCTGCGAGCCAGATCTTGTGTGCCATGTCGGCCGTGTTTGGCTCAGGCGCTTTGGTAGCCTTCTTTGCCTTGGCTGGCTTCTTGGTGGATTTGGAGGCTTTTGCGCTCGCGGCTTTTGCCGACTTCGCTTTCGCCTTCTTCTCATTTTTCTTGGCCATGTGTGGCGCTCCTTTATCCGTAAGTTTCAATGGGACAGGACGTATCGAAAATTCCTAGAATCTTCATACTAATCGCTGCCCCCCTTGAAACAGAGGACCGAATGCCCTGTATCTGACAGGCACACACCAAGGAGAGCAATGACATGAGCGAAGTTGATTACACTGTCGATGGCAAGACCTATGAGGGCTACTTCCTACGCCCAAAGGGCAAGGATACAGCTCCAGTCGTCGTGATCGCCCATGCATGGGGCGGCCTGGGCGACAATGAGCGCGAGAAGGCCGAACGCATAGCAAAGCTTGGTTATGCCGCTTTCGCCATGGACGTCTATGGCAAGGGAAAGCGCGGAACGACGGTCGAAGAGAACCAAGCCCTCATGAATCCTCTTGTTGGCGACCGGGCCGAATTGCAGAAGCGCCTTGCAGGTGGCCTTGCTGCCGCAAAGCAACAAGTGGGTGTTGACCCAACGAAAGCGGCAGCCATCGGCTTCTGTTTTGGGGGTCTCGCCGTTCTGGACATGGCTCGCGCCAATCATGAGGTTCTGGGCGTAGCCTCATTCCACGGCCTGTTCCGCCCAGCCGAAAATGTGCCGGCACCGAAGATCACCGCGAAAGTGATGATCGAGCATGGCTGGCATGATCCAATGGCCACTCCGGAAGACGTGATGGCCATTACGAAGGAACTGGACGGGTCAGCTGCGGACTGGCAATTGCACGTGCACGGTAATTCCATGCACTCCTTCACGACGCTTGGCGCTGATAGCAAGGAAATGGGTACGGTCTACAACGCAGATGCAGACCGTCGCAGCTTTGAAAACCTCGAAAACTTCCTGACTGAACTTTTCTAGTCAGCTCGAAGGGCATACCCGGCGGAGCGGACGGTCCGGATCGGATCGTCCCCGCCTTCCTGACGCAATGCCTTGCGCAGACGCCCAACATGCACGTCTACGGTTCGCGCCTCGACATAAACGTCCGAGCCCCAGACTGTGTCGAGCAATTGCTCGCGTGAAAACACACGTCCCGGATGCTGCATGAAATAGTCCAGCAAGCGAAACTCGGTCGGCCCGAGATGGATATCCTGCCCATTCCGGGCGACCTTGTGCGCGACCCGGTCAATCTCGATATCCCCTACTGTAATTCGGTCATCCTTCAGGCCGGGACGAATACGGCGCAACACGGCGCGAACACGCGCCATCAATTCTGTCGTTGAAAAAGGCTTGGTGACGTAATCATCGGCGCCGGTATCGAGCCCCCGAATGCGGTCACTTTCTTCGCCCCGTGCGGTCAACATGATGATCGGCAAGTTCGGATTGGCCCCGCCACTGCGGATCCGACGGCAGACTTCGATGCCGCTGACCTTGGGAAGCATCCAGTCAAGCAACAGCAGATCCGGCGCGCGTTCCTCGATCATCAGCATCGCTTCTTCGCCATCGCTGGCAATTGCGACCTCATAGTCCTCTTTCTTGAGGTTGTAGAAAAGCAACTCCGAAACGGCGCTCTCATCTTCAGCGATAAGCACATAGGGCTTCATGACAGATCCTCTTGTCCTACGTCTTTTCAGACGCCCGTATTGGGGGCTTTCGGGCGCTCATGGGGCATGAGATATTCGCCAGTGATTTGAAAGTAAATGAATTCTGCGATGTTCGTGCAGTGGTCGCCGATGCGTTCAAGGTTTTTGGCCATGAACAACATATGCGCTCCAGCACCGATGGTGCGCGGATCCTCGATCATGTAAGTGATCATTTCCCGGAACAATGAATTATAGTGCTGGTCGATGTCGTCATCGCTTTCCCAGACCATTTTGGCGGTCTCGGCATTGCTGGTCGCATAAGCATCCAACACGGAATGCAATTGCAGTGACACCGGGCGTGCCATGCGCGCTACGCCGTGGCGCATCATGGACGGGACAGCATCATCCAGCATCAGGGTGCGTTTGCCGATATTCTTCGAAAGATCACCAATCCGCTCCAGCTCACCCGCCGTCTTCAGCGCCGCAAAGACCGACCGCAGATCGTGAGCCATGGGCTGGCGGCGCGCGATCAAACTCACAATCTGGCGCTCCACTTCTTCTTCCAGCCGGTCGACACTGGGATCGCGGGAGATCACATCCTTTGCGAGTTCCTTGTCATTGCGGTCTACCGCCTGGCAGGAATCCAGGATCATCGTTTCCACAATGCCGCCCATACGCATGAGATCGGCAGCGATCTTGTCGAGCTCGTCTGTAAATGCTGAGACGATGTGATCTGCCATGCAGTCTCCCTATCCGAACCGGCCGGTGATGTAGTCTTCAGTGCGCCGCTCACGCGGGCTGGTGAATATTTGGTCGGTGTCGCCCATCTCAACGAGGTGGCCAAGATGGAAGAAGGCCGTGCGTTGCGACACTCGCGCTGCCTGTTGCATGGAATGGGTCACGATTACAATGCAATAGCGCTTTCTGAGCTCGTCAATCAGTTCTTCGATCCGTGCCGTTGCAATCGGATCCAGCGAAGAACACGGCTCATCCATCAAAATAACCTCAGGTCGCACGGCGATTGCGCGGGCAATGCACAAGCGCTGCTGCTGCCCACCTGACAGGCTGGTGCCGGGCTGGGTGAGCCGGTCTTTAACTTCCTGCCACAGACCGGCGCGGCGCAGGCTTTTCTCGACGATGGCATCGAGTTCCTGCCGATCGTCTACGAGTCCATGGATGCGCGGCCCATAAGCGATGTTATCGTAAATGGATTTCGGAAACGGGTTGGGCTTCTGGAACACCATGCCGACACGCGACCGCAATAGCACCGGGTCCACATCTGGCGAATTGATGTTCTCACCATCCATGAAGATGTCGCCGGTCACCTTCGCTCCATCAATCGTATCATTCATACGGTTCAGGCAGCGCAGAAAGGTGGATTTTCCACACCCGGATGGGCCAATCAACGCTGTAACCGAACGGTCGAAAACTGGCAGCGACACATCGAACACGGCCTGTTTGCCGCTGTAAAAGACGTTGACGTCCTGACAATTGATTCGGGGATAAACCAGCGCCTGCGCCTGGTCAGCGCCTTCTCCGGTCAAAGCCGGATCGTGATCTGTCTGGGCCGTGGTATCCATTACCATCTCCGCTCGAATTTGCGTCGCAACATAACGACGATGACATTCATTGTAACAAGAAGCGCCAGAAGGATCACGATAACTGCAGCCGTCATCGGCTCCCAGGCGCGCTCCGCATTTGACGCCCAGCTATAGATCAGCACCGGTAGCGCAGTTGCCTCGTCGGTCGTCGAGGACGGCACTTCCGCAACAAATGCCACCATTCCAATCAGAAGCAATGGTGCTGTCTCCCCCAATGCGCGCGCCATTCCGAGGATTGCGCCGGTCAACATGCCCGGAAAGGCGAGCGGCAGAACATGGTGAAACACGGCCTGCATTCGCGACGCGCCAACAGCGAGCGCGCCACTTCGGATCGACGGGGGCACAGCCCTGAGGGCTGCGCGGGCAGAGATGATCACAACCGGCAGGATCAGCAAAGCCAGAACGAGACCGCCCACTAGAGGCGCCGATCGCGGCAAACCGAACGTGCCGAGCAACAAGGTTGCCCCCAACAGGCCAAAGACGATGGACGGCACCGCTGCCAGATTGTTGATGTTCACCTCAATCAGTTGAGTCAGCCGGTTCTTCGGCGCGAACTCCTCAAGGAATATGGCGGCAAAAATACCCATTGGGATGGCAACCATGCCAGTAACCAGCATCGTCAACAAAGATCCGACAATTGCCGCTAGAGATCCCGCAAGTTCCGGATATGTGCTGTCTGTGCTGGTCAAGAGGCTCGTATGGGGCACGCGCCGAATGATACCTTCCGATTTCAAGGCCAATGCCCATGCGATCTGCAAATCAGAAATCGTCCGGTTGCTTTCGGGAACGGCCACGATCAGACCCTTCAACGGCTTGCCTTGAAAGTCTGCGAGATCGCCAGCCAGTATCTCGAACCCGGCGGTCTGGTCTTGCAAATCTGTCAGACGCGCCACTGCGCTGTCGGCGATCACCAATACCGATGGCGCGCCTTGCTGCGATCCGAGCGCTGTGAGCGAGGAAAGAACGGACTCCAAGGCCGGATGCCTCAGGACCATTTCATCCGTACCCTGCCCCAGGCTGATTTGTGCGCCCTCACCGAGCCGGAACGGTATGCTGCGCGGCGACGACCGCTTCAGGAACAGGTCGACATCATCCGAAACGGGAACCTGGATCGAGACCGTCTGGTCAATCAATGTAGGATTTTTCGCCACCCGACGCGCGAGCGGCAAAACCGCCAGCCGGTCAATCAAGGCGCTGAAGTCCTTCCGTACTGCGGGAGTGTCTTCCAGGTTTGCGAATTTCGCAAAAAGGTCATCCCGCACCAGCGTGTAGAAGCCTTCGATATTTCGGGTGATTTCTTCTGGCGAGGCATTGCCATCGGGTACAATGCGGTCAGCCTCGAGCACGATATCAGTCTTCACCACATGATAGGTGACCGCGCTGCTCGCCTTCCAGGCAATCGCGCAGATCAAGAAAACCAAAGAGAAAAGTGCAAAGCCAAGGGCCACGAGCCCATACACCCGGAATCGCGTGTCCGCAGCGCGGCGGCGGCGCAGGTGCTTCAAGGCCTTTTCGGACCGAAGCGGTGTTTCCACGGGACTACTCATACTTCTCTCTGTATCGCTGGACGACCCGGAGGGCGATCAGGTTAAAGCCGAGTGTAACGACGAAGAGGACAAGTCCCAACGCAAAGGCTGACAGCGTCTTCGGACTGTCGAACTGCGTCTCCCCCGTCAGAAGTGCCACGATCTGGACCGTAATTGTCGTCAAATCCGTAGACGGATCGAAAGAAATGCGTGCCCGCTGACCTGCCGCCATAACAACAATCATGGTTTCGCCTATGGCTCGGGAAACGGCCAGCAGCATGGACGCGACAATACCCGGCAAGGCGGCCGGCAAGATGATCTGCTTGATCGTCTCCGACTTGGTTGCCCCCATAGCGAACGCAGCATCACGCAAAGTTTGCGGCACGGCATTGATCACGTCATCCGACAAGGATGACACAAATGGAATGACCATTACGCCCATGACCAATCCCGCCGCCAGCGCGCTTGTCGGTTGTGCTGCCAGCAAAGGTTCGGACGTGATGCCAATATTGATCAACAAGCTGTTGATCCCGAGTGCGGCCGCCCTCACGCCGGGCGCAATTACCAGAAGCGCAAAGAAACCATACACAACCGTCGGAATGCCAGCGAGCATCTCCAGCAACGGCTTCGTGTACCGCCGAACGCGCGGGGAGGCATATTCCGACAGGAATATGGCGGCGAACAACCCGATCGGGGCCGCCACCAGCATCGCGATCAATGCGATCATGAACGTGCCGAAGAAAAGTGGTAGTGCGCCGAATTCTGCGCTCGTCTGCGCGTTCCACCGCGTGCCAAACAGAAAGTCGGTTATCGGCACCTGAGCGAAAAAACGTATGCTTTCATAGAGAAGGGACGCAACGATACCGACTGTGGTGGCGATCGCGATGGCCGCGCACAGGAACAGGAATGCTTCTGCCCCACGCTCCACTTTGAGCCGGGCCCGAAAAGCTGGAGCGACCTGGCGACGCGCATAGGCGATACCTCCAATCGCAGCCAGAACCATCGCCCCCAGCGTAGCACCATTCAGACTGCCAGATAATTCAAGGTAGCGGTTCGTAACCGTCGCGAATATACGGTCTGCGCCAGTATAGCCGCCGGTCCGCGCCGCCGCTGAGACAGCTTCCAAATAGGATTGAAGCTCAGCCCTGGAAAATTGGCGGAAGCCCTCCGGCAACTCGCTGTCCAGCCACCCGAAGATGGCCGCGCGTGAAAACAGGATATAGGCCGACGCGATGAATAGCGTGGGCAGCAGGCCCCACATTGCCACATAATAGCCGTGATAGTTTCCACGTGAATGAAATTTGTGACGGCCCGACACCAAGTAACGCTCAGCGCGTATTCGCCCCACAGAAAATCCGGTCGTGACCACGAAGATTATCAGCGCGGTCAGCAACCATCCCATAGGTAGTTGGCCGAGCTGTTGCACCATTCAGGCGGTTCCCTTCCATCCGCGCCCAGATAGCCGGGCAAAGCTACACTTATATGACATATCTCTGTGGAAATTCATGTAACAGGTCCTCTCTTGAACAGACAGCACGGATCGGCCACATCATTCGTCATGACGCACGACACTGACAACGCCGCCATTTGGCATGGCACAACCATTCTCGCCGTCCGCAAGGGCCGAAAACTCGTCATGCTCAGCGATGGGCAGGTTTCGATGGGTCAGACCATCATGAAAGGCAACGCCCGCAAGGTCCGCCGAATCGCTGGCGGAGACATTCTCGCAGGATTTGCCGGCGCAACTGCGGACGCTTTCACCCTGTTTGAGAGACTTGAAGCCAAATTGGAGCGCCACCCTGGCCAGCTCCAACGCGCTGCCGTTGAACTTGCCAAGGATTGGCGGACCGAGAAATATCTTCAAAAACTCGAAGCCTTGCTGATCGTGGCCGACAAGGAATCGACACTGGTCATCACAGGCGCCGGTGATGTGTTGGAACCTGAACACAATGTCGTTGCTGTCGGGTCTGGCGGCAATTACGCCCTGGCCGCGGCCCGCGGCCTTTACGACTATGAGGACGACTCCGAAGAGATCGGCCGCAAAGCAATGCAGATTGCTGCCGACATCTGCGTCTACACCAATAGCCATTTCACGCTGGAAACGCTGGACCTCTAGGTTCCCGCATTTCGCGCCTTGTTTCACGCTGGCCGAGCGCCAGACCCAGTTCGGAAGTCCTGATGAAAGACCTTACTCCCCGCGAAATTGTCGCAGAACTTGACCGCCACATCGTTGGGCAGACTGGCGCGAAGCGCGCAGTTGCCATAGCACTCCGCAATCGCTGGCGCCGGAAACAGGCACCCGACTCGATCCGATCTGAGATCACGCCGAAGAATATCCTGATGATCGGACCCACGGGCGTTGGCAAAACTGAAGTGTCTCGTCGTCTTGCCCGACTTGCCAATGCGCCTTTCCTGAAAGTTGAAGCCACAAAGTTCACGGAAGTCGGCTATGTCGGGCGTGATGTGGAACAGATCATCCGCGATCTGGTGGAGTCATCGGTTTCGATGATCCGCGAACAAAAACGAGAGGGCGTAACGGCGCAGGCGCGAGATGCAGCCGAAGAACGTCTACTCGATGCGCTGGTCGGCGAAGAGGCCCAGTCCTCCACACGCGAAGTCTTTCGCACCAAACTCCGCGCCGGAGAACTCGACGACAAGCCGGTCGATCTCGACATCGCTGAAACCAACAGCCCGATGCAAATGATGGATATTCCTGGCCAAGGTGGCTCCATGGGCATGATCAATCTCTCCGACATGCTGGGTAAAGCCATGGGCGGGCGCACGAAGCGTGTGCGAACGACGGTCAAGGAAGCCTACCAACCGTTGATCGAGGAAGAAGCTGATCGGCTGCTGGACGAAGACGCGATTGTTCGGGAAGCCGTTCATGCGGTCGAAGAAGATGGTATCGTTTTCCTGGATGAGATCGACAAAGTTGCCGCCAAACAAGGCCGTGGCGGCGCTGATGTCAGCCGCGAAGGCGTTCAACGCGACCTCTTGCCCCTAATCGAAGGCACGACCGTCAGCACCAAGCGTGGCGCCATCAAGACCGACCATATACTCTTTATTGCTTCCGGCGCGTTTCACGTTTCGAAACCGTCTGACCTCCTGCCCGAACTGCAGGGGCGCCTCCCCATCCGCGTCGAACTCGACGCTCTGACACGGGATGATTTACGTCGTATTCTGGTAGAGCCCGAAGCCAGCCTGATCCGCCAGTATCAAGCCCTGATGGAAGCTGAAGGCGTCACACTGGAATTCGAAGACGCTGCCATCGACCGCCTTGCCGATCTTGCCGAGGCCGTGAACAGCAGCGTGGAAAATATCGGCGCCCGTCGCCTGCAAACAGTCCTGGAGCGCCTGCTGGACGAAATCAGCTTCGAGGCGCCCGACAAGTCAGGCGAGACCATCACGATCACGCCCGACTATGTGAATGAGCGTGTCGAGAGCCTGGCTGGAGATGCCGACCTCTCGAAATTCATTCTCTAGACGTTTACGCGGGACAGCAGCTCAACGGTCTGGCCGTACCCCTCCACGTCTGGAATGATCAGACACGGCTCGCCTTCGGGTGTCTCTGACTGCTGCGGTTTGACGGTTATAACGGTTTCGCGGCCAAATCGCTCGACCGCATCGGCCACAGAACTGGCCGTTGCGAACTTTTTCAAATTCATCCGGGTGGGGAAGATGATAATAGCCTCACCGGCCTCCTCTGCATCCAGTGCGGCTTGCGCCCCAATCCACACAGAGTCCGTTGTCTCGCGGCCATCATGGGCGGCAATCTGATCTGGCGGTGCAGGCGCAACATAGAAATGCGTATCAAAGCGCTTGGGCATCATGTCGGGTGTGATCCAGTGCCCAAAGTAAACGAGACTATCGAGCGCGAGCACGAGATCATTGTCGCGTATCAGCTCCAGAAAGCTCTGCTCGCCCCGGTCTACAGCTGACCGGAATGCATCCAGTTTTTCCGCCATGTCAGGGCCAACCAGCGGCTGATTGGTACCACGCTGCGCGCGCGGGCGCGCCAGCAGCAGGCCCGACTCCTCATAAGCTTCGCGCACCGCCGCGATACGCGCGTCCTGCTGCACCGGCCCGAAATCGCCATCGGTGTAGGGATCCCAATCCGCGCTTGCATCTTCCGCATTTGCCTTGCCACCTGGGAAGACGAGCGCGCCCGCAGCAAAGTCGATCTGATAGTGGCGTTTCACCATCAGAACTTCGGGAATGTTTGCTCCATCTCGAACGATGAGCACTGTGGCCGAGAGTCTTGGTGCGTCGGGCTGCGTTGTCATTTTCTTATGGTCCCGTATTTTTCTGTCAAATTTCCTCAAAATCCCAACGGATTTCTGCGCGTGATCTTCAATCCTCTCCCTTAGGTAAGGCAATAGGCACGGTCAGAAAGACGGGAAGAGTGATGCGGGAATTGCTTCAAACGAAAGTTGTCGCCCACAGTGGACAGAAGGTCCATCTCCGCTTCCAGCCTGTCATGCATGTGCTCGACGGTACCTCGTTTGGTACGGTCTGCGAGATGTCCAAGCGGTATGAAGAGAAGGCCGCCTTCGGCCCGGCCGCTTCCCAGTCAGCAACAGGCCCAGCCAAATGGCTTGCTGATCGTCTTCTCGAAGTCGCCAGCGCGGCGCATACATTTGACAATCGGATGCGCCCAATCATTGTGCCGGCCCCGGCAGCAGCGCTTGGGGATGACAACACAGCTGTAGGCTGTGATGCCGCGATCCGCCGAACGACCCTCTGCCAACAAGAAATCAGTCTCGAATTCCAGGATTCTGTCTTCGCCGATGGGCGCACGGAGGCGATCCACAGCGTGGCAAGTCTCCGCAAGCGCGGCTTTCGCGTATCAATCGATATGCGTAAATCGTGGCAGACCCAATTGCGCGATGGCCTCGGTCTGATGATCGATAGTATCCGAGTGGATGCCCGAGAACTGCAAATCAATGAAGAGCTGATGGATCTGTGCGAATTTGCCAGCGCCGCCGGTATTCTCGTCATCGCCGACAAGGCGAATTGGCGTGATGGAGCGTTTTTCGACAGTCTGGGTGTCCAGGCGGGCGTCCGAATGCGCACCGACTGCTAGGCGACATCTACCGTACCGCTGGCTTCGTCCATCGCCGCCATTTCCGAATAATAGTCCAGTTTCTCAAGCAGATAGTCGAGGTCTTCCTTCGGGATGGCCTGGAACTGGGTCAATACACGTTCGATCATGCGCGCGCGGAATCGGGCCCGATCATTTGGCCCACCGTCATGCGTTGTCTCATGGAAAACATTCACAGCGGCCCGGAACGCGGGCAGCATTTTCCGGGGCATACCGGCTCTATCGAATACAGCCTGTAGCCCCAACGGCCCCGCATCATGGATCATCAACCAAACGCGCTGGTGGCCCACACCAGACAATTCCGCCAGCGAATGCTCAACGAACGGCATCTGGCCACAGCAGAGCGCCCGCATAATCAGTGAATGCGTCAACCGTCCATTCAGGTGCAGTTGCGAGACGAAACGCGGTAAATCATAAGTTCGCCCCGCCTGCTCTACCAGATCAATCGTTGCCCGCTCACGCGATGCCGAGGCGAGGTCGATCGCCATTTGTGCCGGAAGCTCGTGGCGATTGACCAGCAGGTCAAACAACTGGCCAGAAACCAGCGAAACCATCTTTTCGGCGATATGGGTGGGGATGTATTCGCGACTGATAAAGCCCTTTTGCACATCCTCATCAGACCCAAACCGGCGGATCGAGTTGTCATAAGCGGCGTCCGTAAACTCCGCCCCTTCATTTGCGGACAACATCCGCACGGCCTCAACCGTTCCATGCTCGGAAATCACGTCTGTCAGTGTCGTCGACAGGGTTTCACGATTGGCAATTGCGGCCTGTTTTGCCGCGGTGACGGACAGGACAAGTTCAATCAGATCCTCTTCGGTAAACACCGGCGAGTCCTGCAGTACGGGAATGGCTACAGCCTCGATATCCTGCGCCAGCTTCAAGGCGATCTCTCGTGGCAAAATCGGCGAGTTTCGTAACGTGACAGACAAGGTGCGCCGCACCAGATCCGCCGCATCATCCGCGAGTATTCCCATGATTTCCTGTGCATATTCGCGCTCGGAATCACTCAGCACATCCAGAGCGATCCGGCGACACAACCGATGGGCAACCGATGCCCGATCTTCGGGTGTTTCACCCTTGATCAGTCTGTGGATGTCCTGTTCGTTCAGTTGTGGGCGAATACTCTGGACGCTCATCTTCTGATGCCTCTTATTTTCGATTCGATACAAACTCGCAGTATGCGGTTAACATCCGGTTTACCTATTGGGGTTCGCCACATGAAAAAAGCCAGCCCCTGCGGACTGGCTTTCATCAGATTTCGTCTACTGGCGTGAAGACTACTCGTCTTCTTCCTTGAACAGGTCTTCGCGGGACACCGTTTCCTCGGTGATTTCAGCGACTTCCAGAATATGGTCGACGACCTTGTCTTCGTAGATCGGTGCGCGCAGCTGGGCCATCGCGCCAGGATTGTTGCGGAAGAATTCCACCACCTGCGTTTCCTGACCTGGATACTGGCGTGCTTCGCGGACCAGAGCCTGGTTCACTTCCTGCTCGGAAATGCGAACGTCGGCCACGCGGCCGATCTCGGCGAGGACCAGACCGAGGCGCACGCGACGCTCTGCGATCTTGCGATACTCTTCCTTGAGTTCGTCTTCCGACTTGTCCTTGTCTTCGTCAGCGGTGCGGCCCGCATCCATTTCCGACTGCAGTTGCTGCCAGATCTGATTGAACTCCTGCTCCACCATGTTTGGCGGCAGGTCGAAGCTGTGAGCCTCATCCAACTGGTCAAGCAGGTTACGCTTCGCTTTGGCGCGGGACGCACCGTCATGCTCAGCTTTCAACTGGTCTTTCACAAGGCCGGTCAGCTGCTCAAGGCTTTCCAGACCGAGGCCCTTGGCGAATTCGTCGTCGAGTTCAGCCGTTTTTGGCGCGCGAACTTCGTGCACTTTCACTTCGAAGACAGCTTCCTTGCCGGCAAGGTCAGCGGCGCCGTACTCTTCCGGGAACGTTACGGTCACGTCTTTTTCGTCACCCGCCTTCACGCCGACCAGTTGGTCTTCGAAGCCCGGGATGAACTGGCCGGAACCAATGACCAGTGTCTGCTGCTCGGCGCTACCACCTTCAAAGGCTTCGCCATCGATCTTGCCCACGAAATCCATGACGACTGCGTCGCCTTCCTTGGCTTTCGCCGTCTTGGCGCGCGGTTCATACTGTGTGTTCTGTTCGGCGATACGGCCAAGCGCTTCGTCGATCTGGTCCTGAGCGACGTCCGCAACGGGGCGCGTGATGGTTAGCTTGGTCACATCGGCCGGCTCGAATTCCGGCATCACATCGACATTCATGTTGTAGGACAGGTCGGCTTGACCCTTGACCACAGCTTCCATGTCGCCGTCGATCTGGACGTCTGGCTGGCCAGCCGGGCGCAGCTCATTGTCTTCAAGCGCCTTCTGGTTGGTCTCGGTGACCAGCTTGTTGATCAGCTCGCCCATCAGGTCCTGGCCGTACAGCTTGCGGACATGGGATGCGGGCACTTTGCCCGGACGGAAGCCCTTGAGCTTCATTTGCGGCCGGATTTCTTCAATCCGCTCGTCGAGTTTGGCCTGCAGTTCCGAGGCCGGCACTTTAACGGCGAACGTGCGGCTAAGACCTTCTGCCTTGGTCTGGGTAACTTCCATCGGTTCAATCATCCGTATCTTGGGTCACGGGCGCAAGAAATGCGCGCGGGCGCCCTGTGAATCCTGTCTGAAGGGGCGGCTTATGTCATAGCCGAAAGCCCCTGTCCACGTTGGACTATAAGCGTATTACAGCACTTTCGGTCACCTCCTGACCAGAAAGCCCAGTTCGAACGGATTCAGAGCCACAGAGAGGCCCCGAAACCGCCCGCGAGCAATGGAAAAAGGCCCGTGCGCACAGGACGAACGGGCCTTGGACCAAAGAGCACTTTATCTATCAATGAGGGCGCCGAACTTGCATTCGGGGGACTGACGGCAGTCCGGCGCCCCCTTCCACACCTACTGAACCGAAATGTTCACCGAGTTGCCGATGGATGCAGCGGTGGCTGCGGCCTCGGCACCATGGGACACCTGGGCAGCAAGTGCAGAAATCTGATGGCCAGAATTCGCCTGCCTGACGCGAGTCAGGGCGTTGCCCACCACATCAGAGTTCAGGCTGGTGAGCGATGCGGAATTGCCGATCGCAGCTGCGGTGGCTGTTCCGTCAGCAAAGCCAACCAAACGACCGTTCAATTCGGCGACCATCGTACCGGAATTGTACTGCTGCGCAGTCATGCTGCCGCTTCCCGGGATCTCAACGGATAGCGAGTTGCCGATCGACGCCGCAGTTGCGGTGGCTTCAGTTATCTCACTGATCGTCGCATTCATCTGAGTGGTCATGTATCCGCTGTTCGATTGCGTTGAGCGGCTTGCGAGTGTGCTGGCTTCTGACGTGACCGATGCAGTATTGCCGATGGCAGCTGCCGTCGCTGTTGCGATACCGGAATTCTCGATGTTCACATTGGCATTGGCATAGGCTGCACCTGAATTGCCTTGGTTGACCGATGAGACGGCGTCGGCAACCGAGTCGATCGAATAGGAATTGCCGATTGTCGCAGCCGTGCCGGTGACTTCACCCATCGCACCGCTGAGAAGGTTGAGAGTTGCACTCTGATTGCCGCTGTTGACCTGACGCGTTGCGTAGTCAACTGCGTTGGCGGCGGCATCGGACACGTCACCAAGAGCTGAATCGCCCAGCACGTCCAAATCGGCATCAACCAAACTGTCGCCACCAATGTCGACAGAGGCATCGACGACGTCTCCAATGCCGAGATCGACATCGACTGGACCTCTGCCATTATTGTTGCCGCGGTCGGCGACCGCCTGTCCGCACAGAATGAGGGCAGAAGCGAAGAAAAGAGCAGACCGTTTCATGAATATTCTCCTTTAATGATTAGTCTGTTGAAAGGCAGGCACGTCCAACATGACGAACTCTGCTTGAGAGCAGGCTTGCGCGGACGGACCGGCGATGCCTGAGACGAGATCGAAAACGGCGCTTTCGATGATCGTTCGGATTGCAGTGTGCACAGGCTCCTGAGCGCGCTCGCCCATGCCAATGTCGATGGTTGTGTCCCCAATGAATTCGAACACACCCGCGCGAATTTCGCGCCCGCGAATTATTTTCCGTTGGCTGACCAGATTTACCACGCTCAAATCAGTGGCATTGACCAGACGGAGGTCCAGGGCGACAGTCATTGCATAGTGGCGTTCACCACCTACAACAGGCCCTATACGTGCTTCGCGAACATCGCTGTGCACGTTGAAATTCAGTTCCGTGATACCGCCGAGCAGGATGTAGTCGCTGCCGGCAATCGAACCTGTGAATACTTTGCGGTAGTCTTCGGTTGGTTCGCCAGCTTCACTGATTAACCGATTGTTTGCGAATTCCAGCTCCTGCTCGGCGACCGCCGTATCCAGACGTTCAGCCAGTGGAAAACCAGCCTGGCTCACTGCCGACATCACCATCAGAGAGGCGCCCTGCGTGGCCACTGCGCCTTCGAAAGTTGAAAATCTTCCGGTCATGTCGCGAATGTCGCCCACGGCAATCCGTGGTTTCTCCGCTGGTGTGCTCCACTTCATGCAGCTGAGCTGGCCCGAATACGCAGTGGAGCTATCTTCCACGATTGCGCCCGTCGACAAGTAGTCGGGATTGGAGACGATTCCTTCCATCGACGTGCAAGCCGTCGAAAAGACCAGACCTGCGCCGATCAGAAACGTGCGAAATGCTTTTCGATAGGTCATGATCAGTCACTCCCACTCGTTGGAAGGTGAGCGACGATTGCGGACTGGTTCCCCAAATTGATTTGGGAGGCATCCACCATCACGGTGTTGTTGTTGCCTTCAATATCCACACTGATCATGTTGCCGATTGCGGTAGCACTGCCGCCAGTTGTTGTACCTGACCATGACGGCATCATCGCACGCGTGCTCCCGAAGGAACCGTTGGTAGCTGAGGATCTGGATCCTCCGCCGGCGACGATGACGCGATTGGCCTGGGCATCGCGGCTGAAGCCTAGCGGCGTATCTGACCATCCGCCAGCTTCCATGCTTATCTGAGCCGAAGCCGGGATAGCAGACACAAGCGATGCAGAAATCGCAATTGCTTGTAGTTTCAGTTTCAAATTCGTCATTTCGTATCCCCGAATGAGTACCAAGCTCGAGGACACAATCGACCTTTATTGTGACGCCGTATATTCTCCGGAAGGACGGTCTTGCAGCGCAAAGGGCGGGGCCGACCTGACCTTTTGGTCAGGTAGTTCCCTCAATCGATCACTGGTATTTGTTCGAAAGGCATAGAAGCCCTGGCACGATCGGGCCGAGGTCTGCTGCTTTGCTGTATTTGGAATGAACTGGAGCCAAATGATGAAGGGAGTTGTGTTCAGACAGTTTCTGGAATTCGCAGAAAAGGAGTTCGGCGAAGCCAAAATCGACGAACTGCTGCGCACGACCGACTTGGAATCGGCTGGAGTGTATACGAATGTCGGATATTACGACCATGTCGAAATGCTGACATTGGTTACCGCGCTCTCAAATCAGACAGGCCGGTCCGCACGACAACTCCTGGTTGGCTTTGGACGCAGTCTGTTCCCCACGCTTATTGCGGGTCACCCTCAAGACGGTATCAGCCATGCCTTTGACTTGATCGAACGCATACATGGCGTCATTCACCGGGATGTTCGTAAACTGTATCCCGATGCTGAAGTCCCGGATATCCAGCCCCGATCTCGTGATGGAGACCGCGAAATGCGCATTACATACGCCTCGGGACGACCCATGGCCGATTTATGTGAAGGCATGATCATGGCGGCTCTTGATCACTATAATAAACTCGAAGATTTTGAAATTGTACGAACCGATAGTAAACATCGGTACCTTTATAATGCGGAATTTCATGTATTCCGCAGGGATTGAACTTGAGCGAAAGTGATGAAAATCTCGCACGGCTAAAACGGAAGCTCGAGAGAGAGTCTGCTGCACGCACGGCTGCGGAAAACCTGCTGGAAGTTCGATCCGCTGAACTTTATGAAATCACCGAGCAACTCCGTGAGGAAGCCCTCCAAGTCAAACACTTGTCGACCGCGATTGATGTGTCTGCTGACGGTGTCGCCATCACCAACAAGGATGGCGTTTTCACCTACATGAATCCGACCCATGCCAGTATGTTTGGGTACGCCTACGCCGGTGAGTGTATCGGACGACCCTGGACGATTTTGTACGCCAAGGACACGTTGCGCCGATTTGAACGCGACATCTTTCCTCTCTTCCAGCAAAACGGGTATTGGCGCGGCGAAGTCGCCGGCATTGCCAATGATGGTTCAAAAGTACATCAGGATCTGTCGCTGACGGCGATCGCGGATGGAGGCATCCTCTGCTCCACACGCGATGTGGGCATCATTCGGCGCCGCGAAGCCCAACGAGAACAATTGCACGAAATGCTGCTCGACGCAGAACGCCGCGATGCGCTCGGCCGTATGGCGAAATCAGTTGGGCACGACTTCGCAAACATACTGGCCATCATAAACGCCTCTGCACAATTGCTGGCTGATGACGGACAGGCCGACATCTTCGAATTGTTGATAGAGCGCATTCTCCAATCCTGTAATCAGGCCAATGATCTGGTCGAAGACTTGATGCATTTCGATACCGAACCAGAGCAAAAAGTCTGTTCCCTGAACGACCTCGTTCGGGATGTCAGCGAACTCAACAGCAACCAGTTCCTGGCAACGCAGGGCTTCGAAACCCTGGTGACCACAAGCAAGCTCATCTGCGAAACCGATCCGACCCTGTTTTCCCGGATGGTCTTCAATCTTGTCAAGAATGCACGCGAGGCCATCAACGAGAATGGGAGCGTCTACCTCTCTCTGGAGCAGATCGATGAAGACAGTACAGTGGAACCCGACTTTCACCCATCCGCAATTTGCAACCGTGGAGACTGCCAGTCATTCCCGGCGGCGCGCCTGATCGTGCGCGACGATGGAGTCGGCATGTCTCAAAAAGCTCTTGATACAGCTTTTTTGCCATTTCAGTCGACCAAAGGTACCGGTCGCGGGCTTGGACTGGTTACGGTTGATGCCCTGTTACAGGGTCAGATGGGCCGAATGCGCGCTTTCAGCCGCCCCGGCGAAGGGACGATGGTCGCGATCGACTTGCCCTTGCTGGATGCACGCGCGCCCAGAACGTTTCCCAATTCCATCAACGACCCCGATAAGCCAAGTACGGGCGCTCAAGGCGCACTGGTCATAGACGATGATCAATTTCAAGTGGACCTTGTCGTTACCCTATTGAGGGAATTCGGTTGGGATGCTGTGGGTTTTACAAATCCGGTCGCCGCGCTTGGCGTCTTCAAAGTTGCCCCTTGGGCCTTCGAGTTGATTGTAACAGACCGTCGCATGCCACAAATGAGCGGTGATGAGCTGGTTCTCGAATTGCTGGATGTCCGGGCGGACATCCCCGTCGTAATGAGTTCCGGCGCTCTCGCATCCCCCCTGCCAGCCGGTCTGGCCGCGACCATTGCCAAACCACTGTCTCGTGAAAAATTATGGGCAACCCTGCACAAGATTGGCAAAACTGCGCCGGCACATCCACCATTGTCAGCGAACGAGTGAATCGGATTTACAGCATGCACCTTCTAATTGCCGATGATCATGATCTCGTGCTGGACGCCGTCCGGTCACTGCTGGAGCACGAATTGCCCGACGCGAAGATTACGATCATGCGCGATGGCGATGTCGTCAGGACCGCTCTTCAGAATGGCGATCGCTATGATCTCGCTTTGCTGGACCTGCGGATGCCGGGCATCACGGGTGTTCAAGACGTCAAAGAGCTTATTGCCATGTTTTCCGATCAACCGATTGCGATCCTGTCAGGTGTTGCAGGGCAGATGGAGATAACTGCTCTATTGGAAAGTGGCGCCCGGGGCTTTATCCCCAAGACCATGCCGGGCGACGGCTTGGTCGCCGCGGTCCGTCTTATTCTGGCAGGACAGGTTTTCAGTCCCACCCAGACCGACAAGAGTCAGGGAGCAGACGGCTCAAGTCTCACCCCACGTGAACGCGAAGTGCTGTTCTGCCTGCAGCGAGGGGAATCCAACAAACAGATCGCCCGGTTGCTCGACATTCAGGAAACAACAGTAAAGCTACACTTGCGGTCGTTGGCCTTGAAACTGGAAGCACGCAATCGCACCGAAGTGGTCGTCAAGGCGATCCAGTCGGGTCTAATCGCATAGATAACCGTCTCATGAGCACGTCATTCAACAAGCGGCGCACGCCGGCTTGTTTTCTCGTGCCCCACTTATTCCGATATGCGTATTCTTCCGGAGTGTCCGCGCCACCGCTTTGCACCACTCTTCTTTGATAGATCAAAGTTAGGAGAATGGCATGGCACGGTTTGCAGCAGTTCCTGAAGCACATGCGAGCTTAGCTAGCGCACGACAAGTGTACGCCCCCGGGACTCATCTTTTCCATCAAGGCGATATTGAGCGAGGCATCCACAAGATTGTATCGGGTACCGTGACCGTTTACCGAGTCACGGCGGATGGACATCGCCAGATCGAAGCATTTTCCGGCCCAGGTGAATATGTCTCTCTGTGTTTGTGCGCCACCAGTCCGACAAGTGCAGAAGCGCTAAGCCGCGTGGAAACAGACTATGTGAGCCGTGAAGCTTTTGAGCGATGCCTTCTGCAAGACGCGCAATTTCGACAGACGGTGTTTCGCGAGATAGACAAGGCGTCCGCAGACGCGCGCCGTCAGGCCACATTGCTAGCCTGTCGCTGTGCGAAAGAGCGGGTAGCAGATTTCGTGCTTTTCCTTGATTCACGCTTTGCACCCAAAGCCGATGGCTACACACCTATTCGAATGAGCCGGTGTGACATCGCCGATCATCTGGGGCTGACAATTGAAACCGTCAGCCGCATGCTCAACCAGTTCAAGCAAATTGGCGTCATCGACATGCCTCGGGCTGATCGCTTTCGCCTAAGAAACCGTCAATATCTCAACCGCCTGGCCGGCCAGAATGATGAAGCGGATAGCAGACCACACGGACTGGCCCTGTAAGTGAGTCCTCTTTACAATCCGTTGATCCCCGTACGGCGTATGGTGCGGTGACTTTCCAAGCAGAAAATTTCGGCGAGTGATCTTGTACTCGCGGAACACTAATACGTCCGGAGGCAAATTTTTCACCTCCGACTACAGGTTAAGCTGTGCGCGCCTTAACGCTATTCAAAGGATGAACTATCCAGTGTAATCGCGACGAAGCGGTCGAACTGGTCGACATAGTCATGCGCTGCTTCGCTGGCTGCGCGGAACCAAACTGCGGCGCCCTGTTGTGGCGATTTACAAGTGCCAAGTTCACTCATGAAAGAAATGTCCTTCCGCAGGCGCCTGTTGTAGAACTTCGCCATATCCTGACTTGCTTCCATGAAGTGCTTCATGCTGACGGCACCAAATTGCATTGTGTCGGTCACCGGGATCGGTATCGCGCTGTTGGGAATGAACCCTGTCCCGTTTGTGCCAACTTGCGAACTTGATTTTTGACTCGCTGCCGCTTTCTGGGTTGTGGACTTAGTCTGGGCCATGGCATCTCTCCGATATGTGTTGAAATGTTTGGGTTAGAGTTCTGTCTTTTACCATACAACCGCAGTCTATCTCGCCGCGAAATACGCATTACTCCTGAATTCACGTACTTCTACGGGCTTGCCCAAATGTCTCCGTCAGGATTGAGTATGCGAAACGGTATTCCGGAGAGAGTGATCGCATGACAAGTACAATTCGATATCCCGCCAGAACCCGGTCAGGGTCGTGACCAGCGACATGGATGGCAAGTTCGATTGGCTCATTGCGAAAGCCGCGGCTCAACCCGGCCCGACATTACGCGTTGCGGTTATACATCCTGTAGATGCCTCCAGCCTCAAAGGTGCTTTGGACGCGGCGCAGGCTGGTATCATGACGCCCATCCTGGTGGGACCGATTGCAAAAATGTCTGCAGCAGCGGAATTGGCCGGTCTCGACATTTCTGGCCTTGTGCAGATTGAAGCACCCTACAGCCACGCAGCCGCGGCAAGATCCGTAGAGCTTATCCATGAAGGCAATGCAGATGCCCTCATGAAAGGCGCGCTCCACACAAATGAAATGATGGCTGAAATCGTCAAACGCGCCGGTGGCTTGCGCACTGACCGGCGCATGAGCCATGTGTTCCTGCTCTCCACCGCCGGTTATCACAAACCGTTGCTGATCAGTGATGGCGCCCTCAATATTGCGCCTGACCTCACCTCGAAACGCTGGATAACGCAAAACGCAATTGACGCGGCCCGTGCCATCGACATCGATCCGCCAAAAGTCGCCATCCTGTCTGCAACCGAAGAGGTGGACCCGATCATACCGTCCACACTGGATGCAGCCGCCCTGTGCAAGATGGCGGACCGAGGTCAGATCAAGGGCGGCGTCGTGGACGGCCCCCTTGCATTTGATCTGGCTGTCTCACCTGAATCGGTCGCAACCAAAGGCCTGAAGTCTCCGGTCGCCGGGGATGCAGATATTCTGATCGTTCCCGCCATCGAGGCTGGAAACATGTTGGCCAAACAGCTGGACTATCTAGCCGGCGCATCAGCGGCTGGAATTGTTCTGGGTGCCAGTGTTCCGATTATTCTGACCAGCCGCGCCGATAGCGCCGAGGAGCGACTGGCTTCATGCGCCTTTGCGTCAGCCGTGGCGCACTGGCAGCGAGACCAGCCATGACGCGCCGCGCTGTCGCAACATTCAATGTGGGTTCTTCCAGCCTCAAATTCTCGATTTTCGAGATCGACGCTGTCGGCGAGTTGGGAGAATGCCTCTTTCGCGGCGCTGTGCGCGATCTTTCCGGCGCGCGACGCTTAGACGTATCAGACCCGGAAAAAGTGAAGCCGCTTCAGAGCGTCATAGCCGACATATCTGATCCAAAGCATTTGATTACTGCGCTTGCGACTTGGCTAACCGGTCAGGAGGCGGGCGTGACCCTTTCCGGTATAGGACACAGGATCGTGCATGGCGGCACCCTGTTTGAGGGCCCGGTCGCCGTTAGCGACAGGGCTATTGAGCGCTTACAGGCCCTCGCAGTCTTCGCGCCAGCGCACCAACCGCATAATCTCGCGGGCGTGCAAGCCGTTGCAAATGCCCTGCCCGAGATCCGTCAAACCTTGTCATTCGACACGGCGTTCCACAGGACCATGCCGCACATTGCCGAACTCTATGCCCTGCCCCGTGCGCTAAGCGAGCAAGGCATATTGCGCTTCGGATTTCATGGATTGTCATATGCGCACATCGCAGAAACTCTTGGTGAGGTTCTGGGCGCGCGTCCAAACCGTGTGCTTGCCTTGCATCTGGGCAGCGGCGCGAGCGCCTGCGCCATGATTGACGGGAAAAGCATCGCCACATCCATGGGCCTGACTGCACTTGATGGCTTGCCCATGGCGACTCGCTGCGGGGATCTGGATCCGGGCGTGGTCCTGCACCTGATCAAGGATCGTGCTATGCCAGTCGAAGAGGTTTCCGACCTGCTTTACACGAAGTCTGGCCTACTTGGCGTCTCTGGCATATCGGGAGATACCAAAACGCTTCTGGAAAGCCCTGCCCAAGAGGCGAAAGAAGCTATCGATCTATATTGCTACAGGATCGCCAGCCAATGCGGCTCACTTGCCGTAGATATGAAAGGGTTTGACGCAATTGTATTCTCGGGCGGAGTCGGCGAGAACGCACCAGCAATCCGCTCACGAATTATTCAACACCTCGATTGGCTAGGTCCAACTCTTGACGACGCCGCGAACGAAGCGAATGCAGAAGTTCTGTCTCCCAAGGGGGCGTCGGTGCCGGTGGTGCGCGTTGTCGCGGATGAAGAGCGCATCATTGCGCGCGAATGTGCCTCTCTTCTCTAGCGGATCAGAAAATCGCAGCCACCTACAGTATTGTCCCAAGTAGTCGATAGCTGCACTGCCGCTGACTCTGAACCGTCCTGCGCCTCGGAAGTCGGCTGTGGAGCTTCACGTGCGCGCACCAACACCTTGTCGACAATTCGGCTCGAAGGGTGCTCTACCAGCAAATCTCCCTCTTCAAGACCCAACAGGATCTCTGCCTCCTGGCCATTCAAATGCCCGATCGTTACTTGACGCAAGCGGGCGCGACCGTTTTCGATGCGATAGACGGACCAGTTGCGATCCTGCTTGAACAATGCGGTTATTGGAATAGTGAGAACATTGTCCTGCGACCAGATCTGGACAGCTACGTCCACCCTGTATCCATGACCCAGCCGGTCCGCAGGTTGGCCTTGCAGCAAGTCCACGACAACATTCACGCGCTGCTCCTCAATCCCGAGTGCGGATATTTTTGTGAAGGCAAAAGGCTCAATTTGCCGAACCTTACCTTGCAGGACGGGACCACCCCAATCCGAGATGATCACAGGATCTCCGGGTGAAATGCGCACCGCATCCTCAGACAGCAGATCCGCCACGATCTCGATCTCCTCAGGATCCCCAACTTCCACAAGAGGTACGCCCTGTGCCACCGGCCCCTCGCTCTGGCGAAGGCGCCGCAGCAAAACCCCATCGATAGGTGCGATGACATCGATCAGTTCTCCGCCCTCATCCTCACTGCTCGGACGAAGCGCAGCGCGGGCGGCTGCCAGTTCCTGCCGGCGCATGGCAAGTGCAGCTTCCGCAGCCCGAGCAGCCGCCTGCAGCGTCGTCTCTTCCGCTTCGGCCCGCTCCAGCATCTGGCGCGATATTGCTCCACCTGGCGCCAGCAGCCGATAGCGATTGGCATCCGTGGTGGCATGGTTCAGTTCGGACCGAACCCGGTCGAGTTCCGCCTTGGACGCCGTCACAGCAGCAGCGGCAGCATCGGCAACTGCCGACAATTGCTTTTGGGATCGACTGTCCAGCACAGGCGCAGCCACGGGACGGATGCCTGCGACGATTGTCTCACCTTGATATACGCAATCGCCTGCTTCGAGGCTGATCCGCTCCAATTGCCCTGAGACGGGCGCGGAGATTTCAAAGACATCATGAATGCGCGTCTTGCCTTCCTCATTTACGGAAACGGTCATCGACCCCCTGCTTGCTTTCACGATATCTACGTCGATGGCGCGGGGTGAGAATGCCCAGACCGCCAACGCCAACACAATTATGGCGATGACAGCCCAAAACAGAAGACGATTGCGAAGGGCCATGAGGTCACTCCCGAGTTTTCAAAACGGCGACAAGGTCGAGCGATTTCACGCGCTGGCGCACGAATAGAGCAGCGGCGATCGATGACACGATCACAATGGAAGCGGCCAGCCCGTGTGTGGAGGGGGCGACTGTAATTGGTACTCGGAACAATTCAGTCGCCATTGATGTCGCCACGAGATAGGCGAGCCCCATTCCCATCGCCCCGCCCAGCGGCAGAGCCAGGAAAACCAGCAAGGCCAATTCTCCAATCAGGATGTACGATACCTCGCCTTCCGAAAATCCGAGCACACGCAGGCTGGCCAACTCGCGACCTCGCTCAGTCAGGCCGATACGCGCAGCATTGTAAACGACCGCCGCGGCAATCGCACCGCCAATCAAAGCGTAGATTGTCATCATGATATTGATGTTCTCTTCCATTGAGTCATTGAAACTCTCAATCGAAGCGCGCTGGAGAGAGACGCTGGCGATCCCGGGGCGCTCCAAAACCGCAGCGCTGAAGACTGCCTCCCTGTCAGGATCAATCATGGCATAAACACCGCTGACGACATTGCTTTCACCCAAGGCGCGCTCTAGCGAATCCACATCCATAAATGCTGGCCATCCCATGGCTTCATTCACAATGGTCGTAACGGACACATCCAACGTCGGCCTTTCCCCTTCAAGCACTTCCAGACTGACCCGATCACCGCGCCCGACATTGATCATTCCTGCCAGCTGCGAAGACACAGCCAATCCTCGATCCGGAACACCCAGGAATTTATCCTGATCATCCAGCAGCCGCCGCAGCCGGCCGTCAGGCTCCACACCCACCAACCTCACCCGTTCGTCCAACTGGCCATGCCTCACGCGGATAGAGATGTCCCGATTAGGCTGCACCGAAAGCACACCCGGCATTCGCTCTATTTCTCGCACAGCGCCAATATTTGTCGGTTCGACAAAGTTGATTGCGACGTCATATGCATCCGTGCGGTGAAAGTGCTGCTCCATCATTTCGTCAATTGAATCGAACGCAAACAAAGTCCCCACCAGCAAGGCTTGCGCCGCCGCAACGCCTATGACGGTCACGCCTGCACGCACGGGCCACCGCGTGACATGCCTTAGTATCATACGGGTTGGCTCATCAAAGTGTATATGTGCGAACGCACGCTGAACCGGTCCTTTTCCATAAACGGTTGGCGGCGCAGCAGACATTGCCTCGGCTGGCGCTAGCTTCGCTGCAGATCGCGCGGACCCGACTGCGCCAAATATCGCGGCAAGGGTTGCAGCCCCCCCACCGATCACAAATGCCGACGGATCCAGCCGGAAAATCATATCGGGAAACCGGAAGCTATCCGTATAGAGATTGGTCATCAAGCGCGCCAATGCTGCACCAAGGACAAAACCGACCAAAATACCGCCGATCACCATGCCCAACGCCATCTTCACATAGTGCCAGGCGATTTCCCACTCATCGAAACCGAAAGCTTTCAGCAAACCAATCTGCTGGCGCTCCGTCGCGATCAGTCGCGCCAGAATCGCATTTATCAGCATGGCTGACACAATCAGGAATATTGGCGGTATGATCGCAGCGATCGATGCCAGTTGCTGCATCTCGCTTTCGATGAACGCATTGGACAATTGATCTTCCGCGCCATAAGCCCCGCCAGTGCCGTATGGCTCCAACAATTTGTCCAGCGAGTCGATCACCCCTTGTGGGTTGGCTCCGGGACTGAGAGAGACGCTCACACTGTTGAACGCCCCATCCAGATCAAAGGCCGCTTCAAGTGCCCTACGGCTTAGCCAGAAGATAGCGAAACGTTTTTCATCAGGTAGCAGACCGCTCGGGCCCAGCATGTAGACATGCTCTGGGGAATCCCCAACCCCGACAATCTCAAGGTCACGCGCACGTCCATTGATGATGGCGCGTACATGGCTGCCCAGCGTAAACCCGTGCGCATCTACGAACGCCTTGGAAACCACTGCCTCGTCCGGGCGGCTGGGATCGGGGAAGCGTCCGGAATACAGCAGGACGCCGTTCAGCCTTGGTTTTCCGTTCTCAGGCACCGACACCAATTGAGCGTTCGCTGGCTCGCGCATGCCTTCAATGTCCAGTGTTACAAGGCGAGAAATGCGTGTTTCGATGGTTCGGACGCCATCAATCTCCGCAATTTCATTTGCGAGTCGCTCAGGCGCGCGCTTCGCATTCGAGAAGACGTCCGCAAATCGAAACCGGTCGTAATAAGTATCGCGGCTCAACTCGAGAGACGATATCGCACCTAGCGCCATCACCATGATCGCTACGCCGCACGCCACAATCGCGCCCACCGCCAGCCCCTGACCGCGCATATGCAACAGATCCCGCAACAATTTGCGGTCCAGCGCTGATATCCATCCTACCATGACAAATCAGCCGGTTTTTTTGCCCTGCCGACTTCTTCAACATCCACAATGCGCCCATCAGACAGCCGAATTGTGCGGTCCGACATTTCGGAGATACCGACATTGTGCGTGATGACGACCGTTGTCGCGCCGAGTTCACTGTTTACATGGTCAAGCGCTTCCAGAACCTGGATGCCGGTCTTGCTATCGAGGGCACCGGTTGGCTCATCGCAAAAGAGCAATGCGGGTCGCTTTGCGATCGCTCGTGCAACGGCCACGCGCTGTTGTTCGCCCCCGGACAGTTCAGCTGGGAAGTGATCCAGGCGCGCACTCAGCCCAACCATATCAAGGGCGTCTTCAGGGGGTATGGGATCGCGTGCAATTTCTGTCACCAGCGCCACATTCTCACGCGCTGTCAGGCTGGGTACGAGATTGTAGAATTGGAAGATAAAGCCAACATGGTGCCGGCGGTACCGGGTCAATCCCGCGTCCGACCTCCGGGTAAGTGACTTGCCTTCGAACTGGACGTCCCCCTCGGTCGGGCGATCAAGTCCTCCGAGAATGTTGAGCAAAGTGGACTTTCCGCTGCCGGACGCCCCCAGCATTACCAACAATTCGCCGCGCCGAACGTCCAGATCAACCCCGCGCAACGCCTGAACTTTGACCTCACCCGTGTCATAGACCTTGGTCAGCCCCCGGGCAGACAGAAGCACGCCCGTATCGGTATCTGCATACGATGCCGGTGCGGGCGTCAACACGTTCATCCACGCCCCCCTAATGAACCATCAAGATTGGCAAGTCTGAATGCTGGATCATGTGCAAGGTCACGCCGCCCAAGATGGATTCACGCAACCGGGAATGAGAGTAACCGCCCATCAAGACAACATCGCTGTTGCTCGCTTCGCATTGATTGAGAATTCGTTCCGCGATTGGCCGCTCCGGCCACTCCACGTGACGGCTCGTGACCAGGACCCCTGCCCGCTCGAGCCACAGCTTTGCCTGCTCAAGGCTCGGCGTGGCTGCGTCCGTTTCCCCAATCGTCAGCAATGTCGTCTCGTCACTTTGCAATAGTAGGGGAAGAGCCGCACGGACGACTCTGGATGCTTGCAGGCTGCCATCCCATGCGACCAGCGGTCGGCGCGGTACGGCGCTCAGGCCAGAACGCGGCGTAAGGAAAACAGGCGCACCCGATTGCATCAACACGGCCTCAAACAGCTCACGCTCCGAATGCACCCCCTTCGCATCAGGCTTTGCCATGACGACAAGGTCTGCCGCACGTGCCGAAAGACCGTAATTGAGCGGGAATTGTCCAACTTCTTCTGTCCACGAAGCGGTGACACCATTTTGCTTCAACGCCTCCGGTACCGGCACGACATGGGCGTCCGAAGCAGCGCAGAGATCTTCGAACTTCGCTCGCAACGCGCGGGCATAGCGGCCCGCGGCTTCATCATGCCCCTCCATTGCCATCACGGTCGCTGAGGCTGACGCCGGGTAGAATTCCATGGGCGGATAGCCTGTAAAACGCGGACGCACATGTTGAGCCATCACATACCCCTTGAATGCACCGGCGAGTAACAAGGCAGTCTCTGACACCAGTTTTGCTGTTTCTTCAAAAGCGAGCGGAGCGAAGATCGTCTTGAACGTCATGGGCGTAATCCTCTCAAGGGGATAGCGAGACCATACGTCTCACGAACACGAGACCCTATATTGAACCGGATCCACAACGTCTCCATCCGTAATTCTACGGAGACGCGAACCACGCGCGGTCATGTATCCATTCAGGGTCCCGACACAGGATCCGGAACACACTCATGCTTGATCATCAGTCAAGGCCCAACCAAATGCCGGTGCCTGCTCATGCAGAGTCGACTGAGGCAGCTTTAAAACGCCTCTCATCCTCCCGGCTGGGACTGACACAAGCTGAAGCGGCAACCCGTTTGAGTGAATACGGATTAAACAGGACGCCCCGCGGACGCAGGACGCCGCTTCTGCTCCGGTTTCTGCGTCACTTTCACAATGCTTTGATCTATGTGCTGATCGCCTCTGCAGCCGTCACATGGTGGTTAGGCCATCCCATCGACACTGCCGTGATCCTGTTCGTAGTGATGGCCAATGGTGTCATCGGCTTCATTCAGGAAGGCCGCGCTGAATCCGCCATGGAAGCGATCGCTACCCTACTCTCACCTCACGCTGCCGTGCTGCGAGATGGAGACAGGGTGACGGTCGACGCCGAAACCCTGGTTCCGGGGGATATCGTGCTCGTTGAGGCTGGAGATCGAATTCCGGCAGACCTTCGACTGATAGAATCCAGCGGCCTGAAAATTCAGGAAGCAATCCTGACTGGAGAATCTGTACCTGTCGAAAAGTCCGTGGAACCGTCGCGCACCGATGCGGTCCTGGGCGACCGTTCGAGTTCTGCATTCAGCGGCACTATTGTCACTGCTGGGCAGGCCGAGGGATTGGTCACCGCAACAGGCGTCAATACGGAGATCGGCCGGATCAGCAGCATGCTGTCGTCTGTGGACGAGCTGCAGACGCCATTGCTGCGCCAGATGAATGCCTTCGCCAAATGGCTGACCATTCTGATCCTGCTGATTGGCTCAGCCTTGCTCTCATATGGCGTGTTCATCAGACATGCCGACTTTTCCGAAACCTTCATGTCCGTGGTTGGCTTGTCGGTTGCGGCCATTCCGGAAGGCCTGCCAGCAGTCCTGACCATCACCATGGCGATAGGTGTTCGGGCTATGGCTGGAAAGAATGCAATCATTCGACGTCTGCCTGCTATCGAAACCCTGGGCGCTGTCTCCGTCATCTGCACGGACAAGACCGGCACATTAACTCACAATGAAATGACGGTCTCAGCACTCATCATCGCATCACAGGCATTCGATGTGACAGGAGATGGATACACGCCAAGCGGGGATATTACGCCATCGCCGTCGGAGACCATCCGTCCTGTATTTGAGCTACTCGCGGAAACGGCGGCGCGCTGCAACGATTCCAGTCTGGCAAAGGAGGGAGACGTCTGGATCGTCAGTGGAGACCCCATGGAGGGTGCACTTCTTGCCTTCGCCGGAAAGGTCCTGGGAAATGCCGAGGATGTGCGACGTGACACTCCCCGTCAGGCTGTCCTGCCCTTCGATTCTCGCCACCGCTTCATGGCTACCAAGAATTCGGGGCCGGCTGGCGTACGAATCCACGCAAAAGGTGCTCCAGAGGATATCTCGGCGCTTTGCACGCACATGATCGGTGCAGATGGAACACCGGTTCCCATCGACCGTGAAGAAATCACGGCGATTACCGCTGAATTGGCTGCGCAGGGACAGCGAGTACTTGCATTGGCCTCAGCAGAGGCCAAGCCGGACCAGGCATTGACCCCGGAAGCGCTGAAAGGCGCTTTGGTTTTTCTGGGTGTCGTGGGTCTGAAAGACCCTCCTCGCGCCGAGGCTGTGGATGCTATCGCTGAGTGTCATGCTGCTGGAATCCAGGTGAAAATGATCACTGGCGACCATGCCGGCACCGCGGCTGCCATCGCAAAGGAAATCGGACTTCCTCACCCGGGTCACGTCCTGGAAGGTCGTGATCTGGACGCGATGGATGATGTCGACCTTGTCCACGCGGCGCTGGAGACCAATGTCTTCGCGCGCACGAGCCCTGAACACAAACTGCGCCTGGTGCAGGCCCTGCAGAGCCAAAACATGATCGTGGCGATGACCGGAGACGGCGTGAATGACGCGCCTGCCCTGAAGCGTGCCGATGTTGGCGTAGCAATGGGCGTCAAGGGTAGCGGAGCCGCGAAGGAGGCTGCCGCAGTCGTCCTCGCAGACGACAATTTTGCCTCGATCGCTGCCGCCGTCACTGAGGGGCGCCGGATCTACGACAATATTCGAAAACTGATCCGCTGGACTCTCCCCACCGGTGGCGGGGAATCCAGTGTCGTAATTCTGGCACTTCTGTTCGGCACGACGCTTCCAGTGACAGCAATCCAGATATTGTGGATCAATCTGATCACGGAAATGACCCTTGGTTTCGCACTCGCCCTGGAACCTCTTGAGCCCAGAAGTATGCAACAGCCCCCTCGCAAGCGCGATGCGACCTTGCTCGACGGTGGATTGCTCGCAGACATCGTCGTTGCAACTATCCTTTTCGCGGCTGCCGTCTTCGCAGTCTTCACCTATACGCTAGATCAGTCCGCCTCCATTGAGCTGGCCCGGACGGTTGCGTTCAACACGCTTGTTGTTCTCCAGATCGCCTACCTGTTTTTCGTTCGCTATCTACATGGAGCGTCCAGCACACTGGACGGGCTGAAGGGCACACCCTCTGTATGGGTGGCACTCTTGATTGTCATGGTCGGTCAACTGATGGCGACCTACCTTCCAGCTGCGCAGAGTATATTTGGCACCGTCTCGCTTTCTCCCTTTTACGCTTCCATCGTAGTCGGTACCGGGATTGCGGTGTTTGGTTTGCTCGAAGTGGAAAAGCAGATGCGGCTTGCCATGCGGCGTATCCGATAAGGACGAAGCTGTTTCAACAGTTGATAAGCATCAATAAAGGGCGCTGGCGTTTGGTTAGGGTCCATCATCTTGTCCGTATCAGTGGAGGCAATCGAATTATGGCCAATCTCAATCCCTCGCCCGTCGCATCCATCGCGTTGCTGGCCATAGCCCTGCTAACAGGTTGCGCGACGGCGCCGACTCCTTACCAGCCTGCAACTGAACTCCACGGCTATACGAGTGAAAACGTTGGCGATGGGCTGATCAGCGTAGGCTTCAGGGGGAATTCAGAGACAAGCCGAGACGAGGTAGAAGCGAGCCTGTTTCACCGTATGGTCGAGATCGCTGAAGAGGAATCCGCTGGAAGCTTCACGATTGTCGGTCGGGAGACCGCCTGCACAACAACGCTCAGAACAGCCCCCGACACGACTTGCACCTATCATCAATCTGCGGATGCCCTGTTCCCTTACTATTTCGGTGTCTATGAACTCGACAGCCCGTGGCACTCCAAGCCCAAGCGAGAATATGAAGCTGTCGCGACGATCCGACTGTCACCAGAGCCCATTTGCGGGGATTATGCAGATTGCTTTATCACAACAGATGCGCGGGCCGCGATCAGCAAAAACTCGGAATGACTCTGGACACTGTTGCCGCCTCGATCCGCCTTGGACATCAATAGTCCTGTCTCCATGAAAGAGGTCAGGTTGATAGTTGTCAAACTGCGAAACGAATAAATCTGCACTCTGTATGCGTCATATGGGAGACTCGATTATGCATTTGCCAACCGGAGCGTTCGTCCTTGTGTGCGATGGCTCAAAAGCCCTGCTTTTGGAAAACAAGGGCGATGCCGATTTGCTGGATTTGAGAATTGTCGAGGCTCTAACGGACGACAATCCGCCGAATCGAGATCAGTCAAGTGATCGGGCCGGGCGCTTCAAGACACCTTCTGGCGCACATGCCGCAACAGAACAGACTGACTGGCACGACATTGCAGAAGAACGCTTTCTGTCGACCGTCGCCGAGATGGCCCTGAAAGAAATAGGCCAGTCAACTCCTGCCAGCCTTGTCGTCGCAGCAGATCCTCGCTCACTCGGGAAGTTGCGTCCGATGCTGACAGATTCAGGATCGGTTTCAATCCTGGCGGAACTTAACCGCGATCTGGCGCATCATACGCTTCCAAAAATCGAAGAAGCGATCAGCAACGCGTGAGCACTCAGGCCAATTGCCCCATGCGGTCGCTTAACTTGATTCCCAGTCCCAGTTGTGAAATAGGCGCAGGTCGACCGAACAGATAGCCTTGTACTTCACCAAAGCCTGCCAGGTTCACGAACCGGAACTGTTCTTCTGTCTCCACACCTTCAGCAATCACCTTGATATCCAGAACCCGACTCATGCCTGACAGAATGCCGAGGATTTGCCGGGCGCGATCACTTTCTTCCGCCCGAACGAAGAATGAGCGGTCGATCTTAACCCGGTCCACCGGCAAATGCTCCAGACGGCTGAGCGAAGAATTTCCGGTCCCGAAATCATCCAAAGCGATCGTGACACCCATTTCCCGGATAACCTCAATCACCTTGCACGAAGTTTCGATATTGCGCAGCACGCCCCGCTCCGTGATTTCGAGCTCCAGCAGGTGTGGGGGAAACCCCGTCTCTTGAAGTATTTCAGCGACCGATTCAGAAAAACCATCGGACAATAATTCATTGGGAGATACATTGACGCTCAACCGAATGCTGTCACCGCTCTTCGACATCCACCCGAGAACGTCTTCGCATGCCTGACGCAACACATACTGGCCGAATGCAATAATATGCCGACTTGCCTCAGCGATCTCGATGAATTCCGACGGATTGATCGATCCGTACTTGGGGTGGGTCCACCGCGCCAACGCTTCGACACCAACCAACTGGCAATCTGAGACCCGCACAATCGGCTGGTAGTACAACCCGATCTTGCCTTCATCTATTGCAGGCATGAGGTCCCGGTGAATGGACAGGCGACGCTCCAGGCGTTGACGTACTTTCGCGTCTGGAACAACGCAGGAATCACCACCTTGTGACTTCGCTTCGTATACTGCCGCATCAGCCTGTTCCAACACGTCCGCAATGGATTCTCCCTGCAAGCCGATGGCCGCGCCAATGGACACTGTTACATCAATCAAGCGACCATCATATGCGATTGGCTTTGATACCAAGGATCTGATTCGGTCTGCCAAGACCGAGATATCATCAAGATTCACCGCCCTGCCGACAACACAACAGAACTCATCGCCCCCAATCCGGAACACGCGAATGCTATCGTCTTTGTCGGCGAGATGTTTCAACCGACCCCCGAGTGCGATCAACGCCGCATCCCCGCCAGCATGACCATGCCGGTCATTCAATTCCTTGAACTTGTCCAAATCGATGTAGAGGACGCTCATCAAGGCGGGGCGATCATCTCTCTTGCAAGATTCGATCAGAGAATTGAATGCGTGGCGGTTCTCCAAGCCTGTTAGAAGATCCGTCGTGGCCTGCTGCTTCAGCTTCTGCTCAAATTCCTCACGTACACTGATGTCATGCGCCACTCCCAGATACCCGGTAAATTCCCCATTCTCGGAGAACAGCGGACGCCCGCTAACCTCAACGCTGCAATTGACGCCATCGGCGCGCAGAACACCCTTTATTCTCGAAAACGGCTCACGACGCTGAATAGCTCCTGTGAACACCGCCTCGTCGTTTTCCCATCCAATCAGCACGTCGCGCCAACGACGACCGAGAGCGTCGCCCTTGCCGAAATAATGGACAATCTTGCCAGTCGAATCGACTTCAATATGCCAGTCCGAAGACATCTCGGCATACGAAGTAGACCGCCCCCGATATCTATTCTCCCGCTGTAGAACCTCTTTCAGCGTGGTGTAGACATTGTGTCCGAATTGTTTCGGCAGTACGGCCGCAACACAACACGCAATAGCAATCAGGCTCAGCCCGATAGCTGTAAGTGCCGTATTGTCTACTCCGCCTACAATTACGTCCAACCGATCGGCTGGTCCCATATACCAGTTGATGAACCCGATGATGAAAGCAGTGTAGGCAAAGCTCAGCTTCATCGTGGTGAAGAGCCCCCAGATGATCGGCGTGATGCTGAGTAATAGCATTCCCACAAATATGCCTTCATGGTCCAATACAAGCATGGCGAGCAAATTTGCCGGAACACTGACACAAAGCAGCAATCCCTGGAGCAACATGAATTTGCGTCTGGCTGCGAAGTAAGCAGATGCAATCAACGCTGCCGCCGTAAGAGCGTCTATGAAGGTTCCGATATTCAGTTCGTATTGATCAACCACAAGCAGGCTCGTGATCGTGATCATCATGATGATGAGGGCTGTCAGAGCACTGTAGAAGATGATCGATTGCTGCAGACGATCCGGGCTCAGAATGGATTCTGCCAGCTCATCAATCGGGCCATCCCAGGAAGACGTTTTGGATTTACTGATATATTGCTGCATGGGGATCCTCGGCCTGTAGGGTTAACCCTACCCACGCTCAGTTAGCCCTCTGCAAAAGCCGGACTGGAATATCCGCCCAATGACTTAGGATTTGATTAGGATTTCCACGGGGGCCGATGCCACTGGAGCCACGTTGTCCTGATTCCGAACAAGAAGAATTACCCGCTCCACGAAGAGAGACTGCATAGTAAACTTCCCGGAGACGGGTTTTCCCGAAAATCGCAATGTCTGATGGACTGCCGACCAACTGAATGAGGCGTAACATCGCTTCGGTAAAATCAGGGCTCCAGCCCGCAAGCGCAAGACCTCGAACCACAGCTCCTCCGGCCGACATGGCGTCGATACCGCCAATACTTTCTATTTCCATGGTGAGCTCAGTCATTACGCGCGGATCGAGCGCGATATAGACGCCGACGAGCGGATCGTTCGGCGACGCTTTGGGCGCCCCGGCTTCGACGGGAAGGTTTAGGGAGCAGCACATGTGCTGACGACTGTCATAGACATGGCGGTCTCCATCGAGGATGGCCTCTTTGGCGCCATTCAGGATTGCCATGATACAAGGTTCATAAATGACCGGGGCGCAACCCACTGGCTCAGTTATGCGAAACAGTTGAACTCCCCGGTATCCCTGTTTCGAACATTCCTGCACCCGTCAACCGGGCTGCGATGAAACGCTTCAGTTCTGACTTGCTCATTGACGAAACCTATCCGGCGAGAAGGTCAGCGGCATGCTCTCCATCCTTGGCGCAGACAGCGTCACGCGCCTTGCTGAAACTGATACCGAACGCGCCGCAACGGTCTGGCTCGCTGTTGGCATTGTGCAGAATGTTTTGGGCGGGGGCACCGAGTTGGTCGGCGGCGTCTGGAACACGCTGGCCAGCTTGGCCGGACTGCGGCGTCGCGGTTTGCCCAGTGCGTTGAACCTGTTCGGCGTTTTCATCGGGCTTGCCGGAATCGTGACGATCTATCCAGATTTCGAACCCCTCAACGCCGTTTTCGGGCTCAGCCAGATCGTCTGGTTTATTTGGGTGGGTGTCGTGATGCTGGCCCGCAGGTCACCTGAGCTGATGCCCTCAGCGACCTGAGTGCCCGATATTATCAGGATGAAACAACATGTCTGAACTTCCACTCATGGGGTTGGCACATCTGTTGATGGGCACACTGGCCGTCATCTCTGGTGCGGGAGCATTGGCGGTCGCAAAGGGGCTCCGTCTGCACAGGCTGGCCGGAAACCTGTTCTTTGGCGCAATGCTCCTCCTGATCGCAAGTGGCCTCTATTTCAGCGTCACGCGATCCATTCTCTTTACTATTTTCCTGAGCGTGATGGCCTTCTATTTGCTCTCGAGTGGCTGGGCGACCGTGATACGCCGCGAAGGTAAAACGGAGCGGTTTGAGCTAGCGAATTGTCTTTTCATTCTCCTTGCAGGCGCGTTCGCACTCGGAATGGGCCTGACCGAAACAATCCGTGGGGCTCCGTTACAGGACGATGTTCCCTCCGCCGCCTTTTTCATCCTGGCCGCGCTCGCGGGGCTGTTTGGGGCGTATGATGTTGCTGTGATCCGGCGCGGTGGCTGTACTGGTAAGCATCGGATTGCGCGCCATCTCTGGCGGATGTGTCTGTCTCTGTTCATCGCCGTGACGATCTTCTTTCTCGGTAACAATGACGTACTGCCGGAAGTCCTGCGCACACCATTCTTTCTCACCGCCCCAATTGTCGCCGTTCTGGCACTGATGGTGTTTTGGCTGGTGCGCGTGATTTTCACTAATTGGTACAGAACTCCTTCCCAATAGATACGCCGTTCGGAGGCCTGTCCGTACCTGTCTCAGCTGGGCGCGTTGATGTTACGGGGCGAATGACGCTGGAAGACGTCATTGGGTTTATATTGCCGGCCAACAACAAAGGGCCAATGACACTTGAGTTCCAATGTCCTCTTTCGCATCCTCAGCGGTCGTTGAATGATTGGAAACGACATTTTGGTTGCTGGGAGAAGGCCCGGTCGGTAAGCTCAACGTAACCGAAAATATTGGGAGAACGGGGTTTGCCGCTAATTGAAGACCTCGAGTTCCAACTCCACGTTTCGCTATTTGGTTCATTTCAAGTCGCAACACCATCCGAAACACCAATCGACATTTCCAACCGGCGCGCGCGTACCATTCTCGCTATGTTGAGTATAAATCCAGGGCAAAGCTTAAGCCGGGACTTGGTCAGCAAGCTAATATGGGCGGGCCGCTTCAAGCCTCAGGCGCGCGCCAGTCTGCGACAATGCCTGCACGATCTCAAACGCGAATTTCAAGGCTCGGGTTGGGAAATTCTGGAGATCTCCAACACTCAGCTCGCGGTCAAATCACATTTGATCCACACTGACCTTCAGTCGCTGGAAACAGCCTTGAAAGAGAGAGATGATGTCCTTGCAACACAGCTTCTGCTTGAGCTATCCGGAAAGCCTCTGCTCGCGAATTTCGATTTGGGAGACGACCTGACTCAATGGCTCGCAATCCAGCGTGGTCAGATCGAAAACCGACTTCGGATTTCCACACAGCGCCTGTTGTCGGCGCTGAGAGCGAGCGGGCTAGACGAGCGTCATGAAGCTCTAGAACAAGCCTGGCACGGTTGGAGTGGCATATCTCGACTACGTCAGCGTAGAGGACTTGCAATCCTGCCCTTCAAGCAGATTGACGAAGTAGGTGGCGATCTGTTTCTCGCAGATGCGGCGGTTGAGGAACTCTCGTCACGTCTTGGCGGATTGAACGGACTGGCGCTTGCCGGACAAACATCTGTGGAGGCGGTGGCTGGATCATCACTAACGCTTCCAGAGATGGCCGAGAAGCTTGGCGTGACACACTTCATTGAAGGCGCGGTCCATCGATCCACAGGTTCAGTCAATCTCTCCATACGACTGATAGAGGGGGCTTCCGGCAAACAGATATGGTTCGATCAGATCGTTGAGTCCGAAACATACTTTTTCGACCAGCGTAAGTTAATCGGCGAAAATGCCATTGCGGGCTTAAGCCATGCCATGGGTCTTGAGCGAAATTCGCGGCCGGTACGGACGATGACGCGCAGCCGTGAGGCTTATGCGCTGTATCTGCAGGGGCGAACATTGACCCAGCGGGTAACACTGGAAGGGGGATTGCTAAAAGCTGTCGAGCTGCTTGAGCAAGCCTTGGAGATTGACTCGGAGTTTGCTGAATGCTGGACGGCCCTCGGCGAGGCGTTCATTCATGTCGCTGTCTATACGCCCTGTCTCGAGCGCGTTGCGCTATCAGAAAAAGCGGCATCTTGCGCGCGGCGCGCTTTGGATCTCGATCCCAATCAAGGCTATGCCTACGCGATACTCAGTATCCATGAATGGACGTGCTTTAATCCCGCTGGGGCGCTGGAATACGCATTGGAAGCCTATAGGCTGGAACCCCACAATGCCGATGTGACCCTGAGACTGGGATCCAGCCTATTGTATCTCGGACGCACAAGAGAGGCCTTGCCCTATATCGAAGCAGCGATTGAACAGGATCCCGTCTATGGCCGGAACTATGTCATGCTTTGTGTCGCACACTTAAATGTTGGAGATCTTGAGGCGGCCATGCGTGCAGGACAACGGATGGCAGATCTCGGGATTCCAGGTTTCTATCTCGGGGTCGCTCAAGCTGCTGCCGGCAATCACGAAACCGCTGTCAAAACTTATTTTGAGACACGGCGTTATGTCGGAACACTCATTATGTCGCCACCTGGCGCGGCCGAAATCTCAGACGAAGCGCGCGATTTCTATTTGAAAACCGCCGCGGAAGGCATTTGCAGCGGCAATGAAGAGGCCCGCCAGACCTATTGCAAACTGATTGACATGCTGCACCAAACCTTGCTCGACCCCTACGATCAAACCGTCGCTTGGCCAGCGGTCTGGATGGGGCATTCTGACTTGGTGATGAAGGTATATCGTGAACAGATTCACCCTGCCAATATGCCGGGGCTGATGAGCCTCTGGACCGACATCGACCCCATCGGCCGTACGCTTCAGCACCCGGATTTCATGGCGTTTGCTGAAGACATTGGCATGGTTGAGGCGTGGGAAAAATATGGTTGGCCGGATCTTATCCCCTCAGACCCGCGCTAAGTCCCAGGCGAATTAACGCTTTTTTGACGCCACCTCGAATTGACCGTGTTGGCACAAGAGCACCATCCTCCGCGTACCCAAAAAGGGAATTACGGAGAGAAACCATGAAACGAATTTTCAGCTTGCTACTGATCGCATTTTCAATCGGACTCACACCTGCGCAGGCCCAACTAGAGCCATTCACTGATTATGAGATCAGCGACGCGGTCTGGGAAATCGGAACTATCAAGGTGAAGACCAATGCGGGCGATCACTATCTCGAGGGTCTGAAGGCGACCTGGGTTCGGGGCGCGGAAATCAGTAAAGAGCTCGGCTATATTGAGGACTATTCCATCTATTCGAGCATTACGCCTGAGAGCGGTGATTTTAATCTGCTGCTTGTCACAAAGTATGCCAGTCTTGCCGATATGGCTCCATCGAAAGAGAAGTATGAGGCAATCATGGACGCGCTCGGCCAGGAGCAAGCTGATGCGGATTCAAAGCGGGCGCTTGAGACCTATCCAGAATTGCGCGAAATCACCGGCAGCTACATCGTGCATGAGATCGACCTTAAATAAAGCCGGCATTTAACAGTGCGGAATTCTTTCACGGCACCCCGTTTCCTGGTCAAACCTCGATATGTGGGGTGTCGTATTTGCTTCTCAGTATGGTCCGCACCCGTCATGGTCACATAATCTATCGACCGATTTGACACTATTTTGACGCTTGCATCGCTTGACGGTGGTCGCCGTGACCCTGCACAGTTTACTCGGATTACATTAATAAAAACAGTGTGCTGCATGGCTTATCGGACCTCCGACCGAGAGGCTTGGCATAGCTGTGTCGACCGGAGACTTCTGGATGCCCCCCTAATTTTACTGGCAACAGAGGTCTCCGGCAAAGGCGATAAGCAGGGTTGGCTCCCGGTTATCCACAACCCTGTTTGAGTGAGGCACTTTGATATGGCGGATAACGCGAATATCGCTCTAAAAGCCGGAACCTCTACGCTGCCAGCTTATACCGAAAATGCACGTTTGCGCTTTGCGACCGGTACTTTACTTTATCTGGCGCAAGGCTTGGCCCAGGGGTTATTCTTCGTCGCAATTCCGAGTTGGCTTGCCGTGAACGGACAGCCCGTTGGGGCGATCGGGTCGTTTATCGCAGCAATCTCATTACCCTGGAGTCTCAAGTTTTTTATTGGCGCCGTTGTCGACCGGTATGCCTTTCTGCCGATGGGCCGTCGGCGCGCATGGCTTGTTGGCGCGCAGGCCTGCTTGATCATTTCGCTCATCGCCTTCGCCATTCGGAGCCCTTTACCGAGTGAGCTGGCGACGATCATCATTTTTGGCGCGGTCTTGTCGGCCATGACGGCCGTTCAGGACGTGGCGCTGGACGCGATGATCATCGACCTGACTCCCAAGAATGAACTCGGAAAGATCAATGCTTTCATGCTGGGCGGAAAGTCTGTGGGCATGGCTGGCGGCGCGGCATTGGTTGGGTATTTCCTTGAGTATCAGAGCTTTCCGATTGCGATGATCGCAACCGCCTGCCTGTTCTCGATCCCCGCATTCGCCGCCATCCTGATCCGGGAACGCCCGGGTGAAAAACTCTTTCCATGGAATGAGGGCCAGACGTCGGTCCAGAGCCGCGATGCCAAACCAGACGCCTGGTGGCCTGTGTTGCGCGAAACGTTCCGCGTCTTGCTTCGGCGTGACCCGCTCTTGATCATTGGTCTCTGCGTTTTCTACGGCATGCATCAAGGTATAATCGAAGCGACGCTGCCGGCATTCGCAGCCCAGGAAATGCAGTGGGGAGAGACGCGATATTCGTCCTTGGCGGGGATTGGATATCTGATCTCCAGTGCCGGTTTATTGTTGGTTGGGGGCTGGGTAACCGACAAAATCGGGCCAGCCACACTCGGATATTGGACATCGGGTATCGTGGCCGGTGTCATCGCCATATTCATCTTTGTGGCACTCGCTTCGACAACCGACTTGTTTTTTTCAAGCTGGTACCTGTTTTACACCCTGATCGTTTCCGGGTTTTACCTCTGCATGGTGACACTGGGCATGCGCGTGTGTGAAGAGCACGTGGCGGCCACCTCATATGCTTTAATGATGGGATCAATGGCGCTCGGCATGATGCTCGGTGCGGGCAGCGCCGGTCTTCTAGACCAGATCGGTGGTTATGCAGCCCTGCTGACGGCGGCAATCGTTACGATACTTTCGTCAGCCGCCATGGGTTTGGGGCTTAGCCCGGCTACCGGCGGGCCCGTCCGAGCCCCAGGCTTAGTCTCGGAACCGCCGCCAAGATGAGAATCGGCCGCATCGCTCAGCATGTTCGCGCGGATGCTGTCAGTCTAATGCGAACCAGTCTCCACAATTCGCGGACGAGCAGGTGCTAGGCAACAAGGAGGTCGCGCCACTCGCGAAGCGCGGTGTCTCGTTTCTGTTTGAGCAGGGTTCTGGTGTTGTCGTGCCTTTCAAAGTTGAAGTGATTGTGCACTGACGAAGAAACTGAGACGAACTTCTGCAGACTTCGCATCCGCCTGAGCCGGGACATCGCCCGCTCTCGCCTGCGGAAGGATAGGTGTGAAATTTATGCGCGTTTATTCAGATGGCGACCAGTTTCTTGGCGCGCCTCACTTCTGATGACCTTCATCGCGGCCCGATTAGACGGCCATCTACGAGTCACAATAATTCGTGGATTCCCATGTCGCTTCATTGCTTTTTTGAGGAAACCTCAACGCAGCAGCCTTATGGCGCTTCTTCGCGACAAACGATTCCAAGACTTCGCTTTCATGATCCACGGCTCGCCAGAGGTAGTGGTGTAAGCCGCGAATCTCGACGAAGACGTCGTCCAGGTGCCACCGCCATTGGAGGCTTCTTCGCATCGACTCTGAGCGCCGCCTACAGATCTTGTGTGCGAGCAATGTGCCGAACCGATCAACCCAGAGCCTCAGGCTTTCGTAGCTGACATCTATCCCTCCCTCGCTTGTGGACAAGGTCCTCGACATTTTGGAGCGACAGCGGAAATCAGACGTACATCAACACGCAAGCTGGATGATCTCAGGCGAGGCTTTAAAGTAGCGACACGGGTTCTTGGCCATTTCCTCAGGCTAAACACCAGGATTGGTCGCCTCCAGATGTTTGCCCTGACAACACCTTCTTGAGGCCATGCAGTCATCCCCCACTCATTGGAGGGATGAAGGCGACCTCATCCTCACTTGAAATTCGGAGCGTTGCCGCTGCGGGATGAATCTCATGATTCACACAGATTCGATTTTGCTGTTCGGAGAGCACCGCGGCAAGGTCAGGACGCGTTTGACATATGTGCGCAATAAACCTGGTTGCAGGCAAGTCTCCATCGAATTCGGGCATTGGCCATTCGTTGGCGCCCGCCAGATCCGACAGCTTTCCGAAAAACAGGATTTTTCCTTTCGCCACGCCTAGCCTCCCGTAACAGACATAGTGCGTTGTGTGGCGGGCTGGTCTATGCGCTCTGCATCGAAATTATGGCGCTCAGGCTTTTGGCGCAATGCCTGATCCAATACGTCGTGGAACACTGATCCATCCGGCTCTGCACGCAGGGCACCGCGCAGATCTACCCCGGCCTCGTATCCAAGACAGGTATACAACATACCCGTGCAGGTAACGCGCACACGATTGCACGTCCCGCAGAAATTGTGGCTGAGCGGTGAAATGAATCCCAATCGGCCGCCTGTTTCGGCAATTCGTACGTACCGCGAAGGTCCACCAGTCGAATAGACCAACGGCTCCAGGCTCCAGCGCTTAGCCAACGTCTCACGTACTGTAAGAAGCGAAAGGTAGTGGTCTTCACGAGCGGCCACACCTTCGCCCAATGGCATAGTCTCAATCAGGGAGACATCAAAGGCCTGACGATGAGCCCAATCGACTATTTCGGGGATCTCGTCTTCGTTGATGTTTCGCAAGGCCACAGTGTTGATCTTGATCTTCAATCCGACATCACGGGCCTTCGCGATCCCCCGCATGACCGTCTCGAACTGGTCTTTCCTCGTGACCCTTTGAAACATCTTCGGCGACAGCGTGTCCAGAGACACATTGATGCGCTCAATACCCAGACGTTTCAAATCCGCTGCATAGTGTTCGAGGCGCGTCCCGTTCGTGGTCAAGGAAATCTCTTTCAGACCGGTCGTGCCGAGTCTGCGCGAAAGATGTTCCAGCAATTGCATGACATCTCGGCGCACAAGGGGCTCTCCACCCGTGATCCTCAGTTTCGTGATGCCTCGCGCGATAAACCCATCAACCAGCCTGGCCAATTCCTCAAAACTGAGAATGTCCGTCTTCGGTAGAAACCGCATACGCTCCGGCATGCAATAGGTGCATCGTAAGTCACACCGGTCCGTGACCGAGAGCCGAAGATAGCTGACCCGCCGCCCTGCCCCATCGACGAGCGCGGAACGCGGTGGCGCTCGGCCTGATGCGCCAACCTCCGCCTCACCGGGCCCGATAAGACGAACCTTCAAGCCGAATCCTCAGCCGGCGACGCGGAGTAGTCACCCGAACTGCCTCCGGTTTTACTCAGCAGTCGGATGGAATAGACCTCCATGTCCTTCTGCACAGCCTTCAGCATGTCGTAGAGCGTGAGACAAGCGACACTCACCGCCGTCAGTGCTTCCATTTCCACGCCCGTCCGGCCAGAAGTGCGCACCTCTGCCACCACTCGAAGGCCATTTTCATTGGGCGTAATGTCGACATTCACCCGTGACAAGGGAAGCGGGTGACAGAGCGGGATCAATTCGGCGGTCCGTTTCGCGGCCATGATCCCCGCCAGAATGCTGGTCGTGATCGCATCCCCCTTTTTCGACGTTCCACCCAATGCAAGATCCCGCGTTGCGGCGGACATGCGAACTACGCCTTCAGCCATCGCGACCCGCGCGCTGACATCCTTCGCGGATACGTCGACCATCTGTGGTCGTCCCTGGGAATCAAGATGTGTCAGTCCCTCTCCGCTCATGACGTCATCTCTCTTTCAAGCGGGGCATCAGTTCGACCATGTTGCAGGGGGCGTGGCGACTGTCCAATTGCCACCGGATCACCTTGTCCCAGCCGTCCCGGCAAGCGCCATTCGACCCGGGCAGGCAGAAGATGAATGTGCCATTCGATACGCCAGCACAGGCGCGAGACTGTAATGTGGACAGGCCGACGCTCTGATAGCTCACCATGTGCCAGACGACGGCAAATCCTTCGATCTGCTTCTCGAACAACGGCATCAGAGCTTCCGGCGTGACGTCCCGGCCCGTCAACCCAGTTCCTCCCGTCGAGATCACGACGTCGATGTCCGACGCGTCGATCCACGTCCGGACTGTCGCGGAAATGATTTCCTTGTCGTCCGTGACCAGCGTCCGGGCTGCCACTATATGACCTGCCTCTTCTACGCGCGCTGAGAGAATAGCACCTGACGTATCAGACGATTCATCGCGCGAATCCGAAACGGTCAGCAGGGCGATACGAACGGGCTTGAAGGCGCGCTCCATCACTATTTTGCCCCCGGGCGCTGGCAGTTCCGGCTTATCGGTCATACGGGATCAACTTTCTTTGTTCCACGCAGCTGCGGCCGCATGATCGCTCGATCTGGGCTCGATCCAGGTCTCTCCGTCGGGACCGATCTGCTTTTTCCAAAAGGGAGCACTTGTCTTCAGATAATCCATAAGAAAGTCGACAGCTTCGAAGGCAGGTTTCCTGTGTTTTGCCAGAACCGCTACCAGTACAATCGCTTCTGAAGGCAATATTCGACCAACACGATGAATTATCAGGCAGTCTAGCACATCGAACCGAGCCCGGGCCATTCGTTCGAACCGGGCGATCTCCGCTTCGGTCACGGCAGGATAATGCTGAAGTTCGAGCGCCGTGACGTTCCCATGCTCGCTTCGAACATACCCTTCGAAACTGGCCAGCGCCCCATAATCCGGAGAGCTCAGGCGATATGCCTGAAGTTCGGACTCTATGTCCAACGGAGCGCTTTGAATACGGATCACGCTGGAATTCCTCGAACAATCCTGACAACCCGGACAACCTAGCGCGGGATAGCCGCATGTTTACATCCCTTTTTTCAGGAGGCACCAAGATACGATGATCTGGCTTACGCTCGGCTTCGCGCTTGTGGCACTTCTCTATTCGAGCGTTGGGTTCGGCGGCGGCTCGACGTATACGGCCCTGCTGGTGATCTCGGGCGTGCCCGTAATGCTGGTGCCGATTGTCTCCCTCTGCTGCAACATCCTCGTGTCCAGCCTGGGGGCGGCGAAATGCTGGAAGGCTGGCCTGTATCCAAACTCTCGCGTCCTGCCGATCCTGGCCATGTCTGTGCCGGCAGCCTTCCTGGGCGGACTGACACCTATCCCCGAACGCATACTGGTTCTGCTACTGGGCGGCGCCCTGCTTGCAGCGGGTATCCAACTGGCATGGACAAGCATCATGCGCACGTCCCCTGAGACATTGAGCACGTCGCGCCTGCCAAAACTCGCGGCCCCTTTAATAGGCGCAGGGATTGGCTATGTGTCAGGCCTTGTCGGTATTGGCGGCGGCATCTTTCTGGCACCGATCCTCCATCTCGTCAGATGGGCCCCTCCACGAACCATAGCTGCCTTGTCCAGTGCCTATATCGCGGCCAACTCTGTTGCCGCACTGGTCGGAAAGTCACTGTCATTGCAGACTGGCAGAATGACGATCGATCTCTGGGAATTCTGGCCCCTCCTCATCGCTGTCGCCTTCGGCAGCTGGCTGGGGCACAAACTCCTTCTCGGCATGTTCCCCGAGCGTTGGGTGAAAGCAATCACTGCACTGCTCGTGTTGATCGTGGCCTTCCGCCTTCTGACCAGTCATGTATAGACCGATCCCATGATTACCAGACAGGAAGCCTTGGCGCATATCGGCAGTGTGCCAGCCATCCAGGAAACGGAAACGCTTCCATTGGAGGAGTGTGTCGGTCGAATATTGGCGGAAGATGTGGCGGCGAGACTGACCCATCCGCCCGCGGCCATGTCTGCCATGGATGGCTACGCCGTGCGATTCGCAGAAGCGCTCAGCAATGGGCCTCTGGCATTGATTGGAGAGGCCGCCGCAGGCACGCCCTTTGATGGCATTGTCGCTCCCGGCCAATGTGTGCGGGTCTTCACCGGCTCGGTTATCCCACGCGGATGTGACCATGTCATCATTCAGGAAGATGTCCGACGGCAGGACACCACAGTCTGGATCAATGTGCCCCAGGCATCGCCGCGCAACATCCGGCAAGCGGGGATCGATTTTCACGCAGGGCAAGTGCTTCTTGAAGCAGGAACCCGGATCAGGCCAGCTCACCTCTCTATTTGTGCGGCCGCCAATCATGCATCCATGATTGTGTATCGTCGCCCACGTGTGGCATTACTGACCAATGGCGACGAATTGAAACCTCCCGGCTCCGACCTGCAACCCGGACAGATCATATCCTCCAACGAATATGCACTGAAGGCGTTGATCCGCGACTGGGGAGCAGAGGCCATCAATCTCGGTACAGCAAGGGATGACCCATCCGATATCAGACGCCGCGTAGAAGACGCGGGTAACCCGGATGTCTTTGTCCCAATCGGCGGCGCGTCCGTGGGCGATCATGACCACATGAAGGATGTTTTCGGGCATCTCGGCTTTGACCCCATCTTCACCAAGATCGCCATAAAGCCCGGAAAGCCGACCTGGCATTCCAGACGAGATCATCAATACGTTCTGGGACTACCGGGAAACCCGGCCTCGGCTCTTGTTTGCGCCCATCTCTTTCTGAGGCCTCTGATGAATGCCCTTCAAGGCCAACCAGCCGACGCCCAATGGATGCAGGCGCCTCTCGTAGCGTCCTTACCGGCAAACGGAGCGCGAGAGGCCTTCCTGAGAGGGACGTTAGCCCACACCAAGAATGAGGCGCCCAGTATCACGCCCGCCAGCAACCAGGACAGCTCTCTGCTCACCCCCTTTATCGAGACGAACTTCCTTATTCACCGCCCATCTGACGCGCCGCCCCTGGCGGCTGGAGATTTGGTGGAAGGTGTCTGGCTGGCCTGATCGATTGATCAAACCCGTCGGAGAGGCAGGCTAAGACTGTTCCAACAAGGTCGCTACAGCTTCAGCGCGCTGAATATCCTCCGGCGTATTTATATTCAGGAACGCCTCATCTTCGGCCTGAAACCGGACTTTGACTGCTCCTACATGATCGGCGATTGCGTGGAGCGCCAATTTGCCCTGCTTGACACAAGAGCGGACATCTGGCGCGAGCGCACATGACCAAAGGCCAAATGTCGGCTGTAGACGAAACTCCGTTTCGACCAGGGCGGCGCGTGCGTTACCGCGGCCAGTGGACAATTGTGCGAATAGGTCCACCGGGAAGAACGGGGCATCAATCGGAATGGTCAGCAGCAAGCTCTCTGGTCCTTTCTCTCGCAGACAATGCTCCAATGCTGCGAGAAGCCCCCCCGCCGGGCCGATAGGCTCACCGTTCGGCTGGAAATCTTGCACGAAAACCAGCCCCGGAACAGCCTCCGACCACTCCGGCGCGGTAGGACCCGTGACCACCATCTGGTCGACCATGGGGGTGATCCGGTGGGTGGCGCGCTTCCAGAGGGGACTTCCGGAAAATTCGATCAACGCTTTTTCAACGCCGCCGAGCCTGCGTCCTGCGCCTCCCGCGAACAGGCACCCCATGACCGTCATTCAAAGATCCTTTCCCCGTGACAGCAGCGTAAACCGCTACATCTTCCCGACCTGCCCAGAATGACTGAATTTCTGGCAGACCTCAATCATCCCGCCCAGAGACTGATCTGAATTGGCGGAAGTTTTTTGTCACTCCTTGATCCCGTTGCACAGTGCGGTGGCCCAGGGCAAAAACTAGCCAGCTTTGAATGGTCAAAGTCTTCGCGCCCGAAGCTGGGCGCAAATCTTCGGTGAAGAAGTTGAACCGTCCGGACGCTGGTTTCCGGGCTATTTTTCTTTCTGCTGGTCTACGCCTTTCAGGGCGATGCCAGTTCAGACCGAGGACTGATCATGTCTGCAAAACCCAATTTCCGCGCGCTCATCGCGCCTGTCGTGTTGCTCTCCGTTGCACTTCCGTGTGCAGCCGAAGCCGACCAGACCACTTCCCGCTGGGAAACCGCACTGGCTGACACAAAGCCGATCTTCAATGCGCGGCTTCGCTATGAGGGCGTCGAACAGGAAGGCCTGCCGGAGGATGCAAGCGCCCTCACCTATCGCTTCCGAGCCGGCTTCGAGACAGGCAAAATCTTCGACACCGCTCTCTTGGTCGAGTTCGATCACATCGACGACCTCATCGACGATTTCAATTCGACCATCAATGGAAAGACCGGCTATCCGGTCGTCGCGGATCCGAATGCAACGGAATTGAACCGATTTCAACTAACCAATACCTCATTGCCGGATACGATAATCACGCTGGGTCGCCAAAGGATCGGCCTGGATGACGCGCGTTTTGTGGGCAATGTCGGATGGCGCCAGAATGAGCAGACCTTCGATGGCGCAAGGGTTCAGAATTCCTCGTTGGGTGAACTGAAGGTCGATTTCACCTATATCGCCCAGATCAACCGCATCTTTGGAGATGATTCCGCCGTGGGACGCTGGGATGGCGATTCCTATCTGCTGAACCTCAGTCACCCCACCCCGATCGGCACGCTGACTGGCTTTGCCTATCAGATTGACGTTGACAATGCTGGCGGCGTTTTCTCGTCCCAGACAGTCGGCGCCAGATTGGCGGGAAAGCAGGCCATCGGGACCGGAAAGCTCGGATACACAGTTTCCTACGCTACCCAGTCCGACTATGGCTCCAGTTCCCTGGATTACTCGGCCGATTACTATCTCGTTGAAGGCACATATTCTGTTGAAGCAGTTACGCTCGGCGCCGGCATTGAAGTGCTCGGCGGCGACGATGCACGCGGATTTCAAACACCGCTGGCGACGCTTCACAAATTCCAGGGCTGGGCCGACAAGTTTTTGACCACTCCCACGACCGGTGTGGAAGATATTTATGCAAAGGCAGCGTATCAGGTTGGCGATGTAGGCCCGTTCAGTGGTGTGGCCTTGACTGCAGTCTATCATGATTTCAGCGCAGATGTCGGAGGGGCCGATTATGGCAGCGAACTCGATCTCGCGGCTTCTGCAAAATGGGACAAGATCGGTATCACCCTCAAATATGCGGATTACAGCGCAGATGACTTCGCCACAAACACCAGCAAGTTCTGGATCCAGTTTGACTTCGCCCTCTAAGGGTCAGGAAGTTGAAGCTGTTCCAGCTCAAGGCGCAGTCACTTCGGCTGCGCCTTTGAGCGTGCTGTTGATTGATGAAGATCCGGAACGGGCCCGGCAGGTTGAAGAGGGACTGATCGCCAATGCCGTGGTGCACACAGCCACGCAAACCCATGGACGGGTTCTCCTCGACCTGATCGCCCGGATCAGTCCGGATGTTATCATCATGGATTGCAATTCGCCGGATAGAGACACGATTGAAAGCCTGCGCCTGGTCGCCCAATCCAACCCCAAACCCATTGTGATGTTCGTGGAGGAAGAAGGTGGCGGCGGTATGCAGGAGGCAATTGAAGCCGGCGTCAGCGCCTATGTGATTGATGGCTTAACCCCCAAACGGGTCCAGCCCCTCATCGACACAGCCATTGCCCGCTTCCGTCACATGGATGGCCTGCGCAACGAACTGAAAAAAACCAAGGACGATCTCGCCGCTCGCAAAGTGATAGAGCGCGCGAAAGGCATGCTGATGCAGCATCATGGCATGACGGAGGACCAAGCCTTCTCCTCAATACGCACCATGTCCCAACAACAGGGCAAGCCCATCAAAGAGGTGGCTGAAAACATTTTGACCATTGTCGGCATGCTTGCCGGCAAGCATGCACCGGACAACATCTGATGGCACATTCTCTCACAATCGGATTTGCACAGCTCACAGATTGCGCCCCATTGGCGGTAGCCAAGGAGCGTGGTGCCTTCGCAGCGCATGGACTGGATGTGACCCTTAAACGGTTTGTTTCCTGGGCAGCCATGCGCGACGCGCTCGGCACCGGCGCGATTGATGGCGCCCACATGCTGTCACCCATGGTCGTTGCCTCGGCAGCCGGCATCGGTCCCTTCCCAGGTGAGTTCACGACAGCCTTCACGCTCAACCTCAATGGCAATGCGATCACCGTTTCAACCACCTTGTTCGAAGCCATGGCGCAGATGGCACCGGAGACCATTTCTCGTCGTCCGCTCTCCGCCTACGCCCTCAAACGCGTGATAGACCAGCGCAAGGAAGATGGCAAAGCCGCGCTGACCTTTGCGCATGTGTATCCTCATTCGATGCATGCACTTGAATTGCGCTACTGGCTGGCCGCCGCCGGCATTGATCCGATGCGCGATCTCAACCTCGTCGTCGTGCCGCCATCCCTGATGGTTGACGCGCTCGCGGCCGGACAGATCGATGGCTATTGCGTCGGCGAGCCGTGGAACAATGCCGCTGTGGTTGCGGGTATTGGACGAACACTGATCACATCCGGAGAGATCTGGTCGAATGGCCCTGAAAAAGTTCTTGGAGTGCGTCAGGACTGGACCGAGCAGAACAAGGAATGGCATCTAAAGCTCATCGCCGCTTTGTCGGAGACTTGCGCCTGGCTGGATGACATGGACAACCGGTTAACCGCAGCCCAGATCATTTCGACCCCCGACTATGTGAATGCGCCCTTCGACGAAGTTGTAGGCTCACTGACGGGAAAGAACCGACAGACGGGTGGTGAACTCCGCATAGATATGCCCGATTTCAACGTCTTCCACCGCTACGCGGCTAACTTCCCCTGGCGGTCACACGCCAAGTGGATCTTGTCCCAGATGATCCGGTGGGGAGAAGCTCCAGACGATGTGGATGCGAGTGCTATCGCCAGGCTGGCTTTCCGACCTGACATCTACTGCGAGGCTGTCGAGCGACTGGGCATAGCTTGCCCCAGCGCCGATGAAAAAATGGAAGGTGCGCATCAACATGCCTGGCTACTGAGTGATGCAACAGAGCCCGTCGCCATGGGGGCAGACCAGTTCATGGATCGGCGCATATTCGATCCGACCAATATTGATGGCTACATTTCAGGCTTCACCATCAGAGACCAGAGAAGTCGGCTCGGCGCCCTCGACACGAGCCAAATCACCCATTTGGCTAAATAGTCATACCGTCAGCTGGAGCGGGAATAACTTCCACATTCTTCGCACTGAGCGGGTAACGAATGAAAAGTATGGCAGGGTTCCGGACTCTGTGTTGCCGCGCATCCAAAGCAAGACGGTCCAAGCGAGTTTCTACCCTGCGACAGTCCGGTTTTCCGACATTCTCCACCCATTCCGCTTGGAGTGACCCCGGCACACCTCGCGCCATCAAGGCGGTCTGAATGCGCCATGCCTGCGCTACGCTCATATAGAAAGCCACGCATATTCCGGGTTTCAATAAATTGGCCCAATCGGGTTCCTTGTCCTTGTTCGCAGAGCGACCTGTCGTCACGACAAAGCTCTGCAACTCGGCTCGCTCGGTCACTGGGATCGAGCATTCCGCCGCCGCCGCCAACGCCGCGGTCACACCCGGAACGATTTCAATTTCGGCGCCAAGCTCAACAGCCACCGCAATTTCCTCAGCGGCTCGGCCGAATATCATGGGATCGCCAGACTTCAGACGTGCAACATGGCGTCCTGCCAGCAAGGCGCCACGCAACATGCTGTTGATGTCAGTCTGCTGACGCCCACCATCCGTACATTTTTTTCCAACATATTGCAGGGTGGCCGCGGGGCTTGCGAGTTCCAGCACATCAGCCTCGACCAATCGGTCATGAAAAACAATATCTGCCTCACCGATCCGGCGCGCGGCACGTATTGTCAGGAGATCCGATGCGCCCGGACCACAGCCGATCAAAGTCAATTTTCCAAGCATGTGCCTACTCCGCAGCCAACGTGTGTGGGGATGTTTCTTCCGGCTTCAACTTTTCCAGAAAGGCACGAATTTCAGGTTTGCATGACCCGCAATTGGTACCCGCGCCCGTAGCGGCCCCGACCCCCTCAACACTCCTGCTCCCGGCCTGGATCGCCTCGCCAATTGCCACGCTGCCAACCCCCAGACAGGAACAGATAAGCCGGCCGGACGATTTCCCGCTTGGAGGACGTCCCGCCAACAGGCCCAGCCTCGTTGTCTCGTCCATGTCGACGGCAAGCAAGCCAGCGAGCCAGCCACGATCCGCGCTCACAGGTCCGGACGTTGACGCGATCAAGCATATGTCGAGGGAGTCATCTTGAAAGGACGCGCGAGCGATTTGACCGTTTGCGCGGATCATCTGGACCGCCAAGATGTCCGGACATAATTGTTCTGCCCATTCTTGCAGTTTTCCGCACCCAGCCAATTCATATCGCCATCCCCCACTCGCGCGCGCAGAGGCCCAATAGTCCAGCTTTCCCAGAACCTGGCCCGGTAGCTCTGTTCTGCAAACCACGAATGCAAACCAATCCGGCCGTAGAGGTGCTAGGGACACGACAGAATGTTTCGACTCGGGTTGTCCCGACACGGGGTCTACATTTGGCGCAACCAGGCAGTCCACGCGGCCGCCTGAACTGTACCGAGCCGTCCAGTGCATCGGGGCGAATACAGTTCCGGGCTGAACCCGGTCCGTCACCAGAACCCGCAGGGCTACACGCCCATACTCGTTCTTTACCTCCGCAAGCCCCGCTGGATGCAAGCCCAGCCTGTCAGCATCTTCAGGGCAAATTTCGAGGAATGGTTCTGCGGTATGGGCGGATAGACGCGGCGATTTTCCTGTCCGTGTCAGCGTGTGCCAATGATCCCGCACACGGCCCGTGTTCAATACATAAGGACGTTTCTTGCTCGGTTGCGACAGGGCCGGCAGGAACGGCGTCGCAACAAATCTGGCGCGGTGATCGTCCGTGAAAAACTCGCCGTCGGAAAAGAAGCGATGATTGAGGGCCGCCAAATTGCCAGAGCGAGGGGTATCTTCCGCCAGCGGCCACTGGAACGGCACAAGTTCATCATATGCCTTCTCGTCAATATTGGCATGGGCCCCGATATTGAAATCACGTGTTCCATCATTCTCGAACGCAGATAGCGCAGCATACTCCTGATAGATTTCGGCGGCTGACGTAAAGTCAAACCCGTTGAACCCCATGCGGCGCGCCACTTCGCAAATCGCCCACCAATCATGTCGCGTTTCGCCGGGAGCTCTCAGAAAGCTCCGTTGACGGGAGATCCGGCGTTCGGAATTGGTGACCGTACCTGACTTCTCCCCCCAGCCCGTGGCCGGGAGCACAATGTCAGCCAGCTTGGCTGTATCAGACCGCCCGGTGACGTCCGACACAATAACCAGGGGGCACGCCTTAATGGCAGCTCGAACGCGATCAGCATTCGGCAGCGAGACGACGGGATTGGTTGCCATGATCCAGAGTGCTTTGATCTTTCCCTCATGCACAGCCTCGAACAGGTCGACCGCTTTCAGACCAGGTTGTGTGGCCATATTCGGCGCCTGCCAGAAACGCTGCACCCGGTCGACATCCTTCGGTGCAAAATCCATGTGCGCGACCAATTGGTTCGCGAGACCGCCAACTTCGCGCCCCCCCATGGCATTGGGCTGGCCCGTCACGGAAAATGGCCCGCATCCGGGCTTCCCGATACGTCCCGTGACCAAGTGGCAATTAATTATCGCATTGACCTTGTCTGAACCTGCCGAGGATTGATTCACACCCTGAGAATAGATGGTTACCGTCGCGGGCGTCTGCTCCACCCACTGAAAGAAGGTCCGCAAGTCAGATTTTGGCAGCGCTGTGGCTATGGAAAGTTCGGCCAGTCCGAGGGGCCCTGAGGCATCCAGCGCTGCGTCCAGCCCCTTGGTGTGCGCATTAACGAACGACGTATCATGAGCGTCGCTCGCAGCAAGGTGAGCAAAGAGCGCATTGAACAACAGAACATCTGCTCCCGGACGGATCGGAAGATGAAGGTCAGCTGCATCGGTGGTGGCCGTCTTGCGGGGATCGATAATGACGAGGCGCGTGCCACGCTTTTCCCTTGCCGCCAAGATCCGATTGTGAAGCACGGGGTGGCACCAGGCCAGGTTACTGCCCACCATCACAACAAGGTCAGCCCGTTCCAGGTCCTCATAACAGCCGGGAACCGTATCCGAACCGAACGCGCGCTTGTGACCGGCCACGGAAGACGCCATGCAAAGTCGCGAATTCGTGTCGATATTCGCCGACCCTACAAAGCCTTTCATGAGCTTGTTGGCGACATAATAGTCTTCTGTCAGAATCTGTCCGGAGACATAGAGCGCGACACTATCGGGCCCATGGGTAGCAATCGCCTCTGAAAATCCGTTGCCGATTTTGTCCAGAGCAAAATCCCAACTCGCCCTCTCTCCAGAAATGGTTGGAAACAGCTGGCGTTCGTCCAGATCCAGCGTCTCCCCCAACGCAGATCCTTTCGAGCAAAGTCGGCCAAAATTCGCCGGATGATCGGGATTCCCGCGCACTGTGGCGGCTTCCCCACCTTCGTCAGGTTTGACCAGAACGCCACAGCCCACACCGCAGTAAGGGCATGTTGTGGAGACTTCTTCTGCTGTCGGGCGCATACGGTCCATTGGGGGGGTCAGCCGGATTGAAGACCGATGTAAACTCGGCCACCTTCCCGAATTTCGATTGGGTAGGTGCGCACGCAACCGGTGTCGGCGCCGCGCGCCCTGCCCGTCTCCAGATCAATCACCATCGCGTGCAGGGGACATGAGACCGCAGTATCATGTACGATCCCTTCGCTGAGTGGCCCCCCCTTATGCGGGCAGACATTCTGGATCGCGAACACGGTGTTCGCTGCGGTCCGAAACACGGCCACTTCTTCAGCATCGAGCGTTACCCGCCGAGACCCCCGGAGGGGAATATCGTCAACCCCACACAGCTCGGCCCATGACATAATGGCGGTCTGAGTACTCATTCGATCTATCCCACCGGTTCGAGTTTTTTGAATTCGTGCGCATCAACCCCGCCTGTAGCCCGCTCTGCCCAGGGATCGATTTGAGCGAAACGCTGGGAGTATGCGAAGCGCTCGACCAAATTTGCCCGGTTTTCAGCGTCTTCGACAATTTGCGCCTGAACCCGGTCGATGCCGACCCGCGCGGCCCATTTGTAGATGCGCTCAAGATAGAAGCCCTGCTCGCGATAGAGCTGGAGCACGGCCGTACACATTTCGATCGCCTCTGCTTCGTCGGTGACCTTTGTCAGCAATTCCGTAGCCTTGACCTCCATACCGGCCGCGCCGGCGAAGTGAATTTCGTATCCACTGTCAACGCAAACCACACCAATATCCTTGCAAGTGGCTTCCGCACAGTTTCGAGGGCATCCGGAAACAGCCAGCTTCACCTTGTGGGGGGTCCACGATCCCCACATGAGCTTTTCAAGCTTGATCCCAAGGCCGGTCGAATCCTGCGTTCCGACCCGGCACCAGTCGGTTCCGACGCATGTTTTCACCGTGCGCAGGGATTTTCCGTATGCATGGCCGGAGACCATGCCCGCCGCATTCAGATCTGCCCATACGGCTGGGAGGTCTTCTTTCTTCACGCCCAACATGTCGATGCGCTGCCCGCCTGTATATTTCACCGTAGGAATATCGAACTTGTCCACAACGTCTGCAATCGCTCGCAACTCACTTGCTGTGGTCACGCCGCCCCAAGTGCGAGGTACGACAGAATAAGTCCCGTCTTTCTGAATATTGGCGTGGACGCGCTCATTGATGAAGCGAGACTGATTATCGTCGACATACTCGCCTGGCCATGCTGCCAAAAGATAGAAATTGAGCGCTGGTCGACACTTGGCGCACCCACAAGATGTTTTCCAGCCCAGCTCCTGCATGATGGCAGGAATGGATCTCAAGTCCTGAGAGGCAATCAAACGCCGCACATCATCATGGCCTAGATCCGTGCACTGGCAAACCGTGCGCTTAGCGGAAGCCGTGAACGCATCTCCCAACTTGAAGGCTAGCAGACTTTCCACCAGACCCGTGCACGTTCCGCATGATGACGACGCCTTGGTACAAGCTCTTACGCCATCCAGGTCGGCAAGCCCGTTCTCGTCGATAGACGAAAGGATCTGTCCCTTGGAAACGCCGTTACAACCACAGATCTCTGCCTCATCCGGCAAGGCTGCAACGGCCGCCATAGGGTCCAGGGGAGTCCCTCCGGCATAGGATTGGCCAAATATGAGCGTGTCGCGTTCATCCTCCTCTATGAATTCCGCCTTTTTTATCTTGTCGAAGAACCATGCTCCATCGGATGTTTCTCCATATAGAACAGCCCCGATCAGTCGCCCTTCTTCGAGGATCAGGCGCTTGTAGATACCGCGCCCGGGATCTCGGTACACAATTTCGTCGCGATTATCTCCTTCAGCAAAATCTCCTGCGGAATACAAATCTACCCCAGTGACCTTCAGCTTTGTTGCGGTCTCAGAATGGGAGAATTCCGTTTTCCCCTGTCCCGTCATTACTTTTGCGCAAATCTGCGCCTGTTCGAACAAGGGGGCGACAAGCCCATAGCAATTTCCATCGAACTCGACGCATTCTCCAACGGAATAGATGTTCGGGTCGGACGTTTGCATCACGCCATTGACCTTGATGCCCCGGCCGACTTCCAGACCGGCAAGCTTGCCAACCTCGATATTTGGCCGAATTCCAACCGCCATGACGACGAGGCTGGCAGGAATCTCCGTTCCGTCTGCCAGTCGTACTCCGTCAACCTTGCCGTCCCCATAGATCTCCTTGGTATTCGCCCCTGTCAGAATCGTAATGCCCCTATTGGCGAGCTCCTTTTCCAGGAGATACCCTGCGGACGGATCCAGTTGGCGTTCCATCAATGTCGGCGCGAGGTGAATAACCGTGACGTCCATTCCTCTCAGACGCAGACCGGCGGCAGCCTCCAGCCCAAGGAGGCCGCCGCCGATCACCACCGCCCTTGAAGCCGGCTGGCAGGCCTCAATCATCGTGTGGGTGTCGTCCAGGTCGCGGTACGCGATAACACCAGGCAGGTCGTGACCGGGTAATGGAATGATAAACGGATTTGATCCAGTCGCGATGACAAGTCGATCATACGGGACATCGCCTTTTTCACCGATGACGACTTTCCGTTTCCGATCCACTTCCAGAACCTTTTCGCCGAACCGGCAATTAACTCTATGCCCAGCATACCAGTCATCGTCATGGGTGACGATTTCCTGATAGGTCTTTTCGCCCGAGAGGACGGGAGACAGCATGATCCGGTTATAGGTTCCGCGCGGCTCCGCATTGAACAACGTAACGCTAAAGCGGTCCGGTGCAGCCTCCACGAGGTTTTCCAGCAACCGTCCGGCTGCCATCCCCGCACCAATAATCACAAGTTTTTCCTGGGGCATGTTTCTATTCCCCCTCAGTCACTATTTGTTTGAAGACGGACGATATGAACATTACGCCGCCTCCGTCTCTGACTCAGACTTTGATTCCGAATCTGATTTGGAGCTGTGAGCGCCCTTCTCATACTCTTCGAGGAAACTCAGAACCTGTTCGCGGTAGTGGTAATAATCTGGATGTTCGAGCAAAGCCTTGCGCGTGCGGGGGCGCGGGATATCAACTTCCATGACCTTCCCGATCCGCGCATTCGGTCCATTGGTCATCATGATGACCCGGTCCGCAAGCAGGATGGCTTCATCCACATCATGCGTCACACACGCGGCTGTAACCTGTGTGCGCTGCCACACTTCCATGAGCACTTCCTGAAGCTCCCAGCGCGTCAGGCTATCAAGCATCCCGAAAGGTTCATCCAGTAACAACAATTTGGGCGAAAGAGCGAAAGCGCGAGCAATGCCAACACGCTGTCTCATCCCGTTCGAGAGATCCGCCCCCAGCTTGTCCATGGCTTCGCCCAGGCCAACCTTGTGCAGGTAGTATTCCACCACCTGCTCGCGCTCTTCGCGAGTTGCATCTGGGTAAACACGGTCCACGCCTACGGCGACGTTCTGCTTTGCTGTTAGCCAGGGAAACAGAGAGGGAGCCTGAAAAACCACGGCCCGATCTGGGCCGGCCGCCGCAACTTCCCGATTGTCCAGAATGATCCCGCCACGGCTGACCTCGTTCAGACCGGCCGTCATCGTCAGGACAGTGGACTTGCCACACCCCGAATGACCAATAATCGAAACAAACTCACCCTTCCTCACCTTGATATCGAACCCGTCGACCACGGTGAGTGGCCCCTTGGGTGTAGGATAAACTTTGCTCACCTGGGAATATTCAAGAAAGCGATCATCGTTGAAGCCTGAGGTTTCAGATGCCTCACGGTATGCTTTTGGCTTGCCCAATGTGATTGGGGTCACCTCCGGCAAGGGTGGCTCGACTTGGGCCCGCTTCTTCGCAATTCCGACATCCATCAAATAGGCGGTAACGTCGCGGCGAAGCGTCTTGAACGTCTCGTCATGATTCATGGCGGTGCGATCTCGCGGGCGCGGCAAATCTACTTTGAATGATGGTCCGAAGGTCGCGTTCGGTCCCGGGTTCAGAGGGATGATACGATCCGCCAGAAGCAGGGCTTCATCCACATCATTTGTGATGAGGACGACCGTCTTCCGGTCCTGTTCCCAGATGGAGGTGATCTCATCCTGAAGGTTAGCCCGTGTAAGTGCATCAAGGGCCGACAGAGGCTCGTCCAACAGCAGGACTTCCGGATCCATGGCGAGCGACCGGGCGACCGCCACTCTCTGGCGCATACCGCCTGAAAGCTCTGCCGGGCGCCGGTCGACGGCATGGCTGAGGCTGACCATGTCGATGTACTTTTGCGCCCGTGCATTGCGCTCTGCTTTGCTTTCCTTTCCGAACACCGCATCAACAGCCAGGAGAATGTTCTCCTTCACAGTCATCCACGGCATCAGCGAATAGCTCTGGAAGCAGACGGCCCGGTCCGGTGCAGGTCCTTCAACAGTTTCTCCCCGAAAAGTTACTTCACCCCTGTTCGGAAATTCGAGACCAGCCATGAGACTGATAAGGGTTGATTTTCCAGACCCGGAGAACCCGACAATCGCGACGAACTCCCCTTCTTCCACAGCCAGATCAATGTCATGGAGGACATCTACGCGATCAGAATCGTCACCAAACCATTTCGACACATTCTTCAGATCAAGGATCGACATATTCTCTTTCCTCTATCGCGTGCTGGTATGCGTGAACATGGTCTGCAAGGCGTACATGACCCGGTCGAGCAGGAAGCCGATAATCCCGATCGTCAGAACTGCGACAATGATCTTGGCCAGTGATTGCGACGACCCATTCTGGAATTCATCCCACACAAATTTTCCTAATCCCGGATTCTGCGCAAGCATCTCCGCTGCAATCAAAACCATCCAGCCAACACCCAGGGACAGGCGCATACCTGTAAAGATAAGCGGCAACGCAGATGGCAGGATGAGCTTTGTGATTTGGGTGTGTGGCTTCAGTTTCAAAACTTTGCCCACATTGACGAGATCCTTGTCTACAGATGCCACGCCAAGCGCCGTGTTGATCAATGTGGGCCACAGGGAACACAGGGTCACCGTGATTGCCGACGTCAGAAAAGACTTCGAAATCCCAGAATCTGTCGCAACGGTCGCAGAGACAATCATGGTGACAATGGGGAGCCAGGCCAGCGGCGACACCGGTTTGAATATCTGGATCAGAGGATTGAACGCCGCATTCATGGTCGACGACATGCCCATCACGATGCCAAGGGGAGCCGCGATCACTACGGCCAGAAAAAAGCCGAAAAAGACCGTCTGAAGGCTTGTCCATATCTGCTGGTAAAAAGTCTGTTTGCCCGTATAGGAAACGCGGGACACATCGCCTTCACGCCCGGCCGCGATCAGGGCGTCATTGCGTGCAGCCTGACGCTCATAGAATTGTCCGGCTTTCTGCTTTTCCTGCAGATGATCCTTGTGAAGCACCACCGCCTGCTCCCAAACTTGGGCTGGCCCGGGGATCGCACCAAGCGATGTCTTGACCTGGGGCGCCAGAACAGCCCACGCCGCCAGAAAGGTCAGAATAGCAACGATCGGCACGACAAGCCGCCGGCCCAATAATGGCAGGTTTCGCTTGGGACTGTCACCTGCGGCCATCATGAGCAGCGGCGTCACCCAGGACAATGCAAACACATCAAGAAACTTCGAAGCCTTGTTAATGCCCGAGAATACTTTTTCCTGACGTTCGCTCTTTGAGTCTGCGCTCTCCTTTTCGGAGACTTCGCGGGTGATCTCGGAAGGGCTCGCAACGACCTGCTCATCGACAGATGCGTCAACCTTGTTGAAAACAATACTTCCCATCTTATTGACTCCGATGGTTGGAAAATTTGAGAACATGGGCCGGCAATCTGGTGGCCCGCTCTAGCCCGCTGGTCATTCGATGACTTCGCCCGCAGCAACGGTCTGGCTAGTCTTCAGCCCTATCGTCAGGCTTTCAAGGTACGCATTCGGCTGGCGTCCGTCATAAGAGACGCCATCAATGAAGTCTGATGTGACTGGCTTGTAACCATCTGTTTCCCAGGGGAAATCAGCAGGGTCCGCCAAGCCATCATCAACCAGGGACTGGGCGGCCTCGAGATATATGTCCGGCCTGTAAACTTCGCGCGCCGTCGCGTCGTACCACGCATCATCTTTGCTGTCGGAGATCTGACCCCACCGCCGCATCTGGCTAAGATACCAGACCGCATCCGAATAGTATGGGTACGTTGCATTATAGCGGAAGAAGACATTGAAGTCTGGCACCTCACGCTTGTCGCCACGCTCATATTCGAACGTGCCCGTCATCGAATTGGCGATCACATCCGCGTCCGCGCCGACATATTCGGAACGCGCCAGAATTTCCACCGCTTCAGCCCGGTTCGCGTTGTCATTTTCGTCCAGCCACATAGCTGCCCGGATAAGGGCGCGTGTAACTGCCTTCGTCGTCACTGGATTTTCTTCCGCGAATTCAGCGGTAATGCCGAAGACTTTTTCCGGATTGTCTTTCCAGATTTCGTAATCCGTGATGACCGGCACGCCGATCCCCTTGAAGACTGCTTGCTGGTTCCATGGTTCACCCACGCAGTATCCGTAAATCGTGCCAGCTTCGAGCGTTGCGGGCATTTGAGGTGGGGGTGTGACAGACAAGAGGGCGTCGGCCTGAATCTGGCCCGACACATCATCGGGCGAATAAAAGCCCGGGTGGATGCCCCCCGAAGCCAGCCAGTAGCGCAGCTCGTAATTGTGCGTAGAGACTGGGAACACCATGCCCATGTTGAACGGCTTGCCATCAGCGGCATATTCCTCGACCACAGGTTTCAGAGCGCTGGCGCTGATGGGATGCATCGGGCGCCCGTCTTCCATGCTCGGTATATTGGGACGCATCTTTTCCCAGACTTCGTTTGAGACAGTAATACCGTTGCCGTTCAGATCCATGGAGAACGGCGTGACAATATGGGCTTTTGTGCCGTAGCCGATGGTCGCCGCCAGTGGCTGGCCCGCCAGCATGTGCGCGCCCGACAACTCGCCGTCGATGACCCTATCCAGCAGGACCTTCCAGTTTGCTTGCGGCTCAAGTGTTACATACAGCCCCTCATCTTCAAAAAAGCCCTTCTCATAGGCAATCGCCAACGGGGCCATGTCGGTAAGCTTGATGAAGCCGAAGGTAAGCTCGGTTTTCTCAAGCCCTTCCATCGGGATAACCAAGGCTGTCGACTCGGATGAACTGGGGGAACTTGACGGAGCATCTGTACTCGGACCACCACAGGCAGCGAGCAAACAGGCAAGGAGCGCGGCGGATCCGGCGAATACGCCGCGCTGGGGAGAGGAAAGAGTAGTGTCTGAATATGAGATCATGATGAAGGTCCGCGATGGTTTGCCCAGCCCAAACGGCCCGGGCTTGATAACTTTGAGGAACAGAACCGGCGCAGCTTGGCCGGTCGCTCTACACTCGAAAGTCCATCGGCGGACGTCGAAATGACCTATGACGGCATCGTCATGACTATTACCGATCAGAGACAAAGATGGAAGACAAGCGGATAGTGCAAAACAATAGAGAACTAATGCTTGGCGCCCTTCGCTTGCACAACAATCAGTCACACCGATCCAATTTACAGGCGAGAATGTGCCCGCGTTGCACCCAGTCCCCGACTGTCCATTTGTATTCGCCTCATTGCGTTTGCTTCTCTTTTTTATCGATTGCGTCGAGAAGACATTCAATAAGCCACCTCCCTATCAAACCAGGGAGGCTTTCAACCGGTGACGAGTAAACTGGATCTTTCGCTCCACATCTCGCTTATGACGAGCGTGATCCAACAATATAGCCTCAGAGCCCAAGGGGCCCCACACAGTCGTGCTAATCAGACTGTCATCCTGTCCAGGCGTCCATGAATGATCGACTCTGCGTCAGAAACGATACCGTCGATAAGTTCCTTCACGGTTGGAATATCGTTGATCAGCCCCTGCACCATGCCGGCCGACCAGATTCCCCCATCCGTGTCTCCATCCGCCATGGCCTTTCGCCCGCGAACTCCCGTAACCAGGTGCTGGACGTCTTCGAACTTTGTGCCGCCCTTGCGCTCGATTTCCACGACCTCATCGCTCACGGCATTTTTCATGACCCGGGCCGTATTGTGTAGCGTCCGGAAGATCAGATTGGTCATGCGCTCATCATTCTCAACCATTTGTCGCTTGAACGCCTCGTCAATCGGAGCCTCCTGCGTGACACAAAACCGGGTCCCCATATTGACGCCATCGGCGCCGAGCGCCAAGGCTGCGACGAGCCCCGCGCCATCTGCAAATCCACCAGACGCCAGCATTGGGACACTGACCTTGCGTGCCGCCGCCGGGATCAGGATCAAGCCGGGAATGTCATCCTCCCCTGGATGACCCGCACACTCAAACCCATCAATCGAGATCGCATCGGCGCCCATCCGCTCGGCTGACAGCGCATGACGCACGGCCGTGCATTTGTGGATCACCTTGATGCCATGCTGTTTGAAATGGTCGATATGTTCCTGCGGCTTGTAGCCCGCTGTCTCGACGATCTTGATCCCTCCCTCGATGATCGCCTGCCTGTACTCGGCATAGGGGGGTGGCTTGATTGCGGGCAGGATGGTGAGGTTCACACCGAAAGGCTTGTCCGTCATCTCCTTCGTGCGCGCGATTTCTTTGGCAAGGTCTTCCGGGGTGGGTTGGGTCAGCGCCGTCAGGAACCCAAGTCCTCCAGCATTTGCGACGGGTGCCACCATTTCTGCGTATCCGACCCATTGCATGCCACCTTGGACGATAGGGTGCTCGATGCCGAATTCTTTCGTAAAGCGGGTTTGAATGGCCATGGTTTTCTCCCAAAGTGTTTTTAGTTCACGGCCCTGTCTTTACCGCCCCAAAAGGGTTCGCGCAGTTGCCGTTTCAATATCTTCCCTGACGCATTGCGGGGAAGACCCTCGACAAAGTCAACGCTTTTAGGAGCCTTGAACGCCGCGATTCTCGTACGCGCGAATGCGAGGATTGATTCCGGATCTGACGCCGCGCCGGGCTTCAGCGCCACAACCGCCTTCACCGCCTCTCCCCATTTTTCATCTGGCACGCCGATAACTGCCACTTCGGCAACGTCCGGATGGCCGTAAACAGCATTCTCGACTTCAGCTGGGTAGATATTCTCCCCGCCTGAAATGATCATGTCCTTCACGCGATCGTGGATGTAGAGATAGCCGTCCTCATCAAGGTAGCCTGCGTCTCCTGTATGAAGCCATCCGTCCGATGTGATCGTTTTTTGCGTCGCCTCATCCAGATTCCAGTAGCCTTTCATATTGGCACGAGACCGAGTCACAACCTCGCCTACCTGATGAGGCGCAAGCACATTCCCCTCATTGTCTTCAATACGGATTTCCACCCCCGGCATCGGGATACCTGCCGCCCGCATCCGCTGGTTTCCGTTCGGGTCATGATCCTCAGGCGGCAAGTAGATGATCGTTCCGCACGTCTCTGTCATGCCGTACTGCTGGCAAAAGCCGCAGCCGAAGACTTCCATGCACTCGCGCAGCAGGTCGAGAGGGATCGGCGAGGCACCATACAAAATGTATTTCAGGCGGGAGTAGTCGACGCTCCTGGCATTTGGCTGCCTCACAACGATCTGCAACGCGGCAGGTACCATGAACATTTTTGAGATGCCGTCCTGCTCAATATAATCGAGCACACGGAACGGGTCGAACTCTCGGGCGATGATGCCCTTCGCTCCATTGAACAAGCCCACAATCCCCCAGCCGGTTCCGCCAATATGGCCTACGGGCATAGCTACGAGGCTGACATCGTCTGGCCCCCACTCATTCCAGGGCAGGTGTGCCTCCACAGATTCCCGGCGACCGCCGAGGAGATTGTCATGGCTGAGCATGGCGCCCTTTGGCCTGCCTGTGGTCCCCGATGTATACAATTGGAGTGCAACGTCGTCCGATGCTATCGGGACACTTGGATCTGTGTCACTTTCGCTATCCCTCCAAATGACAAAGCCCTCGGGCCCGGCGTTTTCCATGAAAATGATTTTTGGGGGATGCTTCAATTCGGCGAGCGCTTCTCTGGCCTGATCAGCAACTTCAGGACCAACAAAAACGAGTGATCCCTCACCGTCTCCGATAATATAGGCCATCTCCGTCGGCGCGAGCCGCCATCCAATCGGCAACGTCACACCGCCCATCTTGGCGGCCCCGAACAGAAGTTCGAAATAGTGGTCGCTGTTCTTGCCAATGTAAGCAATGCGCTCACCCCGCTTCACGCCGGATGCTATCAAGGCATTTGCAACTTTGTTCGTAAGACGATCAAAAGCACGAAAGGTGGTATCCCGCCCCTCAAAGCTCAGCGCAATGGCATCCGGCCTTTTACGCGCATGGAAGCGCGCGATGTCACCCAGAGTTGGCATCTGGTCAAAATCCGCGCTCGTAAGGGCGCCCTCGTTACTCATTTGAATTCTCCCGATAGTCGCGATTGTTTAATTTGGTTTTCCCGACCCCAAGGGTTTCTCAGGGCACCTCTCAGCGGCACTCCTGAATTCACTTAAAAAAGGAAGGCTGCGCCTCCACAGATATGGAGGCGCAGCCAGTTTTCAGAGGAAATCAGAAGCGATAGCTGAGCGATGCACCATACGTGCGCGGACGCCCGGCAAATCGGAGAACAACGTTGGCGTTGGATGCGATCTGCTGCCAGTAGTACTCGTCGGTCAGGTTCTTGCCCCAGACGGAAACTTCCCAATTGTCGTCAAGTGAGTAGATCCCGACGCTGCCATTGAGCACACCGTAGGAGTCTATGTCATACTGAGGGTCATCTGGATCACCCGCGGTAGACTCGCTTTGCCAACGTCCGCTCAACGCACTTCTGAAACCCAGTGTGTCCGAAACGGGTCGGTCATACATCAATGTCAGGCTCGCGGTCGTTTCCGGGCTGTACATGAACGGATCACCTTGACGATTTGTCGGCAGGCCGAAGGCATCAGACGTCTCAAATGTTCCGAATTCCGTTTGCAACAGCGTCAGGCCGCCAATGGCCGTCAGGTGTTCTGCCACCAACCATGTCAGCTCCGCATCCAGACCGTAAGCCTCTCCTTCCGGGGCGTTCTGAAGGCGTGACAGGGCACGATAAATTGGGTCCGGGAAGAAGGACGAGACCTGTTTGTCAGTATAGTCGTAGTAGAACAGCGACGCATTCGCTTGCATGCGCTGGTCGAACAGCCCAGCTTTGACACCAACTTCATATGCCAGCAGGCTTTCCTGCGTTGCCGGGGCATTCTGTTCCGACTTGGAGGCTGCGTTAACCGGAGTTGAGGCGGACTTGTAGCCCTTGGAAACCGATGCGAAGAAAAGCGTGTTCTCCAATGAAGCTGGCGTCCAATTGCCAACCACTCGCCACGAAACATTGTCTTCCTTAACGTCCGATGTCACCGCAGTGAACGAGTTGGTCTCAAGGTCGTAGGTATTGCATCCGTTTTCGAGCAATGGCGCTGGTGGCGTAGCCAGACCGTAAATCGCTGTGAAGAAAACGCGGTTGAATACATTGACGTTTGGCTGCATCGAACCATTCACGTCTCCCGAACAACCAACATATTCCTGCTTGTCATCCGTATAACGAAGACCGGTCGTCAAGGAAAATTCCGGGGTCAATTCCCAATCAGCATTTGCGAAGATGCTGGTAGTCGTCGATTCAAAGTCGCCGGTATCGTAATAGGTCTGGAAGGAAGAGAGCAATTCGGCAGCCGAATAGGGCTGGCCTGTTTCAGGGTCGACGTTTACCAAGGAGACGAGACCAGCCATTTGCGGCGGGAAACCAAGAGCGGTCGGGTCAACCGTCAGCAGGTAGGCCGCCGTACTTACAAAGTTGGAATTGGCGTTGTCCCGCAGCATTGTGCGGTTGCCGTCTGTGGTCTCGTCCTTGCCATAATAGGCCCCCACCAACCAGTCGACCTTGTCGGTTGAACCTTCAAGGCGAAGCTCCTGGCTGAAAGATTTGATCTCGCCTTCGATGTCCTGAAGCAGGATCTGAAACGGCACGCCAGACCAATCGAGCACGGCTTCTCGATCCAGCTTATTATAGCCCGTCAGCGACACCAACCGCATCTCATTGTCGAACTCATAGCTTACGCCAAGCTTGATGGCATCGAAGCTCGAATTCTCTTCATGCGGACCGTCAATGCCCTCGCCTGCACCGATATCGGCTGACCGCAGGTATGAAGGTGCCCAGTCGGCCTGTTCAGCATTGGTGGGAAAGTTGCTGTTGATAAAGTCAACAAGGCCCGGTTGGTTGAAGCCTGATGCCGTCGACGGGCCGTTGGTTCCCGGCACGATGAATGTCGGGTCGGTATTGGGCGTCAGGCCAATTGCCTGCCCAGCGATCGTGTCGGATTTGTTGATCCAGCCATTGTAGGACAGATCAATTTCGAGCTTGTCTGTTGGCTGAATCGCGAGCGCCGCACGGAAGCCGAGCTTCTCGACCGTTCCCCGGTCTTCTCCGCGGGAAATCGACTCCTGCCAACCTTCGTCGCTGTTCTCACTGCGGATCGCGAAACGCGCCTGAACGTTTTCCGCAAGCGGCACATTCACCATGCCTTCGAGATTCCAGGTGTCGTAGTTGCCGATGTCGGCGGAGACACTTGCCTGGAACTCATCGACCGGCTTGTTCGTCACGACGTTGATCAGACCCGCCGTCGTATTGCGGCCAAACAAAGTTCCCTGCGGCCCCTTCAAAACCTCGATACGCTCGATATCGAACATCGGCCCCGAATTCATGAAGGGATAGGGATAGGCAACTTCATCTACATAGGTGCCGACGGTCGAAGTTGCAGAGACGTTGATGGTATTGAAGCCGATACCGCGGAGGGTGTAGGTCGGCACGCCCTGATAGCTTTGCGAGACTGAGAAGCTTGGCACGAGCGCTTGCAGGTCATCGACCTCATTGACCCTGAGCGTATCGAGTTGGTCCCCGCCAAATGCCTGGATCGACATCGGGACATCATTGGCGGATTCTTCCCGCCTCTGGGCCGTGACCGTGATGGACTCCAGCTTCATGGAGCTTTGCGAATCTTCGCTGCTCTCGGCGGAGGGGGTGTCTGCCTCTTGTGCGATGGCGGGCGAGCTTGCCCAGAGTGCTATGAGTGAGACTCCCAAGCATAGCGATTTCAAGTACTTAGACCGGTTTTCCAAATTTTCCTCCCTATGCTCCTATGTTTGGAGCTGTAGGGAGAGGTTCCTCGGAAACGGTCACTCCCGGCAAGCTATCAAGGTTGATAGGGCCGTCTCACAATCCAAGCACCGCCTTGGCCATGATGTTGCGCTGGACCTCGTTCGATCCGCCATAAATCGAACCGGCTCGATTGTTGAGGTATTTCGCCATGGCGACGCTGAGCGCATCTGGTCCGACCGGGTCCAGATTTGATTCCGGATGCCAGGTCGCCGGTTCATGAACAGCCGCATATGGGCCTGCAGCCTCGATCGCGATCTCGTCGATCTTCTGCATCATCTCCGTTCTTTGTACCTTGAGCATCGAAGCGGCAGGGCCCGGCGGCCGGCCCGCGCTGAGTGACGCCACGATGCGCTGTTCGGTCACTCGGATGGCGTCGAGCAGAATGGCGGTTGTCTCGAGCCGGGTACGTAATCCCGGCTCTTCGAGACCGCTTTCCAAAACATGGGCGCGAAGTCGATTCAGCGCCGCCTCGAGACCGGCCGACGACCCGCCGCTGCGCTCGAATTCCAGCAGGTACTTCGCGACGGTCCAGCCGTCATTTTCCTCGCCAAGCCTGCCCGACACCGGAACGCGGACATCATCGAAGAACACCTGGTTCAATTCATGTTCGCCCGCCAATGTGATGATCGGATCGACGGTGATACCGGGTGCCGACATCTCGAGAAGGAGGAAGGTGATGCCTTGCTGGGGCTTGCCTGTGAGGTCGGTTCGCACGAGACAGAACATGCGGTTTGCATGGTGGGCATGCGTCGTCCAGATCTTCGATCCATTGAGGATGTAATGGTCGTCATCTCGTTCCGCCTTGAGAGACAGAGACGCCAGATCGGACCCTGATTGCGGTTCAGAATACCCTTGGCACCAATAGTCGTCCCCCGCCAACAGACGCGGCAGGAAGAATGCCTTTTGTTCAGGCGTCCCGTATCCGATGATGCAGGGTCCCACCATGTTAAGACCCATGGGTGCCAACGGAGGTGCCCCGGCGATGGCGCATTCCGATGCAAATATGTAGCGCTGCATTTCCGTCCAGCCGGGCCCACCATACGCTTCAGGCCAACTCGGCGCCGCCCAACCTTTCGCGTGCAATTTCTTTTGCCAGGCGAGTGTGTATTCAGGCTCCACGAAAACACTAGTGGCCTTTTTGCCAGCAGCGGCCAGTTCTGGCGTGAGATTGTCGCGAAGGAAGGCTCGCACTTCCTCGCGGAACGCGATATCTTTATCAGATAGGCCCAGATTCATCGAATATCTCCCATGGTCGCCATGAACACTAGCGACTTCGACCGTCACGGCTCAAGCTACCAGAACCAATAGGTATGAAACCCTCTATCCCATCGGTAACCGGTCCGAAAACCTCAGAGCATGACGTGCACGCTTTGGCGATGGAAGTTGTCAAGCTTGGCAACCGCGCAGGTCTTCCCTACATCGCCGCATCAGCGGATGTCAGCGACCCAAACCCCATGCTTGACAAGGATGGCTCGCCTTATGCGGAGAGCCTGTTCAAATGGTTCGATCCCGATTTCCACTATTGGGATGATCGCACTTTCGCCCTCCGCTCAGGATTTATCCAAGCGGCGCGAATCTGTGCCGAACCCTTCTATTTTGACGGCAAGGCATTGAAGAGCTGGCGAACGAACCGAGCGCTGGACGTCTTCAACGAGAATGCTGAATATGATGCGTACGGGGTTGCCAGTGCAATTATTTGCCCATGTTACATGCCTTATGGCGTGCTGGGCGCGATCGTCTGGGCTGGCGACAAAGCGGTTGCGGACATTGCGAAAACATTCATAGCGCACGCTGCAAGCATGCATCAACTAACGCTCAAATTTCTCTCCGCCTACCGGGAAAATGACTCACATATTGCCCTCCCAGAACTGGTCGATCTGACGCGCAGAGAGATCCAGTGCCTGAAATGGGCTGCCATTGGCAAAACGGACAGCGAGATCGCAACGATTATGGGAATTTCTGTGCCTACGATTCGCTTTCATCTAACAAATGCAGGGCAAAAGCTGTCGGTTTCCGGTCGCGCTCAAGCCGTCCGTGTAGCAACCAGCTTGGGCTATATCGGACGGAGCGCCTAGTTCCGAGCCACAAGCCCGCGCGATCAAAGCCGCTACTAAACCCAAGGATTGCTGGCTCAAATGGATAGGGATATTGACTTCACTCTCGATTGAGTGAGTATCTTTCCCAGATATAGGTTTGTTCTGGAGATCCCTCTAGATCGAAGCAAATGACGGGACGTTGAAGCCCGCGGGAGGACATATGACTATCCATGCGCCACGTGCGGAAACTGCCCACGAAAAATCACCAGACGACGACGCTGACACGACCAATACCCCTTATACTCAGCCATTCTATCGCTATTATGTGCTGGCGGTCCTGACTGTCGTTTATGTCTTCAACTTTGTTGATCGCCAGCTACTCGTCATCCTGCAGGAGCCGATCAAGGCGGAACTGAACCTTTCGGACACACAGCTCGGCCTGCTGACAGGCTTTGCCTTCGCGCTATTCTACGTCATCTGCGGTATTCCAATCGCCCGCTGGGCTGACAAGGGAAACCGGCGAACCATCATCGCCCTCGCGCTGACGATCTGGAGCGTGATGACCGCCATGTGCGGGCTTGCGGCAAACTACACCCATCTTCTGCTCGCGCGTGTCGGTGTCGGTGTCGGCGAGGCGGGTGGCAGCCCGCCAGCGCACTCTATGATTTCGGATATCTTCAAGCCAAAGAATCGGGCGCTTGCCCTGTCGGTCTATTCCATCGGTATCTATATCGGCATCCTGATTGGCTTTGCAGCAGGCGGTTTCCTGGCCGACGCGTTCAGTTGGCGCCTTGCCTTCTTCGTGGTCGGTATTCCGGGGGTCGCACTCGCCCTGCTCGTTCTCCTGACGGTTCGTGAACCGATCCGCGGCTGGTCCGAAGGCGACACGAAAGCGGTCGAGCCTGCCCCACCGATTGGGGATGTGGCCCGACTACTCTGGTCGCGCATTTCTTTCCGACACATTGCGCTGGCCGCCAGTATGCAAGCCTTCATCATCTACGGCATCGGCAACTGGCTGCCCTCCTACTTCCTGCGAACCTACGAGCTCGACATCGGCACGATCGGCGCCTGGATGGCACTCACCACCGGATTTGGCGGCGGGCTTGGCTCCTTCTGCGGCGGCTGGATGGCTGACAAGTTCGGGGCAAAGGATGTGCGCTGGTATCTCTGGGTGCCCGCCATCCTGACTTCACTTCTTGTTCCGGTGCAGCTCGCAATATTGCTCTCCGGCGAGGTCTATTTCGCCTTGATCATGACAGCGCCCTTCCACTTCCTTTCCGCCGCCTATCTCGGCGCGGTGCTGGCCGTCTCGCACAATCTCGTCAACGGACGGATGCGAGCAATGACATCGGCGGTGCTATTCTTCGTGCTGAACCTGATCGGGCTCGGTCTTGGCCCTGTCATCGTCGGCTTCCTCAGCGATGTTTTCACCCGGAATGGCATGGTGGCGCCGCTTGGCACGGCCATGCTGATCTGTGGTACGGTCGCGGCGATATGGTCGGTCACCCACTACATTCTGGCGGCGAACAAGGTCCGCGAAGATATCGCCAGGCGGCAAGTCTGATGCGGATCGCGAGCGCCTCCACGCTAGTGTTGGCGCTCGCCGCCTGCGCGCAGATGCCAGCTTCAGTGATGAGCGTCGCCGACACGCCGACACGGGCGAAAACGCCGAACGGGCAGTTCATCTCCTGGATCGAGCATCGGGTCGATGATGAAGGCATGAATGGTGGCATCCCGATCCGCGGCGGCGACGGGTTCCAAATGGCTGACATGGACGGCGACGGTCGGACCGACATCGTTTCGGTCCATGAGGATTCCAACCATCTGCGTATCGCCTTCGCGACAGATGGTCCGGATGTCTGGGTCAATGTAACGATTGGCGAGGGCGCGGAGGTCGCGGCAATCGAAGACGTGGCCGTGGGCGATCTAAATGGGGATGGCTGGCCGGATCTCGTCGCAGCCTGCGAAGAGGCCCATCTCATCTATTTCCAAAACCCGGGCGAGGCCGCGCGGTCTGAGTCCTGGCAGAACCTCATTCCGCCGGTCACACAGGATCGTGGCTCCTGGCTGCGTGCCTTCATCGCCGATGTCGATGGCGATGGGAAGCTGGATGTGCTCGGTGCAAACAAGGGCGCGTCAGACATTATTGATCCATCGCTTCCCTCTGCATCACGACCGACTTCGCTTTTCCTGATTGAGGGCGACCCGCTTGAGCCTTCAAGCTGGCGAGAGCAGGTTCTCTCGCGCGAAGTCGTGCCTAACACGGCCATGCCAGTCGATGTGGACGGCGATGGCGACATGGATGTGCTTGCTGCCGCCCGCCTGCGCCAGACAATGACAATGCTGGAGAATACGGGTCCGCGCGAGGGAGGCGGCATAGAAGTATTGCCGCACACGATCGAAATTATACCCGGCCTCACAGCGCCCGAAGGTTGGCAACGCACGTCCAGCGCCTTTCAGAGCGACTTTGAGGACATTGATGGCGACGGCAGGCTCGACCTCGCTGTTGCGGTTTATGAGACACCGTTCCCCGTGAATGGCTCGCCGCTCATGGCCTCGCTTGGCTGGCTAAAACAACCCGTAAGCCTCGACGAGCCATGGGTCCACTATCGCATTGGCGACATCTTGCCGGACGTCATCATCGGGATCGAACTTGCAGACATTGATGGCGATGGTGACCTCGACGCAATCACAGGCGGCTATTCAGGGCTCAATATCCTGGAAGGCGGCTATTCCGGCGCGTCGCGCGACTATGACGAGCCCAAAGTGACAGCGTCTTCTTCGGTAGGCCGGATCGTGTGGTTCGAGAACGCCGGACATCCGACGACGGAGTGGACACGCCATGACATTTCGCGGCGCGTACGTGGAATGTATGACGCGTTCACTGCGACCGACATGGACGGTGATGGCGATCTGGATCTCGTCACAACCCGCGGAAACAGCGGCAAATATGACGGAGTCATCTGGCTCGAACAGGTGCGCTCGGCAGACCCCCGCCCGGCCTTCACGCCGGCGCACGAGCGCGAGAGCCGCGCCCTGCCCCTGCCGCCGCAAAACTGGTCCGACAATTACGAGACAGAGATGACCCTGATTGCGCCGAACAAGGCCGGCCATTGAGGCTGTCCGCGCCTACTCGATCAGCTCTGCATTCAGCCCGACGCGCATGAACCAGCCTTCGCCGGCCGCACGCCGCTTCTGGTAAAGCGCCTCATGGAATTCGAACATGCCGGAATAGGCGTCATGGCGTAGCTCCGGCTTATCCCCGATATGGAGATAGGCCTCGTCGTCACTATAGGGCGCCCAGTCAGGCCCATTGGCGCTTTCAGGCCGGCCTTTCGAAGCAAAAGAAGCCCAGTAGTCGACCAGAACTGAGGCCAGCGCTTCAGCCTCGTCCACCTCCGGCTGCGGCCATCGCGGCGGATAGGATTCCGGGGTGCCGACCGTGCCGAACACGAAGGGCACTTCGCTCGCATGGAAGGCGCAGAGGTCGCGCGCTTCCATAGCCGGATAGCAATGATCGAAGACGTAGAGATAGGCGGGTTCGCCCGCTTGCGCCGCGCTGCGTACGATACGTTCGGTTGACCAGCCGAAAACATTGTCGCGGTTCACAGCCAGCATGGATTCTTCCATGTTATCGGCCGGGTAGAGCGCGAGAAAGGCCTCCGCCTCGTTGCCATAGCGCGCACGTATCGCGTCTTCGTAGGCCTCGGGCGTCTTCGGCTTCCTGGGCAGGAGCATTCGATAGGTGCGCGCTTCGCCGCTATTGAATCCTGCGAGCACGGGCACTTTCGCGAATTCGCCATCGTCAAATGCCTCATTTAGCTGGCGCGGTACGTAAGTGCCATCAATCGTCCCGGCGGGGGCATAGCCTGCCATTGTGCTCCGATTGGTGAGCTCCTGCGGGTCGGCGGCGCGCGCGGCGTCCAGCGTTTTCAGTTCGAGTGTCTTGAACAGGTTTACGCCCTCCATCTCTGCAGCCGGCAGGTCGTAGCTTGCTTCACCGAGCTCTGCGAAATTGCGGGTATTGGTCGACTGGATGATCGCCTTGTCGAACAGGCCCTCGGCAATCGGGCTTGTGAGCAGATAGGTCACGCTGAGCGCGCCCGCGGATTCGCCCATCACGGTGACGTTGGACGGGTCACCGCCAAACTGGTCGATATTGTCCTGAACCCATTCGAGCGCGGCAATCTGGTCCATCAGGCCATAATTACCCGACAGTCCCCCCGGGCTCTCCTCAATTAGCTCGGGATGTGCGAGCCAGCCGAGCACGCCGAGACGGTAGTTGATTGAAACGAAGACCACATTCCGCTCGGCATAAGCCGTGCCATCATAGACAGGCTGCGCGGCACCGCCGATACGAAGCGATCCGCCGTGGATCCAGACGATGACCGGCGCATCTTCTGCGTGTTCAGGTGCCCAGACATTGAGGGAAAGGCAGTCCTCCGACGCGCTTTCTGGCGGATCATAATAGACGCTGACAGGCGGCACCGGCGGCTGGATACAGCTCGGCCCGAAGTCGCTGGCGTCGCGAACCCCCTCCCACGCAGCAGGCGCAATCGGCGGCGCCCAGCGCAATTCACCAACCGGGGGGGCGGCATATTGAATTCCGCGGAAAACATTGATGCCGTCCTGATTCACACCTTCAATCTCGCCCTGCGCGACGCTGACAACAGGGCCCGGCAGGACGATTTTCTCTGCGAGTGCCGTCTGGGAGGACTTAGCCTCTTTGGCCGAGCATCCGGAGAGCGTGAGCGCGGCGAGGCCAACGGCGATGAGGGTCGGTTTCAAGCGTGTCAATTGTAAGCTCCTCCCGTGTCAGGCTGATCCATAAAGGCTGCGAAGGCGAATCTTGTCGATCTTTCCAGTGCCAGCGAGTGGCATGCTTGGCACACGGATCACCTCATCAGGCAGCCACCAGGAGGGCACACGATCCCTTAGCGCCTCCAGCAAGTTGTTATCTTCAAGGCTCTCGCCATCGCGGAACTGGACAAGCAGTACAGGGCGCTCGCCCCATTTTTCATGCTCGCGCCCGACGACAGCGGCGAAGGCGACTTCCGGCAGGCCGGAGACGAGCGCTTCGATCTCGGTGGGATTGATCCATTCTCCGCCGGACTTGATCAGATCCTTGGCCCGGCCCGTAATGAAAAGCTGGCCGTCTTCACTGATTTCAGCAAGGTCGCCTGTCAGGAACCAGCCATCGCGCGTCGCGGCTTCAGCTTGGCCGAAATAGCGCTCGACTACGGAAGGGCCGCGCACCCAGAGATGGCCTTCGTGCCCGCGCTGCTCATCGAGGGGCGTGCCTTCATGATCGGTGAGCATCAGATCGACGCCAAGCGCCGGACGGCCTGCCGTGTCTGATGAGCGGACATCTCCGGGCGGAGCGGCCGTACCAAGTGGAGAGAGTTCGGTCATGCCCCATGTTGTCTGGACGGCGATGCCCCGTGCCTCAATCCGGCGCATCAGAGCACTACTCATCGGAGCGCCGCCGACCATGATCCGCCCGAGACTCGGCACATCCAACCCGTTTGCATCGAGATGATCGAAGACGTCCAGCCAGAGCGTCGGCACCCCGACAGCAATGGTGACCCCTTCTCGGACGATCAGATCGGCGAGGGTCGCGCCATCTGCCTGGCGGCCGCAGAAGACCAGCCGCGCGCCTGTCGCTGGTGCTGAATATGGCAGGCCCCAGGCGTTGGCATGAAACATCGGTACGACGGGCATGATGACATCATGCGAGTGGAGCCCGCTGACATCGGCCTGAAGCTGGCGGAGCGTGTGCAGATAGCTGCCGCGATGGGTGTAGGTGACGCCTTTCGGGCGTCCCGTGGTGCCCGAGGTGAAGCAGAGGCCACACGGTGTGGTCTCTGGAAAGTCGCCCCAGATGATACCTTCAGAACTGGCCTTGGATAGCATCGCCTCGAGGTCACGGGCCCCCGGCAGCCCCACATTCGCGCTGCAGTCAGGCCCGACAGGATCGATGATGAGTACATGATCCAGCGTTCCGGCTTCTGCTGCGATCTCGGCGGCGAGCGGCAGCAGATCCCCACTAACGATCAGAATGCGCGCGCCGGACTGCTGAAGCATCCAGGCGATTTGCTCTGCGGTGAGGCGCGGATTGAGCGTATGGCACACTGCGCCCATTCCCATGATGCCGTACCAGCACTCCATGTGGGCCTGGCTGTTCCAAGCGAGCGTCGCCACGCGATGCCCGCGCTGCATGCCGAGTCCTTTCAGCATCCCAGACACCGTACGGGCACGCTCGCGCAGGGCGGCATAGCCGATGCGGGTGAAGCTGCCGTCAAAACGGCGCGTGACCACATCCTTGGTGGGGTGCCACTTCGCTGCATGGTCGATCATTCGATCAAGTGTCAGCGAGAAGTCTTGCATGGTGCCGTCTGTCAATTGCACGCGGGTACCTCCGGCGGCAGCGGCGGGGAAATGATGCCGACATTCCAGTTCCATTGAAGGCTGCCATGGGCGCGCCTGCGGCAGACAATCGCTTCGTGAAGTTCGAAGCGGGCGCGGGCAAGGCCCGGCCAGGCTTTCGGCACCTCGGAGAACACCATGCCGGTCGCGTCCTTGCCGTAGGCCGGCCAGTCCGGCGCGCCTTCAGCGGACGGGGCTCCTTCTCGGGCAAAGCTCGCCCAATAGTGCATCATAGCATTCATTAGTTCGCGTTCGGACTGCTTGCGCGGGGCCTGTGGCCACGGCTCGGGAATGTCGAAAAGCGTGCCGAAGACATAAGGAATTTCCATCGCATGAAAGGCGCGAAGGCCAAGCTCGTCGGCGGCCGGATACGTACGATCGAAAAAGTAGAAATAGGAGGGCTGGCTAGCCGCCGTCTGCGAGGCAACAAGCCGCTCCGCAGTCCAGCCATACATGGCGTCACGCGTGGTCGCGAGCATGCTGGCTTCGGGATTGTCGGCCGGATAGGTCTCAAGGAAACGGTCTGCCAACTCGCCATGAGTGGACCGGATCGCCGTCTCATAGGCGTCGCTTCCTGGCACCGACGGCAAAAGGAAACGAAGCGAGCGTATCTCGCCCTCATTGAAGCCGGCGAGCACGGGGACCTGCGCCTGCTCGCCCTTGTCGAACGTCGCAGGCATCTGATCTTTCAGCCAGACATCGTCGATAACGCCGAACGGGACGAAGGCGTTGCGGCCCGCAATCGAGACCAACTCGTCGGCGTCCATCTCACGCAGCTCAGCCAAGGAGGCAGCTTTCGTCTTTTCCTGAAAGGCAACGCCTGCTTCTTCAGCCGACGGATGGCCGCTCACCGTACCTCTCAGAGGAGCCATGGAAACCATATAGGCACTCTCGGCGATTGCCTTGTCGAACAGACCGCGCGCTTCTGGCGAGACCATGAGCAGGACGACACTGAGAGCGCCAGCGGATTCACCTGCAATTGTGACATTGTCCGAGTTCCCGCCAAAGGCAGCGATATTGCGCTTGATCCATTTCAGGGCTGCAGCCTGATCTTTCAGGCCATAATTGCCCGAGATATTCTGCGGCGACTCGGCGCTGAGTTCCGGATGGGCAAGATAGCCGAGCACGCCGAGCCGGTAATTGATTGTAACGACGACGAGCCCCGTTTCACGGGCAAGGTTTGCGCCGTCGTACATTGCCTGACTGCTGGTGCCGGTAACCAGCGAGCCGCCATGGATCCAGACGAAGACAGGAGCATCATCCGCGCCGTCCGGCACCCAGACATTGAGGCTAAGGCAATCCTCGCTCACCTCACCTAGCTTCTCATAGTAGATGCTTCCCGGGCGCGCGCCAGGCTGTGGACAGGCCGGACCGAACTCGATTGCCTGGCGGACGCCTTCCCAGTCCGGGAAGGCCTCCGGCAAGGCCCAGCGCCGCTCGCCGACGGGCGCAAGCGCGAACGGAATACCCCGATAGACAGTCACCCCATCCCCTGCTTCACCCTGCAGCGAACCGACGGGCGCTTCTGTGACGGCGTTGGGTTTCGGGTCGGCGGCGCTCGCCTGCAATCCATCACTCGCTGCACAGCCAGCCTGCCAGAGCAGGGTCCACGCAAGGATAGACGAGGCGAGTACCCTGCCGAACACGGGGGGCGTTCTGCCGCCCTCCAGCATTCTACCAATATTCAGCACAGCCCTGCCCCCAATCAGTATTCAACGCTGACGCGGACACCCACCGTCTGTGGGCGCTGGCGCGCATAGCGAGCGTCGACAAAGGATTCCGGGTGCACGTAGGTGATCGAGTTGTCGTCGAAGAGATTCTCGACATAGCCAGTCAGCTGCCAATTATCCTTCGAAAGACCCGCCTGAAGATTCACGACGGTGTAGGCGTCGGTATAATCGAAGGTCGGGGCCGGCACATTTGGTTGGCCCGGCACATTTGGCAGCAAGGCCGGGAAATCACCGACATATGCGGCTGTACCCGAGAAGAAAGCGTCCATCTCTCCGACATTGTAGTCATAGCGTGCTGTGGCGGCACCCTGGAAGTTCGGCATGGCGAGTTGAAGGCCAAGCTCGGCGCCGGAAATCGCGGCTTCCTCAGGCGTCAGCTCAGTGATTTCGGTGTCGTTTAGAGATCCGTTTACGAACAGGCTGAATCCGTTGCCCGGATAATAGCCGGCTTCGAATTCTAGCCCTTGGCTGACGGCTTCACCAATATTGGTGGCAAACTGCACCTGATCTGAAAGCCGATTGGCCTGTACCTGGATGTCTGACCAGATGATGTAATAGGCCGCGAGATTTGAGGTCAGCTTCCCATTCAGGAAAGTACCCTTCATGCCGACTTCATAGTTGATCAGTTCGTCGGAATTCGCGCCGTCCGGGATGACAAGGTCGTTAGGGTTCACAACACTGACGGCGCCAGCGCGCGCATTTGCAACCGGCGAACGGAAGCCTGTAGCGACCGATGCGTAAGTCGTAAGATTCTCCATCGGCTTCCAGGATGCGCTGGCCTTGTAGGAAACGTTGTCAGCTTTGACCTTGAGGCCTTCAGCAGCCACGACCGGGAAGACGGTCAGCTCGAGATCCGTAAATCCGCCCAAAGCGACGCCCAGATAGTTTGAATTGTATCCCCCCGGCAGGGTGAAGGACTGTACGGAAGTTTCGGTGTAGCGAAGCCCCCCCGTCATCCAGAATTGGTCAGAGAACCGGTATGTCAGCTCACCGAAAGCAGCCGATTCGATCGCATCGAAATAGCCTGCGAAGCTCTGATAATACTCGTTCGGAAGCCCGGTGAGATTACGTGCTTGAAGGAACTCTGTCGAGGAGCGGTAGTCGTAGTCGATATCACGCCGCTTGTTGAAGTGGAAGCCACCGATGATCCAGTCCCAGTCGCCGCCATCAGCTGAGGCGAGGCGGGCTTCCTGGACGAAATTCTCATCATAGCCGACGGCGTCGAGCGCAAAGGGGATAGCCTGGTTGAACGTACCGGCCAGGTCGACGATGAATTTGCCGTCAATCTTGGAATAGGTCGACGAACTGGTCAGGGTTGCCCAGTCCATCTCGTAATTGCCGGTCAAATTGTAGCTGGTGAAGTTAGACTGAAAGAGGTCAGGCCGCTCGGTGAAGCGGATATAGTCGCCCCGGTCGGGATTGGTGAGGCCGGAATCAGCAGGCTTGTTGTCCTCGTGTATGACGAGCAAGCCGATATCGAAATTATTCATCGGCTCCCAAAGCAGATGGGCACGACCGCCAATCGATTCGAGCGAATTTGCGCCTTCAATGCCTGTGCCGGTATTGTCCACCCAGCCATCTTCATCGCGGTAGAAACCAACAAGACGCAACGCCAGCTCGTCATCGACCAGCGGCAGATTGACCATGCCATTATAACGTTGGCGAAGCGCATCGCCATCGACAAGGCCGAAATCGACAAGGGCCGACGCTTCAAACTCGTTCGGATTCGGGGCTTTTGTAAGAATCCGGACGGCACCGGACAGAGAGTTCGCGCCAAATAGTGTACCCTGCGGCCCGCGCAACACTTCAACGCGCTCGACGTCATACAGCGTTGGATCAAGGATCGTGGAGTTGCCATTGCTGGAAATCGGCAACTCATTGATGTAAATGGCGGTCGCGGCCTGAAGATTGGCGCCGTAGCCATTGGTTGCGATGCCGCGCGTGGTAATGGTGTTGAAGTTGGCCGTTGGCTGATTGAGCACGATGCCTGGCGTTTCGCGGGCGAGCCCATCATAGCTGACAATACCCTTTTCGCTGAGCGCTTCTTGCTGCCAGGCGGTCACGGCGAGCGGCACATCCTGCAGGCTCTGCTCGCGGCGAGTCGCCGTAACGATCACGCGGTCCTGGCGTGCTTCGCTTTCTGTCGTTGTGTCGCCGGCATCAAGTGCCGGAGCGTCCTGAGCAAAGGCCGGCGCGCTCAGTACAAGAAGCGAAATTGCCGATACGGATGCCATGAAGCGATTAGTCATATTGTCCTCCCGAGGTTCCGCGGGTTTTCCCGCTGTTGGCAGGATAGGAGACCAGAAGAAATCTAAAGTCAACAATATTCACTCTCTCGATAATGAAAGTTGAAAGATCCATGTTTTTCGGTGATGACTTGGTGAGGAGCTTTGACTGTTCCGGACAAATGGCTGTACCAAGCACAGCTGCATGCAAGGCGGGCACGGCCCCTGAAACGCCTCCAGGCAAGCACCTGTGGCGATGCAAACCGTTGACACCGTGCCCAATTGGCCATTGACCAAAGAGAACCGAAACAGATGGCTCACTGACCGAATGACAAAGACAGCACCCAACCGCCGCCGAATGACGAAGGCTGAGCAGCGCGCCGAAACCATGGAGCAGATTTTGGACGAGGCGGAATACCTTTTCGCCCAGTCGGGCTTTAATGGCGTCACTCTGAAGGACATTGCCAAACGTGTGGGGGTGCACCACACGTTGCTGAACTACTATTTTGACGACAAGAAGAGCGTCTTTGATGCAGTGATCGCGCGCCGGGCGAGTGTGACAAGTTCGCTACGCATGAAAGCGCTTGATGAGTATGACAAGGCGAGCGGTGGAAAACCAACTGTCGAGGGGGCCCTGCGCGCCTTTCTCGACACGGACCTCGACCTTTACAGTCAGGGCGGCGAAGGCTGGAAAAATTACGGTGTCCTCGGTGCGCAGTCTTCAAACACGACCTATGGCGCAGAGCTCTTCGATTTCCACTTTGATCAGGTTGTCCTGCGCCTGATTGGCCTGCTGGAAAAGGCCCTGCCCGACTGTTCGCGCGAAGACCTGTTTTGGGGCTACCACTTCGTCACCGGCGCCTTGATGCTTACGCTCGGCCGCACGGGTCGGATCGATCGTTTGTCTGACGGGCTCTGCAAATCTGACGACTTCGAAGCAGCCAAGGAACGCATGGCTTCCTTCATGGCCGGCGGATTCCACGAGCTTTGCAAAAAGCGGAAGAACGGCAGCGACGCTGCAAGCTAGCGGTACAATCAGTGGTATCTCTTTAGAGCGCTTTGGCCGCGCCCCTCTACGGCGCCCTGCACAACTTCCGGAAGTATCTGGTTATCCAAGGTGAGATCCGAGGTTGCCCAGCGGTGCCACGCATTTTCCTTCTCGACCTCCTTGATCCGGTTGGCCTTGGTCAACCTGCAGCTCGCCATACTCATTGAGCCACCGACTGCTAGTCTGCTCCGTTACGCTGATCGAAGACGCCAATGGTGAATGCTAGTCGGAGCATTGCAAAGGCATGGAGGACCTCGTCGCAGAAGCCCGAAACCACATTGTCGAGGCGGAGAATGATGGCGCGGTACAGGATGTTCTGGCGATCGAGACAGGCCTTGCATACTGGTCATGACGCTCCTTGAATTGTCCCCCAATGGGGGTGTAGGTTCAAACCTGATGAACATGATAGTCTCCATCCTTGTCGCCGTCTTTTTCGGCCTGTCGCAAAGTCTCTGCCTCAGTCCTGTTGCCGCGTCCGGAACTGCCGGGTCCGGGCAAAACACGACTGCGCAGATGGCGGACGGTCATGGCAAGCATGAGACGCCGCCCTGCGAACAGGAGAGCGACCATTGCGACATGCAATTAGTCGCAGCAGCAAAAGGCGAGAGGATGGGTACGCTGGCCGGTCTCGTCGGAAGCGGGGTCAAGGCGCCAGTCACGCTTACCAACCCGGCCTGGTCCGCGATTCCTCTTCGCGCACCGCTTCGTAGGATCGTACCGGATCGGCGAAGTTGGCCGCAATCCCCCTCCCCCCTGCATTTGAAAGTCCGTTTCCTGAATTGAGACCGCACCCGCCGGGCACTCAGCCCGTCTGGTTAAATTTCAATTCAATGGAGATATCTGTGATCAATAGAAGACATTTGCTGCACTCTGCGCTGGCCGCGGGAGCAGTCCTGGGCTCGGCAAAGCTCCTTCCCGCCTGGGCAAGATCCGCAAGCGCCGGAAATCTCGGCATAGCCTCGCTCTCTGGCACGCGGTTTGACCTCGACATTGACCGGTTTCCGGTGCGCATCAATGGTCGAGACGGAATGGCAACAGGAATCAACGGGACCCTGCCAGGTCCACTCCTGCGCTTTCGGGAAGGCGATGATGTCACGCTCAACGTGACGAACCGCCTCCAGGAGGATACGTCGATCCACTGGCATGGGCTGCTTGTGCCATTCCACATGGACGGCGTGCCCGGACTCAGCTTTCCGGGCATAAGACCGGGCGAAACCTTCAAGTATCAATTCAAGGTGCCGCAGAACGGGACCTATTGGTACCACTCCCATTCGGGTCTTCAGGAACAGCTCGGCCATTACGGCCCGATCATAATTGATCCTGCCGATCCGGATCCGGCTCTCTATGACCGGGAATATGTCCTTGTACTCAGCGACTGGAGCTTCACCCATCCGCACCGGATCTTCGCTCAGTTGAAGAAGAATCCGGAAAGCCTGAACTATAACCGGCCGACCCTCTCCAATCCGGTCGGTCTTGGCGGCATGTGGGGCCAGATGAGGATGAGCCCGAGGGATATCGCCGATGTGTCAGGGGATACATATACCTATCTCATCAATGGACATGCGACGGTCGACAATTTCAACATGGCCTTCCAGCCGGGCGAACGGGTTCGCCTGCGCATCATCAACGCCTCCGCCATGACCCTCTTCAATGTCCGCCTCCCGGGCTTGCCAATGACAGTGGTCCAGGCCGACGGCCTGAATATCCAGCCGGTCGAGACCGATGAATTTCAGATGGGAGTTGCGGAAACCTATGACGTGATCGTCGCGCCAACCGAGGCCCGGGCCTATGCATTCGTCGCCGAATCGATTGACCGGACGGGCCAGGCCGTTGCCACACTCGGCCCGCGTGCCGGGATGAAGGCCACGGCCCCCGCCCTCCGGCCCGTGCCAATACTGACCATGCGGGACATGGGCATGGCCCATGGCGACATGCCAGGCATGAGCCTTGATGCCGGATCTGAATCCGGCACGGCGCAGCCCGGTCATGACATGAGCGGGCACGACATGGGCGCCATGCCCATGAAACCCGATCCCGACGGTCCCGCCATCCAGCCCGTCAGAATCGAAGCAGATATCAAACGCGGTCCGGGCGTGGTGAACATCGCCGCGATGGCGATGAGCCGGCTCGAGGAGCCGGGTATCGGCCTCGAGGACGTGCCGCACCGAACACTGACCTATAGCCAACTGCGGGCCCTCGACATGAACGAGGATCACCGCCCCCCCGGTCGCGAGATCGTCATCCATCTGACCTCGAACATGGAACGCTATATGTGGTCGTTCGACGGGGTGAAGTTCTCGGAAGTTACACAATCCATCAAGTTCTATGAGGGCGAAAGGTTACGGCTCACCCTGATCAATGACACGATGATGCCGCATCCCATTCATTTGCACGGAATGTTCTTCGATCTCGTCAATGGCGGCGGCCATCACAAGCCGCGCAAGCACACCGTAACAGTCAAACCCGCAGACAAGGTCAGTGTAGATATTACCGCCGAACATGTCGGGGACTGGGCATTTCACTGCCACCTGCTCTATCATATGCATGCTGGTATGATGCAGGTCGTGAGCGTGCTTCCCGCCGCGCATCCCGAACACCCCGGAGTGCCTGAGCCAGAGCCGGGCGCAGATATGCATATGGACCATCAGGCCATGAATCACGGGGGGCACGCACAATGAGCCTCGTGAAACGAATACTGCGTGCCCTCATTTTCTCGAGTGCCGGGATAGGCGCTCCCCTGAATGCAATCACCCAGGAAGCCCATCAAAGCCCCCCGTGGAATCAGGCCGACGCGCTTCATGGCGCGGACGTCATGGCCGAAGCCCGCCAACGGGTTCTCGCAGAGGGAGGAGATCAGAAGCATTTCTACGTCATGTTCAACCAGCTTGAGGCACAATTTGCCGAAGCGGAAGACCGCTTCGCCTGGAATGGCCAGGCCTGGTATGGCGGCGATCTCAACAAGCTCTGGGTCAAGAGCGAGGGACATGCCTCGCTCACGGACGGTGGCGTTGAGGAAGCCGAAATCCAGGCACTCTACTCCCGGGCCGTGGCGCCCTTTTGGGATATTCAGGCCGGCCTGCGATACGATATCGAGCCGGACGGCCTCGCCCATGGTGTGGTCGCCCTGAACGGGCTCGCGCCTTACTGGTTCGAAGTCGAGACTGCCGCCTTTCTAAGTGAGCAAGGTGATCTCACCGCCCGGATAGAGGCGGAATATGAGTTGTTGTTGACCCAGAGGCTGATCCTTCAGCCAAGCATCGAGGCGGAGCTTTCCGCGCAGCCGGTACCGGATCGTGAGACAGGATCTGGTTTGACCTCGATCAGTGCGGGACTGCGCCTTCGATATGAGGTCAGGCGGGAATTTGCGCCCTATCTCGGACTCGAATGGCACCGCGCCTTGGGGGACACCCGCGACATGATCGAAGCGACGGGTGACGATGGAGAGGAAATCGTTTTTCTCGTCGGTCTCAGAGCCTGGTATTAGGCGGCGGAGATGGGCCGGATCACCGGTCCATCTCCTCCGCTCGCCATGAGGCCTGATTGGCCTGCCTCCGATCTGTCAGCCCCACGCCGGACATACAGGAGGGTGCCGGGCTTTCGCAGTTTGCAGAAAGCAATCAGCCGTGCCAGCCGGATCAGGCATATTGCCGGTCACCCGCAGGGACACCGGCCTTCCTGAGCGCAGGGGGCAGGCACAGAAAATAGATGCGCATGGCCATCCCAGGAGGGCCATGCGCGTTCGCGATAGATGGGTGGGCCAGCGTGGAGGCCCACGCCTAATGGTTCTAGTCGAACTGGACCGCATAGTCTCCGTAGATGGGATCATAATAGACGCCGCCTGCCTGGAAATCGGCATTCCAGACCCGTTCGCCTGCCGCATCGGCCCGATAGATATAGGGCGAAAGAAGCAGACGTTCCTGATGCCAGCGTCCCTCCTGCCCGGAGGGAATCTGCGTGCCGGACCCATAAAGCATCAATCCGTCATCGGACCGTATTTCGTGCTGCGGGCTTACGTCCCGATACTCGTGACTGACATTCATCAGCTTGTGACCCAGCTCATGGGCGATTGTCAGCTTGTTGGTTGCGTCATGCTTTGTCAGTGTGATCACGCCGCGTATCCGGTCAGGAATCGTGTCCGCATACGTGTAGGATGGAAAGGACAGACCGGACGTGTTCACCACTTTCGGAGCCCAGTTCCGTCCCCCGTCGAGATCCTCATAATACGGCATGTAGACATTCTGCATCGCGACCAGATAGACGGTCCGGCTGTTTTCCGGCGCCGGCTCGATGATGGTCTCGAACGCCGCCACCGCTCCATCCGACATTTCTGTCGGATGGATGGCGCTCTGGACATACATGTTGCCATAGCCCCCGGACGGCAGATCGGTCTCCCAATTGGATGCCGTGATCGCCAGGTGCTGAGGGTCGACCTGTCCCGTCTTGATCCAGAGAAGCTTGAACTGAACCCCGGTGGGCTCAAAGACCTTTTTCGCATTGAGGAATTCTTCCACCAATCCGCTGAGTGGCAGTTTCTCGACCGCATCCGGGTGAAGGTTCGAAGGATAATACAGACCGATATCAACGGTCGGTTTCCCGATTTCGAGATCGGAATTGATCGCCTCGAGATCCACGGAGTCGACAAGGCTCCACTGTACATCGCTTTGTTCCACCGGCTCCGAGGTAAAGGCTGCGGTGGAAGAGGTCCCAGCGCATCCGCCCAAGCTCAGAGCCAGAAATGATACGGCAAGAAAGGTCTTTTTCATGGACAGTCTCCTTCTTGATGACAGGGATTACTTGGTTGGCCCGGAGGTTTCGAGCACGGCATTGAAGTCCGGATTCTTCGACCGGGCGAACTGGATGGCCGGATGGTCGGCAGGCAGCTGGCTATAGTAGAAGGGTTCGCCATCCTTGAGCTGTACGTCCAGGCCGGCCGCCATATCCTTGATCCCCGCGACAAACGAATCATAGTCATCGCCTTCACGCTTCTTCTTGAAGATCAGGACCTCGGCCCCTTCTGCAAAGGGCGCTTCCCAGCCGGTGGGCATGTTCGAGCCGAAATGGAAGATCGACCCGGCTTCCATCACCTTCCGCTTGCCTTCGCTGCACAAAACATAGCGGCCGCTCAGCGTATAGACGATGCTCTCGGTCGGGTGCGGGTGCTCAGACAGGAACATGCCCGGCTCCAGGCGGAGCGTATAGGCACGCAGCTCTTCGCCGAACAGGAGCGGACCGAAATAGCCCTCATGCGTAAACGTGGCGCTGCCACTGTTCATGGCCTCCTGGACACTCTCGATGATCTCCACATTGTTCGCCAGCTGAATGTATTCAGGCGAAGTCGGTGTCGCCCCAACCGTCATGGCTGGCTTCACCTCTCCGGGCATGAAATGCGACCCGTCAGCCGCATGTGAATGACCATGCGCCTCGTCACTCGTCTGGGCATTGGTCTGCTGGGAACAAGCTGCGAGCGAAAGAGCAAGCAGGGCGGGAATGATGATCTTGGCTTTCATGGATAGTCTCCTTCTTGATGACAGGGATTACTTGGTTGGCCCGGAGGTTTCGAGCACGGCATTGAAGTCCGGATTCTTCGACCGGGCGAACTGGATGGCCGGATGGTCGGCAGGCAGCTGGCTATAGTAGAAGGGTTCGCCATCCTTGAGCTGTACGTCCAGGCCGGCCGCCATATCCTTGATCCCCGCGACAAACGAATCATAGTCATCGCCTTCACGCTTCTTCTTGAAGATCAGGACCTCGGCCCCTTCTGCAAAGGGCGCTTCCCAGCCGGTGGGCATGTTCGAGCCGAAATGGAAGATCGACCCGGCTTCCATCACCTTCCGCTTGCCTTCGCTGCACAAAACATAGCGGCCGCTCAGCGTATAGACGATGCTCTCGGTCGGGTGCGGGTGCTCAGACAGGAACATGCCCGGCTCCAGGCGGAGCGTATAGGCACGCAGCTCTTCGCCGAACAGGAGCGGACCGAAATAGCCCTCATGCGTAAACGTGGCGCTGCCACTGTTCATGGCCTCCTGGACACTCTCGATGATCTCCACATTGTTCGCCAGCTGAATGTATTCAGGCGAAGTCGGTGTCGCCCCAACCGTCATGGCTGGCTTCACCTCTCCGGGCATGAAATGCGACCCGTCAGCCGCATGTGAATGACCATGCGCCTCGTCACTCGTCTGCTCGGACGCCGCAGGTTTTGCGAAATCTGTGCTGGGCGAAGGGGACGCTGCCGGAGCTGTGGTCTGTCCCATCGATCCCATTTCGAGATGGGCATGGATGTGATCGTCCCGGCTTATCGGATAGTCTTCCTGCATGGTCGTATGGAACAAGCCGTGGGTCTGCATCAGGAACAGGGCAAAGCCAGCAAATATGAGGCCTGCATTGATGAAAACACTCGCAGATCCGAAATGCCTTGTGCGCCGCAACAGGTTCAGAGCGATCCACATCACGATAAGCGCAGCGATCTGACCGAATTCCACGCCCACATTGAATGACAGAATGTGCATCAGCAGGCCGGAATCTTCCCGGATGGGCAGCTGCTGAAGCCGCGTCGACAGGCCAAACCCGTGAATCAGGCCGAACAGCACAACCATGAACAAGAGATTGGGTGACTTTGTCCCGAAGACTTTCGGGAAACCATCAAGGTTTTCAAACCCCTTGTAGATAACTGTCAGAGCAATGATTGCATCGATCAAGAAGTAATTGGCCGTAATGCCCAGATATGTGGCGGAAATCAGTGTGATTGTATGGCCGATCGTGAAGGCTGTCACGAAGCGGAGTATTGAGGAAAAACTTGTCAGGAAGAACATGACTCCAAACAGGAAGAGCAGATGATCATACCCGGTGATCATGTGTTCGGCGCCCAGGATGAGATATTGCAGATCTCCCCCTTCAAGCATTCTGCGACGTGCTTCCTCCGAAATACCATGTGCATGGGCGACGGGCGAAAGTAGGACCAATGATGCGATGAGCGCGGTAACTGCCTTCATTCGCGTGAGCAACATCTCAAACTCCAATATGATATATGTGACTGGGGAGGGTGGCGAGTTGCCGGCTCGAGGGAGGGGGCGCCCCTCAAACCGGCAACTGCCTGAGCACCTAGTCCAGGACCCAGGTTGCACGCGCGTAGAAATATCGCCCGAGCAAGGAATAGGTCATGGTATCGGTATTTCCGTCCGACCAAGATCTGACGTAGGGGGCCTTCTTGTCGAACAGATTGTCAACACCAGCGCTCAATTTCAGGTTTTCTGTAAGCTGGTATCCACTTTGGACATTGTGGTAGAGAACAGCATCAATATCAGTACCGATGGCTCCGGGCGCACCATAATAGTCCGTTGCTGAACCAATCAGCTGCGCATTATAGGTTCCATGCCATGGGCCGGAACTGGCCGACCAGGACCCGGTCGCACGCCAGGATGGATAGCCACCATCACAACAGCCTACACCGCCATCATAAACAAAGGGCGTGTCCCCATCAAATGCGGTAACTTCGTACTTCATCAGATGTGTGGCTTGAACTTCCACGGAGTGCTTGATGTTGCCAGTCGCGAAATCATAGCTGGCGCTGATATCGATGCCCTGCATGACTTCGTCACCGGTATTGGCGCTCTGCGCAGACAGGAAGTCGATGTCTCCGGTCAGGGCATTACGCGTATGGTGCGTGGGTCCGCAGAATGGATGGGACAGGCCGACTGATGTGTAGCAGGAGGCGAGTTTCGTGGATCCGGATGTCTGCCGAATGGCATCCTGAATGTCGATGTCGAAATAATCGAGCGTGATGGACAGTCCAGGGACGAAACTAGGCTGGTATACAGCACCAACTGTGAATGTGGCAGCGTCCTCCGGTTCAAGGTTCGGGTTGCCCCCCTGATCGGTCAGAATGGCTGACCCGAGCTGGGTGTAGCCTACCGGCACGCCGGCAGCTTGACAGTTCTGATAAACCGCACTGGACGAATCCATTGTCGCCCAGTTGGAACAGGGGTCGGCTGTCGGGATCTGACCTTCGCTCACGCCGGAAAACAGTTCCGTGACGCTTGGAACCCGAAAGGCAGTTGAATAGGTGCCGCGGAGTTTGAAGTCCTGCACCAATTGCCAGTTTAGTCCGACCTTGTAGTTTTCATCCGAACCGAACAGATCGTAATCGGAATATCGCACAGCCAGATCAAGATCTACCGCTTGGGCGAGTGGAAGGTCGCGCACCAGCGGCACATTGACCTCTGCATAGAGCTCCTGGGCTTCGATCGAGCCGCTGACCGGATCCTGCGCATTGCCGAGCGCATCCCCCGCGACCAGCAGGGAATCTGGCTCAAGCCAGCCCTTGTCTTCACGATACTCGAACCCCGCAGCGAAACCCACAGGTCCGGCAGGCAGGTCAAACAGCGCGCCCGAGATATTGCCGGTGAAGCTGATCTGCTCATTCCCGCCAGTGTCGCGCTGATTGATCAGGATATAATCTCCCACTTCTGAAGTCAGGTCGCCCTCACCCAGAATATCCGCACAAGGAATTCCATTCATTCCACACAGCGTGGGATCCAGCGTCTCGGCCAGGCGGCGCGTATTGATATTGTTCTTCAACGCATCAACAGCAGTGTTTCGGCCCCAGTTGAGAGACAGATCGTAATTCCAGCCATCCCATAAATCGCCTTCGACACCGGCGACGAGTCTCCAGGTCGAAACATCCTGCTCGAACTGTCTGGAACCGAATTCGGCGGTCCGGCGCCGCAGGAGAATGATGTCTTCACCGGTCGGATTTGTCGGATGCGATGCATCAAACGAAATATTGCTCAAGGTTGCAGGAGATCCTGGCTGGTTCGACGTTCGCCAGTTGAACAAAGCTTCACTGAAGAAGCGCGTCGAATCATTGAGGTCATACTTTCCGATGGCCGCAAAGCTGACGCGTTCGACAGGATTCGACGCATTGAAGAAGGGATTGGAATTAAACCCATGCGCGGCAAGGCTGAAAGGCTCATAGGCGTCGCCACCAATGAAATTGATCTGATCGCCATTCGGCAATACGGCGCGGCCACCCGCCGTGCTCGAACTTCCTGAGGTGCATTCGAGATCCCCGTCCCCATCCAGGTCGGCCAACGCACAGGGCGCTCGCACATCCAGGGGCGCGGCAAGATTGTTCTGATAACTCGCATTGAACATCAGGCTGCCGCGATCATTGGTGACGCCCCAGGTCATGTCGACCAGATATTCTTCAGCGTCCCCCTCATCCGAAATGCCGAATTTGGTATCGAGTCTGAACCCGTCAAATTCATCTTTCGTGATCAGGTTGACAACGCCGGACACAGCATCCGCGCCATAGACTGCCGATGCGCCGTCCTTGAGGACTTCCACCCGTTCGAGGAGCGACACGGGGATCATGTTCAGGTCTACAGAGCTGTTTGCCCCTGAACCACCCGCGACAACCCGTCGGCCATTCAGCAATACGAGCGTCCGGTTAGGACCGAGACCGCGCAGATTGACCTGCGCCGTTCCCCAGCCTCCCGACACCCAGTAGGCAGCATTGGCATTACCGGCAAAACCCGCCGAAAACGACTGAGTCTGCAGAAGCTCTTCCACATTTGTGATACCAGTTGCGTATATTTCCTGCTCATCAAGAACAGCCAGCGGCCCCACACTCGTCAGATCACTGCGTTGAATACGGCTTCCCGTTACCACAACTTTTTCCTGGGTCGCGACCTCCTCCTGGCTGGCAGGGACCATGTCGACCTCCTGCGCGGACGCGGCCGCCGCAACGATGAACGAGACGCCCAAAGTCATTGCTGTTGTCACCATGAGTTTATTTGCAAACCCCCTGGCACTCCCCGAACCATTCACTTTCATTTCACCACTCCTATGGTTGCATACATTGCTACCCGAGCAGTCTCGGGACCAATGACAGTTAGACTAAATCCGAGGCATGCCATTGATCTTCGGCGCCACCGCCAAGGATTTGATCAACCTCGAACAAAAAACCGACGCACGATCGGTTTTTTGCGTAAATTGCAGGCGCAGATAAACCTCGACACCCGAACGCATCTGGACTGACTCTACAGTCCCCTGATGAATTTAATCGACTCAACTGGCACTCCCCCTCGGTTAGCGTGCAGAAATCCGCTGTATTCAGTCTGTAAGCCACCAACAAGCTTGATGGATGGCCTCACTCCCGCACCAACACCACTTCCAAAACTTCACAAGAAGCCTTTCGAAGAACTGTATTGTTATTGTCAAAAATAGCAGCGTCAACATTTTTTTGACCGAGCAATTGCTATTATGCGTGCACATAACAAATTTTGGGCGCTGTCTGCCAACTTATGAAGACTTACGCTGAAAGCATGCGGCCGGGCCTTGCCGCCTTATTTCAAGAGGCCGATAATGGAATCCTGAAATTCTGCCTCAAAAACTCGGCTGCGCCTTGAATTTATCAGTTAAACGCGAGCATCAAGACCTGTTCGAGACCATGATGAACCGGTTCTGCAACAATGAAGGACACGATGACCGCATAGCAAACAAGCCGCTCAACAAGCACAGCCCCACTATCACGCATCGGTAAAGGGGACTGAACCAACCAACTGATCCGACGCTCCAGGGATTGCCCAAGCACAGAAAAAACACTCAAGGATGCCGTTTCTGGCTCGCATGAGCGCTTTTGCTGCCGCAACCGGCCCAGCGTTATGAGGGCCTCTGCCACCGCCAATCGATCACCGCATTGGCTGGCGGCATATCGATCACATTCATATTCAACCGCAATCAGAAATTCGTCGGCCAGACCGCGCCTTGCACTGGGAAAGAATGGTAAGGTCAGGACCTGAAGCGCAAACAGCGATAGGGCATCCGCGCGCCGCGCATGAGCGCGTTCATGATCAAGGACAATCCGGGCCTGCTCGGGAACAATGCTTGCGAGCAAGCCTTCGCTTACGAAAATCCGCCGCCGTACTATGCCAACGCAAAATGCGGAAATGGTCCGGGATTTGACAACCCAGGCTCCCAGTTCCGGATCATAGCGGCTCCAGGTTTCCAGATCTCGAATGACTCGGCCATGCAGGCGCATGCGGTGCACAAAAATAAGGACAATGGGCATCGTAAGAAGCGCCAGCACGGCCAGAAAACCGAGAACAGCGAGCCGCGTCAGCAACATAGGTTCATGTGGGCGGCAAGAGGTCACCATCATTTCGTAATGACAATGCGTGGGCATACTGTTGAACCCGGCAGATGTCGGCACTGCCGCGCAAGAGACAAACAAGGCCAGGCTGACCACGAAGGGAACCGACGCATAGCCGAAGATCGCGCGCCCATATTGTCGGGGACTGAGCTGGGAAAGATGCCGGTGAAACCGGGGCCATACGGCGCTTTGGACGGCACCGATGATGAGCGCGGCAAGCAAGGCCGCAAAAAACGCGATTCCGAGATTGGTCAAGAAGGCGGCATTACCCATCATCTTCTCCTCGCCTTGCGGCGTTCTGCTCCTGTCGTTTCTCCTTTATCAGGCGTTCGAGCGTATCAAGCGCAGCACTGTCGGACTCTGCCGCATGGTCGAGAAATGCCAGCAGATAGTCATCGCGGGAATTCTCGGACAACGTCTTCAGAACATCATCCATCACACGGGTGACGACTTGAGACTGGCTTACGGACGCCTCGTAGAGGAAAGCATGGCTGACCTTGTGACGCGACAGCAATCCCTTTTTGAAGAGACGGTCCATCGCCGACTGGAATGTGTTGCAGGACTGCCCGCCCTTGCGCCCCAGATCATGGTGAACCGTCTTGACCTCGGCCGGTCCGCGCTTCCAGAGATATTGCAGAATGGAGATCTCAAGAGGGCCTAAGGCAATTTTGCGGGTACGCACCGACATTGAGGGGTCCTTCTGGCCTGGAATGTTCATTCGATTTGGCGTCAGCCTAGAGAGGTCTCGACAAACCCGCAATGGTCACATGCCGACTCGCCGCCCTCGCTATGCCCAGGCAGGATCGTCGTGCGTGCAGATGCCGGGATTCTGATCATTTCCTGCAACAAAACCGGTCAGAGCATACCCCGTTCCCCGATGCCGGACCCACCAGCGTTAAAGACGCGAATACAACTGATACCCTTCGCGATAGAAAAGCTTCATCGTCGTGACAAATTCCCCCGCGAGCGACGTGGTACGGTCGATGACAAACAGCGCATCCCCCTCCTTGCACTCCAGCGCGCTTGCGACATCCTTGCCAGCCGCGACGGCACTGAACGACACATCGCCACTGGAAAACGGAACGGTCTGAACCAGCCACTCATTTGCGCTGACATCGTCGAAAGGCGCGCTCCTCATCTGGGGCACAACTTTCAGATTGACCCAGCGCGCTTCATACGCAAACGGTCGGCCATCGGCCAGATGCACCGTGTCCAGCTGTAACGCCTTGGTTCCCTTTTCCAAGCCAAGCCGCGTACGAACTGACAAGGGTGGCACTTTTTCGACCTTGCGCAGGACCTGATGGCGATAATGCCCTCCAAATGCTTCCACCTGCTCACGCACGATTGGAATGTCGAACCTAGCTTGTCGGACAGGCATGTTGCAGACCCGCGTTCCTCCTTTCCGCTTGCGAACGACAAGACCTTCATCTGCGAGCCCCTGCAGCGCGCGATTGATCGTTGTGCGGGCACACCCGTATTCTTCGGCGAGGGACGCCTCGCCCGGGATCAGATCCCCGAGCCCCCACTCCCCCTTCTGAATCCGCTCGAGAATGGATTGGCGAATGATTTGGTGCGTCATCTTGGTCATAGTCTCCCCCTCAATCGGACATTCAGCTCGGAATATGCCGCCTGTATCTCGTGGCGGTTCACATGAGCCCCGTCCCTGACCATATGCCGCCCCGCCGACCAGACATGAGTAACAATGTCATCCGTGCCCGCAAAAATCCATGCGTCAAGGATTGCGTCCTCCCGCAAGGCACCCAGGACAGGTGAATTGAGGTCGAGCGCGATAAAATCTGCCAGGGCGCCGACTTCAATCCGCCCCGCATTCCGCCCGAGGGCGCGCGCCGATCCTCGCGCGGCGCGTTCGTACAGATACCGTCCATTCGACAATGTCTGGTCATCTGTGAGAATCGATCGCTTACCATCCCGAAGCCTCTGCGAGACCTCGAGCATCCGAAGCTCCTCGGTGAGACCAATCCTGACATTCGAATCCGAACCAATCCCAATCACTCCACCCGCGCCCAGAAAGCGATGCCCATCAAAGATTCCGTCCCCGAGATTGGCCTCGGTAATCGGGCAAATCCCAGCCACCGCCCCGGACCTGGCCAGAGCCAGCGTCTCCTCCGGCTCCATCTGTGTGGCATGGATCAGGCACCAGCGCGCATCGACGGGCATATGATCGAGAAGCCAGCGCACGGGTCGGGAGCCCAGAATTTCGACCACTTCCCTCACCTCGCCGATCTGTTCTGCGGCATGTATATGGATTGGCCCGTTCGGGGAGAGGCTGAGCGCCAACTCCATGCCTTCTGATGACACGGCGCGTAGCGAATGCGGCGCCACACCGAGTTTGAAGTCGTCCGGCATGCCCCCGAGCCGCGCCGCGAGAGATTCATAAAGGTCCGAAAATTGCTGGAGATCGCAGCCAAACCGTGTTTGCCCCCCCTCCAGCGGGCGCCCATCAAGCCCGCCCTGCATATAAAGAACCGGAAGATGAGTATAGCCGATGCCGGTGAGCTCGGCGGCCTTGAAATGCCTCAGGGACGTCTCGTCGAGTTGGTCGTAAATCTTGCCGCCGGGCGCATGATGAAGATAATGGAATTCTGCCTGCGCCGCATAACCCGCCTCCATCATTTCCATCTGGACTTGAGCCGCGATGACTTCGATGTCATCAGGAGAAAGAAGCTCCAGAAACCGGTACATGACCTGACGCCAGGTCCAGAAATCATCGATTGCTGTCGGTCCGCGACGCTCAGCCAGCCCGGCCATGGCCCTCTGGAAACTGTGACTGTGAACGTTGCCCATGGCTGGCAAAAGAACGCCCACGGAATGGTCGCACTGACCATCATTTGGCGCAATGTCGACCACATATCCTTCGGCGTCGATACTGATCTTGGCATCATGCAGCCACCCTCTGGCGGACAGCATCTGACTGGCAGAAATTTCGATGGTCATCTTGTCTTGCACGCCCTTTTATTATGTGTGTACATATAAATATGTTGCTGCCATAAGACAAGAGCGATGACACGACCCACCCTGTTCACCGATTGCACTGTTGCCACTATGGAGTCCGGTCGGCCGAGTTACGGACTGATCGAGGATGCCGCGATTCTCCAACGCGACGGCCTGATCGAATGGGTCGGCCGCTCTGGCGCGGTCCCAGGCAAACGAAGCGAAATGGCAGAGCAATCCTTGCAGGGCCGACTCGTGACGCCTGCGCTTATTGATTGTCACACGCATCTGGTCTTCGGCGGCAATCGCGCGAAGGAATTCGAACAGCGTCTTCAGGGGGTGAGCTATGAAGAGATTGCCAGAAGCGGCGGCGGCATAAACTCCACGGTCGAATCGACCCGCACTGCCAGCTTTGAGGCACTGGTGTCCGCATCCCTGCGACGCCTTGATGACCTGATCAGCGACGGGGTTGCCGTCGTGGAAGTGAAGTCGGGATACGGGCTCACCATAGAAGACGAGATTCGCATGCTCCGGGTGGCCAGAAAGCTCGAAGCGTTGCGGCCCGTGAAAATCGTCACGACCTGGCTGGCCGCGCATGCCCTCCCTCCAGCTTTCAAGGACCGGCCTGATAATTATATCGACGAGGTTGCCATTCCAGGACTGGTCCGCGCCGCAGAGGAAGGCCTGGTCGATGCGGTAGACGGGTTTTGTGAAACAATCGGCTTTTCCCCGGCTCAGATCGAGCGCGTCTTTCAGGCTGCAGCTTCACTCGGACTGCCTGTGAAGCTGCATGCCGAACAGATTTCAGATCTGAAAGGCGCCTTGCTGGCGGCGCGGTATTCGGCCCTTTCGGCGGATCATCTCGAATTCCTGTCAGAGACGGATGTTCCGGAATTTGCCCGCGCCGGAACCGTGGCTGTCCTCCTGCCCGGCGCCTTCTATACGCTCCGGGAAACGAAGCTGCCGCCCATCGCCGCCCTTCGCAAACATGGGGTCGACATAGCCATCGCGACCGACTGCAATCCAGGCAGCTCTCCCCTGTCCTCGCTTCTTGCTGCGATGAACATGGCCTGCATCCAATTCTCCCTGACTCCTGAAGAAGCACTGGCCGGCACGACCCGGAACGCCGCAAAGGCGCTCGGACTGGCAGGGATGTATGGTGAAATCACGCAAGGGGCCAAGACCGAACTGGCCGTCTGGGACGTCGCGCACCCCGCCGACCTTTCCTACTGGATCGGCCGCAGCACGCTCCATATGCGTCTCTCGAACAGGAATTATATGTGATGGTTCAATTTGAGCCCGGCAAGGTGTCACTCGATGATCTGGAGTCCCTCTACAGGCACTCCACCCACTTCCAGATTCATCCCGGCGCCTATCCCCGGATTGCCGACTCTGTGGGGACGCTCTCCCGGCGGATCGGGGAGGGCGAGACAATTTACGGCGTGAATACAGGCTTTGGCAAGCTGGCTTCCGTCAGGATCAATGGGGACAGCCTGGCCCTGTTGCAGAAGAATCTCGTCCGCTCGCACGCAGCCGGCATTGGCGAGCCTTTGCCGGCGAATATCGTCCGTCTGATGATGGCGCTGAAATGTATTTCGCTTGCCCGAGGCGCCTCCGGCGTTCGCGTCGAACTGGTCGACCGGATCCAGCAAGTCTACAGCGCGGGCATCATACCGGTTATTCCCGCACAAGGGTCTGTCGGGGCATCGGGTGATCTGGCGCCGCTCGCCCATATGGCCGCTGCCCTGATCGGGGAAGGCGACGTCTTTTATCAGGGTGAAAGGATACCAGCCGGTCGGGCATTGCAAATGGCCGGCATGGCGTCCTTCGAGCTTCAGGCCAAGGAAGGTCTTGCGCTTCTCAACGGCACCCAGGCGTCTACCGCGCTCGCGCTCGCTGGCCTGTTCGGTGCCTGGCGACTGGCCCTCTGTTCTCTGACAACTGCCGCGCTTTCAATCGATGCCGCCATGGGTTCAAGCGCCCCCTTCCATGATGAGATCCATCAATTGCGCGGCCATCGCGGCCAGATCGACAGTGCGCGGCGGCTGCGCGAACTTCTTGCCGGCTCAGAAATTCGCGAAAGTCATCTGACCGGCGATGAGCGCGTTCAGGATCCTTATTGCCTGAGATGTGCCCCCCAAGTCATTGGCGCCTGCCTGGACCAGCTCCGCCAGGTCGCGGCTACCCTGAAAATCGAGGCGAATGCCGCGACGGACAATCCGCTCGTCCTGTCTGATGGCGACATCGTTTCCGGCGGCAATTTCCACGCAGAGCCCGTGGCACTTGCTGCAGACCAGACGGCCATCGCCATAGCGGAAATCGGCAGCATCGCCCAGCGCCGAATTGCCATGCTTGTGGATCCCAGCCTCAGCTTTGGGCTTCCTGCATTTCTTGCGCTCGATCCCGGCCTCAAATCGGGCTTGATGATCGCGGAGGTCACATCGGCCGCCCTGATGAGCGAAAACAAGGCGCTGTCGAATCCCCGTTCCGTCGACTCCACACCGACCTCCGCCAATCAGGAAGACCATGTGTCCATGGCCTGCCATGCGGCGCGCCGATTGCTTGAAATGAACGAAAATCTGGCGGGGATACTCGGCATTGAAGCGCTATGCGGCGCACAAGGCGTTGAGTTTCGCACGCCGCTTGCGACAAGCCCCAGCCTCCAGCATGCGATCCGAACAATCCGCAATCACGCAGCCCCCTTCGATGATGAGCGGATGATCAGCCCCGATATCGAGGCGATGAAGACGCTTGTCCTGTCTGGCGATGCGCTCTGCGACGTCCAGCAAGGCGTTACAGCGATAGAGATGACGCCATGACTCCGGTAACAATTGTTCAGGGTCAGGGGCCCGTCATTCTGGGCCAGCCGCATTCAGGGACCTATGTTCCCGAACCAATTTTCCAGGCCCTGAATGACACAGGTCGTCGGCTGCTCGACACCGACTGGCACATTCCGCGATTGTATGACGGCCTTCTGGCCGACGCCACAATCGTGCGTGCGAATTTCAGTCGCTATGTGATAGACGCCAATCGTCCGCCTGACGGTGCCTCTCTGTATCCCGGTCAGAACAGCACAGGTCTTGTGCCGACTTTCACGTTCGACGGCCAATCTATCTGGCAGACTGCGCCCACGGATGACGAGGTCGCAGACCGGATCAATGACTACCACCGTCCATACCACACTGCGCTCAGTGTGCAGATCGAAAGGATCAAGTCACTGCATGGCTTCGCTGTATTGTATGACTGCCATTCAATTCGGTCAAAAATCCCGTTCCTGTTCGACGATCGCCTTCCGGATCTGAATGTCGGTGACAATAATGGCACCACTTGCGCGCCCGTCCTGACCCGGGCTGTCGCGGACATTTGCGCCAGCACGTCTCACTACACGCATGTTGTCAATGGCCGCTTCAAAGGGGGCTGGACCACGCGCCAGTATGGCAAGCCGGCAGAGGGGGTGCACGCCATTCAGATGGAGCTCGCGCAGCGCTGCTACCTCACCTCCGAAACACCTCCTTTCGACTATTCCATCCCCCGGGCCGACAAGTTTCGGTCCCTGCTTCAGTCAATCCTGATCGCCGTCTCCACCACGGCTCAGGCATCGCTTTAATGGAGAATACCTTGGACATGACGCTGAAAAACCGACGCGATATTGCCAGCCCGACCGGGTCGGACCTGACTTGCCGGTCCTGGACCACTGAAGCGCCCTTCCGGATGCTACAGAACAATCTCGATCGTAACGTCGCAGAAAACCCGGACGAGCTTGTTGTATACGGAGGCATTGGCCGCGCAGCACGTACCTGGAAGGACTTCGATCAGATTCTGGAAACGCTCAAGACGCTGCAGGAGGATGAGACCCTGCTCGTTCAGTCCGGCAAGCCGGTTGGGGTCTTCCGCACACATGGCGACGCGCCCAGGGTTCTCATCGCCAACTCGAATCTCGTTCCAAAGTGGGCAAACTGGGAACACTTCAACGAGCTCGATAAGAAAGGGCTCATGATGTACGGTCAGATGACAGCGGGGTCATGGATATATATCGGCACGCAGGGCATCGTTCAGGGCACCTACGAGACATTCGTGGAAGCTGGCCGGCAACATTATGATGGGAACCTCAAAGGCCGCTGGATCCTGACGGGCGGCCTCGGCGGCATGGGCGGTGCCCAGCCACTAGCGGCCGTCATGGCGGGGGCGTGCTGTCTCGCAGTTGAGTGTGATCCCGAGCACATAGATTTCCGGTTGCGCACCAAGTATCTTGACGAAAAGACGGATAGTCTGGATGAGGCCCTCGCGCTGATCGAGACATGGACCAAATCTGGTGAGGCCAAGTCCGTGGGCTTGTGCGGCAATGCAGCTGATATCTTTCCTGAACTCGTAAAGCGGGGCATCCGCCCGGACCTTGTCACAGACCAGACGTCCGCCCATGATCCGGTCAATGGCTACCTGCCTTCCGGATGGTCGCTGTCCGAGTGGAAACAAAAGCAGGTCACCGATCCAGAGGCAGTGAAGCAGGCTGCATGCATATCGATGAAGATACAGGTTCAGGCGATGCTGGACTTCTGGCATCAGGGCGTGCCCACACTCGACTATGGCAACAACATCCGTCAGGTCGCCTTCGATGAAGGCCTCGAGAACGCGTTCGATTTTCCCGGATTTGTCCCGGCCTATATCCGGCCGCTCTTTTGCAGGGGGGTCGGTCCGTTCCGCTGGGTTGCCCTGTCAGGCGACCCGGAGGACATCTACAAGACAGACCAGAAGGTCAAGGAACTGCTTCCTGACGACCACAACCTGCATCGATGGTTGGATATGGCTCGCGAACGCATCGCGTTTCAGGGTCTGCCTGCCCGCATCTGCTGGGTCGGCCTCGGCGACCGGGACCGCCTTGGTCTGGCCTTCAATGAAATGGTTGCCAATGGCGAACTGAAGGCCCCGGTGGTCATCGGCCGCGATCATCTCGACAGCGGGTCCGTGGCCAGTCCCAATCGCGAGACCGAGGCGATGCGCGACGGCTCAAGCGCCGTCTCTGACTGGCCGCTGCTCAATGCCCTTCTCAATACGGCATCCGGTGCGACCTGGGTCAGCCTGCATCATGGCGGCGGCGTCGGCATGGGCTATTCTCAACATGCTGGCATGGTCATCGTCGCGGACGGAACCGAAGATGCGGCCCGCCGGATTGGGCGAGTACTCTGGAACGACCCGGCAACGGGGGTCATGCGCCATGCAGATGCAGGGTATGACGACGCGATTGACTGCGCCCGTGAGAAACAGCTCAACCTGCCCGGCATTCTTGCGCGTTGATCGAAGCGAAGCACGCCTTCTCCCTCTACTACACCTAGCTCAGGACGGTCATTCGTGGGTAAAAATATCGCATTCAGAGTGCGCCAGTGGCACAAATGGCTGTCGCTCATCATCGGCGCGCAAGTCATGCTTTGGCTCGCGACAGGCGTTTACATGGTGGTGATAAATCTTGATTTCATTCATGGTGACCACCTCGTTCAGAACATGGCTGCGACGCTTGGCGCAGATTATGAGCCAAGCGTCACATTCCAAGACGTGGTCGATGACTATCCGGACGCCAGCGAAATTGTCCTCGCGAGCTGGATTGGGCAACCCGTTTTCCGGGTGAGATCTCCGGCCGGATCACATCTTGTGGATGCGGAAACCGGTCGCCAAATTTCTCCGCTCACGCAAGACGATGCAATCGCTGTCGCGCGATACCACTATACCCGGACGGCCGACATAGCCTCGGCCAGGCTATTGGTGGATGCGGAAGAGGCGCCGACAGAAATCCAGTCCCGGCCACTTCCTTTATGGCGCGTGGATTTCGAAGATGCCGGATCAACCGCCTTCTATGTCTCACCGGATGACGGGTCGCTGATTACCAGACGCCACACATACTGGCGTATCTTCGATTTCGCCTGGATGCTGCACATCATGGACTATGAAGAACGCGCAGACGTGAACAATACCCTTCTACGGATTTCGGCTGGCCTTGGCCTTGTGCTCTCGGTCCTTGGAATGTGGCTGCTCTTTTTCAGCTTCAGGCGCCGCCGGGGGTCCCTGTCATGATGGCGATCATTCGACAGGGCCATAAATGGATCGCATTGATCCTGGGCATTCAGCTTGCTCTCTGGATGCTGAGCGGCCTCGGCATGGCCATTCTTCCTCACAGCAAGGTTGTTGGCCACCATCACAAGGCCGCACCCGCAGCCCCCACCCCGCTCAGTGAGCTTGCCTGTGCCGAGATCGGCCAGCCTGATGCCTTGGGCCGCGGCGATATCCGCGAGATCCGTCTCAAAAACCTCAATGGGCGCGCGGTCTTCGAAACGGTCACGCCGGACGGTTCAACACTTGGCGAAGCGGTGACCGGTAACACAATCATTGTGAGCGAAGCGCTCGCTGGCGACATCGCTCTCAAGGATTATTCCGGCCCGGGCGAGATCAGTCGGACCCGTCTTCTCACCGAGTCCACGCTGGAAATTCGCGACCACGCCCCACCCGCCTGGCGGATCGACTTCTCCGACCCCGAGCAGACGAGCCTTTATGTTTCGGCTTCGAATGGCGAGATTCTCGAGAGGCGGAACAATTATTGGAGAACGTTCGACGTCTTCTGGATGGTCCACATCATGGACTATGTCAGCCGATCCAGCTTCAATCACCCGCTCATCATCCTGACCGCGCTCGTTGTGCTTTGGCTCGGCTTCAGCGGGATTGCTCTCTGGTGGGACAGTTTCAGACGGAACGACTTCAATGTCATCGGCAGATGGCGCTTACGGAAGCACACCGTCGCACTGGCCCTCTCGGACAGTGAAGGCGGCACGATCCGGACCGTCGACGCCCGACCCATGCAGTCACTCTTCACAGCGATGGGCACTGAAGGTTACCCGCTTCCTTCCACTTGCGGCGGCGGTGGTACATGCGGCCTCTGCCGGGTAAGGATTGGCCCGGCTCTCCCGATCTTCCCGGCTGACCGCCGGCAAATACCGGACGCCGAGCTGGAGGAAGGATACCGGCTGGCATGCCAGCACCAGATCACCTCCCCTCTTTCGGTGACGCTACCGCATGGCCTGCTGGACGCAACTGACATCAAAGCAGTCGTCGTCTCTTCCACCTTCATCACGCCGGACATGTACGAGTTGTGCCTGTCGCTTCCCACGCCGCTCGACTTCCGGGCCGGTAGCTATGTTCAAGTCGAAATTCCGCCCTTTACATCCTGTCTCGATGAGCTGGACCTGCCTGATCAGGTGAAGGCGCAGTGGGAAAGGTCGGGCGCCGCAAAGACGTTCGGCACCAATGTCCCGGTCTTCCGGACTTATTCCCTCGCAAACGCCCCGGGCGAGTTTGGGAACAAGGTCATGTTGAGCATTCGCCTCGCGCTCCCCAAAATCGGTATGATGGACGTCCCGGTGGGAGTCGGATCTGCATTCCTGCTGACGCGGAAGAGCGGTGATACGTTGCATCTGCGTGGGCCGTTTGGGGATTTTCATATCAATGAGGATGCCGATGAAATCATCTTCATTGGAGGCGGCGCGGGGATCGCGCCGATCCGATCCATGATCCTCGATCAGCTCAAGGTAAAACGCACATCTTCGCGGATATCGTTCTGGTATGGGGCCAGAACACAGGAACACCTAGCCTATCAGGAAGATTTGGAAGAGCTTGTGGCAGCATATCCAAATTTCTCCTGGCATGTGGCCCTGTCAGACGCACCGGAAACGGATACCTGGTCTGGTCCGCGCGGCTTGATCCATGAATTGGTTCGCGATCAGTGTATCACCTCACATCCCGATCTCGACGCGTGTAGTTTTTATATATGCGGTCCTCCACCCATGCTGGCGGCGGTTCTGTCTTTGTTAAAATCTCTGAACGTGCCGGACAGCCGCATAGCGTTCGATGATTTCGGAAATTGACCCGGTGCAGACGATCTGGAGATGGGCGAAGCACAACCTATTCCGTGAACTGATCCCTGTAAAAAGCTGTCTACTTAAAGCTATACTTTCCTTTCAGGTCGGCTTTGGCCACTGAGTATGGATATCGTCGATCACGAAAGTATGGACGGGTTCGTCGGGCTGATGACCGTCGCGTATGTGCGGATGGTCGGCAGGAAGGTCTGGATGCGCGTGAACGATTTGCGTAACATCGCGCCTTGGCCAGACGCGCGCCGCAATTATCAGGCCCGCGAGGGAAAGAGCGCAGAGACCGGCAAAGGCTGCTGACTGGCCAAGCGACGCACCTAGCCAGCCTGCCAGGGGATAGGCAATTAGCCAGCACGCATGGCTGAGCGCGAATTGCGCCGCGAAAATTGTGGTGCGGTTGTCGGCATGAGATGAGCGCCTGAGCAGTCGACCGGCAGGAGTCACACACAAGGAATAGGCCGCCCCCAGACATAACCAGCCGCCAAGAATGATCGGCCATTGAATTCCCACCAAGAGGGTCAGCGCGGCAAGTGCGGCCAGAAGGCCTGTCAGAAAGGCCGAGGCGGCCAGCAACGCCGTCCGGTCGCTTAGCTTTCGAAGAATACTGGAGACTGACAGCGCAATGAGCATCGAGCCCAGGCCATACGCGCCCAGCGTAATCGCATAGGCGGCCTGGGAAAGCGCCAGTTCCTCGCGAATGATGACGACGGTGTTGACGGTGACCATAGATCCAGCCGCCGCGGCCGAGAGGGTGACCGCCAGCAATCCGACAAGGCGAGGCGTCTTCAGATACATGACCATGCCGTGACTGGTGCGAGCCCAGACCCCGCCGCTATGGAATTTTGCAGCGCGGCCGATGGCCAGTCCCGACCTTAGTACAAGGATCGCCGAGCCGACGAAACCAATTGCTGTTCCTGCAAACAGACCGTTGAACGAGATCACCGTGAGGAACGCGGCGGCTATCAGGGGACTGGTGAGGCTCTCCATGTCGTACGCAAGACGGGAGAGCGAGAGCGCTTTCGTATAATCTTCCTCATCAGGCAGGATATCGGGGATCGAGGCCTGGAAAGTCGGCGTGAAGGCCGCTGAGGCCGATTGCAGGACGAAGATCAATCCATAAATCTGCCAGACCTCCGTGACGAATGGGAGGAACAGCGCAACGCCAGCCCGTACGATATCCAGTGCCACGAGAAACGTCTTGCGGGGGAGCCGGGACGAGAAGGCCCCCACGACTGGAGCGATCGCGATATAGGCCACCATCTTGATCGCAAGCGCGATGCCGAGCACCTGCCCGGCCTCGTTTCCTGCAAGCTCGAAAGCGAGCAAGCCGAGCGCGACCGTGAGTAGCCCGGTGCCAATCAGGGCAATCAGCTGCGCAAGGAAAAGATGCCGATAGGTACGATCAGTGAGAATACCCAGCATGAAAGTGTGCCTGAAGGGCCCTTCCTATTCCGCTGGCACCGGCTCGTCCGCCAGCAACGGTTCACGTCGTGAGCTTTTCTCTCCCCCATGAACAATTCGGTAGAGCGCTGGCAGAACGAGCAAGGTGAGAAGCGTCGAGGAGAAAATTCCGCCGATCACCACTGTCGCAAGAGGTCGTTGAACCTCGCTGCCGAGCCCGACATTGAACGCCATCGGAATAAAGCCCAGACTGGCAACGAGCGCGGTCATGAGCACCGGCCTCAACCGTTGCAAAGCCCCTTCATAGATCGCCTCGTCCAAGGCCTCTCCCCGTTCGCGGCGCTGGCGAATGAAACTGAGCATTACCACACCATTGAGCACGGCGACGCCGGAGAGGGCGATAAATCCAACGCCCGCGGATATCGAGAATGGCATGTCGCGCAAGGCCAGCGCTGCCACGCCTCCCGTCAGTGCGAGAGGGACTCCCGAGAAGACGATCGCGGCATCCCGCAGGGTGCCGAACAGCATCAGCAACAGACCGAAAATCATCAGCAGCGCGATGGGCACCACAACCGACAGGCGCTGACTGGCAGAGACAAGCTGTTCATACGTTCCGCCATATTCGATCCAATAGCCGGCTGGGAGGTCAGCGCCGTCCGATACGCGATCCTGCAGTTCGGTGATAAATGAGCCAAGATCCCGACCTCTCACATTTGAGGTGACAACAAGCTTGCGCTTGCCGTTCTCGCGACTGACCTGATTGGGGCCCGGGGCGATGTCGACGCTCGCTACTTCAGACAGAGGCACGAACATAACGCCATCGCCGGACCGTCTGCCTTCCGGCAGAGGGACAGGCAGACGCTGAATCGCCACAACATCCGTACGCAAATATTCAGGGAATCTGACAACGATATCGAAGCGGCGGTCGCCTTCGAAAAAACGTCCGGCGACTTGCCCCCCCAGCGCCGTTGCCGCAACTGCCTGGATGTCACCGACGTTCAATCCGTATCTTGCAAGCGCATCCCTGTCAGGGCGAATTGACAAGATAGGCAGGCCCGTAACTTGTTCGCGCTGCACATCGGCGGAGCCAGCCGTGCCGGTTACGATCTCCTGAATCCGATCGGCTATCGCTTCCAGTGTTTCCAGATCATCGCCATAGATTTTCACGGCGACATCTGCGCGGACCCCTGAAATCAGCTCATTGAACCGCATTTCAATCGGCTGGGTCAGCTCATACTTGCTGCCAGGTATCTGTTCGACCACTGCCTGTAGCTCGGAGACAAGTTGCGATTTTGGCTTTCTGGGGTCCGGCCATTCCTTACGTGGTTTCATGATCACGAATGTGTCTGCCACACTCGGAGGCACCGGATCGGTCGCAATTTCAGGCGTGCCGATCTTGGCAAAAACGCGTTCGACCTCCGGGACCTGCACGATCCTCGCTTCGAGCATTTCCTGCATTTCAATCGCCTGAGTCAGGCTTGTGCCTGGAATGCGCAAAGCGTGGAGGGCTATATCGCCTTCATCAAGGTTTGGAATAAACTCCGAACCTAGCTTGGTTGCCTCCCAGCCACCGATGCCGACGAGCGCAACGGCTCCGATCACAATAGCGTATCGAACACGTAGCGCGAAGCTAAGAGCCGGCCGGTAAAGCCACTTTGCCCCCCTCATCAGGCGGCTTTCCTTCTCCGTGACTTTGCCGCGGACAATAAGCGCGACGGCAGCTGGCACGAAAGTCAGCGAGAGGATCAGGGCCGAGGTGAGCGCCAGAACCACAGTGAAGGCCATCGGGTGGAACATCTTCCCTTCGATCCCCGTCAGGGCAAAGATTGGAAAATACACCACCGTGATGATGATCACGCCGAATATCGATGGTTTGATCACTTCACTGGACGCTTCGGCTGCCAGGGAAAATCGCTCTTCGCGGGTCAGCAAGCGACCTAGGCTCCCCTGCTTCTCCGCAAATCGCCGGAGGCAATTTTCGACAATGATAACAGCGCCATCAACGATCAGGCCGAAATCGAGCGCGCCGAGACTCATCAGATTGCCCGACACATTGTTCTCGACCATCCCCGTGATAGTCATCAGCATCGCCACGGGAATGACCGCCGCCGTTATGAGTGCTGCCCGTATATTTCCGAGCAGGAGAAACAGGACGAGAATAACCAGTGACGCACCCTCAGCCAGATTCTTCTCGACGGTTGCGATCGTCGCATCGACCAGAGTCGTGCGATTATAGACTGGCGTGATCTGGACGCCATCAGGCAGACCAGGCCGGATTTCGTCCACCCGCTCGTCAACTGCGACTGATACTGTGCGGCTGTTTTCGCCGACCAGCATGAAGGCGGTACCAAGAATAACTTCCTCACCGTTCTGGGTTGCAGCGCCAGTCCGGAGTTCTTCACCGATGGTTATTTCTGCGACATCTGACAACCGGATCCCGAAGGCGCCGGTGTCTTTCACGGTAATGTTGCGAAGATCGTCAAGCGAATTCGCCTGACCGGGAACCCGGATCAGGTTCTGCTCACCATGACGTTCAATATAGCCTGCGCCGGTATTCGCATTATTCGCTTCCACCGCGCCGATGATATCGTCTAGCGTCAGATCGAATCCGGCGAGGGCTGCCGGATCTGGCAGGATATGGATTTCCTTCTTGAACCCGCCGATCGTGTTGACTTCCGTCACGCCTTCGACCGTGCGCAGCTGAGGCAAGACCACCCAGTCATTGAGCGTGCGCAAATCCATCGCCGTGTACCGTGCGCCATATTCAGTGAGTGCGCCGGGCTCAGCCGAAAGGATGTACATGTAAATTTCGCCCAGCCCCGTTGCGATAGGACCGAGTTCAGGCGACACGCCTTCCGGAAGTGTGGCTCGAACCGACTGGATTCTTTCTGAAACCAGTTGTCTGGCGCGGTAGATGTCGGTGCCATCATCGAAGATCACCGTCACTTGACTCAATCCGTAGCGGGAAACCGACCGTGTATAGTCAAGATCAGGAAGACCCGAAATGGCGGTCTCTACCGGGAACGTGATGCGTTGCTCGGTTTCCAGAGGCGAATAGCCGGGGGCTTCCGTGTTGATCTGCACCTGGACATTTGTGATGTCAGGAACGGCATCGATCGGAAGCCGGTTGAAATTGTAGATACCGAGTGCGGCAAGTCCGAATACAACAGCAAGGACCAACCAGCGCTGGCTGATCGAGAATCGAATGATGCTCTCAAGCATGGCTGTCTCCTAATGGTCGTGGCTGGCGCCGGACTTTTCAATGTCGGCTTTGATGAGGAAGGAATTGGCGCTGACATATTCAGTGCCGGGATCTAACCCGCCAAGGACTTCGACAAATTCACCATCGCTCTTTCCCAGGTCGAGCATCCGGACCTCGTAGGTCTCGCCCACTTTTGCGTAGACCACGGTGAAGTCACGAAAGCTCTGCAGCCCGGATTCTCTCACGGCGAGCGGCACCTCAGACTCTCCGGTCACAACGCTCGCCATGACCCGCATGCCAGGGGTCATTGCCGCTTCGATCGGCACGGGGGCTACGGCGATACGAGTCTGCGTATTTTCGCCCGATATCGGCAGAAAGCGGGTAATCTCTGACGCAAACTCGAGGTCAGACCCAGCAACACCCATGCGGACGCTCTGACCTGTTTTCACCTTCCCTGCATCCTTAGGGAAGACGTGCAGACGCGCCTCCAACTGATTGAGGTCAGCGATCGTGAAGAGAGATTGATCGCCCGCGACATCGCCCGCATTGGTGTTGCGTTCAAGGATTGTCCCCGATACCGGCGCGGTGACCGAATAACTCTGAAGACTGGAGGAGCTTTCGACGCGCGCCAGCGTCTGTCCCTTGCGAACCATATCATTCACGCCGACGCTAACCGACTGGACTGGACCGGGGTAGCGGGCCCGAACCTCCGCGGTCGCAGATGGCGAGAGGGCCGTCACGCCCGAGAGAGGAATTATGTCCCTGATCACCGCAGCACCGGCAATTTCAGTCTCGACACCCATGGACACAGCTGTGTCGTCGGCAATCGTGGTGCGGCCCTCGAAGGATTCATAACTCCAAGAGTAAGACGTGCCCTGATGTTGGGCGTCGACGAAGACCTCGAAAGAATGCGGTTCGGTAACGACACCGTCGCCTTTCAGATAATCCTGAACCGGAGAGAATTCGAAAATATCCTCCTCGTCTCCAAGTCGGTCGAGGCGAACTGTCAGCGCGACACGGGACGGATCAACAGGTTCACCTGCAAGGAAAGGATAAATTCGATACTCAGGCGGCACACCTGACTCAAAAATCGTCATTTCCAGCGCAAAATCCCCCTCTTCCAACAGACGTCCTCCATGAGGCCCTTCCGAAGTTTCAGATTCTCCGGCCCCAGTATGAATATTGTCGCCATCGCCTGGCGCTGAATTCTGGCTGCCGCAGCCGGTGAGGGTCATCAGCGCTGCAATTACTGCAGCGGCAACAGGATAAAGAATGCGAGGATTCATTGTGCAGTCTCCACGATGGACTGCCAGTCTTCCCGGCCAGTGACGCGGGAAAGAGCAGCTTCGTTCAGGATGAAGGTCTCGATATGGCCGAGACGCTGTTCACGCAGTTCAGCAAGTGTTCGCTGCGCATCGATGATTTCGAGGTACGAAAATGCGCCGCGGTCATACCCCTCTTGGGCCAGATCAAGCGCGCGGATCGCTTCAGGAAGTAAAACGTCGTCTATATCTCGTATGCTGGCCTGCGCATTTTGCGCCGCGCGCTGATAGTTGACTGCCTGACGCAGCAATTGCTGGCGTAGCACACGTTCGCGGACAGCGACGAGTTCTTGTTGAACCCGGTGTTTGGCAGCTTTGGCAGCTGACTGACTCTGCGTACCCAGAGGGATGGTGACACCGGCGATGACGCCAATGTCTTCTCGATATCCGAATTTCCGAACACCCGCACTCCAAGTCACATCTGGCACTGCTTCCGCCCTGCGAAGTTCTGTCTCAGCCGCAAGGCGGCGGTCTTCCGCCTGCAGTTTTTCGAATTCAGGTGAGTACACACCTGGAATATCCAGCTGGCCTGATTTCAAGCGGCGCTCAATGAATCCAGGCTCGATCGCAAAATCCTCCGCCCTGCCCCACATACTGGCAATGGTCATACGCCGCTCGGCGGCGAGGCGGTGGTATTGAAGCGCTTCTGCCTCAGCCCTAGCGAGGTCCGTCACTGACCGCGCCTGCGCAAGAAGTGGGTCTCGGGCAGCTTCCACGCGGCGATCAACAATTTCCTTCAAAGACCGTGAAATCGCGACGCGCTTGCAGGCGAGATCGGCTCGGCGCTTCAGGAGGACAGCTTCAACATACAGCGTCTCAATCGCGTGAGCGATATCGTGCTCGATGATTTCCCGCTCAGTTTCTGCAACGGCTATCCCTGCGCGCGCCACCGCTTCGCGCGCCTCTCTTTTGCCACCGCGCTCCCACGTCCTTGAGAATCGCCCTGTCACTTCCAGATTGTCGATCTCGCCCGCCAGACCGATTCCTGGAAAATTTTCAGTTTCGAGACTGATCGTATCCATTGGGCGAAGTGCAGCAATCGTCCGTTCCGTGCGGGCCAGGGCCACACCCTTGTCCGCCAGGATGGGTCGCAAGTCGGCGTCAAGTGCAGCCCGCATGGCTTGAGAGGACGTCACAATTTCGAGATCTTCGCCTGCTTCACAAACGGATGTCTGCGCGCTGACCGGCAGAAGTGGCAACGCCATGATCAAGGCGCAGCCTATAATTTTAAGTGCCATGAAACTTACTCCAGGCTGAACAAGCAAACATTGGACGCCCGCATGGCGTAACAATGTACGATATTATGTTCAGGCTGAAATTCGTTCGGGATCCGGATCTTTCAGGCGGATGGGTCCGCGATAGGATGGCGGACCGGATACAAGCCTTACAAAAGGCACAACTGACTTGACGAGACCAGTCGGTGAAGAAATGCCAAGCGCAACAAAATGAAGTTCCGGAGGGTGATCCTCATGATCAAGCTCGTGCGAGTGCTCATCGTCCAGATCGGACAGAGTGTCATGACCGAGGCCCTGCTCATCAAGATGATGATCGATTGGCATCACATGATGCAGCTCTTCAGCATGCGCACGCGTATGCGCCGCCCCTGACAGGAATGGTGATATGGCGAAAATCGCACAGAGAAGAGCTACCAGACGGTGCATGGTCACGATCCAAAGCTCAATTTAGTCTATATGTAAAGACAGCAATTTCCCTCAGGCTTGGACATAGTGAAGCGGTAATCTATTGAATGGCTGAGACTCTTGAAGGTTATTTGCTCGACGAGGCCTTCAACGGACCGCGCGGTTAAGATGATACACTTACTGGGTGGTGTCAGTCTAACGCGAACCCGTCTCCATTATTCGTGAACGAGCAGGTGCTAGGCGACGAGAAGGTCGCGCCATTCGCGAAGAGCGGCGTCGCGTTTCTGTTTGAATTGAATTCTGGGGTTGATGTGCCTTTCGAAATTAAAGTGATTGTACACTGACGAATGCATTGAAACGAACTTCTGCAGACTTCGCATACGACGAAATCGCGACATTGCTCGCTCTCTTCGTCGAAAGGGCAGGTGGGAATTCTCGGCGCGATTGTTGAGATGCCGGCCAGTCTCTTGGCGGCCCTCGTTCCCAATCACTTTCATAGCCGCCCGATAAGAAGAGCATCTGTCTGTCACGACGACATGTGGATTACCGCATCTCTTCATTGCTTTCTTTAGGAATTTCAGCGCGGCGGCTTTGTCGCGCTTCTTCGTGACAAAAGACTCCAGAACTTCGCCTTCGTGGTCGACAGCCCGCCAAAGATAGTGCCTCTCGCCGCGGTTCTTCACGAAGACCTCGTCCAGGTGCCACTGCCATTGCGGGCTGCGCCGCATGGATTCCGAACGCTGTTTCCGGATCTTATGAGCGAAGTAAGACCCGAACCGATCGACCCATAGGCGGACGCTTTCGTGGCAGACATCTATGCCGCGCTCGTGGAGCAGATCCTCGATATTGCGAAGTGAGAGCGGAAAGCGGGCATATAGGAGTACAGCGAGCTGGATGATCTCAGGTGAGGTTTTGAAGTAGCGAAACGGGTTTTTGACCATTTCCTGAGGCTAAACCCCAAGATTGGTTACCTCAAGTCCGGTTCCGCTGACAACACCGGCCAAAAGATTTCAGCGTCAGTAGATTGGGCTTTTTTTAGACCCACTCTCTGATGGAGGCCTTATTTGCCCAATGTGTGCTCGGCAGAAGAGCTGACCGTTCAGGCGTCCTACAATTCAAACGGTGGCTGTCCTACACTCTAAATAGTGGCCGCCCTAATTATCTGTTTTTATTAAGCAAAATCAGCACATCAGGTGGCTGGCGGAGAGGAAGTCCTTATTCCGTCATGTCGGACCATTGTACATGCTTGTTTTCAATGTAAAAATTGAATTCGCGTGCAGCACTTTGTGCAGCAAAATGTGCAGCACTTTTTTTCTTATGTAGAAGCATGACATTCCTGGTGTCGGCTGGTGAACGCGGCAATGTCTCTATCTATATACGGTGCATGTGCGCTGCTCACAGATCGCCCTGAGGGACGTTCAAGACTTTCCTCAAGTTTTCGGACCCCGATGTCGTACTGCACTCGCAGATAACTTCTATTGTCGAATATGTAACCGCGCGATCAAATCGTGCTGATTGGCCCGTTTTTCCCGTAAGCACCTTGACCCGATTCCGGCTCCCCGTCAGAAATTCAGAGCAAGGCAAGCGCCAAACATGCGCACCATGAAAGCCACTCGAAAGTCCGACCTCCTCAGTGATCAAGCCTGCAAGATTTTCAGGCTCAAGATCCGACATTTCCAATCTCAGATCCGCCGCGAGGGACATTATGAAAACGTACGATCAAAGTACATTTCTATCCATGATTAAGCAGGGTGAACACACAGACCTGGAAAACGCTTCGCTTATTTCTGTGGATTGCTCCAATCAGGATCTTGCTGCGGTAAATTGGAAACGGGTGAATGCGGTTGATTGTCAGTTTCGATCCTCCGACCTGTCCGGCTCTGTTTTCACACATTGCAAGATGACAAACACAGGATTTGAAGCTGCGGAAGGATGCGATGTAAAGTTTGATCTCTGCAACCTGGCCAACTCTAATTGGCGAGGGGCGTCCCTATCAGGGTCTTCTTTCACGGAGTGCAAACTGACCGGAGCCAATTTCAGTGAAGCACGCCTGCTGGGAGCTTCATTTCAGCATTGCATCCTCAGAGAGGTATTCTTGCGAAATGCGTCATTCCGTAAACAGACTCTTGAAGGGCTCGATTTTGAAGGTGCCGATCTTGACGGAGCAGATTTTCGCAATGCGATTTTTGATGATTGCAGCTTGAGGTCAGCATCGCTCAGATTAGCCAAGTTTTCTGGAGCCGACCTGAGAGGCTGCGATCTGGGTCAGATACAATTGTCGGATGCTGGTATACTCAAAGGAGCCATTGTATCGAAATCACAAGCCACTGACCTCCTCGGAGGGTTGGGCATATCTGTCCTATAGGCGCCTAGAGGCATTGTATTGCGGGACCGTGTGCAGACACTATTCGGCACCAGCCAGGATGAATGGATCAGGGATTCTCGTCGATCTCAGAATAACGCTTCGTCATCCCAATCTTTTCTTATGGAGAATCCCATGGAGCTGGCGAGGGCTGATAATTGTGTATCGAGTATTTTTGCTCCGTAGATATTTCGCGCGCCCCAAAGATCGGTTCCAATGAGCTCCCCCCTGGAGAAATCAATCTCACCAAGATCGGCATTGGAAAGATCACATGCCTCGAAAACGCTGCCGATGAATGAGGCGCCAATACAGTCCGCGTCGGAAAAGTCACATTCCACGAAATGGGTGTGATCAAACACGGCCCGATTAAGCCGCTTGCTTACGAAGGTGACTTTCCTTGCGATGCTCCGCCGCAACGAAAATCGGCAGATCCAGGACTCCTTCGCGATATGACGCGAATACTCACACGTGCTCAGCTGGGTTTGATCCATCAGACAATTGTCAAATTCGCAATCAGACAGATCACATCTTGAGAAGATTACACGGCTTAAATCGCAATCGATAAATCGCGCTCCCTTGAGATTCATTCCCGAGATTACGGAGGGCGACTGTCCAGGCGCATTGAAATTGCAATTCACGAAAGCGCAATCCTGAAAGTTTCCTTGATCGATCTTCACGGAATAGAATTCGCAGGAATCGAATGTTGTCGACTGGGCCTCACAATTTGCGAGGGAGGAAGTTTCAAAAATCACCCGTTTTAACAATCTGTCGGATAGCAGAGCTGTAAGCGTGAGATTGGAAATGACGCCAAATTGAACGGTGTCCAGACCGGTAAAGTCCGCCGCGTTCATTCGCTGGTGATCTTCACCTGGGCCACAGCGATAATCGAATTCAGGATTGAGAGGGTCGAACATTATTTCGGCTCGTTCACTAAGATAGGGAGGGAAAGCTGACCGGTTGCCCCCCTTGCGCGATTCGGATGGGTTATTCCCTTCATTCAATGCAAAACAGCTATCCGGCCAATCTGGTTGACGCTCGGGCGCGGGCGAATGGGGCCTCTGCGCGCATTGCTTTCCAGCTTGTCCCGTGAACCGGAAGCCCTGGCACATAACCGGGCGAGCCAGGCCCTGTCATGGGAAAACCGGCTGTCCGTCAGACTTCACCGATCAGGTCTTCAGCCCAAGCGCTTCCAGCACATCATGATCCAGGGCTGCATGAAAGACCCGTTCAGCGGAGCGCTCGACAATATCCGGCGCTCCCATGTCTCGTGGCACGGCGCCATAGGACGCAACTGCATGTGCCATGTTCTGCCGGTAGGACAACCATGCATCTTCAAAAGCAGGCGCCTCGCCGTGATGGGCCCTCAGCGCGTCAAGATAGTGCCGGACAAGATCCCGTTCATGTGTGCGGCGCTGGGGCACGTCCAAGGCTGTCACAATAATCCAGGACATGTCATGCGCGTAATTGCCTGCAAAACACAATTGCCAGTCCAGAAATCCGGGCCTGCCATTGCTCTCGTAAAAAATGTTGCCGCCATGAAGGTCGCCGTGAAGGAATGTATGAGGACGTGCATCCATCAGGCTCCACAAGGTCTCCAGGGATTGTTTTGCCGTCGACGAATCTCGCAAGATCTGTTCAAGCAAGTCACCATGCTTGCACGCCAGCAGTTCTTCCCAATGCGCCGGGCGATAGAGGTATTTCAGGAATACACGCTGTGGTTCGCGCCACTTCTCATATATTCGCAATCGGGAATCATCCCACCAGCCGGCATGAAGCTGCGCGATTGTCTCAAGCACAGCCGCGACATCATCAGGCGATACAGCCGCCAGATTAGAGGCAAATCGCACGCCTCCCGGGCGCCTCTGCAAGTCTTCCAGAACCACAATGCCTTGGGGTGCAGCACTTGTGGCAGCATAGTAAGAATGCGGAATATTCAGCTCTATGTCAGGGGCGACTTCATTGTAGAATATCGCCTCCTGTTGCAAGGCCTGATAGACCCGCTTGCGCCAGGTGTCGTCAAACCCGCCCTTCACATAGACAGAGTCGGGGGGCGTCTGTCCGGCCTTGTTGGAGTAGGTCAGGACAAAACAGGCCGACATGGAGGTGCCCCGGTGCCCCCCCGTTCGACGACAGGTCTCAACCGTTACCCCGGGAAACTGATTCTGGAGTATGTCGGAAAGCCAGCTCGCATCAATGTCATTCAGATCAAGCGGGAGGTCGCGAGGAGATTTAATCATGTCAAATTTTGCCTGAATTGGAAGAGATACAAGGTGCACACACGATGATCAGGGCCATGGGGCAAGGCAAGTCAGACATTACGGGCGGTCCGCAGCACCCGTGCTGCTCATCCGCATGCCCGATGTTCTTGACGCGCCCGAATGGGGAAACAGCCCAGGCCCCCAGGCAAGCAACCCTCCGTCTACAAGCAATGTGGTTCCTGTCACAAAGCGGGATTCATCACTCCCGAGATACACAGCTGCATAGGCAATGTCGTTGGACTGCCCCGTATCGGGCCAGGGCTGCTTGCCCTTCATGAAAGTCTTCATTTCATCATCCGACGCAGCCGGAACCAGCGGTGTATGAATGCCTCCAGGCGCTATGGCATTCACCCGGATGCGGTCTGCTGAAAGTTGTATGGCAGCGTTTTTCGTCAAATTTATAACCCCTGCCTTCGCAGCAGAATATGCCGCAGGCCCGCTTCCTCCGCCCAGACCGGCGGTGGAAGACGTATTGATGATGGCTCCGCCACCCGTATTCTTCATGGCAGGCGCCCCATGCTTGATGCCATAGAATACGCCGCGCATCATGATATCGAACGTCTTGTCCCAATCTTCTGAACGCGTCTCGACTATGGGACTCATGGCCCCGCCAACACCGGCATTGTTGAAGACAATATCAAGCCGCCCAAACGCGCCCACGGCCAAAGCGATCATCGCTTCTACCTGGCTCTCTTCGCAGACATCGGTCTTTATAAATCTTATGGCATCCTCATGGCCGGCTCGTGTCGCCAAATCGAGCGTGGCCTTTCCCGCCGCCTCATTCAGATCTGCAACGACCACGGACGCGCCTTCGCGCAGATACATGAGCGCGGACGCCTGCCCCATACCGCTTGCGCCGCCGGTAATGACCGCGACCTTGCCTTCCAGTCTTTCGCCCATCGATTTCCCCTGCTCTGAGTTTCCTGGTGTTCGTCTCTCATCCATCTCAGCGTCTTCCAGACTCTCAAGCCCCGCAAGAAACTGCCCCATGGATCAGATTTCGGGCTCATCTAGATCCCGCGTCAATTAATACCTTTGTTTTATTCTATCTTTCGCGGATTGCAATGATGTTCGCGTGCTGTTGCGCACGCAACCGCCCGCCCGATCCGGCTTCGTCTTTCAGTGACCTTCCAATCCTCCTCACGGGACACCGGGGGGGGGCTTAGATTATTTGCCAACACGAAATAAAAAGCCAACGGCGCCTTGCGGCCTTCGCCGCAGGCTCCGTTGGCAAGGTGGCCGAAGTGCGCACAAGGAGGAAACACTGCACTTCGGCGAGACTGGGCTTGGACGTGATGTGTCCAACACTCCCGATCCATGCACAATTTATCGTCGCCTCCCGTAAGAGACAATCAAAAAAGTACAAGTGTTTTATTTTATTGCTGAGATGTGTGGACTGGCAGGGCCGTAGTCTAGGCCTCGCCTTGCGTCTCGGGCGTCTCCACCCCAAGACCGTCAAGCGCCTCTGTAACGAGGATCTGGCATGACAATCGCGAGTTTTTCCGGACATCGCTGGCAAAACTCAACATGTCCTGCTCCGCCGCCGAGGCTGCTCCCATCTGGGAGAGGAAGGCCGGATCAATATAGACATGGCATGTTGCACACGCGCATGCCCCGCCGCATTCGGCCTCCAGGTCCGGGATGTCATTCTTCACAGCGGCCTCCATCAGGGTTTCACCCGTCTGGGCATCCACTTCCCGGGCAACGCCTGTATGGTCGGTAAAAGTAATTCTTGGCATGGCCGCACATGTCTCCATTGGTCTAAATTGGGAATTCCCGAAGCGGACGGTTTCATTGTGCTGACAAGAAGCCAGCCGATATGCCCTGACAAAAGGGTCTGGAAAGTCAGTTACTGCATGGTGCTTCCACCGTTCACACTGATCACCTGGCCGGTGACGAAACGGGCCTCGTCAAGACACAGATACGACACCATTGAGGCCACTTCGTCAGGTTCGGCAGACCGACCTTTCGGGATCACCGCCTCCATTTCGGCGACGATCGGATTGTTCGCCTCCTTGGCAGCAATCACTTGCGGCGTGAGCACCATGCATGGCGCGACCACATTCACCGTAATATCGTATTGGGCATATTCTCTGGCCAATCCGGAGGCGATCGCATGCACCCCTCCCTTGGCCGCATTGTATATCGCGTGCATGACAAGCCCGTTGCGAACCGAATCTGCCCCGATGTTCACGATCCGCCCATAATCATGTTCCACCATGGACGGCAAGCTGGCGCGGGTTACCCAAAGCATGGTCCACAGATTGCGATCAATGGTCTGACGTATGGACGTCGGAGTATGATTGCGGGTCCAGTCAATTATGCCACCCCCGGCATTGTTCACCAGGATATCGACCGTGCCGAAACGCTGGATCGCGGCGCTTACAAAGTCCGATGCTGCATGCTCATCGCTCAGATCCGCGACACTGAGCAAAGGGTTTCCTTCAAGCTCCCGCCCTGCCCGGTCCAGGGCCTCCGAATCAATATCGGCCAAAGCAATATTCGCCCCTCCCGCGGACAGGCGCCTCGCCACTGCGAGCCCGATCGGGCTCGCCCCCCCTGTTATGAGGGCGGTCTTGCCATGATACTTCATGATTTTGCAGTGTCTCCCAGAGGCTCAAGCGCGCCGACCTTCCCCATTCTGGGGTCTGGCACGCCGTCCCAGTAGTCAATGGATTCCAGGGATGCCGGCATTTCTCGGGGCTGGCGTGGATTGGATTCCGGAAACTCCTCCATGCCATAGCTGTATTCGATCGTCATGCCATCGGGATCGAGAAAATAGAGGAAGACCGATTCCGAAGGTGGATGCTTGCCTATTCCGTAAACGATCGGAACATCGGCTTTCTTCATCCGATTGGTAGCCTTGCCGATATCACCCATTTCCGTAACCATGAAATTGACATGATTCAGCCCCGGCTTGCCCGCTGATCCGACGCCCAGGGAATGATGAAACGGATTGGGAAAACATCTCATGAAGGTCACGATTCCCTGAATGCGGTCCGAAACCCGAAAATTCATATGATCCATGAGAAAGGCCTCTGTAGCCTCCCTGTCTGGGCTGCTGAGCACCACATGCCCGAGCCGGGCAATCTGGGTATGGGTCGGATGATAGGCTTCCGGTGCCGCTGCCATTTCGGAATAGAATTCGAACGTGGCCCCCGTTGTCGGCTCTGTCATGCGAAAGGCTCGCCCGATCCTGAGCGCCTGCGTTTCGGCGTCTGAAACCGGCGCACAGGCGATGCCAATCGATGTGAGATGCGCCTCTATGGCGTCAAGCGCTTCCGGGCTTTCCATCTCCCAGCCGATTCTCTTAACGCCAGGCACTTCATGCTCATACAGGGCAATATCGTGATGCCGGTCACTGCATCGCAGATAGGCGACACCTGAGGCGGGGCGCGCATCCATCTTCAATCCAACAAGCGTTTCATAGAAATTCACGCTGGCCTCCATATTGGTGACATTCAAACCAACATATCCGAGGCGCACATAGCGGATGGCATCGATTGACATTCCGTTTCTCCCTTTCAAGGAACGGCCCCGTCTCCCCAGAATTCATCCTGCGGATCAGCGCCTCTCCCACTATCCCAATTAAAGCAATTGTCTAAATTATTGTCCAGATCGAAACTGACACTGATTATTGATCCCTATCCGTCCAGGACCGACACTCCGCTCATGCGTGTCTTCTGGACACGCGCAGGCATGCGCCTAATCATCCACATCAACCAGATGCCGCGACTGAATCAGGCAGATGATCATCGTTACAAGGAGCAGGGGCGCGACCAGAAGACCTGCACGGCTTAATCCGAGCGACAGTTCACTCGCCGCCCCGTCAGCACCGCCCAGCGTGCCGAGATAGACGATCAGACTTGGACCAAGACCGAACCCCAGCAAGTTCATGGACAACAGATTCAAGGCCGCGAGCTTTCCGCGAAAGCGGCTCGGACTGAAGATCTGGAAGCCAATTACGGGGAGCACAGCCCAGGCTCCGCTGATCATCACAGCTACCGTCATCCAGGCCAGCAATAATGATGTATCTTCGATGCGTGGCGCAATCGGAAAAACGATGAAGGCAGCGCACGCCGCAATCAGCAAAGCGGCCGGGGGACCGGAATTCCGGTGCCTCTTCTCAATTTTCATGGCCAGCCATGGCCAGAAGAAAATGCCGAAAAGGCCCGCTGGCGCAGTTCTGAATCCAAATGCAAATCCCGCCTCTGAGGGATCAAACCCATGTTCTCGCACGAGGATTGTTGGCATCCATGTCGGCATACCCAACCCGAAGATCGTCAACAATCCGCCGCTGAGAAGGAAAGGCACATAGAAAGCCCATTTGCTGCGCAGATAGCGGCCGAAATCTCCGATACCCGTCTGGGCTCCCTCCTTGTCTGCGGAAACGCGGCGCACAGGTTCACGGACCAGGAGAAGGAAGCAGAGGGCCAGAAGCAGGCCCGGCAAGCCGACAAATACCAAAGTGAGGCGCCAGGGCGCCATCGAAAAGGTTTCCTGCAAGGGGCCGGCTATTTTTAGGACAAGGGCTCCCACGACGAAAGACCCCGTCCCCATGATGGCCCCCACCGAGGAATAGACCGCCATCGGCGTCGCCCGCTTCTCCCGAACAAAATAATCCGCAATGAGGGATACCGCCGCCGGGGTCAGTACCGCTTCCCCGATTGCAACGCCGGCCCGGCAGATCAACAGACTCGTGAAGCCCGTGGCGAAACCCGAAGCAATCGTTGTGCAACTCCACAAAACCACCCCTGCCAGCAGGAGGCGCTTGCGCTGGTACCTGTCGATCCAGTGGGCAAGGGGCAGACCGGCCAGGGAATACAAGATGGAAAATCCTGCCCCCATCAGCAGGCCAAGTTGCACATCGCCCAGTCCCAGGTCACGGGAGATGGGATCGGCGAGAAGTGACAGGATGAATCTGTCCACAAATGATGTCGCAAACAGTAATGTGAGCAGGATAACGGCAACCCATTTTCGCCATGGCCCCTGCCCCTCTGCCCTCGATGCTACCAGACTGCTCATGCTCTTCCTTCCCGACAGATTAAAACATATGTACTCACCTGATTCACCGGTAGGCAACACTTAGATGATATGCTGCACTTGCGAGCTTGTGGGTCCACCCATCCGGCTGGGCACTGAATTTCATGCCCTTTACAAGACCTTACCTTGGGGAAGATTTTGACAGAACACGGCACAAATGCTGCAAGAATGGGCTAAATTGCGTGATGATGTGGTTATTTGTTGAGTAGCATGTTTTAACCGTATATTGTGCGCTGCAGCATGAGAGCCGGGTTTTCAATTCGCGTGCTGGAATGAATTGACGAGACAAGGATAAGAGGCAGAAGATATGGCGGATTATGATGATCTGAACACGCGAAACCGGATCAAAGTTTCTGCAAGACGGCTGTTCGCCGAGCGCGGGGTTGAGGCCGTTACTGTTCGCGAGATTGTCGCTGCATCCGGGGCCAAGAATGGCGGTTCTCTGAATTATTACTTCAAGTCGAAAGAAGGCTTGATCCTTGAATTGCTCGCAGAAATCTTCCGGGAATCAAGTGATGGCTGGCTGATCGGATTGTCCGAGCTTGAAAAGAAGGGCGGTCCAGATTGCGTTCGCGATGTGGTCGAAGTACTTGTGCGGTGGCCCGATACGGCGACATTCACCGATCCCTCTCCCACCGCCTCCAGATTCCTCAGCAGCCTGTTGTTTACCCGCCGGCATATGGTCCGGGATTTTCTTGAACAGATGAATTTCTCGGTCTTCGCCCGCCTTCTGGCCTATATTCAACTTCTGCAATCGGACATTCCTCCCGTCGTGATGCAGCAGAGGTTGATCTATTTTGCCTGGTACATCATGTCCTCCAAGGCGGCATATGAATCCTATCAGGCGACGGGACGTCGAAACACCATCTGGACCGAATTCGATCCGATGGAGAATCTTATTGATACGGCGAGCGCCTTGATCGAGGCGCCTTGCACCCGCGCAGAAATCACCATGGCCGGGTCCGCAAATGCCAAGTCAGCCGGCGGTCGACGCAGACAATCGGCGATGCTTCAGGCCCTGGATGCTGCGCTTCCGCGATAGGGCGCACACGCCCCACTTATGAGAGGCGGCGCCTCGCGCCTCCCCGGCTGCCGCCTCTTCCATTCAAGTCACGATCCAGACAATCCCGGCGAGCCCTCCGCAACCCGTACCACCGTCTTGCCAGGGCCTGGAGTCTCCAGCAGGCAGATGGCCTCGCCTGCTTTCTCGAATTCAAATACGTTTCCCAGCGGGGTGGTAATCTCCCCGTCTCGCGCCATGCGTTCCAGCCTGGCATAGGCCTGGCTCTCTTCCTCGGCAGAAAATCCTCCGGAAAACACTCCGATCGCCGAATAGTTGCGCAAGACCATGTCTTGCGCATCCAGGTCCAGCCATGTGCCGCTTGCAAATCCGATCAGGGCAATTCTGGCCGCTGGCGCCAGCGTGGCGAGCGCCTGCTTGGCAGTCGATCCCCCAACCGGGTCAAAGATCACATCGATACCGTGCCCCTGCGTGGCATCCATGACCGCCTCCACCCATCCTTCCTGACGATAATCAAAAACGTGATCGGCGCCAATTGACTGACAGAAGCGGCGTTTGTCTTCCGAACTCGCAAGGGCAAAGATTTCACAGCCCAGCGCCTTTGACAGGCAGATGGCGGCTGCGCCGGAACTGCCGGCCGCCCCCAGAACCAGGATGCGTTGACCACAGGCCACGGGAACGCGCTCGATCAGGCCTGCATGAGCCGTGCGAAAACCAATGGTAAATCCGGCAGCCGACTCATCCGTCATGGAGTCCGGAACCCGAAGGCATTTTCGCTCCTGCACAAAGGCATAGTCTGCCAACCCACCCCGCCACCAGCCATCGCCATAGAGGGTTATGCCCATCACCCGCTCCCCTGTCCTGAAAGCCGAGCCTGAAGGCACGGAGACCACCCGCCCTGAAACCTCCTGTCCGGGTTTTACAGGAGGCGTCGCGACGATCGGATACCGACCTTCCGTCATGAATTTGTCAGGCAGGCCGAGGCCACAGGCGGCGACTTTCACCAGGACTGAGCCCGGGGGGGGCTCCTCCCAAATATCGGTCCCTATTTGGAGCACGGTTTCCGGATCACCAAATCTGTCCGCCTTCCAGGCACGTCCCTTGAACATTGCTGCCTCCCAGTTTAGACGGACGTTTTAGTCCTCCGGGGCGGGAAGGCAAGTGATCTTGCACCGGAGAGTGCAACATGTCCCACAGAGCCGGTCAGCTTTGGCGCGGTCGCATACCGAGATTCCGGCTCAGTCTGGAAGACTGGCGGAGTAGATGACCCGTAAGATCCGGAATCCGGGCCTCAGATTTTTCCGACCAGGTCATGGAGACAGACAGGGCCGCAAGCACGTCGCCCCATTCATCGCACACAGGTACAGCCACACACATCATGTCGTCTGCAATCTCACGATCATCGATTGCCATCCCCCTTGCCCGCACTTTTGCGAGTTCTCGGCGCAGACCATCGACCTCGGTTACCGTGCGGGTCGTGGCGGATACAAAGTCACCCTCAGACAGATATTCATCAAGCTGAGTTGGGTCCAATCCCGCCAGCAACACCTTCCCAACTGCTGAACAATAGGCTTCCAGTTGCATGCCTTCCTGCGTGAAACGTGCGCTATCTACTGCTGCCCCCGGGGATTTGACCAGATAGGTCACCATCCCGTCCTCCAGAACCCCAAGATGGCCCGTCAGGCCGGTTCGATGAGATAGATGTTGCACAAGGGGCCGCGCCGTGCGTGCGAGTTGGCTGTTGAAGGTCCGACCGGCCGCCAGTTTCACGGCCGTCAAGCCTATATCATACCTGCCCCGTCCGACCCTGGCGATCATGCCCTGCCGCAGGAGTTCCGCGGCAAGCCGATGCGCCGTCGAGGTCGAGAGGCCGAGTTCGTGGCTCAAACGTGCAAATGGCGTACGTGCCCCGTCTTCAACGATGCGTTGGTACAGCGCCAGTGACCGTCCCAATGTGCAGGAATCGCGTGGAGGTGTCTCACTCATTTTCCCAAAATACAGGAAAAACACCAGGGCCACAAATTGATTATCCCACACATCTCGAATACCGACCTAAAACAATCCAACAAGAAAATCACGGGAGAGTTTATATCAATGCCAGCCCCCTATGGTAAATTGGCGCGTGAAGCTGAGCGATTAAGAACCGCCTATACATCTGGCGCGATTGCCCCCTTGCGACATGTTCTGGATCCGACGGACGCCGACACAGCTTATGCGATCCAGCGCATAAACACCGATTACTGGGCGCAGTCCGGCCGGACCGCCATAGGCCGCAAGATCGGCTTGACCGCCAAGTCCGTACAGGCCCAGCTCGGGGTGGATCAACCGGATTACGGAGTCCTCTTCTCTGACATGCAGGTAGAGAACGGCCAATATCTTGCGCCCTCGAAATGCTTGCAGCCCAAGGCTGAGGCGGAAATCGCGCTCATACTCGGCGAAGATCTGTGTGCACCTGACACATCCCCTGAAGACGTCGCGGCAGCAACCGCCTATGCGGTTGCTGCGATCGAAATCGTGGATAGCCGGATCGCGGACTGGAAAATCACGTTTGCCGACACGGTTGCCGATAATGGCTCTTCCGGATTCTTTGTTCTCGGTACGGAAAAGCACAAGCTCGAAACCCTGGATCTTTATACGTGCGGCATGGCGCTGGAGATCAATGGCGACCTTGCCTCCCTTGGGGCCGGAGCGGCCTGCCTGGGGCATCCCCTCAACGCGGCAGCATGGTTGGCCTCGACGCTTGCAGCAAGGGGCGAAGGCCTGAAAAAGGGCGACATTCTCTTGACGGGCGCGCTCGGGCCGATGGTTGCCCTGACGCCGGGTGATCATGTCTGCGCGAAAATCGGCGGTGTTGGGAAATGTGAATTCATCTATTCGGAGGCGACAGAATGAACACTCAGGTGAAAGCAGCAGTCATTGGATCGGGAAATATCGGAACCGACCTCATGATCAAGATCATCAGGAACTCCAAGATCCTGGACATGGCCGCCATGGTTGGCATCGATCCGGATTCTGACGGTCTCGCACGTGCCAGGAGACTGGGAGTCGCGACAACGCATGAAGGTATTGACGGCCTCCAGAAGCTGGAGTGCTGGAAGGACATACAGATCGTCTTCGACGCGACATCAGCGAACGCACACAAACACCATAATGAGATTGTCACGGGCGCGGGAAAGGTCATGATTGACCTGACTCCCGCAGCGATCGGCCCGTATGTTATCCCTGTCGTGAATGGAGACGCCCATCTGCAAGCGGACAATGTGAACATGGTCACGTGCGGGGGGCAGGCAACCATCCCGATTGTTGCGGCAGTGTCATCGGTCTCAACGGTCCATTATGGAGAGATTGTCGCCTCGATCGCATCAAAGTCGGCGGGGCCGGGCACACGGGCGAATATTGATGAATTTACAGAGACCACCTCCCGGGGCATCGAAACGGTGGGCGGCGCCGCCAAGGGGAAGGCCATCATCGTGCTCAATCCCGCTGAGCCACCCATGATCATGCGTGATACAGTGTTCACCCTGTCGAGCGGGGCCGATGAATCTACCATCGAGGCGGCCATTCAGTCCATGGTCGAGCGCGTCAGATCCTATGTCCCCGGTTATCGCCTCAAACAGAAGGTTCAGTTCGAACGGTTCGGCTCCAACAACAAGGTCGTGATCCCCGGACTGGGAGAATTCGAGGGCTTGAAAACCAGTGTCTTCCTCGAAGTGGAAGGGGCCGCCCATTATCTACCCGCCTATGCCGGCAATCTTGATATCATGACCTCGGCCGGCCTTGCGACGGCAGAGAAGATCGCGCTGACGCGCTTTGCAAAGGAGCAATTGCAATGACATTCGATCCAGAAAAAGGCCGTCTTTACATTCAGGACGTCACGCTGCGGGATGGGATGCATGCCATCCGTCATCAATACGGACTGGACCATGTTCGCCAGATTGCGCGCGCGCTTGATGAAGCTGGGGTCGATGCGATCGAAGTTGCGCATGGCGACGGGCTGAACGGATCCAGCTTCAATTACGGATTCGGCGCCCATACGGATTGGGAGTGGATCGAGGCGGTCGCCGAAGTCGTCCAGTCGGCGCGGCTGACAACCTTGCTCCTGCCCGGCATCGGAACCATTGAGGAACTGAAACACGCCTATTCTTCGGGCGTGCGATCCGTCAGAATTGCGACACATTGCACCGAGGCAGATATTTCAAAACAGCATATTGAAGCCGCGCGTGACCTTGGCATGGACACGGTGGGCTTCTTGATGATGAGTCACATGATTGAACCCGATCAGCTGGCGCAGCAGGCCAAGCTGATGGAGACCTATGGCGCCGAATGCGTATATGTCACCGATAGCGGCGGCGCCATGGACATGGATGACTATCGCGCCCGGCTGGTGGCCTATGATCGCGTACTTAACCCCGAAACAGAGCGCGGCGTGCATGCCCATCATAATCTTTCCCTCGGGGTTGCCAACTCGCTTGTCGCCGCACAAGCAGGCGCCATACGTGTCGATGCGTCCCTGGCAGGGATGGGGGCCGGAGCTGGCAATGCGCCTTTGGAAGTGTTCATTGCCGCCGCTGACCGGAAGGGCTGGACCCATGGCTGCGACCTGTTCAAGCTCATGGATGCCGCCGAGGATCTTGTCCGTCCCCTGCAGGACAGACCGGTCCAAGTCGACCGCGAAACCCTGTCACTTGGATATGCTGGCGTCTATTCCTCCTTCCTGAGGCATGCTGAAAAGGCCTCGGCAGACTATGGAGTCGACACGAGAGACATACTCGTTGAACTCGGCCGCCGAAGAATGGTTGGCGGGCAAGAAGACATGATCGTGGATGTGGCGCTCGATCTGGTGGGGTCGACCGCCCGATAGCCTGGTACAGGAGGCCCTGTTGCGCCGGCGCTAGCCATGCTTGCGCAACAGGGCATGCTTCAGATTGGGCAACCGGTCTGCCCCGAAATACATATCGTCTTTATCCAGAAAGAAAGTCGGGACACCGAAGACGCCTCTCGCGATCGCCTCATCCGTATTGGCCCGCAGACCTGTCCGGACCTTGGGCGTATTGGCGCGCTCAACCAGGTGCACGCCTTCCCAGCCGAGCGAATCTGCAATCCCGGCGAGCACCGCTGGATCCGCTATATCTTGATCCTGCGACCAGTAAGCCTCGTAAACCGCGCGGATCCAGGCGACGAAGTCTCTTGCATCATGTTCCGCCAGAACCATACTGACCCGCATTGCGGCTGCACTGTTGACGGGGAAAATGCTTGGCGGAAAATTCACCACCTTCCCCGTATTCCTCGCCCAATCCTGTATGTCTTTGGCGTTGTAGGCCATCTTGGCAGGCACATGCTCGCGAACATGGTAGACGCTGGAATTCACCGCATTGAATATGCCCCCCACCAGAACGGGCCGCCAGATCAAGGTCTCCCCATATTCTGCAGCCAAGGGCTGCACGCCCTCAAAACCGAAATATGCCCAGGGACTTGCGCAATCCAAATAGACTTCGATCATGCCACTCTTCTCCTTGCCGCAAATGCTTCGTGTCAGGGCCGGATCCTCAGCCGAAGGGGATCTCATAGATAGTACTTTTGTTTTATTTTGAGAGATTACCCTAGGGGTTCCCGCTTTTTTTCAACTATCTGAAATCTCTTTACGTGTTGTGTATACAGGCATTTTCAGGATTTTTGCCGGATCGGATAATTTTTCGTCGCCCCGCATTATAGACTTATGATCCAGTATTATTCTATAGAATCGCGATCAACAGGAATGTGACGGCCACAGGCAAGGAGACAAGTATGGATTTCAATCTTCCAAGTGAGACTGACCCCAGGCGATTGGAAATCCGGGCCTGGTTCGAGGCGCACCCCGACCCAAGCTACACCCAGATTGCCAAGCGTGGCCTGGCGGCCCCCAACTGGCCGGCCCCATGGGGGTTGAGCGCAGATCCTGAAACACAATATATCATCGAAGAGGAATTCGCCCGGGCCGGCATCATTCCCCCGTACAATATCAATGCGATTGCGGTAAACCAGTGCGGCCAATCCCTGCTCGTCCATGGCACCGATGCCCAGAGGGAAGAATTCCTGCCGCCCGCTCTGGCCTGCGAACACATATGGTGCATGCTCTTCAGCGAACCGTCAGGCGGGTCTGATTTGGCAGCCATCCGGACCACGGCGCGTCGGGAGGGAGACCACTACATCATCAATGGGCAAAAAATCTGGACCTCAGCAGCCGACAAGGCGACTGTCGGCGTCCTGGTGGCCCGGACAGATCCTTCCCTGCCGAAGCATAAGGGGCTTAGCCAATTCCTTCTGGACATGGACACACCCGGCGTCACCGTGCGCCCCATTTACGACATGTCCGGAGAAGAAAACGAGTATAATGAGGTCTTCTTCGACGATGTCCGAATTCCCGCCGATCGCCTGCTCGGCAAGGAAGGCGATGGATGGCGTCTGGTGATGGAGCAATTGCAGACCGAGCGCTCGGCCATGACCAAGCCTGGAGCAGTATGGGGCTTCGGCCCCACGGCCCGTGAATTGATGTCCGGACTGATCGAAACAGGGAAGATCAAGGACCCGCTGGTGCGGGATGAAGCCGCTCAGCTCTTCATTGAAGGCGAAATGCTCCGCCTGCTGGTGTATCGCAATATGAGCAATCGCATCAATGGAAAGCCCGCCGGCCTGGAGGGCAATCTCGGCAAGATGATTGCCTCCCCTCACGGACAGAAACTCAGCGATCTTGCCAAGCGGACCCAAGGCGCGGCCGGTCTGATTGAAAATCAGGACGTTCTGCCCCTGCCTGACAAGCATTATGGCCTGTTCAGCAATTGGGATTATGCGTTCTGGTTCGGTCCTGCCTCCACATTGGGGGTCGGCACACAGGAAATCCTCAAGAATACAGTTGCCGAGCACGTGCTTGGTCTTCCGCGCGACACAGACCCCACAGCAAAGGTCCCGTTCAAGGAAATCAACAAAACCAAGCTCAAAGCAGCGAGCTGATAGGAGACACTGATGAATTTCTCACTTGATGAAGATCATATCGCCCTCCGCGACGCAGCGGCCAGCTTTCTGGACAAGGAAGTGGACCTTTCGCTCCTGCTCACGCATGGGCGGACGGTTCAGGATTCCAATTATGACGGCCTCTGGAAGAAGATTGTGGAGCTGGGATGGCCCGGCATTGTCATCCCCGAAGCGTTCGGTGGCCTCGGTATGGATTATATCGATCTTGTCATGATCATCGGTGAAATGGGGCGCACGCTTGCCCCAGCCCCGCTGTTCGGTACGCTGGCTGGGGCCTGGGCGATTGAACGGGCCGGCTCAGCTGCCCAGAAGGCGGATATCCTGCCCTTGATTGCAAGTGGAGAGCGGCAAGTCTGTCTTGCGATCGCGGACGCTTCCGGGGCGCCCGGAGAAGGTGTTAAAGCCACCCCCACGAACGGGGGCTACACCCTGACAGGCGAGAAGTCTTATGTCGTTGATGCAGACTGCGCTGACCAGATTGTCGTGATGGGCCAGGACGACACGTATTATCTCGTGGACAGGCATGCAGACGGCGTTGACGTATCTCTCCTGCCCTGGCGCGATATTACACGACAAGTCTGTTCCGTACGGTTTGACGATGCGCCTGCAGAGCGTCTGGAACAATCGGGCAATGTGTGGCCCTGGGTGAAGGATCGCCTGTATCTTCTTCTTGCAGCCGAAAGCGCTGCTGGAATTGCGGCCGTGCTCGCGGACACTGTTGGCTACGCCAATGAGCGAGTCGCGTTCGGGCGCCCCATCGGGGCCTTTCAGTCAATCAAGCACCAATTGGCCGAGATCGCCGCGCAGAGTGAATGTGCAACAGCCGGCGTACAATATGCCGCCTGGGCATTGAGCGTAGTCGATGCAAAAGCGCCCCTGGCTGCCGCGATGGCTCAGGCCTATGCGAGCGAAGCCTACAAGACAGCTACGCATCGCAATATCCAGGTCTATGGTGCAATCGGATTCACGTGGGAAATGAAAAACCATCTTTATTACAAGCGCGCCCGCGCCAATTCCGAACTCCTGGGCGCGCCGCGCCAGCAGAGAGAAGAAATCGTTCTGTGGCTTGAAACTGACCGCCCCGACAAGGCCGCAGCTTAGCAAAGATCTGGATCGATTGGCCCGCATACGCGCCATCCAGGCGTGATGTGTCATACACTCGTGTCCGGCCTCGATTCAAACCTATATCGAGCGAACAGGCATCCAGAGCCCGTGGCTATGATGTCTGAGGGATACATATGAATGTTTCTGAAGCCGTGTCGCGGCGCATCTCCACACGCGCCTTCCTGGCCGATCCGTTGCCCGAGACAGAGGTCCGGGACTGGCTGACAGCGGCCCAGCGCGCCCCATCCGGGGGTAACATCCAGCCCTGGCGGACAATTGTCGTCACCGGACAGGCGCGATCCGATGTCATTTCAGACATCGGATCGGTGCTGGAAACTTTTCCTGAGGGTCAAGCCACAGAGCATCCCATCTACCCTCCTGATCTCTGGCCTCCTTACGAGACGCGCCGTCGACGGGTCGGGATCATGCTGTATGAAACCCTCGGCGTTCAGCGCGGGGACCTTGCTGGTCGCCGGACCTGGTTTCAACGGAATTTTGAATTCTTTGAGGCCCCTGTCGGACTCTTCTTGATACTGGACGAACGCATGGGTCATGGCCAATGGGGGCATGCGGGCATGTATCTCCAGACACTGGCCCTCTTGGCCGAGGAACGCGGCTGGGGCACTTGCCTGCAGGAGTGCTGGGGCATGGTTCGGCCTGCCCTGAAGACCCATTTCGCGCTTGGCCCTGGCGAAATGGTCTGGTGTGGGATGGCCGTCGGAAAGCCCGATGGATCACATCCGGTCAACACCTTGCGTGCAGAGCGCGCGAATCTTGAACACGTTGTGGAATTACACGGATTTCCTTGACGCCTTCCCTGTCTATCTCAAACAAGACGACCGCTCACGCGACCGCTATAACATGACAGCAGGTGCCGAGCGGCGCCCTGTCCGGCGGGTGGAAGCCGGACGGGCCGGCAGATCCGGCCCGTCTTTCCCTCATCATCCAGTCCGAATGAAATCGGCAATCAGGGAATTGAACTCGGTGGCCTTCTCCCATTGCGCCCAATGTCCACATTTGGAATAGATATGCAGGTCAGCATTCGGAATACGCCGCAAAAACTGGAAGGCCATGTCTACCGGAAGCACGCGATCTTCCAGACCCCAGATAATCAGGGTCTCATGTGATATGGTTTCCAGCTCACGACGCCAGAGATCATTTGCCTTGTTGTGCACCTGACCCGCGAGCGGTGGCGATGCGAGCACTTCAGGCCGCGTTGCCGTTTCGTAGCGTTGCTCGATGAGCTCGAGTGTAATGTCAGACCGGTCATAAACCAGCAAGTCCACGACCCGGTCCACCTTTTCAACAGACGGTCCATCTCCATCATAGAAGCTCGCCATACGCATGATCCCTTCTGTCGGGAAGGTGGACGTCACGGGCATCCCTCCCCCAGGCCCCATGAGAATAAGCTTCTCGACGCGCTCAGGATGTGTGAGCGCCAGAACAAGCGCTGTGCCGCCGCCCAGCGAGTTTCCAACAAGGCTTGCCGACTCCAGGCCCAGATGGTCCATCAATTCCAGAAGCGCTTCGGCCATGGAATCAAACATGCCGCCTTCGATCTTGCGATTCTGCGATTCACCAAATCCCGGATGATCATAGACAATGGACCGGAACCCCTGATCAGCCAGCGACTGCATGTTGCGGCTGAAATTACTGAAGCCATAAGCTCCGGGTCCTCCGCCATGGATGAAGATCACAGCCGGGCCTTTTCCTGCCTCGTGGTATCGAATGCCCCCTTTCGGCAAATCGGCAAAATGACTTTTTGGGGTTTCTGGTTTGGCCATCGGTTTCACTCCTCTTTCATATGTGAGTTTGTCTATTCGTGTTGATTTGGGGACGCTTAAAAAGCGAATATCCCGCACAAAAGCCCTCTCGCCTTGTCTGCCACATATGCAGATGCGATTAAAGCGCTTGTTTTGATTTCATGGATTGGCCATACTGAAATCCGTAGGGCAAGCCCCCTTTATGGCCTCCCCTGCCACCATGAAATGGACCCTCAGTCCAGGGATCAGAAAGCGTCAGGACGCAGATGAGTATGAATATCGTGAGAGACAAATCGTTGCCAAGAATTGACTATGACCACGTCATGTCGCTGACAAAGGCGAGTGCTCACGCGTGGACGGAGAAGGATGCGATCCTGTACGCCCTGGGAATTGGAATGGGCGCCGATCCTCTGGATGAGACCGAATTGCGTTTTGTCTATGAGGACGGTCTCAAAGTCTTCCCCACCTTTCCTGTCGCTGTCGGATTTCACGGGGGCGCGTTGGAGGACATCGGCATAGACTACCGCTATGTCCTGCATGGTGAACATGCCGTGACGCTGCATCGGCCCTTCCCCGCAAGCGGACGCGCCTCCGCCGCCAGCCGTATCTCAGGAGCATGGGACAAGGGAGCCGCGAAGGGTGCGATCTTTTCCCAGGAGAAAATCCTGACCCTTGATGGCGACACTCAACCCCTCGCCACCCTTCAGACGACAAGTTTCGCTCGGGCTGAAGGCGGGTTTGGCGGCCCGCGAGATGGGCAACCGAGTCCGCACAGGCCGCCCTCACGTTCGCCAGATCACATCTTGAGGATCGCCACCACACCCGGTCAGGCCTTGCTGTACAGACAATCGGGAGATCTCAACCCCCTCCATGCAGATCCGGGCACGGCACGAGCCGCCGGTTATGAACGCCCGATCCTTCACGGTCTCTGCTCCTTCGCTATCTGCTGCCGCGCAGTGATGGCCACTTATTGCAATTTTGACCCTTCTCGAATTCAGCATCATCAGGTGCGATTTTCAGCACCCGTCTATCCAGGGGAAACCCTTGCGATTGCTCTGTGGAAAGATGGCAAAACCGTCTCATTTGAGGCCCGGGTGGAGTCGCGGGGGATCACGGCGATCCGGAACGGATTGACCCTTCTGACAGAATAGTCGTTTCCCGATCTGGTTTCGCAGAACATGTTCTGCGCTCTACGCGGGCTGTGGGAAGCAGTTCACGCGGCTTATACGATAATGCTGATCCGCCCCTGAGGGCGAAGCGTGTTCATATCGATCTGCGTCCGTTTCGCCATGATCTTAAAATTGCCGCTGGCGAAGCTCAGCGTGTACAGATGATGACCGCAAAACATATCCGTGACGTCATTCTTGGAACGGTGCGTAATGAACCGGCTCGCCACTTTGCAAATACCCTCATCGTGATCCAGGAGTCTCACATTTCCAATCATTCGAGAGCAGATGGATCGAGGCCATTCTGAATGATTGCCCCGCTTCTTGAGTCGCTCGACACGGTGGCGAAGGCGGAAATAATTATCTGATATGTAAAACAGATTGGTAGACGAATTTGCCTCGTCTGAAGCTCCCGCCTGGGGCACCTCATAGCTTCCCCCTTCCTGAAACAAGGCAAACCAGTCATCGAGCCGCCATTCATCAAGCATCGCAGCCTCCTCATAAAGAAAGGCCTCAATCTCCCGATGATCCAGCTCCGCGCCGGATGCCAATCCGCTCTTTCCGCTCGTCAAGCTCATGCCCGATCCTCCATCCGGTCTGACCATTCTCTCCAGAAACACCGCATCTGCTCTTCATCCGTCGCTTCGAATTTGGGCTTCAGCATACCTCTGGAAATGTCATTCCATGCCAGCTCATCCAAGGCCGCATATCCTCTTTGGGCGGATTCGAGTGCTTCGACGTCGTCAGGGGTCGCGAATCCGCCGGGTCCGAGAAATTCAAGAAAATTATCCAGGCGTCGCTTCCGGAAACCTTCGGACTCCCCCTTCACGCCGAGTGCCCAGGCACTGACATTCATGTTGTTTGGTGCCAGGGGATAAAAGGTCCTGATCGTGACGGCCATGATGTCATTGATGACAAGATTGGGAAAGATCCCCGTATTCCGCCCCAGCATGGCAATCCTGTTGGCGTGTTCCTCGCCCAGCCGTGAGACAAGTTCGCGCTTGATTTGCGCAATTTCCGATTTTGCATCCTCTCCCCAGGCCGGGATCCATTTGGCAACCGGCCGGCCCCATGGAGCATTGCCCTCAATCGCAGCATGACCATTCTGAAGATTCCAGACATGGGTCTCTGCAGGCATTTCTGCAGCGCCCCCGATCGCATCTGCGAGATACTCAAAATACGTGCCGTGCGTATCGATGGCATGATAGCCATCATAACTGTTCTCCATGAGGAGTTTCCAGTTCGCGCGTATACTGTATTTCTGCTCACCCCCAATGACCTCCATCCCATCAGCTCCGTGATCACAAAGCATGTCGAGAATGCTCCGTGCATCTGCCAGATAAGTTTCCAGAGACACCGCCCCAGCATCATAGTTGAGAAAGTAGAAACCCCGATATTCTGCGAGTTTGGGTACACTTCTGAGATTTGCGCACCCATCGGAATTGAAATCGTCCGGATATGTGCCCGGAGGCATGCGCGTGGCAAATTTCCCGTTATTGTTGAAGGCCCAGCCATGATAAAAACACTTGAAAGCCAATGCGTTTCCGCGGGCCTCTCGTTCCACCATTGCCCCCCGGTGCGGGCACGTATTCATGAAGGCATGAAACGCGCCCTGCCTGTCGCGATTGAATATCACTTCCTTGCCGCCCACATTTCGGGTGAGGAAATCATTGGCTTTGGACAATTCCGACTCGTGTCCGAGATAGAGCCAGCACCGGTTGAAGATCCGGTCTCGTTCCCGGGTCAAAATATCTTCATCCACGAAGCTCTTTCGCGCCACCCTGAACAGGCCGCGCTCTCGGTCATCGATGATATAGGGGCTGATGCGAGTCTCTCGCCTGTCAATGTCTGTAACACTCATGATGCGCTTCACTCCGGATATACGGGCCGGCAGATCGGGTCCGTAGTCATTCACCTGTGTGCGGTGCCACTTTTGGGCCCCGCACGGTTACAATGTTCCACCCCCTGAATTTAGGGAGCTCTCACATTGGTTGGACCATTATTCCATTAAGTCGGTCTGTCAATCAGGTCGCCTGCGACAATTCGGAACTGGTCTCTGCCGCGTCTCCCCCGGCCCACCTTGACACACATGTGCCGGCCCCTGTATTGGTCCTACCATTATGCCATTAAACGGCTTCTGGGAGATTTGAACATGGACCGATCAAATGCGCGGTATCAACGGCTCGGCTATCTGGCCTTGAACGTGTCGGATCTGGAAAGGTCTGCCAGGTTTTATGAGGATATTGTGGGGCTGCAGCGCAGTGAAACCCGGGGCAATAGCGTGTTCTTCCGTTGCAGCGATCGCCATCACGATATTGTCCTCCACAAAGCGCCAACCCCCGGTCTCAAACGCATTGGATGGCAGATGGAAGCCGCCACTCAGGTGCAGACACTGGAACAGCATTTCCATGGTCTGGGCATTCCGACACAACGCGTCTCTAACCGGGAGGCTGTAGACTTGGCGACCGATGGCGGTTTTCGCATGAGAGAGCCGACAACAGGCGTCCTGATGGAGTTCTATTCCCACATGGACACGGCCAGCGAGGTTTTTCATCCAGGCCATACAAAGATTGAGCGGCTCGGGCATGTTGTCCTGGCCAGCGCCGACATGGCGGAGACTGAGAAGTTTTTTGCGGAGAATATGAATTTCAAGGTATCGGATCGCATCGAGAATGGCGTGGTCCATATGCGCTGCTTTCCAAATCCGCTTCACCACTCCTTCGGTATTGGCGCCGGCCAGGCAGCTCAGCTCCACCATGTCAATTTCATGGTGACGGACATGGATGATATTGGTCGGGCAAACACGCGGATGAAGTCGCACAAAGTTCCAATTGTGTATGGTCCAGGCAAGCATCCCCAGTCCGAATCGGTCTTCTTCTATTTTCTCGATCCCGATGGCCTTACCCTCGAATACAGCTACGGCATGGAAGAGTTTCCCGAACAGGATCCGCGCGCACCGAGGCTGTTCCCGATGAAGGTGGAATCGGTGGATCATTGGGGAGGCCTTCCTGAGCCGGATTTCGCTAAAGTCGGCGCGATTGAAACGGCTGAAACATGAGGGGACGGATTCACGGCAATTCCCGGATCAGCAATCGGGGCTGCCCTTTCCGGGACAATTGGGGTATGGCCGGGAGGGGCTGAACCTAATGTCGGCCCCTATGAAAATCAATTCAAGACAGGCTCAGTCATGTCCTCCAGTTCCTTCTTGCCAGTCCAATCCCGGCGCCTGTTCGAAGACGTATGCGATCAAATACGGGCTCAAATCGCCGATGGTGCGCTTGGCCCCGGTGACAAGCTTCCGGCTGAACGCGACTTGGCTGCGCAGTTCGGAATCAGTCGGACCGCCGTACGCGAAGCCTTGCGGAGTCTCGAATTTGCAGGTCTCATCGAGTTGAAGAAGGGGGCTCATGGCGGTGCCTTCGTCCTCGGCCGTGACATGGGACTGGTCCTTCCCTTTCAAAGCATACTTGACGTCGGGCACCTCTCTCTGCGTGAACTGACAGACGCACGTATTGAAATACAGGACGTGGTCGTGCGTCTTGCATGCTCACATGCGACTCAAGAGAATCTCGACGCGCTCGATGCCGACATTCAGCAGACCCGCCAGCATCTGCAACAAGGCACAGCTGGCACTGACCCTTCAGCCACACAGAATTTTTATTCATTGCTCGCCGAAGCAACCGGGAACCGAGTGCTCGTTGTACTGGTCAAGGCGCTTTCACAAATGGTCTATCAGGCAATTCACCCGCTTCATCGCCCCCTGAACTTCGATCTGGTCAGTGTACGTTCACGCTTTGTTGAATGCATGCGATCCCGGGATGTCGAAGGCGCTCAGCAGATCATGCGAAACTATCTGGAGTTCTTGCACCAGCATATCGTGGCCGAGGACGCAAATCGGGACCAAGCGGCCAGATAGGCATATCCGACGGGTCGTTGACGGAGCAAAAGCCTTGTGCTCAGGTAATACGGTTGTATTAATTCTGGGCACTATCATCATGATCGAGACCCCGCACCCGCTCCCTCTATCCCTCGCGGAAGTGACCCCATCCTGGCTGACGACGGCGCTTTCGCATACATTTCCCGGTATCCGGATTGAAGCGGCACACCAGAGCGATACCAGGTCAGGCACGGCGAGTTCTGCACGTTTTGAATTACTCTACGGCACACGGGCCGGACATATGTCTTTACCGGATTCCGTATATGTCAAAGGCGGATTTGACAGCATCATGCGCAATCGGGTCTGGGCCGCCCTGATCCAGGAAGCGCAATTCTATCGCGACTTTGCCGGGGATGCCCCTGTCGCCCTTCCGAGGGCCTATTATTGCGGTTATGACTCGGCGGCCAGGCAAGGCATTGTCATTCTGGAAGACCTCTTCGCGCGACAAGTGCGGTTTGGTCACGCCACCGATGACACCACCGTCGACACACTCGCCGCCGTGGTGGAGGGACTGGCTAAATTGCATGCTCACTTCTGGGACGACCCACGCCTTGCCTCCGTATCATCCTGGAAAGATCCCCAACGCACCTTCTTCCGTTATCTGTGTCGACCTTCGCATTGGGCGGATGTCCTCGAGCGCAGTTACGGGGCCACGCTTCTGGGCATTCTCCCCTCTCGGGAGATGGCCTTGGCCGGTTTGGAACGCATGTGGGCCATGGATGATTCTGCGGCCCGGACCCTCGTTCATGGAGATTGCCATTGCGGCAATCTCTTCTATGAGCCAAACGGCGTGCCCGGATTTCTCGACTGGCAATGTGTGTTTCCCGGTGCGCCGGCGCACGATCTGGCGGAACTGATCGTGACATCCCTTGAGCCAGAGCGGAGGCGAACAGCTGAACGGGATCTGATCCAGCTTTATTGTGACATATTGAAATCAGAAGGGGTCGCAGATCGGCCGTCAGCCGATGAATTGTTTCATTCCTATCGATGTAACAATATGCATAATCTCATAGGCTCGGTTCTCAATCCCTACGACATGCAGACCGAAGAAGTGACTACCATCTCTGCCACACGAGCCCTCGCAGCTGCCCAGGAACTCGACACCCTGAAGGCGCTGGGTCTGGACTAACACTCCCGCCTCCCACCCCCTCAAGGCCCTGAGCCGACTTTACCTCGCATATTGGCCGATGCGAACTTTCCTGCGCGGATCGCAATGTCTGCGGAAAGCGGAACATTTTCCGTCCTGTTTCACGCTGCGTGCCGCTCCAAATCCATAGGATGGATCGCTCAGCTTGACCTGGCCTCGGCAGCCCGATTATCGATCAGATCTGTTCAAGGCGTAATTACGGTTTTCAATACGCCCGGAGAACGCGCGTCCAGTTGCCGGTAGGCCTCTGCCCCCTCGCTCAGCGCAAGGCGCGTCGTAATGAACTGTTCAGGCCTCAATCGCCCCTGCTGAACCAGGGGAACCAGTTCCCGCCACGTCTCAGGGGGCGAGGTCGTGCCAATGCGAAATGTCACTCCCTTGCTGAGGGCCATGCCCATGGGAAAGGGAAATGCCGGATTCTTGTTCACGCCGATAACGGACACCACACCTTCACGCCGCACCATTTCCAAAGCCATGCTTAAGGTGGCATCGGCGCCAACCGCCTCCAGTACCTTGTCAGCCATCCTGCCCTTTGTCTCGGACCGGACATGCTCAATGGCCTCTTCCGGTGGCATCGGGTCTGCGCCGAGCCTGGCAGCTATATCACGTCGCTCCTTGATCGGATCGATGGCAAATATGCGGCCCGCGCCCATGATCTTTGCCGTATCAATCGCCATCAGGCCTATCGGTCCCAGCCCAATAATGACGAAAACATCACCAGCCGCTATCTCAGCATTTCGGCACCCAAACCAGGCGGTCGCCTGTGCATCGGTGAGCATCAATGCCTGGTCTGTCGAGACCCCATCCGGAATAAGGCCGAGATTGAAATCTCCGAAAGGTACCCGAACAGCCTCTGCCTGCGAGCCCGGCAGGGCTGGCCCGAGGCCGAACACTTGCTGTTGACCTTTCTGACAATTGCGAACATTTCCGCGCAGACAATTTGAGCAGGATCCGCACCCGACGGCGCCTGGTATCATGACCCGGTCCCCGGGCCGCAGAGTGTTGACACCAGATCCTGTCTCAACGACTTCGCCGACCGCTTCGTGACCGATACAGAACCCCACCCCTTCCGTGAAGGCAGCCCCGGCCCCATGATAGATATGAAGATCGCTGCCACAAATGCTGCATGCAGAAACTTTGACCAGGACATCCTGCCGGTCACGTAGCGTGGGATCATCTACACTGTCATATCGCACATCATAGGGGCCATGATAGCAAAGAGCTTTCATCGGAATTTCTCCATTCACGCAAGACTCCGGTCAGTCCGCCTTGTCCAATTGGTCAAGACACGGACCGGCTGGCTTGCTTCCAATAGGGATGACGCAACGTCTTACGGTCGAGCTTGCCGACCCCTGTAAGGGGAAGTTCTGATCTGAATTCTATGGATTTCGGTGACCAGGGCGCGCCACGCAGCGCCTTGACATGTGCCTGGAGTTGACCCTCCGTGACCTTCGAACCCTGCCGCAAGACCACAAAGGCCTTTACTGCCTCCCCCCATTTCGCATCCGGAATGCCAATTACTCCAGCTGACAGGATATCCGGATGCGACATCAGGGCATCTTCGACCTCACGCGGATAAATATTGAACCCGCCACTGATAATCAGGTCCTTGATGCGATCCACGATGGTGAAATACCCCGCCTCATCCTGTATCGCGACATCGCCTGTGTGCAACCATCCGCCTCTGAACAAGGCCTCGGTTTGTTCAGGTTGCTTCCAATACCCGTTGCAAACCAGAGGTCCGCGTACGCACAGCTCACCGGGTTGTCCCGGGCTGACTTCCTCCATACGCTCATCGAACAGACGTATTTGCGTCAATGTGGTCGCTCTCCCACATGATCCCAGCCTCTCAGGCCGGGCCAGATCATGGTCTGCTTTGCGCAATGTGGTCACCACTTGGGGCGCTTCGGTCTGTCCATAGAGCTGAAGGAATACCGGTCCCAGGACCCTTATTGCTGCCGCCAGCCGATCCGGGGACATGGGTGCCGCGCCGTAAATGATGAGCTGGAGACTGGACAGGTCATACTGCGCGATCAGGCTGTCGGCTTCAATCAGGGCGTTGACCAGGGTCGGCACAAGGAAGGTCGCACTCACGCGCTCGGCTTCGACAATCTCGCAGAATCTGGACACATCGAAACCAGATATCAGCCTGACCCGCCCGCCCCTCAACATGACCGGATAGATATTCACACCTGCCGCGTGGCTGATGGGGGTCATCAGCGCATAATGAATGTCCTCCGGCCATTCCCATTCGGCGGATATGGTTATGGCCATGGCAGACAGGGCGCGATGGGGCAGCATGACGCCCTTGGAGAGCCCTGTCGTTCCGCCGGTATAGGCCAGCATGACCAGGTCTTCCGGATCGGCACGATCAATGAGGTCCAGAGGCGGAAGGCCTTCCAGAATCGCTAGCGCGTCCTCAGCTAGTTCTGAAGCACCAAAGCTGAAAATGTTCAAACTGGGCAGTCTTGACTTGATTATGGACGCACGGGCGCCAAACTTTTCAGCGTCGAAAAAGAGGACATCAAGCTCGGCATCTCCTATGACATGGACATGGTCTTCTTCCCCCGCCAGAGGGTGAAGCGGCGTGAATCTCAAACCGAAAACGGCAGCGGCACAAATCGCGGCCCAGGTTTCCACCCGATTGCCCGTCAGAAGACCGACCCCATCGCCCTTCGACAGACCAATTGATCGATAGAGGGACCCAAAACGGCCGATGAGCTCCCCAAGCTCGGCATAAGTCAGTGCCTTCTGGTCATCCGATATCATCGGACGCGCACCGAATCGTCTGATCGAATCTGCAATTATAGCCGCGAGTGAACCTCCCGATGTCAATTGCTCCATTCCTGAACCTCTTTCCGACGGCATGATCGCCACTCCCCTCCTATCCTCGGATCTCTTCCCGCGCCCCCGAAAGACTCGTCAGTGTGGGATGCGAACCCGCGTTTGACTATGCATTCCCGACAAAGACCCATACGCATTTCGCAAATTCTCAGTCCAATGATGGTTATGACATCGCAATATAATACCTTCGTTCTATTCGTCCAGCCCTAACCCATGAGCCGCGATGACGCCATAAGGCGAGCGCCGTTTTTCTATAACGCGCTTGGCAAGTTCTTATTTTCGCAAAAGGCTGATCACCTATAGATTCCATATAGGACATATGTTCTAGTTTTCAGCAAAGTGCTAAAGGAGAACAATATGCCGGGACCGCTGAATGGATTGAAGATCGTCGAACTGGGCAGTATTGGGCCAGGACCCTTTTGCGGAATGTTGCTGGCGGATGCGGGCGCAACCGTTATTCGCATTGAGCGGCCCGGTGTCATGGTCGACAGACATGACGCGATGCTGAGGTCGCGCATGATCGTTCATCTCGATTTGAAGGATGCCCAGGACCAGGAGCGGCTGCTGGACATCGTGCAAGATGCTGACGCCCTGTTCGAAGGAATGCGGCCCGGAACCCTGGAGCGACTGGGATTGTCTCCCGATCGCCTGCTGGCACGGAATTCCCGTCTGGTGATTGGCCGGATGACGGGCTGGGGACAGACTGGCCCCCTGTCAAAGGCTGCCGGACATGATCTGAACTATATCGCCCTGAGCGGTGCGCTGCATGGAATAGGACCGTCGGCGCATCCGGTACCGCCACTCGCCCTGGTCGGGGACTTCGGAGGGGGCGGCATGCTCCTTGCCTTTTCCCTGACCGCAGCCCTACTGCATGCGCAGGCCACCGGACAAGGTCAGGTTATCGATTGCGCCATGACGGAAGGGTCAGGCCAGCTGATGGCCGCATTCTACTCATATATGGCAACCGGCTTGTGGCAGGATAAACGGGAAGCAAATATCGTGGATGGGGGCGCCCCCTTTTACGGTGTCTACGAGACACAAGACGGCAAGTTTGTCTCAATCGGCGCTATAGAGCCCCAGTTTTACACTTTGCTCTTGCAGTCTCTTGGCCTGGAAGACGATGCACGTTTTGCCGATCAGATGGATACATCCAAATGGCCTGAACTGAAAAAGGTCATCGCCTCTCTGATCAAGGAGAAGACGCAGGCCCATTGGTGCAATCTTATGGAAAACACTGACATCTGCTTCGCACCGGTCCTGAGTCTGAAAGAGGCGCCCCTCCACCCTCATGCGAAAGCCCGTAATGCGTTCATTGAGGTCGAGGGCATCCTGCAACCAGCGCCTGCCCCGAAATACTCACTGACGCCGATGGCCCCTCCGCGCGTGCCGGAGACGGTCGAAATGCCGAGCGCGCACAATTCCTGACAGAAGGGCACCGCTCTCCTGACCGACCGGCGAAATCTTCCCGCACGCCAATAAAGGGACATTCGGATCAGTTCTAGAAAAACGGCCGCTTCAGCGATGGCGCGCCCCTATGCACGCGCCTCGCACACAGGTCTGTTCTTGCGCGGGCAGCCACCGATACTCACGCGCGCCGGGGGCTGAAAAACGGTTTAGTCGAACGTCGTATTCAAGAAACGCCGAGCGGCACCTTCACGCAAATCATCAAGAGCCTGTTGGCCAAGATGAGTTGCCCGTAGATATGCATCCAGCGCTTCCTGCTGGATCAGATAGGGATAATCGGTTCCCGCAAAGACATGTCCTGGCGCCATGCCTGTAGCAAGACTTGAAAGGCCATGAGCATCATACACATTGCTGTCGTAGAAGAATCTGGCCGCCTGAATGCTCGGCGCCTCCAAACCCTCAATTCCGTACCCGCCCGTCGCCGTCCATCCTCGATCGAGACGTCCCAATATTGCAGTCAAGGCGCCTCCCCCGTGACTGAACGCGACCCTCAATTTCGGATATCTCTGCAAGGTCCCATTCAACATCATTGAGGCGGCACTCATGGCGACGTCTATGGGGAAGCCGGCAAAGGCGGTGTAAGTTGGGGTGACATCGAGCGACTTGGTCGCGACTGGATGCAGCGCGTGCACGAAAACCGCCATATTGAGGGATTCAGCAGCCTCCCAGAACGGATCGAACATACGCTCGCCCAACAGATGGCCATTGATATTGCTTCCGATCTCCACGCCGATCAATCCGAATTCGCTCCGGATTCTTTCGAGATAGCGGCCCGAACCGGCGGGATTCTGTAAAGGGAGCGCCCCCAATCCCGTGAACCGGCTTGGGGATGCGGACACCATTCCAGCAATCTGCGCATTGACATGGTCGCATATGATTTCGGCGCCAGCCAGATCGAGCCAATAGGACAAAAGTTCCGGCATCGGCGATAGCACTTGGACATCTACCCCATCACGATCCATGTCTGTCAGTCGTCTCGCCAGATCCCAGGATCTGTCATCCAATTGGCGAAAAGGCCTGTCTCCGATCATCAGCGTTGCTTCGACATTGGAGCCACACCTCATGCATGGCCACTTCGATGCGAATGGCTCACCCGGACATTCTGGAAACTGATACGGCGTGACATGCGTATGGACATCTATCAGTTTGGACACATTACATCTTTCTATCTGTAAACGCCTGAGCGGAACCCTTGTTCGGGGCGTCCAGTCTGGCGCATGCGACACTCAAAGCAAGCCCGGAAGATGCCAGCCCCCGCAGGTGCGCGGGGACTGGCTGTACTGACTGCGACGGCACGCGATCTAGAACTTCCCGCGCAAGGCAACGCCCCAGGTACGAGGCGCTGCCGGGAAGCCCATGAAGGAACCCGTTTGGAAGGTTGCTCCAAATTCGGCACCGACATACCGCTCATCCGTGCAATTGTTGCAATACGCGTTAAACGACCATCCTTGCTCAAGCTGCTTCAGTCCGACACTGAGATCGACCAGCCACGTATCAGGTTGCTGATTTGCGACATAGCCTGTCGACCCCTGTGTCGGCAGGGCACCGGAATTGGTCCGCTGTTCGGAAGTATACTGGTATCCCGCAGAAGCTATGAAGGCGATCTGGTCGTTGAAGGGGCGTTCGTAATCCAGTGTAGCTGTTGACGCCCATTCCGGTGTCAACAGAAACCGCTCCCCACTGACCGCCGCGCCGGCCGACGTTGCCGTCTCGAGGTCAGCATCATATCCATATTCTGCATGCGGAATGTATGTCGCGGCCAGGTTGAGTGTGAGAAAATCACTGAGAACGAAATTGTTCTCGACCTCGATCCCATAATCTTCGGCAGAGGGCGAATTCACGATGGAGAAGGCGGCGCCCAGGAATTGGGGAACCTGAAGGTCTTCAATGTCATTATAGAAGAAGGACAGATTTGTTGAAGCCCGACCATCCCAATAGACGAATTTTCCACCTAGCTCATACGCATTTACAAATTCAGACCTGTAAGTCGGATCAAGCGGCACACGGCCTGCCCCAAGCTCAGGATTGGTCGCAGGGGAACCCGCTGCTGTACTGTCCAGAATGACCCCCCCGGCTTTGAAACCCCGGCTCAATTTGCCGAACATGGTCGCATCCCGGCTCAGATGATAACTCAGACTGGCAGCTCCGGAAAACGCGTCTTCCTCATAGGAATCTGAAAATGCCGGCGCCGGAAAGACATTTATCAGGGTCCAGGCCGATCCAGCGGGCGGATCGATGAGATTATCATACGCCCCCGTTTTCTCTTCCTTCGACAGGCGTCCGCCCACGGCGAAGGTCCACTTGTCCGTCAGATCAAAGGTCCAGTTTGTAAAGACAGACATGCTCTTGGCCGTGCCCGGAATATATTCTTTCTGAATCACGGTGCCCGGCGTCGCCCCTGAAGGGATCGTAGTCAGAGCCGTGATGAAGGCCTGCGCATCTGCGCCATTGAAGAGCGTTCTTTCCCGCAGCATGTCCTCATCGGAATAAAAGGCGCCAAAAATGGCATCGATCGAGTCCGAAACCTGAACGTCATAGAGCAACTCCTGACTGAATTGTTCTGATTGGAACTGGGGGGAGAACGCAAGGACATCCACCGTGCTGAACAGGGCTTGCTCATTGCGATTGCGGGAAAACCATTCGCGGTAGGCTGTGATTGATGTCAGATTTCCCGCACCCAGTTCGAACTCTGATCGCAGTGTCAGCCCCTTGTCCCTCAAGGCCAGATCCCCATTATTTCGGACCGCTGTGCGAAATTCCCCGCCATTGAGGTATTCAAGCGTTGTATTGGGCAGGCCCTGGGCCGCGCCAATTGCATCAAGGATGCGCGTCACCCCCCCATCGTTGTTCGTGTATACAGCGCGGGCACAGCAATCGCCGGTCGTATCGGACCAATCCGCAATGAGATTGAAACTGACCGTGTCGGAAGGCTCAAACAGCACTGACACCTTGGCTGCCCATCCTTCGGTCTGATCCTCTGTCCGCCCCGTGAGTACATTTTCCACAAAACCGCCATTGTTGAACCCCATGAGCGCCGTGCGAACCGCAAGCTTGTCCTCGATCAAGGGCAGGTTGACCGCGCCCTTGAACATGCGACTGTCGAAATTCGACAAACGCATCTCATAACTTCCTGCCGTATCGGACAAGTTCGGCATTGTGCTCGTCAACAAGACCGCCCCGGCCGAGGTGTTTTTCCCGAAGAGTGTGCTCTGCGGCCCCTTCAGGATTTGAACACTTTCATAATCGAGGAAGTTTGACAGGGCCGCACCGTTCCGGCTGCGATATACGCCATCGACAAAGACACCGACCCCACCTTCCAGGGAAACACTGGGACCCGTCGTTCCAAGCCCACGAATCAGCAACCGAACGCCTGCCGCAGGCTCATCCGCTGACCGCAATTGGATACTCGGGGAAATCACGTTGAACCGTGTTCCGTTGTCGATATTCTTGTCGGCAAGCACTTCAGCCGTCGCAACTGATACCTGGATCGGCACCTCTTGCAGAGATTCTTCTCGCCGCTGCGCCGTAACGGTTACAGTGTCGAGCTTACGGCTGACATCCCCGCCGTCTTCCTGCGCCTCTGCGCTCTGTACGGAGCTCATCACCAAGACCATGGCCGTCGATGCCATTGCCAGGATTCGAAATTCATACGGTTTGTTCATGATATTCCTCCCATTCGAACGCTTCCAAAGCGTTCTCATTGATCAAGTTCTGACCGCTTCCCGGTGGGACCTGAATCGCTGATCCGGCGAGCCCTGCCAGCATGGCAGGACCTCGATTTTTCGCCGCAGTGATCAGCGTTTCGCATTTCCTCCGCGTGAACGGCCGCCTTCCCTCCGCACGACAAGCGTACAATGCGCTTGCGTTCTATGCGCCCTCACCCTGAAACGATTGTACTATTTCGTCAAGCGCCGCCGCTCCAATTCGGACATCATCTCATGCGCATCCGCCAGGGATGCCCTGAACCGCCCCGGCGCAGCAGGCTTGCCGGCCTAGCTTGCCCCTGATTTCCCGGCCTTTAGGCTCAACCCAGCCTGAACCGTAGGAGGACGGCCATTAGGCCGAACCTGCTCTGGCGCACTCTCCTGCGGATGGCCCGGCCCTCACACGCCGACACGCCCCATGACCCTGCTGCTTCTTGTAGACCGCCCCCTCCTACGCGGCAGGCCCTGCCTTGAGGGTGACGCCCTGAAATCCGGACCCGGAATCCCCCGGGCGCCCACTTGCACGTCCCACCCCGAACCCTGCCTGCCCCTTCCCCCACATATCCGGAATTCGCAAAAGCAACATATTTGCAACATGGCGCGCGCTCAATTCCCGCCTCCCCTCAAAACGGTTGACGCAATAAAAACACTCGTACTATCTGCAGCCATAATAATATATTCGTTCTACTTGCACACGCGGGTGACCGGAACGATCAGATGAGGGAAGAAAAGCATGACAATGAAATTCTTGGCTATGGTTTCGGGATCCGCGATCCTGGCAGCTGGCGGCGGCTATGCGGTCGCTCAGACACAATTGGGAGACGACGGGGGGGCGATCGAGCAATCTCAAAGGGTTCTGGATGCTGTAACCGTAACTGCCCAGAAGCGGGCCCAGGACGTAAATGATGTGCCCATGTCCATTGTTGCCATGAGTGCAGAAGATCTTGAAACCAGGGGCTTTGAGGATGTGGATGACCTGGACAAGCTCGTGCCGGGCTTCACAGCGACGGCAACCAATAGCGGGTCACCTGTCTACAGCTTGCGGGGTGTCGGCCTGTACTTGTATGATAGCGGCGTCGGCGCAGCCCCAGCCGTATCTGTCTATATTGATGAAGTCGGACTCCCTTCGCCGGCCATGACTTCGGGGGCAGCCTTTGATCTCGAGCGGGTCGAGATACTGAAGGGCCCCCAGGGCACGCTTTTCGGTCAGAATGCCACGGGCGGCGCCGTGAATTTCATTGCCGCAAAACCGACAGACGAGTTGTCCGCCGGCATCTCGTCCTCATTCGACCAGCATGGAAAAATCGATGCAGAAGCATATCTGAGCGGCCCCCTTGCTGACACCGCCCAGGCCCGCCTGGCCCTGGGCGTCACACAGGGCGGCGCGTGGCAGGAAAGCGTGACACGTCCGGGCGATGAACTCGGCGACAGCGATTTGTCGAGAGGCCGGCTCCTGATTGACTGGCAGGCCAGTGAAAATCTCGACTTCTCCTTCAATGCAACCCTGACCAGAGACAAGTCAGACGCCAAGGCAGGACAGTTTTCCGAATTTCACCCGGCCTTCGGCGGTGACACACATCCCAACCCTGTCAATCAGGCGGCCCTTTCCAGCGCCGTCATCGTCCCTGATTCCCCGGAACTGGCAGACTGGACACCCGGGACGAATACCAATGACAACCAGTTTGATTTCTATTCATTGCGGACCAATTATGCGCTGAACGACAGCGTTACACTGACATCTCTGACCGCCTATCAGGAAGTCGAGATCGTGAAGAAGATCGACCAGGATGGCGTGGCTTTCGACAATTTGACGATCAATCCATTTGGCCGCGCGGAAACCCTCAGTCAGGAGCTGAGACTGTCAGGCGCCACAGATCGAATGGACTGGGTCTTCGGTCTGAACTATGAAGACAGCGATGTGATCAACAGCCTCTTCTATGATTCAGATCTGTCTGCGAACTATGCGTTCGGGCCAGGTTTTGCATATGATCGCATTAACTCAGAAAATACCTCCTCGATCGAGACAGCAGCATTTTTTGCGAATCTGGAATACGCGCTGACAGAGCAGCTTTCTGTTCAAATGGGCGGACGCTACACAGATTCCAGCATAGATTCTGTGAGCTGCACATCCGGTGATGATAGCGCTCCGGGTGATCCCGGCTTGCCTGATTTCGTGAATTTCCTGGCCAGTGTGCTAGGCCCGGGCAGCCCGGGTCTCGTAGGGGGAGATTGCATCATGCTGGAAGCCAGCGCGGGGCCGAATGCCGTGCCGACTGGGCCTATTGCGCAGACCCTGAGCGAAGACAATGTCTCCTGGCGGACCGGGCTGACCTATTCATTGCTGAATGACACCATCATCTATGCCAATATCAGCAGGGCATACAAATCCGGCGCGATCATTCCCGCTGGCGGCCTGACCCGCGCCTCCTATACCCCGACGACCCAGGAACGCATTACCGCGTACGAAGCGGGCTTCAAGGCACCGCTCTTTGATGGGACAACCCAGCTGAACGGCTCTGCCTTCTTCTATGATTATGAAGACAAGCAGGTGCCATATTTGGTATATGATCCTGCATTCGGTGTACTTCCCGCTCTGGGGAATGTTCCGAAAAGTGAAGTTCAGGGCATCGAGCTTCAGCTCGTGACCCGCCCACTCGACGGCTTGGATCTGAGCGTTGCCGCAACATATCTTGATACTGAAGTGACGGAGGACTTCCTCGTACCGACCGGTCTGAGCCCGACGGATGTTTCAAATGTGAAGGGGGTCGAACTCCCCAACACTCCTGATCTGTCGATTGTTGCCGATAGTCAGTATCGATGGAATGTGAATTCTTCCATGGAAATGTATGTGGGCGCTGGTCTGACCTATGTTGGCGACGCGTTTTCACGCTTCCCGCAAAGAAGTGGGGGCGCCCCCATATTGCCATCCTATACCTTGCTGGATCTTCGCGCCGGGATTGGACCCGTCGATGGCAATTGGGATGTTCAGATCTGGGGACGCAATGTCACAGACGAATATTATCGGACCACGGACAATAACAGCGTGGATACAAGCTACCATTATGCGGGTCAGGGTTCAAATTTCGGGGTAACCCTGAATTACGCGTTCTAGTCGGGAACATCTCCCTGCCAGAAATCGGCGACCTGCAGGAGCCCTGTCTCCCGCAGGTCGCTTCAACGTTCACGACACTGAGTCCCGGATCCATTCCTGACATTGGCTGAAGGGAGGTTTTGGCGCAAGCGGCCCCGGATAGCTGAACATATTCAGAGCCGTCTTGAGCGTGACCCGACTTCCGAAACCCGCAAGACCCGGCCGGATCAGGGTGTCATTCCGCAAACAATCCACGGGGCATCAGGCGAACCCCCTCCATTCGCGGAATCGACAATCTCGCGGTGCACTTGCAGCACTGCCTTGGCGACCGACGTGACGCCAAGGCAGTGCAAGAGATATAATTGTCGAAATGAAGACGTCTTCCGAGCCTGCACTCAAGATAGAAAAAATGACCGCGTCACACGATTGAATTCATCCGGTGCCTCAAATTGAGGCCAATGTTTGGAATCTGCGTCCATTACATACAAGGAGGCGCCCGCAACTTTTGAACAGGCCAGTTCCGCAGCATCAAGTGTGTGTATGGGATTGTCTCGCGTCCAAAGAAACATGGTCGGGCAGCTGATCTTTTCCAGGGGTATGTCAAAGGCATGATGGTCAGACGCAGCAAACGCCCCGATGCTTTTATTGGCGACCTCCATGTCCGGATGAGAATAGATGCTCAGCCGGGTCCCCACCAATTCCTCATTCAGGAGATGATGATTGTGCTCATGCATCAGCCACTTCATGCGCAACAAGGTGCTTTCATAAGTGGGGGTGCCGGCACTTTTCTTCATGAGCTCGACGAGTTCGACCATGTCCTTTTCGCCTTTTTCGGACGTGATCTCTATCCCGCCTGTCGTATTCAGCTGAATCTTGATTACGCGCTCCGGATACATTCCGGCAAATGTTCCCGCGACCCAGCCGCCCAGCGACTCCCCCGATATGTTGGCCCTCTGATAGCCAAGCACATCCATGATTTCAGCCAATTGCTCTGACAAGGTGACCGGATTGAACGCCGTATCCTGTTTCTCCGAGAAGCCACAATTGAGAAAGTCATAGGCAATGACATGAAAGTCGGAGGAGAGGGGTTTGACATTCTTGGCATAGGCTTCCAGATGGCCGCCAATGCCATGGAGGAGGAACAAGGGATCCTTGCCTTCGCCTTTGCCAGATTCCGCGATTCTCACCCGTCCGAAATTTGGGGTGTTTATATAGCGGATTTCACATCCCAGGAAATCATTCCAAATCGTCATCATACGCTCCAGTTTCTGTTATCGGGTTCAGACTCACTTGTTTAGAATCTCATCTTGGTGCTCACAGAAACGGGGGGCTCTGTGCTCAATCCTTATCTGTGATGTGCCAAACCGAACCGGATAACAGAGATTTCGGATTGTTCCATAATCTGGATCCTCAATGTCGAACCAGGTCTTATTATAGCGAACTTGCGGGTCTGAGAAAAAGTCATCAATGGTATTCACCGGTGCCAGGGGGACCCCGTATTTCGCAGCCTTTTCTATGACTGTCCGCGTATCCTGCTTCGATGTGCCTTTTTCCATCTCTGCCCACAAGGACTCATAATGGGTCATGCGGGACCATGCATCCTTGAATCTCTCATCGCCAATTAACTCGTCCCTATCCGCGGTACGGCACATGCCTTCAAACTGGGCATCGGTCTGTATATGTCCGATCACGTACCCATCCTGAGTTCGTATCGGATGATACATGTCGATTTTTCGGATGCGCTCGGCATCCTCATTCTGGAATGTGTGATTGATCATGATCGCCGGCAGCATCAGCGCGGCATATGCCTCAAGTAGGGAGACGGATACCGTCTGGCCTGTTCCGCCATTCCTCTCACGCGCCAGCAAGGCAGCCAGGATACCCTGGGTCAATGTCGTCGACGCAACCTTGTCCACGAGAAAATTGCGAACCGGCACAGGCGCCTTGTCATCTGAATATTGCCCGAAATCATCCATCACCCCGACCAGTCCCTGGATCACGTGATCATAGGCCGGTCGATCCTTATACGGCCCTTCTGATCCATAACCGGTAATGGACGCAAAAATGAGTCCGGGATTATCGCCACGCAGGCTTTCATAGCTGAGCCCCAGACGGTCCATTACGTCAGGACGAAAATTCTCGATGATCACATCCGCCTGTAAACACAAATTTCGTGCGGCTTCGCGATCAGCTTCATCCTTCAAATCAAGCGAGACACTTTTCTTGTTTCGATTAACCTGCTGGAAAAATGCCGGCAGGTCACCCTGCTTTGGATGCATCGCGCGCATCGGATCCCCGCTCACGGGTTCTATCTTTATGACTTCGGCACCCAGATCACAGAGCATCTGGCCTGCGAACGGACCAGACACCATCGTTGCAAACTCAACAATGCGCACTCCCTTACAAGGGGCATCCCTCGGATCAATCATATTATTCTCCGTTTATACAGACCAGAATGGGGTCACATCTTCGGTTGAAATGGAAACAGGCTCAAGTAATTGACATAATACTTCGTCTACGGAACTATAAGGAAGGATTGTCAGACGACCCGGAACGGGTCACGCGTTCAGGATTTGACCTTCTGCCAGTACGCATCCCGCAAATGGCGCTTGTAAAGCTTGCCCGTCGCGTGCCGAGGTACCTCTTTCATGAAATCGATCTGTTTGGGGATCTTCATCTTCGCGATCTGACCTTTGAGGTGCTCCTGGATGGATGTTGCCAGTGCATCCCCTGCCTCGGACCAGTCCAGGGGTTGCACAATCGCAACGAGCCGCTCTCCAAGATCATCATCCGGCGCGCCGATGACCGCCACATCGGCAACCTGTGAATGGGTAATGATGGCATCCTCGATTTCCTGGGGATAGATATTCACCCCGCCGGAAATGATCATGAAACTCTTGCGGTCAGTCAGGTAGAGATAGCCCTCTTCATCCACCCAGCCGATATCCCCCAACGTACTCCAACCCTTGTCATTATAGGCGGATCGGGTTTTTTCGTCATCATTGTGGTAACTGAATGCATTGCCGCCTTCGAAATAGATCAGACCCTCCTTCCTGGCCGGCAACTCCTCGCCGTTTTCTGACAGGATGTGGATTTTTCCGAAGACTGCCGGCCCCACCGATCCCTTGTGTGTCATCCAGTCCTGCGGCCCAATCGCCGTGAGTCCATTGAACTCGGTACCGGCATAGAATTCATGTATGATCAGCCCCCACCAGTCGAGCATCTTTTCCTTGATGGGGACCGGACAAGGCGCTGCAGCGTGAAATGCCAATTGGAGACTCGACAGATCATAGGATTCCCGCACGCCTTCAGGGAGTTTCAGCATACGCACGAAATGCGTCGGAACCCATTGGGAGTGGGTGACCCGCTCATCCTGAATATGACGAAGCGATTCCTCGGCATCGAATTTTTGCATCACGATGACCGTGCCCCCGACCTTCAGGACCGACATAGACCACCGCAATGGGGCGGTGTGATACATCGGCGCAGGTGATAGATAGACCATGTCGGGATTGTAACCGAACCAGTCCACGGCCAGGCCGGTCAGCCCGTCCATCTCATCAATCCGGGCGTCCGGTAGCGGAAATTTGACCCCTTTGGGCCGACCTGTGGTCCCGGACGAGTAGAGCATGGGCGCGCCTTGGCTCTCATCTGATATGGGTCCGACAGGGCACGCCTCACGTTCAGCCAGATAGTCGCGCGCGCCGTCCGCAGCACCATCCACAAGGAAGACAGTGAGGCCGGGGACAAGTTCGGCAATGGCCTTGCCCAATGAGAATTTCGCTTTGGAGACAAACAGGATTTTCGCGCCAGCATCCTGAACAATGTATGACGCCTCAGGCGCCGTCAGCTGTGTCGAGATTGACGTATAGTAAAGTCCGGCCCGATCTGCAGCCGTGACGATCTCAAGATATCGCGGATGATTTTCCATGAGGATGGCAATAACGCTTCCGCGCATGAGCCCTTCTCGTCGAAGCAATTGGGCACACTGGTTTGAGCGGGCTTCCAGCTGTTGATAAGTCACGCTCTCTCCGCTCGGCACCAATTTATAGGCGATTTTCTCCGGCGTACGGCGCGCGTGATTATAGGTGTGCAGATCCATGATTTTCTCCCGTCCCAATGGCGCATCCCGGCAGGCCTTTGGGGAATTATTATTTTGATACGCTTGTTTTAGTATAAGAGGAATTGTGGCTTGGCAAGCATGACCTCATCGGAGTTAACACGGCACATCCGGCTCGTTTTTCGACAGTCTGACAGGGTATTTTCCATCCCGCTTGTTTTCAAAGCGGGCAGATAATACTAACGTCCTATCCAGATATTGCGACGCTCAAGATCGCACTGAGGGAGACATATGATGCCGCACCCACTCAAAGACGCAGAGACAGGCACCGATACGGGGAATGTGTCTTTGAGCGTTGCTCAGGGCGACCTGCTCTGGACTCCCACGGCTGAGCGCGTGGAACGCTCGAATCTGTTTCGCTACACGGAATGGCTGGAGCATGAAAAAGGCCACGTCTTCGAAGATTATCAAGCCCTTTGGACCTGGTCCGTCGAGGAGGTCGACACATTCTGGGCAAGCCTCTGGGAATATTTCCAGGTCGATGCCTCCCGGACTTACAATTCCATCCTGTCGGGCGCGACCATGCCTGAAGCTGTGTGGTTCGAAGGCGCCAGATTGAATTTCTGCCAGCATCTGCTCCGGCACGAAGCCAACAATCCGGACCGGACGGTGATTCACGCCTTTTCAGAAACAGGCCCTCACCTGCAAATCAGCTGGGCCGAATTGGGCAGCTCTGTCAGAAGCATGGCAACTGCGCTGAGAAACCTGGGCATAAAGCCTGGAGATCGTATTGTTTCTTATCTGCCGAACATTCCCGAGACCGCCATCGCCATGATGGCGGCCACCGCCATCGGAGCCGTCTGGGCGTCGGCGGCCCCGGAATTCGGAGCCGGGACGGTAATTGACAGGTTTGCACAGCTCGATCCGAAACTGATATTTGTCACTGATGGATACTCGTTCGCAGGCGTTGAACGAGATCGGTCCCGCCAAGTCGAGGAGATCATCGCCGGACTCCCCAGCCTGGAACATGTGGTACATGTTCCCTCTCGGAAGCCCTCCTCCCACCCGGCCCGCCTCATGGCAAATACACTCCCTTGGGACGCGCTGGCCAAGACCGTGGCTCCGGATGCAAGCGACTTCCTGTATGAACAGGTCGCTCATGATCATCCCTTGTGGATCCTTTTTTCATCCGGAACGACTGGCCTGCCAAAAGCAATCATTCACAGCCATGCCGGCATGCTTCTGGAACAATTGCGCGCGCAGCATTTCTGTGCGGAACTCAGGCCCGATTCAACGATCTTCTTCTACACCACAACAAGCTGGATGGTCTGGAACTCGCTTTACTCAGCACTCGTAACGGGGGCCTCAGTCGTCATATATGATGGCAATCCTCTCTACCCGAACAGTTCAGCACTCTGGCATATTACAGAAGCGTCTGGCGCCACGGTTCTTGGTCTCAGCCCGAGCCTCGTTACAAAAATGGACCAGGATGGCGTCAAACCTGCGACGGCGTTTGACCTGTCCGCCCTGGAAATGGTGATCCTGGGAGGCGCGCCTTCCACGCCCCATACATTTGCGTGGTTTTACCAGAATGTTAAGGAAGACCTCTGGGTCACCTCTCAGTCGGGCGGCACGGAAATTTGCAGCGCCATAACCGGCGCCGTGGCATTCCTCCCCGTCTATGCCGCTGAAATGCAGGGGCGCGTTCTGGGCATCCATGTCGAGTCGTGGAATGAAGCCGGAGAAAGCGTACGCGACGAAATCGGAGAACTCGTCATCTGCGCGGCCTTCCCCTCCATGCCTGTCGGATTCTGGAACGATCCGGATCGGCAGAGATATCATGACAGCTATTTCTCCGACTTCCCGGGTGTATGGCGCCAGGGGGATCTCTTCGTGATCAATACCCGCGGAGGATGTTATATTCATGGGAGATCGGATGCCACGCTGAACCGGCATGGAGTAAGAATTGGCACCGCGGAAATCTATCGCACCCTCGAACATATCCGGGAGATCGAGGATTGCATGGTGATCGCCCCCCTCCTGAACGGGGAGCCAGAAATGCTTTTGTTCGTGACGCGCCAGGACAATGATCCCCTTACATCCGAACTTGAACAGCGGATCAGGAGGGCCCTGAAAGAGACCAATAGTCCACGACACGTACCTGACCGAATTCTCCTTGCCCCATCAATTCCCTACACAATAACGGGCAAACGTCTTGAGGTTCCGATTCGGCGAATTCTTGAGGGCCTGCCGGCCTCGAAAGTAGCAAATCCCGACCTGATGAGAGATCCCGCTTCCCTGGATTGGTATGTTAAATTGTCACAGAATCTGACAAGCGGAATGAAGGGGCAATGAGGGACTTCATTTCCGAGGGAATACAGGGGAGCGTCGCCCCTCCGCAAACGCCGCCATACCTTCCCTGATGTCACGCGCTGCTCCCGCAACCTGCTGATGGTCCTGCTCAACCTCGAGCAGGTCGTCGAAACCGCGAATCAGGGCTTTCATGACCTGCTCCCGGCTTGGTCCCAGCGCTACGGCCGGGTCACCTGCCAGATCAATGGCCTGAGCCGCCTCGGTCAACATCTCGACACTGAGTGTATTGAGTTTCTCGGGGCGCGAATGCCTTCCATCCACCAGAACAATGATGGCAGTGACGATACGTTTCTCATCGGACGGGCACCATCTCATCCATAACCAGGATCGGTCTCAAAGGCCTGTCCTTTATGACTGTCTCCACGACCGGACAGAGCGATGGATCAGTACTTTTGTTCTCATGCTTGGGTCACTTGAACCGGCTATCGCCGACAATGGGAGGAAACCCGATAGAATAGCGTTACTCGCGCCATTGCGGATTTTGTCTGTATTTAAAGAGAACAGACCCTGTACGGCCCGACGCTCTGGTGACGCCATGCCTGTAGCGAAACACACAACTGGATTGACCCGGGTTTTAGACATGTGTTCTAATTTGATCTTCAGGTTGCATCACGTCCGAAACTGAAGAACGGAATCCATATGACACACTTTGTAAGGACGGAGACAATTGGAAATTTTCTGATTGTCACATTGGATCGGCCAGCCGTTCTCAACAGCCTGCACGCCCCCGCCTGTCATGAACTCTCGATGATCTGGGATGACTTTCTGGAAGATGACAATTTGTGGCTGGCCATTGTGACCGGTACAGGCGATCAGGCTTTTTGTGCCGGACACGATCTTGTTGAGGATTTTCATGCGCCGATGCCGAAATCAGGCTGGGCCGGACTTTCGCACCGAACCGAATTCCACAAGCCCCTGATCGCAGCCGTCAATGGTCTGGCACTGGGCGGCGGATGGGAAATCGCCCTGGAAGCGGACATAATTGTCAGTCACCCTCGCGCCCGGTTCGGCTTGCCTGAACCCAAGGTGGGATTTGCCGCGCTGGGAGGCGGTGCCCGCATGTTGCCAAAGCGTATGCCTTACCATGTTGCAATGGGACTGATGCTCACCGGCGACACCTTGTCCGCTGACGAAGCGCTTCATTTTGGTCTGGTGAATGAAATTTCTCCTGAGGACGGGCTCATGGAGACCGCCATGGCGTGGGCCGAAAAGCTGAAAAAATGCGCGCCCCTGGCCTTGCGCGCGACAAAGAGGATCGCACGCCGCTCCATGGCGCCTGTGCACACGCTGGATGACCTGTACTCTCTGGAATTGCAGCTCGCTGATATGCTTTCAAAATCATCCGATACACAGGAAGGGCTCTCGGCCTTTGCAGAAAGACGATCCCCCGTCTGGACTGGCAGGTAAGCCCGCATGTCCCCCGCCGCCCCCGTCACACTCGGCCGCGTCTCGATCAGAGGCCACACGCACCTGGCTGTTCTTCTGGACGGTTCAGCACTTCCCCTTTCCCACATGATTCCCGGGATTGGCGACGACATGATCTCGCTCATTTCCAACTGGGAAGACCTTGCACCGCGGATTCACACGCTTGCAGCAGAGGCGAAAGATCCCGAACCGATCCGGTTGAGCGATCTGAGAAGACCGATTGATCGCCCCGGAAAGATTCTCGCGATCGGCCTGAACTATGCCGATCATGTCGCCGAAACCGGCATGCCAATGCCTGATCGTCAATTGTGGTTTTGCAAATTTCCAACAGCGGCGAATGATCCTTATGCTGATGTGCAGATCCCACGGGCCGGGCATCAGGTAGATTATGAAGTCGAACTGGTTGCGGTAATCGGCAAGGCCGGACGGCATATTTCACCGGACGAAGCGAGCCAGCACGTCTTCGGGTATTGCATCGGAAATGATGTGTCGGTGCGCGATTGGCAATTGTCCTCCCCCCAATGGGTGCTTGGAAAGTCTTTCGATGGCCATGCCCCCTTCGGACCGTTTATTACACTGGCGAATCCGTCGCTCGACCCTCATGACCTCACGATTCGCGCCTGGGTAAATGGTCAATTGCGCCAGCACTCGAACACACGGCATCTGGTCTTTTCCCTATGGGAGCAGATAGCGCATGTGTCGAAAGCCGTAACCCTTGAGCCCGGCGACCTCATTTTCACAGGCACACCGGGCGGCGTGGGCGTGGCCCTGCAGCCTCCGACATTCCTGAAGGCGGGCGATCGCGTTCGCTGTGAAATCGAAGGACTCGGGCATATCGAGAATGCATTTCAACCGGAAGGCTCAGAACATGGATCTTGAGCTCAGCGGAAAGAAAGCCCTGATCACTGGCAGCACGAAGGGGATCGGACTCGCAATTGCCAGGTCTTTTGCCAAAGAGGGCTGCGAACTGGTTCTGGTCGCACGAACCGGCGCTCTTCTCACAGCAGCTGCCGCGTCCATCGAAAGCACATTTGGAACGTCCGTGACCACCATTGCCGCTGACCTGTCAGACCCGCATATCTTTCACCACGTCGCAGAAGAAAGCGGAGGCATGGATATTCTTGTCAACAATGCCGGCGCCATTCCTCCCGGCAATCTGCTCGGAACTGGGATAGCAGACTGGAAGCGCGCTTGGGACCTGAAAGTGTTTGGCTATATCGGGCTGACACAGGCTTGCTATCCTGATCTGGCAAGTCGCCGCGGCGTGGTCGTGAATATTATCGGGGCCGCCGGATCGCACCCACAGCCTGCCTATATTGCAGGAAGCAGCGGCAATGCGGCCCTTATGTCATTCACGACAGGTCTTGCGCAGGAGGCCCGCCAGGACGGCGTCAGAGTGGTGGGGGTCAATCCGGGACCAGTCTCGACGGAACGATTTCGGATGCTGTTGCAGGCGCAGGCTGAACGCGAATTCGGCACATCACGCAGATGGCCTGAACTGATGGCGTCCCTCCCCTTCGGGCGCGCGGCGCGCCCGGAAGAAATCGCCGATACCGTCGTATTTCTATCTTCTGCCCGCTCCACCTATACAAGTGGCGCGATCGTGGCAATTGATGGAGCGATGGCGTGAGCGCGCCGGAGAATGTGGGATTTGTGGGTTTGGGCGATATTGGGGCCCCCATGGCCACAAGAGTGCTGGAAAAGGGTTTTCCCCTGATCGTTTGGAACCGAACGGCCAGTAAAATGACTCCCTTGTCGATCGGCGGCGCCAGGACGGCAACCAATCCGGCGGATCTCGCCGGCCAGACAACAATTCTCTGCATCTGCGTTGACAGTCCCGACGCCACCAAGGACATTCTGTTCGGACCGCATGGCGTGACCCGCAGCGCGAATAGCACGGTTGAAATCATCCTGGACCATTCAACCGTATCGCCGGAATTCACGCGCGACCTGGCCATGCAGCTCTCCAGCCATGGCATTGATTTTCTGGATGTTCCCGTCTCCGGGGGAGCCATAGGGGCGAAGGCCGGCACCCTTGCCGCCATGGCTGGTGGGGATGCCGATCTTCTCAAGCGCGTGGCACCGGTCATCTCCTCCTTTGCAAGTCAGATCACCCATATGGGCCCTGCAGGGGCCGGCCAGGCGGCGAAGGCTTGCAATCAGATCATCAATTTCGGCAACATGGCCGCACTGGCAGAAGCCGTGGTATTGGCCTCGGCCTATGGAATTCCCCCTGTCCGCATCCCCGAGGCCATAGCGGGCGGATTCGCAGAATCTAACATTTCGCAGGAATATCAGCGCTCCCTGAAAGCTGACGATTTCAGTCCAGTGAGATTCCTCATCGAGGGATTGGTGGAATTCTATGCCGGGCGGATCGATCCGGACTATAGAGGAAAACTGGGAATCCTCATGAAGGATCTCACCATCGCCCTCGACATGGGCCACAAATCCGGCGTGCCTCTGCCGGGGACAACGCATTTTGATTCAGTGTTCCGGATATTGCAGTCGCCGCCGGAGCACGACAGGGAGGCCTGAGCCAGGCGTGATGAAAGCGTAGCTTCTGTCTCCGCTCGGCCATGCGTGACCTTGCCACGCCCTTTGACGCCGTGATCGATGTCAGCTGCTTTGCGCTCGATCTGTCGGTCATCTTGCACATCATTTTAATAATCCTCTGGCCAAACTCCCTCAATTTGATTTAGTACGTCTGTATTATTTTTAGTCTGCGAGGGCCCGAACATGCAAAAGCTTCCGGAATTGTATCAACCTATGAAGCTCGGGCGTTTCCAGATACCGAACCGTTTGATGATGGCGGGCATGTCGGCAGGAACGAAAACTGATTCCAATGGGGAGATTACTCCCGAAATGATTGCCTATTATGTCGAGCGGGCGCGCGGCGAACCGGGGATGATCGCAATTGGCGCGTCGCAAGTTGTCCCGCCCGAGAAACGGCTGTATGGCCCCCATGCCGGTATTGCGCTGTATAGCGACGATATTGTCCCCTCCCTCTCCAAACTGGTCGATGCAGTCCATGCATATGATGTAAAGTTTGGCATCCAATTGTGGAATGGGGGCGGCACGGAAGGGACAAGTCACGAGGAATTGTTCTCTCCTTCAGGGCTCTCATCCAATGTTCGGACAGCGCGCGGGGATGGCACGGCCAGATATAGAGGTCAGCCAAACCGGGCGCTCGAGAAGGCGGAAATCTCCGATATCGTGAAGTATTTTTCCTCTGCCGCAAGACGATGCGCCGATGCCGGGTTCGACTTTGTGGAAATCCATGCAGGGCACGGCTATCTGATCAGCAATTTTCTCACACCGCTTTTCAACAAACGGACGGACGAATATGGGGGGTCATTCGAGAACCGTACCCGCTTCTTGCTGGAAATTGTCGCTGCGGTGAACGCCGAAGTCGGTGACCGTATAGCTGTAGGTCTGAAGTATAATGGCGATGACTTCCTTGGCGAGGAGGGCTGGACCCTCGCAGAATCCTGTCGTCTCGCCCCTCTGGCTGAAAAGGCTGGTGCCGATTACATAACCGTCACTGCAGGATTGGTTGGGTCACCAAAACTTACCATCCCCCCGATGTATGAGCCTCAGGGATGCTATACGGACCTGGCCGCAGCCGTGAAGCCACATGTTAACATTCCAGTCGGGACGATCGGCCGGATCAAGAATCCCGAAATGGCAAGAGACCTTGTCGCGGCCGGCAAAGCGGACTTTGTCTGTTTTGGGCGAGGCACAATCGCCGACCCGGAAATCTTTCTGAAAACGCGCGAGGGTCGTCTCGACGATATACGCCCCTGTCTCGCCGATTGTCGCGGCTGCATTGACGAACATCTGCTTCGCAATGGGGGCGGCGATGCCAGCTGTGTCGTCAACCCCAGAATGTCGCGGGAACTTACCTGTATCGACATACCGGATTCGGCTGCTGCCAACCCCAAAAGGATACTTGTTATCGGTGGCGGCCTGGCCGGCATGGAAGCCGCACGTCGCACCGCATACTCCGGACACCATGTTATGCTGTTCGAACGACGGAGCCAGCTCGGGGGGCAGATGCTGCTTGCGCGCCAAATGCCCGGTCGCAGGGAAATCGGCGACATCGTGCCCTGGTATGAACGTCAGCTCAGCAAAATGGGTGTTGAGGTACATCTGAACACGGAAGTTACCGAGTCCATGTTGAAGGATTTAAGTCCGGATGTCGTCATTCTCGGCACAGGAAGTGCGCCCGTCGTACCGCAAGACATGATGGATGTCGTGATGAATGCCGAAGATATCGACATAATGATGCTGGATGATCTCGTTGAGCACCAGCTAGAAGTGGGTGAGAATGTTCTGGTGGTGGGAGGCGACCAGAATGGTATGGTTATCGCAGATTATCTAGCCCAGGGGGAGCGCAGAGTCGTAGTTGCAGAAGCGCTGAACCATTTTGGTGGAAAGCTTGCTGCCCATGACCGCTGGTATCTGTTGAACCGACAAAATGCGAAGAATGTCAGGCGGATCAAGAATGTTCACCACATCCAACTGACTCCGGACATGAGATCGGTGACCCTTCTCGGTGACGGCGCGCCTGATACGCTTTCAGGGATTGATACAATTGTTTTCGCCAGTGATCGCCGCTCTGAACGCAGCCTTGTGGAAGTCGCAGAATCATTGGGGGCCTCCACCTATATCGTCGGGGACGCGCATGACATCAGCTCGGAAAATGCAGGAACAATCTTCAATAACATAGCGCACGCTTACGACACGGCGAGGCAAATTTAAGCGCAGCTGAATCTGTCTCCCCGTCCGGAAATATATCCGCCGATTGAAGACCTGGCCGTATTCCATTCCGAATCCCGCCTGTCTGGATCGATCACTAGCGAAGAATGGAAGGCCTCATTACGGTGAGAAGGTCATGATTTTCACCCCTCAGGCCATTGCTTCGGACCGGGCTGGATTCTCCAACCATGGAGTCCCTGTTGATGGCGGCTGACTGCAGAGAAGGATCGATTATCCCCCACATCTGAGGCGCCCTAGAATCAGTCCGTCTTGCAAGCTTGCCGGTCTGGCAATTCGGGAGCACACTTTTTCAGGTCACAGACCATGCTGCGCGCCTGGATGATCAGACCAGGGGTCTTCTCATGGATAGGTCGACAGCGGATCACGTCATGGCGCCCGCCGCGTTCACACCTGCAATACGGCCGAACGTAGCTGAACTGCTCAGCGAGGAGGCGCTATAATATCCGGCCCCGTGAAATCCCCCAACAACTTCACCTGCAGCAAACACCCCCTCGATCGGCGCACCAAACCAGTCGAGGATGGCCATATCTCCGTCAGTCGTAATGCCTCCATATGTGGAGGTGAGCGCATTTCCCGTCGCGGCGATATAATAGGGAGGCTGATCAATCGGGAATAGATTGATGGAGCGCCCGAATTTCGGATCCCCCCCTTTCGCAGCATGCCTGTTGTACTCGTCGAGCGTGCGTTGCAGGACCATGGGGTGGATCCCCATCAATGAAGCCAGTCCGGCGATGCTGTCGCTTGTTTGGATATAGCCTGCGAGCAAAGCCTCTCTGTAATTGTTCACGGATGTATCTTGATGAGAGCGCTGCATCAGCCGGTCGTCGAAGATCTGAAATCCTATGCCCTCGGGCTGTGCCATTCCTATATTGCTGAGTGCCTTGTAGCTTTGCCCCTCATTTACAAAGCGCACGCCGTGCTTGTTTACCATGATACCGCCCTCCAGGAAGGAAAACAGGAGCGGGGGTATTTCATCGGCTTTCGCCTCATTATGGGGGTAGTTGCGTATGCCTCCTCCGAAAGAACCAGACACATAGCCGAGATCCGCATGCCCTGCCCCAAGATCGGAGGCCATCATCAAGCCATCTCCTGTATTGGCTATCCCCCCATGTTTTACGGCACTTACCAGTTCCGGCGCGTAGGTTTGAAGCAGCTCCCGGCTCCTTGAAAATCCGCCGGTGGCCAGGATAACGCCGCCGCGCGTTTGAATGAAGGTCTCCTGATCTCCGAACAGCACTGCAGCCCCTTCTACTCTACCCGACCGAGTTGAGCGGTGAAGCCTGATACCTGGCGATTTAGAGGCGTAGTGGATCCTTGGCTCAGCCTGCACGGCCATGTGCAAGACAGTGATCGCCCGACCTGTCCCTGTTACATGAGCCCTGGATATTGCCGGCTCCGGTACGACATGAAGCTCGAATTTGACTCCATGTCTTTTCAGGAAAGTGTACGTCTCGAGCTGACTGTCCAAGAACCGCTCAATAAGCTCGGGATTATTCTGGTTCTTGCCGCTTTCCAGAAGATCTTGCCGCAATGCGTCGAGACTGTCCTTCTGACCGGCCGCTGCCTGTTCCTCGGTCCCACAAAAAACGAAGGCGCCTCCGGCAATCGCCGAACTCCCTCCGGGCTGGGACGATTTTTCCAGCAGCAGGACCTCAGCGCCAGCCTCTGCCGCCGCCAATGCGGCGCAATGACCGGCAATACCGCTTCCCAATACCAAAACATCTGTCTCGGTTGGCAGCTTCCCTGATTCCTTTAGCATACGATACCTCCTGCCGTATTGGGCTCACCGGATCTCCTGTCGAATGCGAGGCGAGCGCGCGCAGTCGCTCTGCAGGGAAGTCTGCCACTCCCTCCATATATCCCGCCCCCTTGCTGAACTTTCGCAAGGATCTTCCCGAGGCCCTCAAACCTTGGCGAACACTCTGACTGAGAACTATTTTTGGACTGTCTTGAAGGCATATTGAAAACTCTCTCGATCCATCCGGACACCGCGCGTTTCGAAATCGGGCAAACGCACTCTCATTTCCCTAATAGCGGGGTCTTCCCTCTGTTTCTAGTTTCTAAAAACCTGAATACAGGCTTGCTGTTTCTGTCATTCAGCAAGCCGGTCAACTGACCTAGACTTGGCGGGCACCTTCACGGGGGTCACGAGACAGGGAGACACTACTTGGAACGATATGATGTAATTGTAGCGGGGGCAGGTCCGGTGGGGCTGACCCTGGCTATCGACCTTGGTCAACGAGGCATTCGAACGCTGATTTTGGAACGCAACAACTCCACAGGCCCCTGGCCCAAGATGGATCGGTCCAATGCGCGGACGATGGAATTCTATCGCCGCCTCGGCATTGCCGATCAGGTCCGGGCGCTGGGCTATCCGGACGATGCGTCCATGGATGTTTTCATCGTTACCCGCCTGTGTGATGAGCCATTGCTTAAACTTCACTATCCGACGGTCGCGGAGTTCCGTCAGCGAATCTCTGAAACCACAGATCATTCGCAGCCGCTCGAACCCTACCAGCTTGTTTCGCAGAACAAGCTTGAACCGCTCCTGAAATCGGTGGCTGAAGCAACGCCGCATGTCACGGTGAGATATGGGTGCGATGTCCTCAGCTTTCATGACATGTCAGATAGGGTAGTGATTGAATACTCCGACCCCGACGACAATCCGGTCAAGGTCTGCAGCACTTATCTCGTCGGCTGTGACGGCGGCAGCAGCACTATCCGAAAACAGCTCGGCATCAAACTTGAGGGTCAGGGCAATTTACGCAGCATGAGGCAGATCTGCTTCTACTCCGAACAGCTCTATGAAAACATTCCCATGGGCAAGGGCCGTCATTATTACTTTGCGGATGCCGAAGGGTCTGCCCTTATCGTCCAGGGGGATCGCAAGGAATTCACGCTCAATTCAGATGTGTTGGAGGATATCGACTACGAATCCTGGGTGAGGGAGAAGGTGGGCCCCGGCATCGAGTTCGATTTCAAACTATTGAATGTCAGCCCATGGAATCTCCATCTTCTGCTCGCTGAAAAATATGGGAACGGCCGTGTATTTCTGGCTGGAGATGCTGCCCACCTCGTTATCCCGACGGGAGGGCTCGGCATGAATTCCGGTGTAGGCGACGCGCTGGACCTGTCCTGGAAACTTTCCGGAACGATAAAGGGGTGGGGCGGTCCGGGGCTGTTGTCCTCTTATGAGGCTGAACGCCGGCCTGTCGGCGTCAAGAATGTTGAAGCCTCCGGTTGGGCCGCTCAGGGTCTTGGCAAATGGCGCGCCCTCCACAGCCCAAAACTGATGGAAGAGACGCGCGAAGGCGCGCGCGAACGATTGCGCACAGCGCGCAGCGCCAATCTGCATCACCGGCGTGTTCATGAAATGGTTGGAGCCGAATATGGCTATTCATATGCAGGCTCCCCCCTCATCACTCCCTCACAGGACACGCCGGCAGAATGGGATACGGTTCGCTTCCTTCCCAGAACGGATCCTGGTGTACGGATCCCGCACATCTGGTTGAGCGATGACAGTTCGATACTCGACCGAATGGGAGCATATTACACCTTTGTCGACCTTACCGGCCAAGCCGACACTTCTGATATCGGAGATGCCTTTTCCCATCTGCACGCACCTATGGTGACATTCTCCCAGTCAGAGCCGCATGTCCAGTCCGTTTACGGATGTAAATTTCTTCTCGTCAGGCCAGATCTGCACATTGTCTGGACGGGAAATGTCCTCCCGGATCATCCTCGTCAACTCGCCAGACTAGCTGCAGGATTCGATGACACCCCACCCCCGGTTGATGTAATTTAGCATGTATAATGACAATAGCCTGGCAGCGCAGTACGTTACTCGAGGGGGCGACGATTGCCGAGAATCTTAAATCCCGTGTGCGTGCGCTCTCCGGGCAATGGGGCCCGCCCGTTCTGAGCGCATGTACGATCGGTGAGTTCGAAAGGACGTCTCATATGCCAGGAAGAATGACAATAACCAGGTGGCCACCTGCCGGCATCATTTCAGTCTCCAATATCCTGGTAATCAACTGACACAATTCCGGGTCTCACTGCTTGGACAACCGCATACAATGATGACCCTTCTCCTTTAGAAATCGATCTCATCATCAGGAGACGCCGCTGCGTATCGTTTCATCAGCAATGTGCGCAGTTCAACCGAACGCGGGCTGGCGGTCCGGGGGATAACCAGGCTCCGTTCCAGATCAAGACCAGCCTCGAAGTCCAGCCTCGCCCCTTCCGTAACGGCGCGCTTGTTGGCGACCAGGGCATCGAAATCATGTCTCGCAAATTGCTGAGCCCAGTCCATGACAGCTTGACGGAAATTCCGGTTTGGCAGGATCGCATTTACAAGGCCCATCCTGAATGCCTCTTCGGCACTCACCTTCCGGCCACTGAGTATAAGTTCGAGCGCACGACCCGTCCCAATGAGGCGTGACAGACGTTGCGTCCCCCCGGCTCCCGGAACCATGCCAACTGATATTTCCGGCAATCCAAATGTCGCCGCCGGGGCAGCAACCCTCACCGAACAGGCCAATGCCAGTTCGGTACCACCGCCCCATGCCTGGCCATTTACGGCTGCGATGACGGGCTGAGGGATGGCCTCGATCAATGCGGGTGTGGTGCGCCAGGCGGACCGTTCACCAGCTACCGGTTTTCCGCTGGCCACCTGCTCAAGATCGTCGAGATCCGCATGCGAGACAAAATACTTTTCATTCGCACTTGCCAGAACAATGATGGACACATCACTTCGTGCCGCAAGCTCCTTCAATATGCCAGAGAGGTCACCCAGAGCTTCAAAGCTCATGAAATTTCTTGGAGGTCGATTGAAGGTTACGATTCCGACTTTACCAGCAATTTCGCTCGTCCACGCACTCATGTGCCCGACTCGCCGGCTGGGGACCTGTCCACATAAGCGACGCGGGTCTTCTTCCACATGCTCATACCTCCTTGTACATATAAGTATTGATGTTCTTGGCCTGGCGCTCGCTCAGTTCCAAATGAAAGCCGAGGATATGCGCGCAGTCGATGATGCGTCCGACGGTCTTGTCCCCAATCCTGTTTTCCTCGCCGAACAGGGGCGCATAGTCGAACTCGAAATATCTCAAGTCCCGGGTTCCGGCGGCCTGGCTAGCCGTTGCAACCGCAGGCATGTCATTCACCAGCCAGGTAATATTGTGCACACTCGGTCCGGCTTTCTGGAGCAGCTCCCACCAGGGACCCGCATCATGTCTCGGTTCAATATATTGAAGGACCGCATCCCCGAGACTGAAATGCTGTATGTCCATTCTCCCCGCAGTGATTCCAACCAGAAATTCGGAAAATTCCTGCTCGACACGCTGGGAGCCGAAAAGCCGCTCCAACCATCTTCCCGCTTGGGCGATATCATGATGGGTGATTTCCACATGGAGCATGGGTGAGACCTCCCCCCACGCCCCGGGCAATTCCGCGAGAGGGCCCTGTTCCCCTGGCTCCAGGATGAGATCAAATCCGATTAGGGCGCGGCTCCTGCACCAAATGACGCCGCTCTCGGTGTGGGTGAACTCCAGATTATCATCCGAGAGATCGGCAAGAAGCTGATCCATGTCCTCGATACCGTAGGCGAGGCTGGCGACATGTGGCCCGTTCTGATCGAGACGCTCTCCCCAAGCATCATCCTTCACTTGAGGAGCCACCAATTCAATCACAAGGTCACCCAGCCCAATATGAGCCAGATGGAGCCCGCTTGCGCGATGAATGTGGGTGGGCACATTCTCGAGGCGCTGCGCCTGGAACAAGGATTCAAGATAACGGACGGCCAGTTCGATGTCCTCGACAACGCAACTGACCCGCCTCAACCTGGATAAGGAGGCACTCATGCCCAACTGCCCCAGATCATGTTTCCAAATCTGCCTCCTAGTCCGGGCTCCATCCTGCCTCTCCCATGCCTATGCGCTCGCCGACGGTGATCTCGAAAGAATCTCCGCCGAATTAAAACACTTGTCCTATCCCGTGTCATTATAAAACTGACAATCCAGGGATCACCGCACAGGAGAGAGAGAGAGAGAGAGAGAGAGAGAGGAGATGGAGACCCATCAGGACACGTCATTAGCCTGGCTGGAGTTTGTATTGATCAATCGAACTCCCGGGAATGGAATAGTCAGTCACATCCATCGCGATGTGCAGATTTTCTGCCACCGCTTCCGCGGTCAGAGGAGTGGCAACAAATCCAGGAACCGTCGCGGTAAAGATACGGGCCACCCGTCCAGCCGCAACGCTTAATACTTCACCGTTTGGCTGGCACGTCTCATGGCTCAGATAGACGACAAGCGGAGACACAGCAGACGGATCCAAGCGCGCCGTGTCCAATTCGGGATGCGCTTCAAAATAGGCTTTTGCCATCGGTGTATAGGCTACCGGGCATATTGTATTTATGCGAATATTCCGATCTCGATTGTCGAGTGACGCGGAGCGGCTCAGACCCAGGATCGCCGCTTTGGCTGTCGCATAGGGCAAGGCCTCCGGCGCCCCGAAAGCGCCCAGGGCCGAGGCAGTATTGACGATACGCCCATAATCCTGCTTGCGCATATGTCTGAGGGCTGCCCGCATCGTCCAGAACATTCCCATGAGATGTACTTCCAGGACAGACCGCATGTCTTCGGTACTGACATCCTGGATTCTGCCGGCGATGGAGTTGCCGGCATTGTTCACGAGACTGTCGATACGCCCCCAGCGTGTCACCGCTTCCTGGATGACGGACTCCGCATCCGCCTCAATTCCCACACTCGCATCGCAGGCATGAACATCATAGCCTTCAGATCTCAACCGGGCTGCCTCGATCTGCGCAGCGCTCTCTCCGCCGTCGCGTATGGCTATGTCATTGAGAAGCACACTCGCTCCGCGTTCCGCGAGTGCCCTGGCATGGCTGAGACCGAGGCCGCTTGCCGCCCCTGTCACAATCGCGACCTTGCCGGTAAATCCGAGCTTCGTCATACTAGATCTCTTTATCATTATTTTCGGTCACAGGGAGTCGAGGGTGACCTGACCGGCGATCGGTCGGCCAAATGCGACAGCCGAGGTAATGGGATTGTAGAACTCACGCAGGCACTTGATCTTGCCATGTTCGACATCAAAGCGGAGGACATATCGATTCCGGTAAATTTTCCCCGACACCATCTCTACCTCGCCACGCGCCTCAACGAAAACGGTCCGCCCATCCTCGGAGACCACATATTCCGCACTGACGAGGCGTACGGATTTTTCTGCTGCAAATGCGGTATCGACAAATCCCTCGATTTCACGCTTTCCCGTGTATCGCCGGAAATGCCCATCTTCTGTCTTGCCCGATTCATTGAAAGGTATTTCCAGCACCATATCTTCGCCCATCAAGCGGAGTTTTGCAGCCTTGTCCTTATTCACATCCCCTAGGATCCAGCATTCTGCCACATCTCGCGCATTCATTGTTTCCATTCCTGACACTGACTTTCTCCCTTGAATATTGATGCCGACCGCTAGGTCGTGACCAGTGTGTGTCCGCCTGCAACTTTAATGCTTTCACCTGTGACATAGGCGGCCTGGTCGCTGACGAGAAACTCCATGACCCCGACCACATCTTCAATCTGCCCCAGACGACGCAAGGGGATCGTGCGCGCCTGATGTCCAGTCGCTAGATTACGGCTCGGGGCGAGCGCCTTGATGCGCGGCGTTTCAATCAAGCCCGGCGCGATGCAATTCACACGAACATTATATGGCCCCAGCTCGACCGCTAAGGATTTGGAATATTTCTCGACTGCGGCTTTCGCTGCACCATACATGGCGAGCCGTCCCTCAAGATCGTCCGCAAACGCACCGATGGTTGAAATATTCACGATTGCACCACCGCGCTGCATCAAGTGTGGCGAGCAGGCCTGGCACATGTTTACGGTCGTGTCGAAATTCGCAGCGAAAAGGACGGCGCGGTCCTCTCCCGACGTATTCACGGCTGAGCTCTGGTCAATCTTCGTGATGGCTCCCCCCGCATTATTGACCAGGATGTCGATACGGCCAAACTTTTTGGAAATCCTGTCTACCGCCTGCCTGACCTCATTCTCGACAGAGAGATCGGCTTCAATCCCGATCGCGCGCACCTGCAGCGCCTCCAATTCCTCCTGAACGGAGGCCGCCGTCAGCTGTTCTCCAAATTTCGACGCCATTGCAAGGTCGATATCCAGTATGGCCACGTCTGCCCCTAAGGCAGCGAGTCGCAGGGCGTGAGCCCGTCCCATTCCCCCTGCCCCGCCGGTTACGACAGCTGTTTTTCCCGCAAGCATTTTCATGGCAGCTCTGCCTCATACGTCGGTACACGTACAGCAAACTCAAGACAAAATGTGCGCTTCATTTTATTGACCTCCCTCACTGAGCTCCCATCTGGCGGGGAACCTGTTTCACAGATTGCCGCCTCTCATCTTGCCAGACCAGTGACATTCGAGGCAACTTGGCCTTCAGGAAATTAGAAAGGTGATAGATGCGACACCATTTGCCCCCTCTGAACGCCCTGCGGGCGTTCGAAGTTACCGGACGCACAGGAAGCCTGAGCGCTGCTTCCAGAGAGTTGGGGGTTTCCGTTGGCGCGGTGAGCCGGCATGTCAACCTGCTTGAAGACTATCTCGGCTATAAATTATTCCTGCGTCAGCATAATGGCATGCTTTTGACGCAAGGAGGAGAACTCTATCACGATCAGATCGCCTCCGCATTCGATCTTATCGACAATGCCAGTCGGAGCCGACACGTCGGAACAAAACACGCGATCCGATTTCGCGCCTATACGAGTTTTGCAACCGATTGGCTGTCGCCACGTCTTCCCGATTTCAGGCGGCGGCATCCGGACATCGCGGTCCAGTTGAAACAGTCACTCAACGAAACCAATTTTGCGAGCGAACCGATCGATGCTGCGATCAGTGCCCTTCCCGTCCTCCAGCGGGATGTGCTCAGTGTCGACCTCTTCAACACAATTTTTCTTCTGGTCTGCGCGGACGGGGGGACACGGACGCGCGCACTCGAAGGAGACTTCTTCTCGGCAGATGCCCCGCCGATTCTGTTTGCCCGACGGGAGAGACCATTTTGGGAGCAGTATTTTGATCGAATGAACCTTCCGGCACCGCCTTTCGCGAATGGACTGGAGTTTGACAATCTGAGCCTCACCTATCAGGCGGCGCGCAACGGCGCCGGCATTGCCTTGGGCCAACTGTTTCTGGTGGCCGATGATCTCATGACCGGACGTCTTGTCCCGGCCGCCCGAGCCTGTGTGGAACTCGATATTCCTCACCGGTTCGTGTACAGAACCGGCAGGGATGCATCGACGGATGTGAATGCCCTCAAGTGCTGGATGCTTGATCAAGCATCCCAGACCAAGGCGCAAATGACGAAGATACGCGCCGAACTGGATCACCTCTGACCCCTCCCTTCAGACAATCCCTGTCGGTCAGCCGGGTATAGTACGCTTGTTTTATTCTCTTGACGCATTGCCCCCGCTTCCCTAGTCCCTTGCTCATTGTCTCTGCCTGAAGCGGCACATGTCGCTGGCGGACGTGAATTGCAAATTAAGGAGCGGTTGTATGAAGGTCCTGGTACCGGTCAAACGCGTCATCGACTATAACGTCAAAGTTCGGGTGAAGCCCGATCAGACGGGTGTCGATCTCGCAAACGTCAAAATGTCGATGAACCCATTTGA